>ERZ778026.4247-NODE-4247-length-11422-cov-12.262426_pt1 | contig 11422 bp, 20 predicted proteins | sample MGYA00375756_ERZ778026 | MGnify/ENA primary metagenome ERZ778026 (study PRJEB29350, sample SAMN05389820) | bioreactor metagenome | isolation source: Ammonium sulfate bioreactor | place: South Africa: University of Cape Town | collected 2014-02-18 ... | reverse complement strand
GAGAGAGAAGAACTAACCGATGCTGGCTGGCACTCGCTGCTCACACGATCGCAATAGCAACGCGCGCTTGCTGTGGCAGTCACAACCACAGCAATGACCGCGCCGGGAGAAGGCCCAATAAATGAGCTGGCTGCGGCGTGTTCGTTGGCGGAAACTCGAGGGGGCGTGGGAGAGATTGCACCCCGATTGCGCATACGGAAAACACGCGGGTTTGCGCTCCGCTAATGCTCGGCTCTCTCCCGAGGCCTGGTCGCCCCGCTGCAGCGCCAGCCTCAGTTCGTTGTCCTCTCGCACGTTCGCGCTCGCCCTCCTCGTCCTGCACCAGCTTGCCTCGACCTCCTGCAACCAAGGAGTCGTTTGCTTGCTCGATTCGACTCCCCTCGGCTCCTCGTTCGTTCGTCCACCAACCGACCAAGCAAGCGCGCCGCTGTGCGACTTGGAGCGCCACCCACACGGTACGCACCACGCACCTCTCGAGCGCCGCTCCCCGCGATCCAATTAATTGCATGACCGCCGTTTGCGCCTCGCCAGCTAACGACCAAGGCCCGCTGTCTCGTGTGCGTGTAGACTCTGACTCAGCCACAGCCGTCGGAGCGTGTTCCTCCGTTTGCCCTCCCGTGTTCCAGTGGCCTTCCCCGCTACTCGCCACTAGGCCACCGAGACCACCGTGTCGCGCTTCGTCCACGAACACCGTCGCGTGACGTAGTGTCCTCTTCCTTCCCTCCGAGGTCGTTCGCGCACGCACACGCGCACACACGCCACTGAGACCAAAAGCCAAGTGGCTCCGAGTTGTTCGCAACGTACTGGTCGCACCTGCCCTGCCAACCGCACCAGCAGCTCCTTTCCTCTTTCCTCTTTCCTCAGGCGCCTTTGTTTTCCGTTTCTATCTCCGAGCCTGAGCGACCTGCCGCTGCCGCTGCGTAGTCGCTGCTGCTCCACCCCCTCGCGCTGAGCCTGGCGCCCCCGACCACGACCCACACTACACCTCTGTCCTCCTTCGAGCAGCACCAACCGACTGACGAGCTCCCAACGTCGTTCGTTGTCTCCATCGCCGCCACCGCCACACTTCCCCCGCGGCCTCCCGACTACCCGACCACACTCTCGCGTCTTATGCCTGATTGTTGTCCATCAACCGCACAGCAGCCCAAGCACTCTCTCCTTGTCGCCGCTACCAACACCGCCACCGCCACCGCCACCACCGACGACACTTGCTTCACCGCCACCCATCGAGCCACAAAGATGCAGCACCAAGATCCCCCACAAAAGATACGAGCCCAGCGTTGCCGCGTCGAAGAGGCCGGCGACTCGTTCTGGGGAACGCTCCAAGAGATGCTCACGGACGTCGACCGCCAAGCAGCCGTACGTGCGCCCACAACCACCACAGCCACAACCACAGCCACCAAACTCGCAATCACTCTCACAATGAGCCTCGATCTACCGACCGAGTACTCACACGCGTACCAACTGTTTCTTCGGCTTCCGCTTAATTGAACGCACACGATCCACTGGCGGCGGCGGCGGCGGCACTTCCTCTTCATCATGTCGTTGTCGTTGTCCAACAGGGCGGTATCACAGCTCTTCATTCGTACGCGCTCTCGGGCGACGATGCCGTGATCGAGCACCTCGCCAACAAGGGCGCCTCGATCAACATGCCTGACCACGTACGTGTCGTTGGCAAGCACGCGCACCAACACTACCACTACCACCACCACCTCCTTCCACTTCCACTCGCGTACAGAGCAACACACAGACAGACAGAGACACCACTGCCACACATGGCTCTAACGGCCCCGCCCCTCCTCGTTACATTGCGGCCCATGTCTCACACTCTTGGTTGTGGTTGTTGTTGGCTGGCTCTCTCTCTCTCGCTCTCGCGTGTGCCTGATCATCGTGGCTTGATTATTGATAGTCGGGCTGGTCGCCCATTCACTTTGCCATGGTCAACAATCACGTTCCTGCCATGGAGGCGCTGTTGTCCAATGGCGCTCAGTACAACTTTGCCGACAATGTACGTTCGCTGGTAGACCCCCTTCGAAACCGACACCCACCACAATCACCCGCTGCCTCTGTTCCATCGAGCGATAGCCCCCGATCACTGACTCTCGCTGGTCGTCACAGATGGGCCGAACACCTCTCCATCGAGCTGCTCTCTGGGGCAGTTTCGAGTGCGTCAAGCTCCTGCTCGAACAACGAAGTGATCCGCTCGTGCAAGACGACTACGGCGATACGCCGATCGACTTTGCGTGCGAGATCGATCACCTCGAGATCGCCTCGTTGCTGCTGAACGCCGCCAAGCACCGCATCATGCTCACCAAGAAGAGTCAACTGCTCTATCGTGCGGTCGAGAAGGGCCTCAACGACATGGCCGACTTGATTCTGAGTCACCACGCTGATATTCTCTATTGCTCCTCGGCTGGCGTACGTCTGCGCACTCACTCTCTCGCTCTCTCCCTCTCCTTTGGCATTATTAACGTGCCATCGTCGTCTTGATCACTCCAGGGAAACTCTCTGTTACATGTCGCCGCTGCCGAGGGCAATATCGAGTTCGTCAACAAGATGCTGACCGTGCCCAACTCGCCATACCTCAACTACAGAAACAAGGTTCGTTCGCTCTCTCTCTCTCTCGCTCGCTCGCCCGCCCGTGCCATCGCACATTAGTCTTAACCACTAGTGAAACACCACGTAGGCTGGATTCACTCCGTTACACTTGGCTTGCTCGGGTGGCTACGCTGATATTGCCGATGCGTTGCTCAAGAGCGGTGCCAACATCTACATGGCCGATACAGTACGCTACTGCCTCTCTCTCTCTCTCTCTCGCCAAAATCACTCGTGCTCTGTGCTCACTCTCGTGCCACCGCCGCCATGTGTGAATGTAGGAGGGAAATACGCCAGCGCACCTTGCTGCCATCGAGGGAGTGGTCGAATTGATGCAAGTGCTCGTGGATCACCAGCCGGACATCGTGCACCGCCAAGCGGCCTCGGTACGTAGCACATTCTCTCGCCCACTTCTCGTGACCGATCTCTCTCGCTCTCGCTGACTGTCGTTGTAACCTCTGCAGAGCGGCAAGTTTCTCCTTCACGTCGCCGCCGAGTGGGGTCACGATGATGTGGTCGAGCAACTGATCAAGGCCGGCACGCCGGTCGATGCGATCGATGCCGAGGGCCACACGGCGCTCGACCTGGCGACCTCGTGGGGAAAGAGCCGTGTCGTCGCAAGCCTACTCGCCAACCGAGCCAACCCGAACCACTGGGACTACGCCGGCTTCTGCCCGCTGCACCGCGCCGCGGTCACTGGCGCCTCGGAGATCGTGGATCTGTTACTCGAGGCCGGAGCCGATCCGACGGCGCAGGCTGACCAGCCGCCGTTGCTGCCGCACGACTTTGCGTTCGCGCAAGGCTTCTTCGCTCTCGGTCGGTTGCTCGAGTCACTTGCGGTCTCGAAGCGAAAGCTGCTTGCCAAGCCGTTGTACGCCTCGATGCCGGCACTTTCGGGAGACTTCACCGCGGCGATGCAGCAACAGCAGCAACAATTCGCGAACGCCGTTTCTGGCGACGAGGCCGCCACCGCCATGGCGCCCGCGCAAGAGATGGCAGTGGCGCTCGCTGGCGAGCTCCCTCAAGATACCGAGGCTGCCATGGTGCCTTCGATCGAGGCCGATGCGGAACCGAGCGGCAGCCCGATCGAGCCACCGCATTCGATCAAGATCGAGAAGGAGGACGGCAGCTTCGTACACGACACGTTGCTGCTTGATAGTGCGTTCGCCGAGCCGCCGCCATCCAGCAGCGCCACGGCCTTTGTGTCGGCGCAATGGGGAGCAACGAGCCCGGCCGCCACCGCCGCCACCTCTGCTAGCAGCACGACGACCACGCCGAGCCGCCGAAAGATCCGCCTCGAGCCGCTCCGCAGCGCAGTGTTCTCGCAGCTCAGCCAAGGCCTGCCGGTGCCGGTTTGAGGTGGAGCGCGGCTGCGTGACATTCTTTATTTATCTTGCTTGATTGCTTGCTTCACTCGTTTCTATCATCATCATCATTGCAACTCTCTCATACAGAAGATTGATAGATTGATCGATCGACTCTACAACCTCCCTCCCCCTCGCTTCTTACCTGACCTCTTTACTTTCCTTCCTTTCGTTCGTAGCGCGATTTGCGTGTGGATATGTTATTGTGCTGTTCATAGATGACTCCAGTGGAATCTGTAAGGAATGTGAAATCGAATCGAATGATAACATTGTATTTGCTGCTGCTATTCCATCCGAAACTCAGTGATGAGCGAGCGTGTGTGAGGCAAGAGGAAAAACGCACGCAACTACAGAAGAAGCGCGTGCGGCTAGTAATTGCCGGCTTACTCTGCCACGTCGTACATTTAGCACCAGCGACACAATCACAATGTTTGTGCGCTGGTGTCGTTACGTGGGGGTGAGGGAGGCATTTTGCGTGTTAGTCGCTGCTGTTGTTGGTCGAGTGGAGGCATTTGGGGTCAACCAACATTGATTTATTGTCTGTGTGCAAGCGCTTAGTCGAAGAGACCGAAGCCCATGTCCTGTGTGTGCAAAGAGAGAGAGAGAGCGAGCAAACAAATGTGAGTCATCCTGTCGAAGGCGTGTTTGTGCTTGAGAGTCGGCGTCTCTCTCACGCTCGCGGCGTACCTCTCCAGACTCAGACTCAGGCTCGGGGTCCTTGGCCTTGGCGGCGGGGGCAGCAGCAGCAGGGGCAGCAGCGCCAGCAGCGGGCGCAGCGGCGGCGGGGGCAGCACCACCAGACGGCACCGAGGCGAACTTGGCGCGACCAGCATCAATGACCTCCCAGATGTTCTTGCCGTCGAGCTCCTTCAGGAGCGTCTCGAGCGGCTCGTTGTCGACCGAAGCGCCGGCAGCCTCGAGGATCGCGGTGACGTCCTCAGCGGACGGGTTCTTCTTGCCGCCGAGAACGGCGAGGACGTAAGCAGCGACGTAGCGCATCTGCGAGAGGCAGAGAAGGTTAGCGAGAGCGCCAATCGTTGAGGCCACGCAGCACAGCGACAAGCGCGCAAAGCCTCGGCCATCTCGCGCCGCTCTCGCTTGTGAGACGTGATGTGGAAGCTCATGGCGCGGAGCCAGGGTGCATGCGACACACAGCGCCAACGAGACACAGCGCCAACAAGCCAACACGAGAGCGAGCGAGAGACGGCACGGACGATATCTCACTCAATCGTCACGCCACGGCGCCACGACCACCACCAATACAACGCATGGCGATACCGATGAAATAGCAAGCACGGGAGCGATGGATGAGGGCGCGCGGGTGCGATACACAATGCCGGATGCCACGGCGTACCTTGTATGTGTGGCGGTCGAGGAGCGAGAAGGAGGAAGAGAACGAGTGTGCTGCGCGGCACGACGTAAAACCTGCGTCTCCGGGGTACTGCCGGGCTTCCGCGGAACCTTAAGATTCTCTCTTGAGCCCGTCATCGCTCTACCTCGTGGCTCTCTGTTTTTCATTGCTGCGCGCGAGAGATCGATCGATCAATTGATCAATCGCAATCCATCCATACCACACATACAGCAACACCAATAGCTCACCACCAAGACGACGAGAACGAGCAACAAGTAGAGTGTAGAGTACTGGCGAGTGTGGTGTTCACAAGGAGTGTTTTGTATTTTGTTCGAGTGTCATTCGTTGTCATTCGTTGTGTCTCGCTCGCTCGCTCGCTCGTGCTCTCCCTCTCTCGACCAAATGGCTGGCAAGGGCGCTACACGCAGCAGGCGCATTGGTGGCGCCTCGGAGATGGATCTCACGGTAAGTGAATCATCCATCCATCCACCCATCGATCGACCGATCCATCCATACAACCAATGATTTTACTCGCGTGCTGCTTGTCGCCATACCAAGCTCGTACTAATCCGTCGCACGAATCTGCGCAGCCGCCCGTGTTGTTGGATGGCGGCGCTGACATTGAAGGCATCGACAAACGGCTCAACGTGCTCGACGAACTCCTCAATACCGAGCGAGACTACCTACGTGATCTCTCGTACGTGTGCGATCAGTACTTGGCCGTCTTATTCTCGGGTATGTGAGCGTCGCTCCCGCGCTCCGACGCTGTTGAGTGCTGCTTGCACTCTCTCGCTCGTTCTCGTGCTCTTGCTACTCATCCCACTCGATACATCGAATGAATACGTGTAGAATCCATCATACCGGTCGAGCAGATTCGTGATATATTCGGGAATATCGAGCGGCTACGTGATATCCATAGGTACGTGCATTAGCTCCCATCCATTCATGACGTCATCATCATCATCGAACCAATGCAACATCCCACTGACTGCTACCCTTCGACTCAAATTCAACACTCGGCTGGCTCGGTTCACTGACTGATTGGGTGGCTCATTGAATCTGATTCCTCGACACTGCGATCTTCAACGATGACGTGTGCTGAACGTGTAGCGCTCTTTACACGCAGCTTCACATCAAGATATCCGACATCCAATATGCTCATTGTATAGAGCACTCTGTGACTGAGATCTTTGTAAACGCCGTACGTATCGCCAGGCATCTATCGACCACTCTTCCACGCACTCTTGCGCGCTCTCTCCCGCCCACTCTCGCTCGCTCGTTATTTTGTGGTAGGATTGTGTGGAGTCGCTTCGGCCCTTACTGACTCCAGCACTCGGTCGCTTGGCTGGAACAGATCCCCAACCTGAATCAATATGTAGAATACAGCATCAAGTACAACGCGGCCATCAAAGCACTGCCCAAGACAAGAGAAAAATTCCCGGCCTTTGCCGAATTCTGTGACGTACGATGCGGTAGCAACAGCGTCAGAGACTGGCGCAGTTGATGCCTCGCTGTGTACCACCAACACCTATGGCTCCGTCGTCGTTGTCATCGTTGTCATCATCGTTCGATACGCAGAATAATCAAGCCTCGGACCCCAACAAGCTGCGACTACAAGATTATCTCATCAAGCCAGTGCAACGATTGTGCAAGTATCCGCTCATCTTTCAGGTACATCGACTTGCTTGCTGCTCACTTGCTCACTTGCTCACGAACTCGCTCGTATCGCTCACATTTAAACCATGCGATCTCACCTTCGTGTGCTCTCGTGACGTCTCGACGAGGCAGCAATTGATCAAGTACACGCCGCCGACACACGAGAACTACCAGTACATGCAAAGCACACTACAGAAGCTCACCGAGTTGACCGAACACGTCGAGGAGTGCAACCAACAAGCCGCCCGGGAGCGCGAGCTTCTGGAGATCTACAGCCGCTTCCACAACTTTCCGTCGGTACGACAGCGAGGCCAAGCGGCCATCCACACACTTACCGGACTCTTCGAGGCCTTGATTCGGTCACCAACCACGAATACTCTTGCTCCACCAACAGGAGGAGTTTGATACGCCGAGAGAATTCTTGCTGAGCGGCGAGTGTACCGTATCTCTCACGGTCGAGAAACCCGGCAAGTTGCGCTTGATCGATGTCTTCAGCGACATGCTGCTCATCTCCAAGAGCAAGGGCCGCAAGCAGCTCATCCTGCGAGTCGTTCCGCTCGCATTCGCTCTCATGAACCCCGACACAGTCAGTATAGGTACGTGGGCGTGAGTGTGAGCGTGCAATAATTCGTACATGAGTTTTATCGCGACTGACTTACGATGCGGTGCTCTGATGATTTTTTGCATTGCATTGCGACCTTGTTAGACCTCGAAAGCCCTGGTGCCACACGTCGGAGCCTACTCAAGAAGCGCCACTCGGTATGGATGGCCGATTTTTCGTCGAGATACTTATCGACTCACTCGTTCCTCTCGTACAGACTGCGGTACTCGTAACCGGCTTCGTGTTCCAGATCGTTGACATGAAGAGCAAGGCCAAGCTCACCTTCTCGTTCCCTTCGCGCGACGAGAAGGAGAAGTGGGCGCAGCTGCTCGACAACACGATCGCCAAGCTGGCGCCCGCCAAACGCACGCAACGCACGCTTGCGCCTTCCATGTCCGAGAGCTCGCTGTCGCTCAGCCTCGATTCGCAACTGAGCGCGACCACCAACTCGACGTCGCCATCGCGCCTGCAACCGACGCGGGCTGGCAGCGCCGTCGTGCAGCGTACAGAGCGAAGTCGCTCGGTCGACAAGGACAACCTTGCTGCCGAGTGAGTGGCCTCTTGTCTCCTGTCTTGTATCGCGTATTATACTGTGTACACTGGCGTACAACGTATCGCGTGAGCGCTCCCAATCCGTCCGTGCCTGCTCACCAACAGTGGTTCGTCTCCGGCCGATATAGATCGATGCTGACCACAAACCCCGTTTCATTCTCTCTGCGCTCTCTGCTCTCTCTTCATCTGCATCTGGTTGTTGTTGTTCTTATTACATTGTTACAATACGCTCAACGAGGCCAATCAATCGGCCACATCACGCACATATGCACATATGTATGCGTGCATATGTGTGAGTGATCGATTGGTTGCTCTCGGTTGATGTTGATAAATGCCACACACGCGTTCGTTTTGGTTTTTGATCTGCAACAGTACGAAGCCTGAAAGCGCCCCCTCTCGAAGGCCGTCGAGCGTGAGTGGTGGAAAGGAAGGCATCTTACATTACCGAGTGGCCGAGACAGCGGGGAGAGATAGACAGAGTAGCGAGATGGGAGATATTGCGACAGTGGAGGTGCGGGGCTTGGTGGTGGGTGGTGTTGTTGGGTGTTGAATCGGGACCGTAACAGCAACTCTACGGCAAGATACGCGCCCAGAGTGACTCACGCGAGCGCTGGTAGGCCTCGAGCTTCTGCGGATACTCGGGATCGTCTTCCAGAGCGTGCTTGTACCACCGCTGCGACGGGATGGGTTTCAGCGGTACATTGCGACGCTGCAGCAACGACCAATCAATGGCAAGCAAACAGGAGCGTGAGCGAACGGCACTTTCGAGCGGTGGCATTCTTCGACGAGAGCGCTTCGCTTTGCACGTATCGCGTACCTCGCGGGCCGAGCAGAAGAGCACGGCAGGCGTCACGACGAACACAAACGCGCCAGCCATCAAGAGACGAAGGTTGCGCACGCGGTTCGGCGGTGCGTCGGTCCACCAACCACCGGCAGGACTCCAAACAAACTTGGGGAACGGGAATCGCGAACCACCACCCATTGATATCGAGAGAGCGTGTGTGAGCGAGAGATGGATTGGATTGGTGGGATCGATCACACGCGAGGTATGTGAGCGTGAGCGAGTGAGGGAACGAAAGAGATCGACGAGGAGCTGAGGAAAATCGACAAGGATAGATAGAGCGATCACGAGCCTTGGAAGAACCTAAGACTCAGTAAGGATGCGCCAGGAGCCTTTGATTGCGTGATTATTGAGGCTTTTTTGCTCTCTTCGCATTCTTTCGTTCATTCCTCTCGCTGCCGCTCTGCTGCTGTTGCTGCTCCTTCTGCTCGTGGTGCGTGGTCTCGCTCGCTCGGAATACTCTTCATCCATCTATCCTATCGTCTGGCTAGAGATGGGGACATATGCGGCGTCGTCGTGGTCGGCGTCGTGGTGTGGTGGTGGCGGTACATCCAGGACTAATCGTTGGGGAGGGGCGTGTCTGAGTAGTTCTCCTCCTTCTCGCTCCCTCTCTCTCGACATGGACTTGTGCGACATCTGCCTCTTGATCTTGGCGCTCTTCCTGCCCTTCATCAGTGTTCTCCTCGCTGATGGCTGCGGCTTCCAGTTCTGCCTCAACATCATTCTGTGCATCTTCTTCTGGATCCCTGGTGCGTCACCACTGCCCGCCACTACCCGCCATCCATCCTCCACGCACTTCGATTCGAGTCGGTTCCTGCACCACGAAGCAACAACCACCTACGCGCCTCACTGCTGCACGTCGCTCTCACTGACCGTGGCCACGAATCCACGTATTCGTTTGTGCTTGTAGGAGTGCTCCATGCTTGCTGGGTCGTGTGTGTGCATTCGCAACATGGCACGCGAGTGATCGTGGTGCACAAGTAAGCAACAGCGCCTCCATCGCCATCGCCATCGCCGGCAATGACTACACCGCTTCCTGCCGTCCTATTACTACTCATCACTACCACCGCCGCCGCCTCTACCACTACCTCCATGAATCTGTGTGAGATCAATCGGGTATCGCTTGCACCAAGGCGGTCTACCATCTCCCTCTCTCCCTCCATGACTGTGTGCGTGTCCGTACCATCGTGACACCGCCACCATTACATCCTTGTGGCCGTCGTCGCTCATCCTCCCTCTCCCTATAAATACGTACCACGACACAGTCAAAGCCATGTGCGATTGATCAGAGCAGCTGCAGCCTCAAACGAGGTCGTCTCGACGTGCTGGTGCTCATTCTGTTCCTCGCTCGCTCGCTCGCACACGCATCACCATCAACAACACCAACACGCATCGTCGCCTCCAAGCTCGCCACTCTATCAATCCTCACTCGCATCTCATTCTTGCATCTCACTCGAAATGGTTCGTGCTTGGTGCTCCACACATACGCCCGCGACGCATCGATAGCAATCTCACTCGTTCGTTGTGCTCGATCACTACAGGCCGCATTCGAGGAGCTCGGCGTGATGCCTGAGCTCATTCGAGCGCTGCAGGATCTCCGCTGGGAGTACGTGCGCCACTACTCTCCCCACTATCGTCGTTGTGGCTGTCGATATTGACTCGCAACCTCCACCCCAATCTTGCAAGATTGCCGACACCGATCCAGACCGAGGCCATTCCGTTGGTTCTCGGTGGTGGCGACGTCATGGCCGTACGCGATCGATAGCTCACGGATCGATAGCTCGAGTTGATGCGGTATCGATTGAGTGACTGATTCAAGCGAGGCGATGATGGTGGATGATGGTGGATGATGACAGGCTGCTGAGACAGGCTCGGGCAAGACTGGTGTACGTCGAGATCGAGATCGAGGTCGAGGTCGAGGTCGAGAAAGAGAACCAACACGAGATCCAAGCCCAGGATAACCGTGATGCTGACGGCAATGATCGCAACGACATGATAGGCCTTTGGCTTGCCAGTGATTCAGATTGCACATGAGTTGCTGGTCGAGCAAGCTCGTGGTGGAGTTGCTGCGTCGTCATCGTCATCGTCGTCCGCAGCCGATACTGGTGGCACGCAAGGACCCGAGACCGTCCGAATGGATGTCAACGATCGAGAAGCCATGGTGGCTGTCAGTGAAGATGGATTGACGGTCCAGACGCGCCATGCGACACAATGGGGAGGCATTCGAGCAAACATTGGCATCACGGCTGGTATGCAATGTGTCGTGCCTCGTGCTGCGGGTATCGAGGCCTCGATGCGACGTGGATCGATTCTAAATCGGCCAACTCGCCAGGACACTACTACTATGAGGCCACGGTGACCGATGAGGGTCTGGCGCGCGTCGGCTGGTCTTCCAAAGCCGCGAAGCTCGAGCTCGGCACGTGTCAACATGGCTTCGGCTACGGCGGCACGGCCAAGAAGTC
>ERZ778026.4244-NODE-4244-length-11426-cov-10.589570_pt1 | contig 11426 bp, 14 predicted proteins | sample MGYA00375756_ERZ778026 | MGnify/ENA primary metagenome ERZ778026 (study PRJEB29350, sample SAMN05389820) | bioreactor metagenome | isolation source: Ammonium sulfate bioreactor | place: South Africa: University of Cape Town | collected 2014-02-18 ... | reverse complement strand
TCTCACAGCGATATCAAGATGGCCAAGGCTCTCGTTCGTGCCGGCGCTCATATCACGGCCGTAGACGGTCAAGGCTGGAGCGCACTCCACGTGGCCGTGCAGCAGAATCAATTCGAGTTCGTCGAGGTACTCATGGACTCGAATGTCGATCCCGACCACACGGTCAACACCGTGACGGCGCTTCACGTCGCGGCGGCCCTCGACCGCGCCTCGATCGCCGAGCTGCTCGTCGCGCACGGTGCCAACGTCAACCGCGCCGACAACAGCGGCTGGACGCCGTTGCACCATGCGGCCGCCAAGGGCGCCAACGGGGCCCTCGCCGTGCTGCTCGCCGCCAACGCCAACACCGAGCTCGAGACCACGGACGAGAAGCCGCGCACGGCGCTCGAGCTCGCGGTCGACAACGGCCACGATGCCACCGTGGCGCTGCTCGGTCGCAAGGGCGCCAGCCTCAAGCGCCTCGACGTCGACAAGTGGCTCGAGCGCAACTCGCTCGAGCAGTACAAGCAGCTCTTCCACGACAACAGCATCACGAGCGAGCTCCTGCCGGCGCTCACGCGCGAGTTTTTGCGCGAGCTCGGCGTCACCAAGGCCGGCGATATCTTGCGCTTCGAGTTGGCCGTCTCCAAGTTGAGGCCCAAGGACGAGCTCTAAGCACGTCAGCCACACACGCACACCCGCTCCCCTTCCTCATCTCTCTCCATGTATTGCTACCCATCCATCCATCCCTCCCAATCCCAAACCACCCGAACACCACCCATTCGCCGCAACGCTCCTCCCTGCAATAGAGCCTTCCATCGTTTGTAGTTTCTTTACCTCATTCGCTTCGTGTCCGCCTCTCGCTCGTCTCGCTCGCTTCGCTTGCCCTCCACCCTCGCGAGCGTGAGAGTAGTGACAGCGCGATGGCCAAGACGAAATCCAAACCCACCGCCACCGCGAACAAACCCAACGACGCTAACGCTTCCACCACGGGCAACAAAGACACCACCGCCAACGCCAACGTCATCAAGAAGGCAGCGCCCAAGAAGCCTGCTCACGCCGGCAAGTGCAGGCCTGCGTGCAGCAGCAACCTCTTGTACTTTCTCTCGGGTGTGCTCGTGGTACTCATTGGCACCAGCCTCTTTGCGGCACAAGATGAAGGCGTGCGCGAGAGCGTGCGCGTAGTACGCGACCAGTTCGTCGGCAGCAACGTCAATCGGCCGGGACGCGACGCTGCTGCGCAAGGTCTGCGAGCCAAGCATCCCGTGGTCTTTGTGCCGGGCATCGTGTCGACCAAGGTATCGCACTCTCTCTAGTGGTAGCTAGCTATCTATCTATTGCTCCTCGGCCTCGAGAACTCATCACAATGACGGCTGCGTGAGTGTAGCTTGAGGTGTGGGAGTATCTCCCCTGCGCAGCGACCTCGTTTCGGCAATGCTTCTGGGGTAGCACTTCGGTATGTATACATGCCTGTCAATCCAATGTTCTCTATTCAACCCATCCGTATCGTATCGTATATCTTACTGACATCCTGCGTAGATGGTTCAAAATCTGCTCTTGAACAAAGACTGCTGGTTGGCGCATATGTCACTGAACCAAACCACTGGCTTGGATCCCGCTGGCATCAAGGTCTCTCTCGTGACCGACCAACTGACTGACCAACTGACTGATTGATTGCCTGACTGATTGGCTGTGTGAATCGAGTAGTTGCGACCAGCATGCGGCATGGCGGCCGCCGACTATCTGATTGCCGACTACTGGGTGTGGGGCAAGATGATCGAGAACCTCGCCGACGTCGGCTACGATCCGAGCATGCTGTTCATGGCGGCGTACGACTGGCGCCTCTCGTGCCAGAAGCTCGAGATGCGCGACGCGTACTTTTCGCGCCTCAAGAACGAGATCGAGCTGTTGCACAAGCACCACGGCGAGAAGGTGGTCGTTCTGTCGCACTCGATGGGCGGCTTGGTGTTCACGTACTTTATGCAGTGGGTCGAGAGTGCGTACGGCGGCAACGGCGGCGCCGCGTGGATCGACACGCACCTCGAGGCGTTCGTCAACATTGGCGGCGCGATGCTCGGCGTGCCCAAGACAGTGAGCTCGCTGCTGTCGGGCGAGATGAAGGACACGGCCGACCTCAACAGCGTGCTGGTGTACATCAAGGAGAACCTCGTGTCGAACCTCGACCTCCTGCGCCTGTTCCGCTCGTTCGGCAGCCTGCCATCCATGCTGCCCAAGGGCGGCACCGCCATCTGGGGCAATCTCACGCACGCACCCGAGGACAAGTACCACAACACCAGCCTCGGTGTCATACTCGACTTTCGCTCCTTCTCCGAGTCGGCGCCCGAGTCGGTGCCGCACCACATTCGCACGCAACAGCAGCGTTTCCGGCCCGAATACCGCGATACGATCGCGACCGACATTGTCGATGACGTCGGCCTGCTGGTATGCGTCGTTGCCGCAAGCGAACCAACTAATTCACTCCCCTCACTCACTCACTCACCCTCTCGCCCTCTCTCCCTCCCTCACTCGTGCAGATGGATGCCACCGATGTCGCATGCCCTGCCGGTGTGACCAACGAGATCCCCAAGGAGCTGCAGCAGTACGCCAGCCGCCCGCTCGACATTGACGACACGATCGCCTTGCTGCGCCTCGTGGCTCCGGGTCTCATGAGCAAGATTGAACGCGAGCACTCGATGGAGCTCAATCCAGCCGATTGCTCGCACCTGCCACACGGAGCGCCCGAGACGCCCGAGGAGATTGAGCGCTTACGAGCTCGGTGGGGCAACCCTCTCGCGTGTCACCTGCCGCGAGCTCCTGCCACCAAGTTCTACACGCTCTACGGCATCGGCAAGCCGACCGAACGCGGCTACTTGTACACTCGTCGCTCGGGCGGCTGCTTGAGCTTATTGCCCTTCCAGATCCGAACCAACGTCACCGACGACGTCAACGTGCAACGAGGCGTTCGTTTGGGAGAGGGAGACGGAACGGTGCCGCTCATTAGCCTCGGCTTCCTTGGTGCTCACGCTTGGACACTGGTATGCACCTAGCCACTCACTCACGATATCTCACTCACTCACACTCACTCACTCACTCACTCGTTTGCACAGCCATTGTTCAATCCCGCAGGCAGCCCGTCGATCGTACGCGAGTATGCGCACGAAACGCGCGGGGCCATGCTCGAGGCCGTGCTGCGGCCACACGAGACCTCGGGCGACCATGTCGACATTATGGGCAACGTTGGCCTCCTCACCGACGTGCTTCACATTGTAACCGGCAGAGGCGATGAAGTGCAGCCGCGCATCATCTCCGATATCGTCGAGTTCTCCAAGCGCGTACCGCTGCCCAAGCCTTCCGCGTAATGTTGTGTATTCGTAGTACATCCTCCTCCTCCTCACCATCACCATCATCCTCGTCAATAACAAGGCTCGAGCATCATGATCTTCTGGTTCGAGGTTGCTCTGGTTTGATTTGTACAGCTGCGAGCAAGATGGAGCCTGGCAGCGTTGCTTCTAGTTGGAAGGAACGACTGTGTGCTCTCGCATGTCGGTCACCGTGCGGCGGTGCAGGATGCGCGCACGAATCTTGGAGAGCTCGAGATTGAGGGCGACAATAGCGTGGTCCTGCAAGCATCGGCGCGAGTGTGAGCGTCAAGTCATTTTGATTGCCACGCTCGCAATCATCCACCATACCGTGAGCAACATGCTCTGCAGCAACTCGGCACGACGAACGCTCTCCCACGAGATGTGCAGCGTGCATCGTCGACGTGGCTCGCGACAGTAGTGAACGTCGGCGCAGTAGAAGGTGCCAGTCTTTCCGTTCTCGTCGGGGCAGCAGTCGAGAGGGCAGCCACAGATCTGGCCCTTGTTGCGCTTGTAGTCCTGCGCGCGCGAGAGAGAGAGAACCCAATCGAGTGAGCCGAGGGACAGTGAGCAGCATGCACCGCGGTAGTGAAACGTACGAGCAGCTGATGGAAGGGACAGCTCGCACGAAGCTTGTGGCAGTAGCGGTGAGTCTTGGGATTGTAGGAGTTGCAGTACACCAGTTCGGTATCGATATCGGGTTTCGATTCACGCGTCTCTTTCTGGTCAGGACGAGTCGGCAACAGTGAGTGAGTGAACGAATGCAGACCTCCCTCCCTCACACTCAAGTGACCGCACGTACCTTCTCGAAACACTTTTTCATATGAGATGGATAGCTTCCGGTCAGGATCGGATGTCCGCATGATATGCAATCGATGATCTCGACGTTCCTGGCGCGCTTACTCGGTGGCTGCGACGGCACCCGAGTGCGTGAGTCATGCGTGCGACGGTGGAACCGCACAGACGAGCACGCACCTTGGCCGGCACGTCCATGATGGTGCTGCTCGCAAAGAGAGCCGCCTTGTCGAGACGCTCCTCCTGCAGCCGAATGCGCGACATCTCTTGGAAGCAAAGCTCGAGCTTGTGCGCCAGCTCATCGAGCATGCCAAAGTCCTCAATGTCCGAGTGGAACTGCGGCCCCTGCTTGCGCGCCTCGTCGACTTGTTGTTTCAGCAGCTGTCCTTGAGCCTCGGTCTTTTCGTCTTCGCGCCGAATCAACACTTGCCTGATATATGTAATGACGTCGTGTCAGCAGACGAGCAGCACTACCACAATCGCGCGGCGGCGCTTGTGGCCAGTACCTGGCGACCACGAGGCCACACTCATCACTGCAGTACTTGGAGCAATGGCGCGCCAGCGCGTTGCAGCCGTCCATCTTGCATTGTCGCTTGGCGCCCGGCTGGCCAAGCTGTGCGGCCGAGAGTCCCGGATGCTCGCGCTTGCGCTTGATGCCCAGCAGCGGCTGCGTCTCCAACGGCCGCTCGTCGTCGTCGGTCTCGGATGTCGCAGTGTCGGCGTCGGTGTCGTCTCCGTCGTGGTCGCCGTCGCTATCGTGCTCGTAATCGCGATGGACCTTGCGGGCCTTGGCAGCAGCAGCGTGAGAGCGCTCAGCTTGCTTCTTGCGCTTGTACTCCTTGTCCTTGGCGCGCTTGGCAGCAGCAGCGGCAGCGAGCTTGGGATCGCTGGGTGGCCGTTTCGAGACCGTGGCCGTCGGAGTGCTGCCAACTTCGAGTTCCGCCAGCGCCTGACGTAGTGTCTGGCCCGTTCGCTTCACGACGATCGAGTCCCAGGCGTTCTTGCGATAGCCCATGCCTTGTCGGATAGAGAGTGCGTGAGTGCGAGCCATTGGCGTTGGCATTGGCGTTAGCAGCTGCATTGGCATTGGCAGCATTGGCAGCATACCTCCGTGCTTCTCGAAGGCGCTCGCGGTCGGTAGCGTCTTTGGACACGACGGCAGGTTGCACAGACATTCGATCGTGTTGTTGCGAATGATGGCGCGGTTGCTCTGCGACGCGCTGGGCAGCACGATGACCTCGCCCTCGAGATGCTGCAGTAACAGCGCCCACGAGGCCTTGGTTGCTGAGCGAGCCTCGGTGCGCTGATCCGTGGATCGATGTCAGCATTCAGAACACGGCGTTGCGAGTTCGAATCGGATGCAGGAAGTACGCACATCGGCGTTGCTGCTGGCGTTGCTGGTGCTGGCGTTGCTGCCACTGCCGCTTGGTGGCTTGGCTTTGTGCGACGAGCTGCTTGCCTTGGATGACGATGGACCATCGGAGCCGCTGGCCAACGATGAAGTGCTCGCCTTCGACGGCGATGGGCTCTTGCTGGGCGTTCCGTCGGCGAGCTTGGGCGGTACTACGACACCAACGTCACACGCACACATCGAAGCGTGAGCCACAGCTGCCGATGATCGGCGGCGCAGCGCCGGTCGTACGTGGAGTGCCGGTGCACACATGGCACGCGAACGGCTTGTCGCCGAGCTCGGCCACCATGTGTACCGTCCAGCCGATGCAGCTGAGGTGGTACCACTCGTCGCACTTGTCGCAGCCGACCATCGGCTTCGCGGGATCGTACACCTGCCGACAGATGCAGTAGAGCTTCTTGTCCTTGGTGGCGCTCGTGGTCGTGGTCGTCGCCGCGGCGGTGCTCTTGTTCTGAAAGTGTGCCTCGTAGACGGCGAGCTTGGCCTTGCGAGGCTGTACGATCTCATCACCGACGACAGACGCAGCGATGAGATAGCCATGCGAGCTGCCGGTGCTGCTACTGCTGCTACTGCTGCTGGACGAGTTGCGAGAGATGCTCGGCGTCGGTGTCGTCGATGTCGTTGGTTGGTCTACCACCATCATGGCAGTGGCATCGCTCGCTGATGCAGCAACAGCAGTCACTGCCGTGGTGGTCGTTGTTGTCGTTGTCGTTGTTGATGTTGGTGGAGCAGCGCGGCCATCATCCTCCTCCATACGAGCGAGCGATGCGAACGGCAGCAGGCAACGACGCGAATGAGATTGTGTGTGGATTGGGGGCGCTTCTTTACTCATCAATCCAAGACTACAACATCACTATAGAATGGCATCAACGTCGGCATACCAATATTGCGGCAGACTCCTTGCTGCTGCTCGCCAATCGTTCTGTGCCGAAGGAGGACGAGGAGAGTGCCAGCGCGGTACATCGTCTCACTTGCTGACGGACGGCAAACCGCGAAGGCACCAACCAACCAACCAACCAACCAAGCAGCCGATTGTTCGAGTGTTCGAGTGGCTGCCTACGACGCCGCCGTGGGTTAGGTAGGCCGTCTCAATAGAAGAAGCCTCAGCAGAGTGTGAGCGGAGCACGTATCTGGACAGGAGGCTGCTGCTGCTGTTGCTGCGTGACTCGCCGGGTATTCTGGCCTTGCGCGCCCGCTCGCTTGCGGCTTCCCAGTGTGTTCGAGAGATCGTCGGTATGAGCGGTGGCTGGCCTCGTTACGTGTCACAGAATGAGCCCATGACACTCAAGTGCGGGCAGAGAGTTCGCAGCCGACGGACGGCCGGCTTCGAGATGGCCGGGTTCTGGCACAGGAACAGCGACTCGAGCTCGCCGACAGCAGCACCTCCGGTGGTGCTCTTGGCGCTCGCTTGGTTGACGGAGGCAACGTGCTCGATCGTGAGGTCGCTCACGAGCGGGCATCGAATGAGGTAGAGCTCGGTGAGCGAGCGGGCACACCCTTGCAGCAGCGCCTGGAGCGCCGTGTCGTTGATGCGGCGGCATTCGATCAGGCGCACGTGTTGCAGCCGCACGCCGAGGCTCTTGTCGGTGCACGGCTCGAACGCTCGCTCCGAGAGGCGATTGGCGCCGTCGATGTGGAGCTCGCGCAAGAGCGGCGACTCGCGCAGCAGCGAGTGCAGCATGGCGTCGGTGAGGTGCTTGGACGTCATGCGGAGGCTCTCGAGTCGCTGGCAGCGCGAGGTCAGTGCCTCGAGCGCCAGGCGCTTGGGCTTACAGCCCGAGAGGTTGAGCGAGCGAAGCGACCGGCAGCGTGTGGCGATGGCGAGGAAGCCGCTCGTGCGGATGGCCGAGCAGCTGGCGACGTCGAGCGTCTCGAGGTTGGGGCAGTGATCGGCGATGGCCTTGAGCGCACGATCGGTCAGGAGGCGATTGTTGGCGAGCGTGATCGAGCGCAGGTGGCTGGCGTTGTAGTGCGCCAGGTGCTCGATGGCCGAGTCCGAGAGGCGTGCACAGTTGGCGAGGTGCAGGCGCTCGAGGCGCGTGCAGCCGTACTTGGCGAGATCGATCAGACACGCGTCATCGAGCTGCTGGTGGTCGTTGGCGGCGAACGACGTCAACGTGCTGCCGGCGGCGCGAGCCAGCCGCTGGCATGTACGCTGCGAGACGGCGTGCGAGTTGCTGCTCCACTTGAGCTTCGTGAGCTGCGTGCACTTGGTGGCGATCGTGTCGATCGTGCTCGCGACGTTGGCGAGGCGCGAGAGATCGACCGACGCCAGACGCGGACACTGCTCGACCAGCGATTCGATCGCCAGCGAGCCGATGCGGTCGCAGTCGACGAGCGAGATCGACGAGAGGTTCGGGCAGTTGGCTGCGAGCGCGTCGATCGAGCGCTCGGTCACGAGGTAGCAGCCCGAGAGGCTGAAGCTGCGCAGCCGCGCGCCGGCGCTGTGCACCAAGCGGCACACGGCATCGTCCGAGATCGTATGGCAAAAGTCGACGCGCAACACCGTGAGCCGCGGGCAGTGGTTCGTGACGGCATCGACCGCGGCGTCGGTGATCGACCAGCATTCCTTGAGATGCAGCTCGAGCAGCGACGGGCCGAACGTGCGCGCCACGAGCGCCACCGTGCGGTCGTCGACCCAAGCCTTGCAGTGGTTGAGCGAGAGGTACCGTAGCGATCCGGCAGAGGGTGCACTCGAGCTCCCGAGCTCGAGGCCATCGGTGTTGGCAGTAGTAGTCTCCTCTACTTCCTCCTGCTCCGGTGCTTCTGGCTGCTGCTGCTCCTGTGTGGGGCGAGGAGGAGCAGCAGCGAGCTCACCTGGCTCCGAGTCGGCAGCAAATGGATCGAACGGTGCACTCGAATCCGCTGCGCACTTGTGACGCGAGCCGGAACGCGAGAGGTCAAGCAGCGCCAAGCAAGCGTGTGCCTTGACAGCAGCCATCAGTGCCGCATCGAGTTGAAGCAGCGAGCAGCCTGCCGCCCGGAGGCTGGCGAGACGCGGTGCATGCTGCAGGAAGAACAGCAAGGTCGACGTGGTGGCGTGTGCGCAGCGCGACAGCGACAGCTTGCGGAGCGACGGGAACAAGGGCGCACTCGACGCATGGAGAGCAAGCAGCGCCGCCGGCAAGCAATCGGCATCGACCGCCGCGAGCGTGTCGAGGCGCAACTCGGTCAGATGCGCGGCGCAGGTGGCGATCGAACGCGCCAGCTGCGCGCACTCGAGCCGGTGAAGGCCCGAGAGATCGAGGCGCGAGGTGTTGGGCGAGATGAGGCTCGAGAGCGCAGCGTCCGACAGACGACTGGGGGCGCTCGAGACAACGGCAGCAAAGATGCGCTCACGCAACTCGGCTGGCAGCACGACGAGACGATCGATGTCAGCGTCGCACGCCAGCAGCGCCGAGCTCAAGTGCGCGACACACAGCGTGGCGAGTGGCGCTGCCGTGGTGGCAACGGTGCTCGCCATTCAAAGAGGCAAGAGGCGAGAGCGTATGAGGATGGTGGGTGCTGCGGCGTAGTAGTTGTAGCGACCGTGGTAGCGGTGGCACTGGAGAGGCAGGAAGAACAGTGAATGCGGCACGGCGCGCGGCGCGGCGGCTTTATGTATGCGGCTGCGGCAGTTGACCGTTGGTGCCGACCGTTGATGGAAACGCAAGAACAGCACCGACACAACACGACTCAACAACCATCATCTCCAATCTCATCAACGAAGCGAAACTGCTGTTGCTGCCGACTGCTGCGCTTGTCGTGGCGCTGCTGCACTCTCTGGTTCGCGCTTGATGTTCGGCGAGGAGCAGCTCAGCAACAGCTCCAGCATGGCAGTGAGACGGAGGGGCCTCGGTAGGAGCACGACCTGGCGCTCGAACTTGGCTACGAGCGGTGGGAAGAACTCGCTGGTTGCTGGTGGGCAAGGGCAGGCGTGAGTGAGTGACAGCGCCCTGCATCAGGGGAGCAGCAGGAGGAGGGCTACTTGATACGTACAGTATCCCTTCCAAAACTTGTATGTGATGGCTGCGTCGCTGTTGGGGTAGTTGTTGGGGATGCAGAGCGTGATGCACGGCGCGGTACAACGCTCGAGCGTACACGTGACGGCGACGTAGTGCTGCTTGTGCGAGAGCTTGAGCTGCAGGCTGGTCTCGAATGGCTTGATCTCGGCGTTCACCGTGCGTAGCATGTGAATGAATGCCTGCATCATACACACAATGGCTCGCGATGAGTCTCACGCCGTTTCCGTTTCCGTTTCCGTTTCCGCTCCTCTCTCGCGTACCTTCACCTCCTCCAACGTCGACTGTACATCGCCAAGCTCGGCCGACCACACCTTGTACTCGCCGAACTCCTCGCACCAGTACCGCACTGTAGCCGAGATCTCGGGCAGCACGTGCCGCTACGCACATCATTCCCAGCATTGGTGGTTGTCTGGCGCCACATTCCAGCGAGCGATCGGCCGTACCATGGCAGCTTCTTGACTCGACGCCGACGATGGAGCCAGCCACGAAGACGACGGCGAAGACGGCGCAGGCAGCGGCGATAGGTCGATGAGTACTTGTCCGACTTGCAGCTCTTGCGAATCACCGAGTGTCAACTCCATCTTCTCATGGCCCTTCGACACGACGCGGATGCCAGAGTGCTTTCGTTCGACCGCTTGTTCGATTTCCTTTCGCAGCTTGCTCAATTCGCTACTCCCCAAGCAAGCGAGCAAGCAACATCAATCAGTATCACGAACGCAACTCCACTAGCAACAAGTGCTGCGGCGCACCTTGTCGACGAGTGAACTCGGCGGCGCTTGGCATTTCGATCAAGCGGCTCGCCATCTTCGAGTGCTGTCATCGTTGGTTCACACGCATGAGCCGCGCGGTCGGTTAGCGCACGAGCCAGCATTGATAGCCAATCGACATTCGAGGATTGCAACGTACGCTGCGAGACAATGACTTCGGGCTCGAATTCCTCGCGGCTTCGTTTGGTTCCTCTGCTCGGCAAGCTCTCTGTGCCACGGCCGCGGAGCAATGACGCAAACGGTGAGCACTTCATCCATATGGCGTTGGCAATAGGAGGTGTCTGATGGAGCATACGAAGTCCGTCGACCGATGGGTCATCGAGTGTGTGAATGCCGGCCAGCCACGAGCCAGGATTGTTTTCAGGTTCGTCGATGCCTTGCACATCTGCGGCACTTCCATATTTCAAGCGTCGCAGTACGTCACGCAGTCCGTCGGTGTTTTGCAGCACTGTGGCCCGTGCGAGCGTGCGCGTGAGTACTTGTGAGAAGGCATACGCTGGCAGGAGTTCAGCAGCAAGGCAAGTGCACGTACTGGCCAGCGAAGAAAAGAGAAAATCAGGACCACGCGTAGTTGGAGCAGGAGGAGGCTGGAGGTTCGTTGCCGCAGCGGTGCCGGCGGCTGCGCCACTCGGTGCGGTGCCGACGTTGTTGGCGTTGCTGTTACCGTGAGCGGCCACACCTTGCGGTGGCGCTGTTGCTCCCGAGCCATTTGTGTGGCCCGTTCCATCGGGCTTGTGATCGGACGTGCCGGGAGATTGAGGTTGCAGCACGTTGGAATGTTGTGCCGTCAGAGGCGGGAGGAGTTGCTGGCCGTTTGGCGCAACGGTCGCGGCTGCCTCGGTACCACTGCCAGGCAGCACGACCGGCTTGGAGAAGGTGGGCCGCACGGCCGAGAGCGCTCCACCCGCTGGTGGGAGCATCTGCTGAAGGTGCGACAGCTAGTAGCAAGCGTGCGGGTGAGCGAGAGAGATGGTCGAGCTCGACTTTGGCACACGTGCAAACCACGTACCTGGGAAACAGCGGCGACGGGTGGCCTGTTGTTGTTGAGTGCTGCTGTCTGCTGCAACTGCTGCTTGAGCTGCGCAACTTGCTGTTGCTGTTGTTGTTGCTG
>ERZ778026.4234-NODE-4234-length-11454-cov-6.886832_pt1 | contig 11454 bp, 15 predicted proteins | sample MGYA00375756_ERZ778026 | MGnify/ENA primary metagenome ERZ778026 (study PRJEB29350, sample SAMN05389820) | bioreactor metagenome | isolation source: Ammonium sulfate bioreactor | place: South Africa: University of Cape Town | collected 2014-02-18 ... | reverse complement strand
TAATAATCATGCCAGTTCCCGCGGGAGGGGAGGCTCTTTATTGTAAGTTGAGGAATACAGGGGGGTATCCACACCGAGATAGAGCGTCAGCCGTGTTCAGAGCAGAAGGCACCCCTGAAAACGTTAAGGATGCCAAAGTTTCGGCAAGAGCGTAGCACTTCGCATAGCCAAGGGTTCAAACCGTCGTCAGAAGTGTAGCGCGAAACAGCTGCCGCGCCAACTTTTGGTGGCCTAGTTTTGGTGCGTACATATTTCTTTCTTGTCCTCCGTGTTTCAATTATTTGTGGTATATGTTAAAACAAGTTTGAATGAATAGGATCGTATGTTCTTTTGTGTTTGGTACTAAGAACTACAGCTCAGCCTATCTTGCGCAGCATTCCTGATCCGATCACCATCGGCGTTCCTTTCAAATATCTCGTCCTCGCGGAGAGCACTCTCTTCACCGGAGCGACAACGGAAATTCAATGCGCAATCATTTCCACTCCCCGCCCGGGCGGTCATTCTGGCGAAATCCGAGCAACGTCTCCTCACCAAGGCGCTTCCTCGGTTTGAGGTTGATGCTGTGATCGACACTTGTCCTCATAGGCCACTTGTTTTTAACAGCACGTTACAATGCCAGGGCATATCCGACGTTGACTTTACAATGCGAGCACTCTCCAGCGCAAAGATCGACGCCTCTTTTCCCGATCCGGAGATTTATGCTCGAAATGCAATAGCCACTCTTCGAATCGTATTAGAGAACACCATCTCTAACGTGCGCTCCGGAGAGGTATCCTGTGTTTTCACGGCTTCAGATGAGAGCATCTCATTTACGACCGGCACTGCGAAGCTAGAAAGCGTATGGTTGGATGCGGACAAGCGTTCTATCAGTGATGCGATCTCCAACTTGACTTGTAATCTCAACTCCCAAAAAAAAAGAGGTAGCCTGCCACGCGGGAGACATGATTGGACACAACATCAAGACCTTGACCATGCAGGCCGAGTTTTCTCCCTCCAGCAGAGCAGCCACAAGTGTTGACATCTCGTGCTCAGTCTCCTGCGCCCCAGGTCAGTTTTCCCTCCCTCTAGTAATATTCTAAGCTGAACTCTCCGACTCAGCCGTTCAGTTTCGCGACCAAAACGCTGAGGCTGGCACTCCCAAGACCTGCTAGAATTGATCTGGCAGCCAGTGGAGGGAAACTCCTGATTGCGGGAACGGATTTCGAGCTGACAGCCAGCGTGAGCGGATTGAATACTTCGCTCTGCACCTTCACCCTCCCCTCCACTGAGTTCCACGTCAAGAACACACCTTTCAAGAGTTGCCAGATGGTGAATATTTCCGCAACCACAACAACAAGCACCACTAGCGCTAGCAGCTCCTCAGGTGAATCACACCCCGCCCGGCAGAGCGCTAGAGCAAGCGAAAATTCCATTCGATGCCCTTTATTGGCTCAGCACAACGATTCTCAAATCACGCAATTGAAATTCTCGATTCATGCTGACTCGGTCATCCATCAAGGTTTTTTCCCTCTCAACGCGAAAGCAATCCAGCCACCTGAATTCAACTAGGTCCACATGAGTTCATCATGGAATGTGATGGGAAAAGTATAGCCACCGATAGGAATATCACAGTGCAAAGCGCCGCGACCCTCGAATTTGTGCGAAAGGCTACTCTGGGGATTCAAGCGACGATCGCATGGTCAAGTAGTCAATCGAAGGACCTGAGCCTTGTGACCGAGCTCACAAACAACGGCCCTTCCGACGCTGACGGAATCGTATGCGAGATCTCGTACCCATCCGACTTGATACCCAATCCCAAATCTTTGGGCAATTGTACCGCTGCCAAAGATCAACCGGTGACTTGTAAATTGGATAATGTTGCAGGTAGTTAAACACAACACATACGCAAATTTCTTGCAGCACTGAACATTCAAAAAACAAAAAAAAAAAAAAACAAAATTCTTAGGATTGAACGTGAACGGCGCTAAAGTGAATGTCGAGGCACATTTCATCAGCATCGATGATACGCTGCTCCTTAGTGACCTCATCAATAAGTTTCAGGTTTGCTGTGTATCACTGATTAGCTCAAAAGTTTGCATCAATGGTATGGGAAGGGGGGAAAACAAGCACCAATATAACACTCCCGTTTCTCGTACTCTAGCCACTGAGACCACTCAACCCAAAGGTTTTGGGCAGGGGGATTCTTATTTCTGGACATACACCATCGTGATCGCAAATCTCTTTGCTATCGCAGTGGTGGTGTTTGTTGGCATGTGGTGGCGCAACCGCAACATGGCAAAGACCCTCAATGCTGACGGCCGAGGAGACCGATTCACTGAGCTGGAACTGTTCTCTGCTCCTTCTACCGATGGCCGCCTTCCGCTCAGCAAGAAGGACTGAAAGCAACCCGTAAACAAAATGAACATACGTATTTTTTAAAACTTGTTTGTGTGTTCATTGTGTTCGACGGTTTAACTTTTCCTTGCTGGCATTTTTCCTCCATGGCGCATATATCAGATTCCTTCCCTCCTTCCTTCTTTCCCTTGTGTTTTTTTGTTTTTTTTTTTTTTTGCTAGCTACTTACTTATTGTGTGTTGGTGTGAAAAACCCCAGCACACAACAAAAAAACACCAAGCGTAACTTGCTGCAATGTTAGTTTGGTTACGAGACTTTATCGTGGGAAAGCAGAAGCGGCCGCCCCAAGACACATGTGCGCTTCTTTTCATCCTCTTGGCTTTGGCGAGCATGCCTTGTTCCTTGTGGTGCGGATGCCGCCGACGGGATTTGCTCATTCCAGCCCAACGAATCGAACCCCTGGCTCGGGTTATGTGGTATGGGTGGTGGTGGGCTGGCGCTTGCGCTCGTGTAGTTTGTGTGCTGGGGTTTCCTGGTGCTTCGGAACCGACGACCAGCACAGGGGGCTGTTGTACCACGACAAATCAACAACCATGGGGAGGCACCACAAGAAAGGGAATTTAAAGAACAAACCTCGGTTTGAGCAGGTTCACAACAGCGTAGTTAGTAAGTAGAAGAGGGTGGGGATCAGGGTGAACGGAGAGTTTTAGCATTTTGCGAAGCAGACAAGCGGTGGTACCAATGCTCCAACCCCCGCCTTTTATTCTTTTGTGGCAAAATTGTGGGGCAAGCAAAAGCACAATAGACCGCACCCACTACGAAGAAGGTCCCGAAAAACGTTTACATGAGTCCCAGGTATCTTCTCGTTTGGGATGAAGATGGAGAAAACCGATTCTGAATATCCGACACCAATGCCAAAGTGGTAGATTTTGCACCCCATTCGCTGCAGTTACCACAGCTACACTTCAGGACTGTAAAGTATCTGTTGCATACGTGAACGCAGAGAGAATCGTTACGTGCATGGCACAGATTGTTTTTCTTGTGTTCGCTAAGCTCAATCTCCCAGAACGAGTTGTGCTTTCTCGTATCAGGAAAAAACACAATGAACTTTGTCGTCGTATTGCCACAGCAGTTCTCAGACAGTTTTCCACCGGCTGCAAAAAAGGCGCAGCTTCAGCGGCGAAGGCGGTTCCGCGGCAATGTGTTTAAGGGCTATCTTGAGGATGGCAAGCTCACAGATAATGAGTACCGTAAAGGGGAAGGTGGGTACAGTAAACCTTTTGATGTCTGACCGTAAATGGTAATAGTCTGAATAAAACCAACCCTCTAAACTCAATCTACCCCTCATATTCCTCACCTATTCTCGCACCTGCTTCTGGAGCTTCGCTCTCTTACTCCGCGGCCTGCTGGTACAATCCTACTGTTGCCAGATCTTTGAGCACTATCGAAGCGCGCTGTAGCCTTGGAGTGCTTGATTGTTTCGGCTGTTCTCTGACCTTAAGGTAGTTCCCTAAAATCGGTACACCTTGGCCTTACAGCTACGGCTGTGCTGCCAATTGGGCAATCTGGCCTAGTAATTGGAGAAATCCCCGCAAATATGGCCGCTTATCCTCATAACCAACAACCTCCTTCAAGGACCACATTATCCTACCGACTATCCAACTCTATTCTCACTCCCAACCTCACTAAACATACTCCTTCAGCCCCTGGTGAGGACCACCTCTCATCTGAGATCTACCCGGCTTCTTCTCAAATAGAGTAGCAATACTCTAAAGCCACCTTCATTCTCGGCGTCCATTGGAAGAGATCGATCATCAAGCCTTTCTGAGGGAGAGAAAGAGAAAGAGAGAGAGAGAGAGAGAGAGAGAGAGAAAGAAAGAGAAAAAGAGAGAGAAAGTTCCCGGATTGGGTCCTAGCGACAGTTTTAGCAGGCCAGGTGAGGTTGCCGAACCAGCGCTGAAGCTATGATTGCTTTATATGCTCCCGGGCTTGCAAAGGAGTGGAGTTCCCAGGCCTTTTATTGGCACATCCTCAAGGAAGAACGTGAGGCTCGGTGGGGATACCAAAGAAGAAGAGGACGCTGTGTGTTGTCTAAACGCCGTGGACCTCAATTCAACAAAGTGTCTGCTACACCGGCTTGCCGTGCTGCATTTCCAGTGCCCTGCTATTCTACAATCTTTCGACATGCCGGGGATAAGCATAACAAAGTACGATACCGCACTTCATAACGAAGACCTCGCCGTTACACTGGTGTTGCGGGATGCGCTACTGTGGGAAAAGAACAGAAAGAGACTAAATCTGTAATTATCCTTGGTTAGAAATAAATCTACCATTGATGAGGAAGATCTGGCGTTCACAAAACTGGACAAGGATGCAAAACGACTTGAAAAAGAGAATCTACTCCAAAACATCCTCATCTCCCTCGCAGTGTTGCATCAGGGAACTGATTTCTTTGAAAGGCATAACATCCTCAACAAAGTTAAGGCCACCTCACTCTCAAAAGCTCGCTATTTTCTCTCTGAAGCTGCTGGGTCAGTTATCATTCGCAAAGAAGATATTCCCTTTAAAGCATTCAACATCCTCACCGTGTTTTTGAACTTCTCCTGTAATACATAAACTAAACTTAGAAAATATTCACAAATTCTTTCTCATTAGTTTCGGAGTGGAATGGGTTGTCATGGAACATGAAGAAATTTGATGATTGGCCAAATCCTAAAGCGGTGCAGTGCAATTTCTGCCGTTTGAAATTTGGAATTTGGAACAAATCATCTATAAGTATTTCCCCTAATATGCTAAATGAATAGCCAATCTTGTAGCGAAATATGGCCGATCCCCCGAATATCCAAAAACCATGCTCGAGTCATTCAATCGCTTTAATCTGCCTCAGCGTAGAGTGATCCAATTAATATCAAACCATCCGTTGATATTTCGATGGTATCCCAACACTGACCGGCTGAGGAACTTGGCCTTCCCGACAACATGTGGCTGATGATCGTCACCATACTGGAGGAGAGCAGAAGGACCTCTTTCCTCAAAGAATTGGCCAAAGTTCTATTTGGATCAGCTAGTGCTGATCCAACTCCCGCCTAGGAAGATTTGGGTATGGTAAGGGGTGATCTTACAATGCAAAGACCACTTGGTGAGCTTAACTTGCAGGGAATAACACTTTCGGATTACAAATAGGGTGGTCTGGCCCCGAGTATGAGGAGAGCTCCGGAGCCAGTTAGACTTCGAAGGCACCAACACAAGACCTTGTATTACCCTCTGTTTATGGGTAGACTGCCTAATTGGAACACAAGACCATTGTGAGCCAGAGGCCATTACTTCGAGTGAGAAAGAAGCGGGTGAAAGAAAAGATTTTCTCGAAAGTTTTGGTGTCACTTTTGCATGTAAACTGTCATGAGGGCACCCTCCCGTAACGTTTCCTTTAATTATGTGCACGTAATTCATCCCACGGCACTCAATTTTTCAAATTGTTTTGTTATTTTTTGCACTTAGGGACTTCTTCCTTCCCTCCTTCCCTCCTTCCTTCTTTCCCTCTGTTGTTTGGTGTTGTTATCACACACAAGCAAAAAAACAAATGTGTTTTTTTTTTTTTTTTTTTTTTTGGTGAAATGAAAGTAGATGTTAAGTTTTATGGTAGTCATTTCTTTTCTCTCCTTCCCTCCTTCCCTCCTTTCCTTTGGTAAAGTTTTCCTATAGTGAAAATTAATTTCTTTTTTTTTTGTTCCTGATTGAGAGTATTCCCTTTGTCCCATCCCAAAGATCATAAATTATGCCCAGGTAAATTTGGCTTCTTAATTCATGAGGTAGTTGATCTTAAAGTCTTATTTTTTTTCTTTGAAAGAAGAAGAGAAAAAGGAAGGAGGAAAGGAGGGAAGGAGGAAAAGAGTGAAGGATTTTAATTTTATAGTATTTTTTAAAAAAGAGGTGTGAATTTCTGATAAAGTATACATCAAGAATTCAATTAGACATAATCATAAAAAAGAAGTAAAAAGAGAAAGAATGAAAGGAGGGAAGGAAGAAAGTAGGAGATCAGGAAGAAGGAGAGAGAAAAAAAATAAGAAAATGGAGGAAGGCTAAAAAAGAGAGAGAAAGAAACCAGGAAAATGGAAAAAGGCTAAAAAAGAAAGAAAAAGAAAGTAGGAGAAGAGGAAGCAGGAAAAGGAAGAAGGATATGTGAGGAGAAAAGAAAAGGGAGAAAAAATTCTGTATTGAACAATTTTAAATTAAGGCCTAACAAGTTTCATAAAAGTTATATCTTGCTTGTAGTGCTGCTTTTGTGTGGAAAGTAACATTTTTAAAAGAAGTGGTTGAGGGAATTTTTTTATCTTAGTTTATGTTGGCTCAGTTGTGCCTTCAATAAGATGTCAAAAAGTTTCATATGTTTTGTTGAGTAGGGAGTTGGATAGTGCTGCATTTAGGATGTGTTTTCCTTTTGTAAGGCCAGTGTATATGCTAGCTTTCATAAGGGTGAGAAGTAGGAAGAATCTTTGTGATTGAAGAAGAAGGTCTGAAATGTAGTATCTGTAGTTTGCATTTGCATCACAATTTGAGTGGCCAGGGAAAAGGAACCCACTTTCCCACTTCATATTTTCTCATATGATCTTTTCATTATTGGAAACTGTGATAATCAGTGTATGTAGCATGGAGGATACTTGTGATTGATATCCAAAGCCATTACCACCAACTCAGCATCAAGAAAGTATTTAAACTCTTTGAAAGAATCTTGATTTTGCCTGAGAGGAGGATTCCCAAATAATGTTCTCCTGTTAACTTGCAGTTCAAGTGTAGTCAAAATTATATCAGGAGAAGACTGTGCGGGCTTCCTGTAAAAGGAGGGAAGAAGGAAAGGAGGAAAGCAGAAAAGGAAGAAATTGTGTTCAGAACTGTGAAGAAATGTTGCAAATACAGTTGAGGAGGGATATTGGTCAATAGTTTGTCGTATTTGTTGAGTCTTTCCTTTTTTGAGAAAGGGTTTGATGATTGATCTCTTTCACAAGGCCGGCATGTTGTGTGCTTGTATGATGGTATTGAATACCAGGAAGAGTATTGTTCAAACAAATGTGGCACCATGTAGATTTGTTTGAAAGACTTTGCTAGGAAAAAAATATTGCCTCATAAGACAGATGATGGTGTTGAGCACAAAAGTAGTGCTGGATTGCACGATGCCAGCACACTTGTGGAGTTGAGTCACAAAAATTTCTTTCATTTCCTCCTTGCTTCCTTCCCTCCTTTCTTTGAACAACAAGGGAAAATGCACAATAACAACAACCAAAAAAAAAACAATGAAATAAAAGTTAGGAGGGAAGGTGGGAAGGAAGAAGTAATATTTTATAACTTTAAAAACAATCAGAATTCAATTTTTGACTGCATTTAAACCCAAACCAAAAGCAAATGAACTAATTTTTTACTTTTGTGTAGTTTGAGAAAAAAACAACCATGAAAAATAAGTCAGTTTTTTTCGTCACACATACACAAAAACAAAAACAGAGGGGAAAAGAAAGGAGGAAAGGAGGGAAGGACGGAATACTATATAACTCATGGAGGGAAAATGACAGCAAGTTAAAACCTCGAAACAAAATGAACACATGTGTGGGGAAAAAACACACACGCAAAAAAAAACAAAAAAAAACAAAAAGAAAAAAACACACAAGGGAAAGAAGGAAGGAGGGAAGGAGGGAAGGAAGAACACAGTCTGTTAACTTGCAGTCTAAGTGTAGCCGAAATTTTATCAGGGAAGAAGAAGACTGTGCAGTGGGAAAGTGGGTTCCTCCTCCCTGGCCACTCAAATTGTGATGCAGATGCAAACTACAGACACCACATTTCAGACCAGATATAGGAAAATATCTCACCCGTATTGAAGCTGGCATATATACCGGCCCTACAAGAGGATTGAAGGCACAACTGAGCCAACATGGGCCAAGACAGAAAAATTCCCTCAACCACCTCTTTCGAAAATGTTACTCCCCACACAAAAGCAGCACTACGAGCCCTCTTATCACTGCACACACAATGCACCCCATTGTATCCACGCTTCCCATTTTTGGAGGTCATGAAAGCTCCACACACTCACCAACAAATGCCCCCACCCCCTATATCTCACCTCTTAAAAACTATCCCCCGACAAAAATGTACCCTCCTTTGAAAATAAACGCATATCTCTTCAAAAAGGAGAGGAGAGAGGAGGGAGAGGAGAGGGAGGAAAAGGGGAAAGGAAGGAGGGAAAGAGGGAGAGGGAAAGAGAAGAGAGGGAGAAAGAGGGAGTAAGGAAAGAGAGGAAAAGAAAGAAAAGGAGAGTAAGGAAAAAGGGAGAAGGAGAAAGAGAACGAGTAGGGGAAAAGAGTTTGGAGGAGGAAGGAAAAAAAGGAAAGTAGTTTCCTTTTTTACAAAGTACCCTTCTTCCTGCTTCCTCTTCTCCTGCTTCCCTCCTCCCTGTCCTTCATCCGTTCTCCTGCTTCCCTTCTCCTTGCTTCCCTCCTCCCTTCCTTCTTCCTCCCTCTCCTGCTTCCCTCCTCCCTTCCTTCTTCCTCCCTCTCCTGCTTCTTTCCCCGAGAAGTACCAAAAATTAATGGGTGGCATAACACTGCTTTACAACCAGGTACCATGCGGAAAAACCAACCTTTAAAAAAAAAACACCAAACAACAGAGGGAAAGAAGGAAGGAGGGAAGGAGGGAAGGAATCCCTCTTTGCAAAAAATAACGAAGCGCTGTGGGATGTTCATAATTACGTGGCGTACACAATAACAAAAAGGAAACGTTACGGAGAGGGGGTTAGCCTTATGCTAAACAAAACACGCAGAGCACTTTGCCACACGTTGGGTGCAATCTCTCTCTGCCGAGAAATTTTTCACGGAAAAGGAATCCTGAGCTCGTTGATTACTAGACATACAAACACGTGCTGGTCCCGGAGCGTTTGCTGGACCAAGACGTGGAAGAAGACTGTTTATCAGCAGATCATGGGGAACGTGGTCGTGACGTTCGGGGTTGGGAAGCTTGGGATGTGCTGGAGACGGACACACAGGACGACTTCCTCTCCTCCCAGTGGACGTGTTTCATCCGACCGAAGTGTGAAGGAGTTGATTCAAACTAAGCTCTATTACGGAGGAATGTGCCCTGGTTACAAAATGATCTCAAGTTCATTCGCAACTATCTTCACCAGACGGCGAACCATAAACCTGCACATTATGTCTCTGGTTATCTGCAACGAATACCCTGCCTTGAGCATCCACCGCGATGCCGCTAGGATGACGAAAGTGAAGGTTCATGCCCGCGGCATTGATGCCGTCCCCCCACTCACCGAGAAACGCACCTTCATAGGGCGAAAGCCGTGATTATCCGTGACCAGTACCCGACCTGCTCCATCCACCGTGATGCCATAAGAGAGGATGAACTGGCCACCGCCAGCCGACCTCCACTTGGTCAGGAATGTTCCCTCGGCCGTGAACGCCTGCACTCGTCGGTTGCCGAGCTCGGTGACGAAGACCCGGCCTTGGCGATCCACAGAAATGCCGAAAGGACAGTCAAGCTGGCCGTCATCCGTTCCCTGGCGCGCCGACTGGGTAAGCAAGGTCCCGTTCATGGTGAACACTTTCACTCGGTGGTTTCCGCTCTCTGTTGCCGAGCTCGGTGACGAAGACCCTTCCTTGGTCGTCCACGGCAATACCACCGTGTACCTTCACCTCATCCATTGGAACAGGAACGCGCTTAAAGAAGGCGCTGTTTGATATGCTCCACTTCGTGATGAATGTGCCGTCCTCCTGGAACACGTGAACACGCAGGTTGCGGCCATCTAACACCAAAATCCTGCCTGTGTAATCTGCGGCGATGCCCGCCGGGCTGTTGAACTGGCCGTCCCCAGTTCCCTGGGACCCCCACTCCGTGAGGAGGGTTCCGTCGTGCTTGAACACCTGCCCGCGATGATTGCCGGTATCTGCCACCAGGATCCGGCCACGGTCCACCACAATACCATTCAAATAGTCAAACTTTCCTGCATCCTTTCCTTGCGTTCCCCACTGGGTGAGGGGCAGTGGGCACATTGCGGTAATACCCGCCCATGGCCACCTCCCCTCTAGCTTGCGTTTCTGGAGGGTCTTGTCTGCGCGAAGGAGAGTCAGCCACGTGGAACACACGCACTCGGCCTTCCCCAGGTCTTTTGGGGACGCAAACGACAAGATATTCCTCGTGAGCTCGTTGGGGATGCGGCAGAACGGGCCATGCTGTTCGGGGTGCAGCCTTTTGCCGCTATGTCTGGTGCTATCCTGATCTTCTTGTGACCCAAAGTTGCCCATGATCGCTGCTGGAAGAGGCTGTGCTCGAAACCTTATGCCGCCTGTTGGGGCTGTCGGGTTCATGGAAGCAGATGAACAATACTAAAGTGGCTTCAGCACACATACGGTTCCTCGGGAGTTCACTTCAAGTAATCCGGAACCATATGCATTTCAGCACTTTTATTCCACCCGAACTTACTCCCTGTATGCGGCCGAAAAACGACATCGGGCGGGGGTAACGCATCGACTTCGCCCCTCCATTTATCGGGGGCTGTTTTAGTCTGATTGCAAAAAAACCTTTTGATGATAAAATATTGATTATATTTTGTTTTTTTTTCTTTTTTCTTTTTTCTTTTTAAAGTACAAAAACTTAATTGCAGTGAAGGGCGGGGTGCTCCCTCAAGCTACAGGCTATGGTGCACGAAGGTGAACTTGGTTTCCTTATTTTCGGTGGCGATGGAGACCAGAGTGCCGCTTGGAGGTCTGTCCCTGCCCTCTGCCCATCCGGAAAGAAGACTCGCGACGGTCAGTAGTGGAGTCCAATCGTCAAAGTTTCCCTGAGCCATCGACTTGCGATTCGTCAGAGTGTCGAGACAGATGGGCAAGATGCCAACCACCGCGGCGTCCTTGGGAAGGCCACCGGAAGGATCCACCAGGCTGGCGTTCAGATGATGGATCGCCGCTTTGGTGATGCCGTAGGCGATCATCGTGGGAGTGGGACGCAGGGCGGCATTCGCGCCGGTGAGGACCAACAGGCCTCCTTCCTTCAAGAAATTCGTGGCGATGTGGGCAGCGGCGATGGAGGACTGGGCGTTGAAGGTCCACATCTGGTCGACCCCGTCGAAGATGG
>ERZ778026.4231-NODE-4231-length-11456-cov-5.085519_pt1 | contig 11456 bp, 8 predicted proteins | sample MGYA00375756_ERZ778026 | MGnify/ENA primary metagenome ERZ778026 (study PRJEB29350, sample SAMN05389820) | bioreactor metagenome | isolation source: Ammonium sulfate bioreactor | place: South Africa: University of Cape Town | collected 2014-02-18 ... | reverse complement strand
CTACATCCGAGGCAATATGCGTCATGGTCGATAAGGCCTGGCTGTATTGACCGGATTCGCTTGTCGATACTCCATCGCCTAAACGCATATCATGTCCCTGCATTTTCGATAATTGTACTGCACTGTGCGCAAAACTGGATAAGGACGTTTGATAATGCTGACTTTCATTGGCTGCAGCCTGCCTGGATTCCTCAAAAGCCTGATTTAAAGAGCCACTTAAGGCCTTTGTATCTGAGATATGTACGGGTCCTCGTGACATCCCAGGACTTACATCAAAAACAGCATCTCCATGACCTGTGGTCGTCTTAAGCACACCACTTCCCAATTGTTCCGTGTGCATCCCATGCATGTTCGTCCAATTGGTATCGTGCTTGTTAGCCGAAACGTTATTGGCGCTGGTATTTTCATAGTTCATATTCCAACCGCTGTAACTTGCCATTGAGATGTTACCTGCAGCTGCAGATTGCGCTTCACTGACTGACAAAGATTGTGCCATACCACCAAAATGCTGGGAGGATGTACTCAAAATCTGTCCCAATCCTTTCGTGATGTACAGGGCAATAACAGGAACACTTGCTGCCAATGCACCTGCCGTATAGGCAAAATTACTGTGCATGCTGGCTAATGAATCAATATTAGAGAAGGTCACACCTCCTGTTTTTTGACCAAACAAAGTAATGGTGGTACTTGAAGCCATAGAAACAAACCAATGAAAAATAATAAACATCGGCGGCCATGACCAAAGGTAGATTTGAGATTGTACCCACAAGAAATAAGCGTTACTCAGAGTAGGGAACAACGAAGTTAAAACAACTAATGGAAAAATACACAGCGTTAGCATCCACATCACGGTCATATAGTAAGGCAGGCGAAATCCTGCAAGCCAAAAGCTATTGGCTTCGGCAACGTGCATTTTTTGTGTGCTGTCTGTATTAGTGTAATTCATGAGTGCGGCATCAGCTCCTGAAAAAGCAAAAGCATCGGCAGCAGCATCTCGGGTCGCATTAATTAAGATATTTTGGGTGAGTGTTTCAGCCGCATCTTCGGTAATGTTCATGTAATATTTGTGAGCAGCTTGCAGCCTGTCACCAAATGTCTTTTCGCCTGGCAAAGAACTGCTATCCGTGTTGCGTGACCCTAAAGCACCTGTGGTTACCAGATGATTAAGACGCTCCAACTCCAATTTCGCTGCAATGGGTAGTCGAGTCTTCAAATTGGCTGCTGCATCATCACAACTTAAATTGATTCCATTGTGCAGAATCACCCGATAAATAGGTGATGGCTCCTCAAAATAGGTTTTAGAAAGATGAGCACTTTGAGTAAGCTCCTGAGGGCTTAATTGGTGACTTGCCAAAAGTTTTGCTGTAAACACGCATTGGCGGATATAAGACGATAGGTCTTGCGCCAAATCAGGCGACATGGATAACCTTGTCTGGGTTGCCGCAAGCCAAGTTCTTGCACCAAAAATCATTCCTGTTTTGTTGTACTCCAAGCTATCTGGCATGTGAAATACATCACTAAAGGCCGTTGTTATTCCATATCCTATGCCACTAATGACTGCTGCAGGCAATGCAACACCTAAAGGCACATGATCAACCGTTAAGGCTTCCCCTGCTCCTTCGGCTGTCTGCATGTCAATAAGTGCCACAGGCACTTTAATGCCTAGCACGCAATACATGACTAAAAAGGTGGTCAGCACAAAGCGAGTTAATGATTCGAGCTTTTTCCCCATCACGTACTGATAACCAACCATACCAACGGATAAAATCATGATAATGTCACACGCGGTGCTAAACGTGGATTCGCCAAGCAAAGCGGCCATACCATCAAGCAACTCTTTTAAATAAATCCCATTTTGTGGGGTGTAGATTAATAATGGGCTCATTGTGCCCCTCCGGTATATGATTGTCTTAAAATGGGATTAAGGGCATTAAGTGCCTGCTTCACGTTGTTTTGAACCAATTGATTGGTGGTCAGTGCGGCATTAAAACGTGCTCGGGATTCGCTGTTAAAATTATCTACAAATTGTTGTGCCACTTGCAGGTTTTTAAATAACTTCTCTTCATGATCACTACCTAAATCACGTCCCGCAAGGGATGCTCGAATCACTTCAAGTGAATTTGCAAGATACTGGGCAAGCAAATCCGTTGCTACACTCTGAGCCAATTCATAACTGCTTTGTATGCCGATATTCTGTTGTGCACTGGCTGAAATGAGCTGAAATACAGACGGCTGGGTTAGTTCAATTAACCCTTTTTGTTGCGGTGTTAAGGCCGTCCCTGATTTGATATTCTCATAAACTCCCTGCAGGATGGCTTGTACTTGAGAAACAAGGGCATCTTTACTGCTAATCTCCTGGCTTCCTTTCACATTGACGTCAAGACATTTTACGGGCTTATTCGAATCACTACACTTATAGCTGGGTAATTTACCTCCATAGAGCAAGGCTTTTACAAAATCCTGATTGGTCGCTAAAGAGGGATACGTTTGCATCCCTCCTTTGGCATCAAATACCAACGTTCCTGAAATCGACATATAGACTTCTGAAATTTCGGTATCCGATTTGATGAATTCATTCTGTTGTAGTGCATCCCAAACTACGTTGGTATTCAAAAGAGCCCTGTCTTTATATTCTGAATCGTTTTTTGCCTGTTCCAATCGCTTTTCAATCTCCCCTCCTGTCGAACATTTATGCCTTGCTTCTGCCCAATCGGTGTATACATTACGATTACGCCCGATGTCCTCACACAAACGCTGATGTGCCGCTCTATTTTTAGGATAAAGCGCTGCAGTCAGATTTTCTCCCATCTCACACGAATTAAAATTCGTCCCATTAATGTCATTTGCCAGCTTTTGCATGTATTGCATGGCATGAGCTATCTCAGGCAACTCGGTCTCCAGTGCAAGGTTCATTGCATAACCTGCCCCGTTACTTAAAATATTCTGCATGAAGGAAACAATCTGCTCTGATTTAATAAAGGAAAAACCACCTGCAAAAATATCAATTCCGCCACATCCTGAACGAAATCCAGGTACATCAACGTGAGCTATCTGAATGGAGCGCACCTGATTTCTGGCATAAACGGAACCTAAAGATGCAAATCCTGCTGCCTGTGATTCATAGGAATGGCTACCTGTGACATTCGCAGAATATCCAAGATTATTAAAAAAATGATTCAAATCGGCACTGGCTGATGCATGAACACCATGTCCTGTCACGCAAGTAAAAGATGCAACAAGGGTTAGCACAAGAGCTCTAATCATTAAATTTCTCCTCAATGTGTTGCTTTAATTCATGAACTCTTTGTGCCAGCTGATAAGGAGTTGCTTCTCCAAACAAGACAGCATAGGCTTCCAGGGTATGTCGATTGACTAAAAACAAGGCGGGAACTGTAGGCTTATACCCTCCTGATACATAGAACGTTTGAAAAAGCTCAGGTGTTAATGGTGTGGTATCGAGGCCATCCAGGGATTCTCCATCCAAGCTAAAAGCACGAACCTTAATATGGAATGTTTCTGAAAAATCCTTTAAAACAGGGGAGAATTTTTTACAATGTGGGCAGGTGCTTCGAAAAATAAATGCAAAATAATAATTTTTGGATAACTCTTTAACTTCAGCTGATTCCTTCTGTGCAAAAGCCTTAGGGGCTTGCTTTTTCAATAACAGTGCATTGAGTTCTTCAATTGCCACATTAGCGTGCAATGAATTAATTACAGAACAAAGCAGTAAACAAATGATGCGGACAATCATGCTTCAAACCCCTCATAGCTGAATCGTTTGTAATGAGTCGCCACATCCAAAAGGCGTTCTTTTAACTCGGTTGTGGAGACGAAACCATAGGATAAAGGCGACATTTTTTGTGTCTTTAAATCAACAAGAAACAGTGCTGGCATGTAGCGTGACTGCAAATTCATTGTTTTTTGTATTTCATGAAGAGGTATGTTTTTAGGATTAGGAAGACCTTCAATGGGCTGTCCATCTGTGGTGACCGATATCATTGAAAAGTGAGTCAGATTGACGAATGGCACAAGATGAGTGATGAATTTTTGCGAAATGGAACTGTTCCCTTTGTAAAAAAGGATTAATCCATAACGTTTAGCCCCTTCTCGGACTACCCTCTCCATTAAAAGATTCATCGAATCATTGCGAATAGCCACAGCCGTATTGTCAGTTGGAAAATTTAAGGAATGATCCAGCTCAGGATGAGACAGCAGCACTTGTTGCCAGTACTGGACAAATTTCTGATTGTTTTTGGCATACACCTGCTGGGCTTTCATGTACTCATAGGTGGCATCAAATGATGGGGCAATTAATGCCGTTGCGAGCTTATTCATGGTGGCTTTGCGTATCTCCATAAGCTCTTCATATGGAGTCAGCGAAGGCTTTGATTCCTTCGGAGTATGAGCAGGTTTAGTCTTGGGTTCCTTGCTTTCGGTACTGTACCAATGAAACCCATGAGCGGGTGGACTTACTAAATCAGCCATGGCAGGCATGGAAAGTAACATTAAAATAATAATGAATAATCTCATTTTTGTTCCGCCTTTTTCTGGACTCGCCGTTTGATTTCATCCATAGCTTTTGAGGCGTCGGGGCTATTTAAAACGACATCGCCTACAATTCCGGCTTCTTTTGTTGGCTGTCCTTGGGGAAATGGATAGACAGGATTTAAATAATCGATTCGTCCCATATCAAGGCTTTGTAATTCTTTTACACTGAGCCCCTCGCAGCGTGTATGCTCCGCATCTCCTAAAGCGTTGGGATTTAATTGTCTTAAACGCCCTTCGACCTGGATAATGCGCGCCATTTTGCTGTCAAAGACACAATAGGTACGTTTATGCTCCAGACAGGTTCCCAAAATGGGATCTTTCTGACTACAAAATTCGCCCACATAATGAGCTAGATAATTCTGTTTGGCCTTTCCTAAAGCCTTATCTTCCTCACGACACAAATCGATATGGAGTTTGTCAGCCCAACCTTCATTCGAACAACAATCAATAATGTCCCAAACCCAGATTTTGCATTGCACTGGATGGCCTGAAAATAAGGTGGCCTGCGTTTTACCAAACTCAGCGCCAGCAGCTCCTGCAACGGCCATAGGTGCCATGGCCTCTCCAAAACCATCATTCTGAGTCGCAGCATGCTCCGTGCAGTCTCCATCGGCACAAAAGAGATCACGCACACAAGCCACGGGCTGTGGACAAACTGTCTCATCGCAACGATATACCTGCTCATAGAGTGAGCAGGTATTATTATTCATTAATGTACAGCGCGAGCTTGCCTGTAAGCATCCTTTTTCACGTTGCGTTTTACATTCATCGGCTGCAGCGGATGCGCACTGGTATCGTGCATTAAGCTCCCAGCAATCACGAGTAACGGGCAGGCCATTAATAACACGGGTTGGATTGGAATCAGTACACTGCTCTTGTGTTTTTTGACATAGGTTGTTTGTCTCAAGAGTGGCGCATTCATTATCCCAGTGCTCTTCTTCCACATAGGATTTGGAATGAGCATTAATCGTCAATGCCACTTGAATTGGGTAATAGCGACTGAACTTATCTGAAATATACAAACTGATTACGCTTCCATTCTGGCAGGTTGGAAGTCCCACTACACTCACCCAATGAGCAGATCCACCATTATTTAAAATGGAATGAACTGTGGCTTTCATTTCTTTACAGGGATGATTTAATTTAATGGGATTAGTTAAATGTCCTCCTGCGGTATTGGTCATAGCACCCGTCATAAGATTAACTGTTATGAGTCCGGTCCATTTTTTATGAACCCATACCTCAAAATCAGCTCTTTGACTCCAGCGTTCTGTGTTCACGGTTACTTTGCGTTTCTTTAAACACTGCTGTTCTGGTAATTGCCTTGATGTATGACAAAGTTCCTCATGCGATTTAATCTCACAAGCAGGTGGCTTTTCATCGCATTTAATCCGCTCGTTAGATTGTCCATGGGTAATCGCATAACTTTCTTCTTCAATTAATTTGGCGCTTTTAATCGCCTCATTTTTAGTATTAATTTCAAATTGGCGCTGACCAAAATGCTCGGTCACTGTACGTCCACCGGTATCATTTTGTAAGGCATTCGCAGCCAAGATACTTAAATCCGTTTTTTCAGTCTCAACCCCCTGATAATGAAGCGATTGTTCAGGATTTTCTGTATAGTCTTTGAAGGTATTCTGGGGCTTAAATTCATTCATGGCGCTCAGTGGCTGATTCCCCAAAGATTTTGCGTATTCTTTTAATTTCTGAAAGTCCTGCGCTGTTGTATTGGCAGCTGAGAACGTGCCAAATCCAAGAATACAGACGATGGCCAACATGCATCTAAACATGGCCTTTCTCCAATATGGTGGCTGCTAATGTGACTCCTGCATCTCCTTTCTGGGCGATGAGCTCCAGTCCTTTTTTTATGCCTGCATTGCCATACACTACATCAAAGGGTTGATTGGCACAGGACTGCCCTGAACCGCAAGACTTGAAGGGCTCTGTGACCACAAGCGCTGGAACCGTTGTAATGTGGAATTGACTAAACCAGACCGGATCAATAGAAATTCCCTTAAAGTTTAAATGCTGCTTTTGAGCCTCGCTATTAAGGCGTTTAAATGTTTCTATGGTTTTTTTAAAATCCCCATCCACTAACCCATTAATGACCACGGGAATATGAAACCGTGCTGCTTCATCGCTCAATGCAAATAAAAGTGAGTCGGGCATGGAAAAGGATACAAATAAAATGGCACCTTCAGCGCCCTGCGGTTTTTGATTGCTTTGTAAACCGTCTGTGCTGCGTTGCATGAGTGAATCAATCAATGATTGGTGCTCTGATTGATTCCGTAAAGATGTATGCTTTAGCATTTCGATTGTATTACTCGAAATGGTTGATACCTGGTGAGCCCCCTCCTCTTGATAATGCCTTAATTCATCATTAGTGTTTGCAAAGCATTCGACAACCCCAGCCAGAAACAGGATAATGATTTTAATGTAGTGCGCCATTAAAGGCCTCCTTATAAAAAACAACAATTTCTCTTGCGCCAAATCATGAAGCCAAAATTATCCCCATCTCCAGGATAGGTATGTCCGGCCTCCCAGGTAATGACTGAGCGGCCAAAGGGCTGGCAGCGTTTCGCATCAGGCAATGTATTGACTAACTGGTAGCGATACCGGCTTTTAGGCAAAATGGAAGAGTGATAGGTGCTACAAAGTGCAGGCCAATCTTTACCAACGGAATCTTTAATTGCTCCAAGGCGATGACGCTTAAAGTCGGTGGTTTCTGTCAGAAGCGTTGCGGCACTAATGGGACTTGCCTGATTGGCAACAAAACCATTGAGAGGATAGGTGGAACCTTGAGCGCCCATACACCAGAATAAAGAATCCATGGCCATCCCTGCCAATGCTTTGGTTGCATCTGCAGCACAAGACGCACGTACTGGCGATGTGGTAAATAAGGTGGCCTCAGGATTAAGAACAAAAGCAAACTCAGAGTCATTCCAAGTTGGATCAAGTTCACTCAAATACATCACATCAAAATCTTCTGTCTCCATACAGCCGATGGATGTAAGTACCTGCAGCCAATACATCAGAGGGTATTTGTACCAATGCACGTAATAAAATGCGCCTCGCCCATCCGTATCGGGCATTTGTGAACCACCAAGACCCTGGTCTTTGATATGCAGTTGCACCCCAAGATTCACCATGCAATATGGCTTTCGTGTCACATCGACTAACGCAAAGGGTTCCCAATAACCTATAGTAACTCCTAAAAGTTGTAATTTGTTTGGGCAAGAACAGACCGGGTTCCCAGGGTTTTTCGTATCAGGATAGTGGCTTTTTACTACTTCGGAGGAACCAATGGTTAAAGGGAACAAACAATCCCAGCAAATGTCGGTAATAGGATTGACAAAGTGCCCTTTACATTGTGACGCGTGCAATGAACAGATGAAGAATAAACCTGCAGCAATTGAACAGAAGAGTCGTTTATTCATCATTCACTCCAATTTCTTTAATTTGCCAATCAAGACCTACCTGACTGACTATGCTTGGGACGTGTTGAAGCTGCAGCCGAGATGAAATGATGCCGTTCACATCAAAATAAATTCGACCAAAAAGCGCTGCAGCAACTCGAACATCACCGCCTGTTAAAATAAACTTAACGTGCTTAAAGTCGGTGTAATGTTTCTTAACCCAGGCAACCTGTCTTGCATCATCCGCATTGAAGAAAATCAGGGTTTTGAGGAAGTGAACGCGCTCAAATGGGTTTATCCGCGTTCCTGCTTTTGCAATTAAATACCCATCAGGTGTCCAGATGTCATGAGATACAGTCACTGCCGGTGAGATGCGAAACGTCTTAGGCGTGCGAGTCGTGCTCAATGCCAAAAGGTGTGGTCTCATCGCCTGGCGTGCGGCTTTCTGCTCTAAATCGCGCTGAACATGCTCTAAATCACCGCTTTGCTGCAATGCATAGAGTTTGTTCATAATGACTTTCCTTATATCCTCTTCCTTGACAGGGAATGTCTGGCCATACTGACCAATATTTTTTGCATGGCTTACAGGCTCTAATAAAAAGGCCAGACCAAGAATCAGGGAAAAAAACCGTTTGTTAGTGCGCTTCATGCTTTATCCTTGCTATGGTCAAAGCAATGAGCTCGTCTGTTACATCCACCAGGGAGGGTTTGTAACCAGTCAATACGGGTGCGCTGACTAAGGTTACCCTGTGAGCCCTTCCATAGTCCTTGATAACTTCTGGAAGGGCTCGTGAAAAGCGATCCATAATGTTTAATTGTTCTTCATGAGTCAGATTAGAACGGGCAAGCAGCACTGAAGGCGCCTCAATGGCACGATTCATATCAACCACCAAAAGAGGTAACGGCTTATGCCACATCATAAACATACCCGCCAGGACTCCAATGAGCCCACCAACTCCCGCAATGACCCAATGTGTGGTGTTTAAGCGATTAAGCTGCATAAACCCTCCCATAATGCAGCTCTGCCACGCGCGATACCGCATCAAGAAATGCAAATCCTTGTGCCACATAATTAATGACCGCCTGATAGTCATCACCATCAGAAGATAAAAGCACGCGAGTAAACGGATCAACGAACAAGCGATGAAAGGAGGAAATACCATTGGCACGCAACAAGACTTGCGAAAAACCAGCTTCTTTCGCTATTGGGAATGATTTGAGAATGGTCATCTCAAAATCCGAAAAAGTCTCATGTTTTTTTTGATGTTCTAAAAGCGGTGATTCTTCTTGTAAAAAAACAAGCTTTAAAGCCGAGTTTTCCCATGCGGCACGGGCTTCTGAAAATTCAAAATAATCCTCAATCCCCTGAGTAATCGTGACAAATGATGCTTTATGCCGCCGACCAGTACGAAAGCCTTTGGTAATAAAGTTCACTGCAATTGAATCTCCTGTAAAAAAAGACCAGGCTTCATCAATGATGCACATCTTTTGTTTGTTCCTGTCTGAATTGAACATACGTCTTTGAAATTGAGAAATAACTGACAGGAGAACCGGTGCGCGAATGCTTTGATTGTCTTCAATTTCCTTCAAATCAACTACAATTATGCGGGCATCAGGCGATAACTGGGATGGTTCATTAAACGCCTTTCCATGCTCTGACGCAGAACAGTAACGCTGAAGGTTTTTAGACAAAATGCGCGCTGTAGGATAGGTTTCTCGGTCGTGCTCGTACAACGACAATAAGACTCCTGCAACCTCATCAATGCGTGTTTGATTCCCAGTTGTTCCAAAGGCAGTTAAAATAGCTTCTCTTAAAGTGCCTCTGTCATCATCTGTAGCACCGCTGGTTGGGCAGGTTAATAATTCAAATAGGGCAATAATGTCATCAATTTCTCGTAAAATATCCGTTACATGGGTAAAGGGATTCATCGCCAAATTGCTGTATTCAAGATAAGTCCCACCGAGCGCCTCACACAGTTTTCTGTAGCTCCCACCTACATCAATAATAAAAATATCCCCGCCATTAAATAAAATATTGAGCATCAGCATCTGAATGAAAAAACTTTTTCCACCGCCCGATGTGCCAGTTACAGCCATATTGTAATTGCTGCCAAATGCACCTGAGAAAGGATCGATGCAGGCAAACTGATCGCGCATGGTGGGTAACAAAATACCCTTGCCCACCCCGCGCCAGTCAGAAAGAATGGGCATGTATTGGGTTGCATTCCATGAAGAAATTGGCCACATCATTGTGGGAAGAGAAAAATCCTTAGCCAGATTTCCTGTGAAAAAAAACGGCATCGAGACTAAAAAATACGGACATTGCATGCGTTTACACAAGGCCAGTTTAATGTCATTGAACGCAAATACCGTGCGAGCAGCTTCCACATCACGCTCTTTTTCATGAGGTCGTGAAAAAAGAACCACGTTATAAAGCATCTTTACAGAACGAGTCTTCTGTGAGGATAAATCATCTCGAAAAGTACGCCATACTCTTGCCTGCTCCTCAGTTCCCGCTACATTCAAGGCATAATCACTTTTAGATTTTTTATCCAAATCACGGGTCTTGCGGTTCGCCCTACCCTGAGCACGCCCCTGCTCTTCAACCAGATAGATGACCGAGATGATGTGATTACAGGATATTCTTTTATCAGGATGAAAAATGTTGCTGGTATTATTGATGTTCTCCCATAAACAATACTGACGAGGCAGGCGATCAATGGTCAGAACAGATACAGCTGTTTCATAAGCACGTCCAGCTTCATTAACCCCTTTAATCACCACTTCATTATTTTTAATTTCAATATCAAAGTCATGAGACAGCGCCTGCTCTTTAAGTAATTTGGTTTTGTCATATACAACAGGGCGAGGGGTAATTGCATCAGGGCAATTATCCAGATAAAACTGAAGCAAATGCAAAAAGTCAGTCGCATCTGCTTGCTTAAATCCAATTTTTGCAGCACTTAAGGATGCTTCAAAAGAAACGCGAAACTGGCCAAAACAGGCTTTTAAATCGTTCTCAGATTCTTTTTTGATTTTATCAATGACAATATAGCAATCCGTATGCGTTAATCGAGGTGAAAGCATCGTATTCGTTTTAAAACCGTGTATGGCGGCTTTTTGATAAAATGCCTTAAGGTTATCTCCTAACAGGCCTAAATTTTCAAATTCGCTTTTTGTGAACTGCGAAGTAAATGCCTCAATATCTTTCCCTACTTGATTGTGTTTGACGCAAATCAACTGCAAGGTAAACTCATGAGACACTTTAGATTGAAGCAGCATATCCAGCTGCTCTGCTATGTGTTCATTCGCACCTGTTAAAGGGACAATGCGATAAATTAAACCCGCGTTGTGTTCATTAAAAAACAGCTTCGATTCCTCATCAAAATATTGATAAGGTAATAGTTCCTCAGTAAAAGAAGGATATTGATGTGCCTTGAGGTCAAAAGCGGATCCATTGTCGGTTAGCCCTTTGTCGTTCCATGACTCCCT
>ERZ778026.4221-NODE-4221-length-11473-cov-9.339026_pt1 | contig 11473 bp, 18 predicted proteins | sample MGYA00375756_ERZ778026 | MGnify/ENA primary metagenome ERZ778026 (study PRJEB29350, sample SAMN05389820) | bioreactor metagenome | isolation source: Ammonium sulfate bioreactor | place: South Africa: University of Cape Town | collected 2014-02-18 ... | reverse complement strand
AATGTGTGTGCGCCACGCTACTCACCGTAGTTGTGCTCGAACGGCCTTACGAGCCTCCCAAGGACCATCGCAAATGGCTAGATCGCTTCCAAACAGTGCATGCTGCAGCTTGTGTGTGATCTGTCGCATACGCGAGTCCATTGTCATCACACATTGTCAGCCTCGCTCACTCGCGAACGAACGAATGGCAACACTCGGTTGTACCTCGAGGTCCATGTCATGAAAGTCACCGTGGCCGCCCGTGATCGTCAACACGTAGCCGCACGCATAGATGTGCGGCGACAGCGGCAGCGAGCCGTCCTCCGAGCCGCGTCGCAGGTTCAATCCGAGGCCGCCGAGCTCGCGCACCGACGTGAATCCAGCCTCGAGCGCTGCGCAGCGCCGACGCCGATCGATCAGCCACTCGGTCGATCGTTCGGTCGTTCTTTCACTCTCGAGCAATCTCGCGCGAACCGAGCATCGTTCACGTACCAGCTTGGAGACACAGAGCACTGCGAGCGCCAAGGAGCGCCTTGTCGGTGTTCAGCAGCTCGGTGCTGAGGCTGGCGGTGCAGAGGCCCAGCAGGTGCACGTGGCAGTCCCACAGCCCCTGCGTCCACGACGCGCACGCTCGCGGTCAGCAGCCACACACGCAGCACCCCCATCTCGCGAGTGGCGTCTACGCACGGGCATCAACACGCGGACTTGCTTGTGCACGGCGTAGCCTTGTTCCGGCGCCTGGAGCGCAGGGTCGTCGCGGGCGTCAGTCGATGCAGCAGCTTGAGGCGCGAGCACGGCGCGCGCGCACGACGTACAGGTGGCGCGCTCGCTCGCGGGCCAGCATACGAGATGGCGCCCGTGCCACGGCGGCTTCCAACAGCGAACACCAACGTGGCGTCCTTGATCGGCGCCGCCGAGAAGCCGTCGATCATCAGCTCGGCGTCGAGGCGCCAGAACTGATGCTGCCGTCGTCGCGGCTGCTCGGGCTGCGCCGCCGACGCCGAGACCGATACACCGGCGTTGCCTCCGGCTGAGATGTGTGGCGGCGCAGCGCCGGGATTGGGTGTGTGAGCCGTGGCAGCCACGGTGGGTGCGGTGCTCGGTGGTGCCGGGGTGCCGCCGACGTGCGAGGTCGACGACGCCTTCGGCAGCGCACCGCCTGTCGGCACTCGCGCGACGCTCGGCGGCGGCTGTGTGGTCGGTGGCGGTGGTACGCCACTAGGAGACCTCTTCATGGTGTATGTACGACGACGAGCAGTGAGAGGCTACGTCCGGGACGACGACTGGCGAGGACAATAGCAGCAGCAGCAGCAGCGCGGCAACCAAGCGAATGAGCGCGCGAGAAGCGACTTTCAGCGCGTTGGCAGCGAGCAAGCAACCGCGAGAGCCCGAGCTCGAGCCTCACTTGGTGGTGGCTCTCAAGCCATCTCCAGCTAGCGAGAGACAGTCATTGCTGTTTGGTCACACGACGGGATGGCTTGAACTGTAATGTGATTGTGCACTGGGTTCCAGTCGTGGTGAAGTTATTGCATACGAATGCTGGCGCGAAGTGCAACGAAACCAAGCTGCAACGATCGGCGCAAACGATTTGGGCCTTACGACGATGGTGTCTTGGTGATGACAAAGTTGTCCAGCAGCGAGGCGTCCTCCGAGGCATAGAGCGACAGGCTCAACGAAGTACTCGAGGCTTGCAGAAGCGTGTAACCAAAGGTCGAGACCTGCTTGACGCTCCACGGCTCGGGGCTGAACGAGCCCATGAGTCCCTCGCGGTTGCCAGCCATACCGACCACCACATAGACCGTAGCGTTGGGGTTGTTGTACGACTGGTACGGCACACCCTGGTACACGGGCCACGTCTAGAGAAACAAGAAGCGAGCGCGAGTGAGCGAGTGAGGGGCAGCCCAGAGCGCGCTCGTGGTACTGTTGCTGCCGCGTACTCGTTCATAGTCATGCAGGTGCGCCTGGATCACCAAGTCGACGCCGTACTGATGCAACAGCGGCTCAATGTCCTTGCGGTATCGTCTGGAGTGCCAGTCGAGTTAGCTCCGCGAGACGCCGTCGTCGGCACCACAACACAACTCAACACGTACTCGGCCTCCTCAGTGCAGCGCTTGCCGGTGTTCGAGCAATACAGGGGACGATGGCCGAACAGCACGATCCACGGCACGTTGGCGCGGTTGGCTGCAGCCTTCTTGAGGTCGTTCTCGAGCCACGTGTACTGCTCGCCTCCGGGCTTGATGTCGAGAGCGAGGCCAAGGTCCTTCTCGCACGAGTACGCAACCCAGTGAACGTGGCCGTAATCGAACGAGTGGTACAACGCCGACGGCGAGCCCGATTCTGTACGCCATCGAGTACGATTACCAACACACCGCATGGCCGCGCGCGCTCTCTCTCTCTCTCTCTCACGTACGCTGCCACGGCATGCTGAATCGATGGCGGTAGGCCGTAAAGTTCCACAGCAGCTCGTGGTTTCCGACCGACACCATGTACGGCACGTAGCCTGCAATCGGCTCCATCTTGCGCATATAGTTGTCAAACAGCTCCTACACCGTCCAGACCCACGATCGATTGATGTGAGTTCGACGGCACAAGTCGCCTCGGCCGCAACCACTGCGCCACGCACATCGTAGCCATCCGAGTACGCAATGTCGCCGGCATGAGCAATCATGTCCACTTGTCCCTTCTGCACAGAGGACTCGACCGGTCAGTACTCGAATCGAGCCAGAGCTCTCCAGCAATGTCGGAGCTCCCGACCTTGACCAGATGCGTGAGCTGGTAGATGGTGTTATCCGAGGCGTCGTCGGAGCCCATGTCGCCGATGGCAGCGTAGGTGTACACTCGGTCGGCATCTTGGTCGCTGCTGGGCCGCGTGGTGAACCACATGTAGTCGTTCTTGTTCCAGCCCCATGACGGCTGCGGGTCTCCGACTCGATAGTAGTACTGCTCGATGGCGCACGTGCGAGTACGTCGGACTCGAGTGAGTGAGTCGTTAGAGAGCGCGAGCTCTCGATCAGCATATGGCGTACCGTCGTGTTGGGAGTCAGGTTGGTGAGCGTCACAATGTGTAGCACTCCACGCCAGCCACTCGCCTTGTAGGTCTATCGAGATAGATCGAAGCCCCAGCCCGATCGATCATCGATCCAACACGACCACCATCATCACTGTCATCAGCATTTCACATTCGCATTCGTTGCATCAAGCTCATTAGATCGGTCATTGCGCATACGGTTGTGGTGCCGTTGGTCTCGAATGTATAGGTCGAAGGCTGGAGGCCATACTGCACTCGCGACGAGTTCGTGGGCTCGAGCGTGGTCCACATGACGACCATCTCGGTCGGATCCGAGGTCGCGGCGAGGTGGATCTGCTCGGGCGTGTACGGCACCTCGCAGCACTCGACCGTGCAAAGACTCAGCACCGAGCACGAGGCCTTGGGCGAGTACTGTCGCACCCAATCAACGTCGAGACTCGCGAGACCTTGGAAGAGCTCCGACACGATCGCCTGGCACTGTTGTCGCGATCGTTGAGTATCTATCTCTGCTTGATGATCGATCATGATGGATCTCGATCGATAGCACGTACGATCTTGCGCTCGACGATCGGGAAGCGAGCGCACAGCTTGGCGTCGATCATCTTGATGATGAGCTCGATGTCGGTCGCGTTGCCGAGGTCGCGCTGCACCTCGGCCATGATGCCCTCGCACTCGTAGCAGAACGAGCCGTCGAACACCGACGCCGACGTGCCCGGCACGCTCATCGTCATCATCAACGCCGCCACCATCACCACCGTCGTGATCACCGCGATACCGAGCGAGCTCGTGGCATGTCGAGTGTGGGTCATCGTGGGTCGTGGGCTGCTGCTGCTGCTGCGCGAGCGACACCAAACAACAACGACGACGACGACGCACGTGCCATCGACCTCGACATCATTCGCTCACTCGCTCGCTCGCGCTCACACCACATGGTACCACACTCCCCGAAACCCAAACTCACTCTCCTAGTGACTGACTGGCTGACTCGCTCGCTCACTTGGATCGATCCAGGCGGTGACTCTACACACGACGCTGGGCGACTTGAAGCTCGAGATCCACTGCGACCTGGTGCCTCGCGCCGCCGAGAACTTCATGGCGCTGTGCGCCTCGGGCTACTACAACGACACCGTCTTCCATCGCTTGATCAAGGGCTTCATGGTGCAGGGCGGAGACCCCACCGGCACCGGCAAGGGCGGTACCTCCATCTGGGGCCGCAAGTTCCCTGACGAGTTCGATCCTACGTTGCAGGTATGTGCGCTGTGTGCGACACTGGCGCCGATATCGCTGACACTCGAACAGCACAATGCTCGAGGCGTGGTATCGATGGCCAATAGCGGGCCCGATACCAATGGCTCGCAGTTCTTCATTACGTTCCAGAAGCAGCCGCATCTCAATCAACAGTACACGATCATCGGTCGGTACGTGCCACCTCGATCACCTCGCTCTCGTTCTCGCCCGAACACACAATCAACTCGATCTGATAGACGAGAGCGCCATCACAGTGTCATCGGAGGTCTCGACACATTGGATGCCATCGAGCGTATTCCGACAGACGCCAAGGACCGACCACTCTCAGAGATTCGCCTCGAGTCCGTCACGATCCACGCCAATCCGCTCGCTGACTAGTCGTGCCCAAGCCCCAAGCCCCAAGCCGAATCGAATCGATCCAATCACTTGTGATGATGCTGCTGAGGATCCATCGATCTCCTCGAACCTCCAACACCAATAACGAGACTGTATAGTACGACCGGAAGTATACGACCGACTGACCTGGTGAGATACCAGTGTGGATGGAGTTGAGTGCCAACGATAGATAGCTTGCGTGTATTGGTAGTTGTGTGCTTGATGTGGATATTATGGTACTACTGCAGCACAGGTGACGACGAAAACGAACGATAGGCAGCGCGAGAGAGATTGAGAGACGCAGAGAGGCAGAGAGGTGAATGGATTGATAGAGAGATAGAGCTACAGATTGGTAAGCGATTCGACAATGACGACGACGACGACACAATGATGAATCATCGAATCAACGCGATCGACTGGTGAGCGAACACATCGGTCGAGTCAAACGAGGCTCCTTGCCTTGTCGTTACGCCGTGTGTCGGTTGGGCTTGCCCTTCGGATAACTACCACATCGAACGATAGCACGAGGTTAACAACGAGTCGAGCCAAGCCAAGCCAAGTCGAGTCAAGCGAAGGCCGATGAAAACGTACAAGTCGTAGCAGTACACGAGCACACACCAGACCAAGAAGATCATGAGCAACTCGGTGGTCGAGAACGGCGTGCGTCCGAAGCCCCACGCCAGACCCAGCATCGTGAAGAAGAACGAGATCGCGAGGAAGGTGAGCGCCTCGTTGCCGTGCTCGGATCCATAGAACATGAGCATCCAGCGGTTGTTCTTGAGTGCCGCATCGAACAACGCCACCAAGGCCGAGATCGAAGCCACGGCGACGATGACGCCGTAGATGATCTGCCGCAACGAGTGGTATCCGCCAAAGTACGTGTCGTACATGGTGCAGCCCGAGAAGCTACGCAATGGCGACAGCGAATGAGCGACTATTCTCTCAAGCATCGAGATTGCGCGAGCACCCGTACCCAAGGTAGAGCAGATACGAGATCGAGTACCACTTGCTCTGGGAGCGTGACGGCAGGGCGTATTGACCTCCGACACCATGGAACGGCAGGAAGCCGAGCAACAACCCGTAGTACACAAAGAAGATGAAGTGTCCCGAGATGCTGGTGGGTCGATCGAATCGTTAGACCATTTGGATAGTTTGGCATGTCGACACCATCATCGTACCCGTTTGCATGCACGTTGCACGTCTCGTCGCTCAGCACGTAGTGCTTGAGGAACACGCCCAGCGAATGTGTGCCGCAGAACCTGTGCGCCATCGCGTGATATTAGCCATACGATCGAACGATCGATCGATCGCTGTGAACGCGGCATGAAGGTCTCAAAAAGTACCAAATGATCGAGATGGCAAGGTCGAAGCCGAGCGTGGCATTGACAAGGGCGCCGGTACCGACCTCGGGCTTGGAGCGCCAGAACAACACTTGCAAGATGCACACGATCAAGAAGAACACAGCTCCCATGTGCGCAACGCCCTTTGGCAACAACGGCGTGCCTGGTTTCTCGAATCTGCCGTTCGTTGCTCGGTTAGAGCGAACGATCGGCGTGACCGGGCGAACAGGAGAGCTCGGTATGGGTCGCATACCACGCACGCCAAGCACAACGTACCGATCGATGACGCACTTGTCGAGAGGATTGTGTACGTATCCCGAGCCTTGCAGATCGAGAATCACGAATGCAACGAGCGACACGAACGAGAAGACGAAGAAGAGGTTACGCAATGGCTCGAGCTCGATACGGCGCCACACCTCGGGTCGAAGCGATGGCGTCCTGCCTTCGCTGCGTGAGGTCATGCGCAACTGCACCGATGAACCGCGTGGCGGATTCGAGATGTTCGGCAGACTCTTCGTGGCCATGATTGTTACGGTTTGTGCTGCTGGCACGACGAACGAACGAACGAACGATGCTACTGGTAGACGATAACCGACTCTACACCGTGATATGGCGAATGTCCCACGACGATCACCACGATATCAGCGACAGGGCGAAGAGGGCGAGCGAGAGCGAGAGAGCAAGCAACTGACGCGCACGAGAGACGTTGAAGGAGGAAGAGGCTCGTTTTCCCGCCTTTTTGCATCGCTCTCCCGCCGCTCGGTGGAGGACATGTGGAGGACATGAAAGCAATTATTGATATCGAACGGCTCGGGCGCACGGGGGAAGGACGAATAAATAGCACCACGAGGAACGAGGAACGAAAGAGGAGGCGACGACGCACGGTAGCGCAGCGCGTCAGAGCGGCCGGCACTCGTTGGAACACAATAAATACAACAACTGGGTTACAGGCAGATGGACAGGAGCGATGCGGGCTGGACTCGCTCGCAAGAACAGGGAGCACGCAATCTTAGAGTAGATGCTGAGGCGACGTCGGATCGTCGGGATCGTCTTCGATCGAGTGCAGGTGCTGCTGATGAGCATGAGGGTGGTGATGGCGGTGTACGTTGATGGCATCGGCAGCATCGTCCGAGAATCGGTGGCCACCCGGTAGTTGCAGAGCGGGGAGGTGCTGGTCGTCGCCCGAGTCGACGTCGTGCAAATTGCGCGTATGGTACGGCAGATGCGAGTGTCGCTCGTGATCGCGAAGCAACAAGGCCGGATCCTCGCCGTCCTCCAGCGGATAGAGCGTGGGCGACAAGAGGTGCTGGTGTTGCAGTTGATCATGGTGGTCGTGGTGGTGGTGGTGGTGGTCGTGGGGATGATGGTGATGATGATGGTGGTGGTGGTGCTCTTGCTCGTGAGTGCCGTGGAGCCTCGGCGGCTCGAGGAAGTGCGAGTGCTGCGCGTGTGCGCTGCTGAGCAACAGCGAAGGAGGAATGCCGTACGGCTGCGAGCCACCAGAGCCGACATCCAGCTGATCGCTCGGATTGGAGACCCATCCCGAGGTGGCGCCGGTGGCCTCGTCGACCGCCGTCGAGGCAACAGTCTCAGTGGCTGTCAGAGAAGGAACGGTTCCGCCGGTGCTGCTCGAGGAGGCTGTAGTGGTCGAGGTGCTGGTCGGCAGCACGTCATTGCGAACGCGAGGGTCGCCCATGCCGCGCGACAGGAAGTGCGCCAAGAACGCGCCACTCAGCGACGCAGGCATCGCCATGGCTGACGGTGCCGCGTGGCGCTCATCCATCATGAACGGCCCAGCCTCTGTGATGCTGGCTTCCGACGCCGTGACGTCGGCGCTCCGGCCAGAGCTGGTGCTGGTACTCGTGGCTGTGCTCGAAGAACCGCTGTTGCCGCCGCTGGTGCTGCTGGTAGTGCTTACGTCATGGAACGCGTCAGCGTGCGAGTCGTCGAACTCGTTCAAGTGCCGCAGCGCTCCGTCTTGGAAGAGCATCTCGAGCGTCACTGCATGGTCGGTCGTCGGCTCCTGACGAAGGCTGCTCTCGATCAAGGCCTTGCCGCGTTCGCTCGACACCACGGGCTCGAGACGTGGCGTCGTGAACGAGTACACGCTGCTGCTCTCGGATTGCAGCAACAGCAGTACCTCGGCGTTGGTCAAGACGCTGAGCTCGTACGCCTGTACACGCACACGCACACACGAACCGCGTGAGCTCGACGAGGCCACATACACCCGCGCGTGTCTTGGTGGCCGCGTGCGCCAACCAACGTACTTTCTTGATAATGCCAGACTTGCGCTTGCTGTAGGTCACGGCACGGCGCGATCTGAGATGAACCGGTCAGCGTTAGTGGCGCGTGCGTGCGAGCGAGCGATCTCCCTCCCAACCCAACGCCTCGTACTTGTTCTCGATGAACTCGATGTTGATCTTCTTGCGACCGGTCCTCGTACTTCGCGAGCCCGTCGCACCAGGAGCTCGCGGAGGGACATTGGGTTTCGGCGGCGGTTGTGGCTGTTGCTGTTGCTGCTGCGGTGGAGGCGGCGGCTGTGGATCGTCCATCGCGCACAGGCAGGCTCACGCAGCCGTGAATCCGGCGGAGACTCACTCACTCTCACTCACACTCACTCACTATCCCGGCAGGGAGGCGATGGTGCGTGTGAATGCTGCGTGTGGTTGTTGGACGCGAGCCGAGTGAGGTGGCGAGCGGCGTTGCTCGCTCTTTGGCTCGGGGATTTTTCGGTGCGCGAGTGGTTTTCTCGGTTTTCGGTCGGAGCCACTGGAGCCACTGTGGTACGTGCGCTTTTTGATTTCTTTCGTTCGCCGCCACCTCCGCACCGCTTCGTCCCTCGTATGAACTGCACCGATCGCAATCGATCGATCTCGTGATCGATTGCGCGACTTTGCCATCGATCCAGCTGCTTTGGCGCAGCTACTAGAACCCACTCACACTGCATGGGCGCACCTTCATGACTTGAAGCCATGGAGCTCCTCTCTGTTGCGACATGACGCTCATCTCGTTGTTGGTTACGCATCGATTACGCATCGATTACGCACTCGTGGTACCTGGAATCCCACCAAGTATCTCGCGAGCCTTCCAAGCATTCGATCCACCGTATGGCGCCGCCGCCACATGGCAATATCGCGAGCTCTCTCTATAGAGTGAGTGAGGGGCAGAGCTACGGCTCCCTCCCTCCTGCTCCTCGTGCCTTGCATCGGACCAGATGTACTCGCGGATGCAGATGCTGCGCCATCGCGAGCTTGGATGCACGACTCCTCGCGCCGTCCTCTCGCAATCGTGGCCGCTCCACTTCTCGAGGCTCCAGTATCGCGTATGTTGGATCATCACGATCGTGACGATGTAGATGAACCACGCCGCGGTGCGTTAACTATGTCGAGGGCATGTAGTATTCGATCGCGCTGCAAGGAGAGCGCGTCGTGCGTGCGATCGCCGCCGAGGAGCTGCTCGTGGTGCTGTTCTCGAGCGGACTGTGTCGCTGCTACACTCAGCGTACGCACACTCACTCATTCACTCACTGGCACACTCACCCACCTACCGCTCGTCCACTGACAACATCGCCACGACGATAGAGAGCGGCACTCTCGTGTACTCGTTCGATCGGCTGCGCGTCAAGAACCTCTACTACAACGCCGTACGTGCCTCTCGAACCTCACGTTCGACAGCTCCACCGATTGAACGCGAGCACCTCCGCTGTATATGTGCGTGTGCACATCTGCCCATGCAGGCGAGCGGGTCGCTCGTGACCGTGTCGAGCCACAGCCGCGTGCATGCCATCTGCCATGTGTTCCCACTCGCCACCATTCGCGTACGATCGAGCGACCGCCGTCTCGCTGCTCGACGCTCGACGATCGGCTGACCTCGCCCTTGCTGCGTTCGAGATAGAACGGAAAGCCCAAGGGCATATCGTTGCGCATCTGCCGCTATCGCGATCGAGATGATGGCGCCGAGGCCATTGCCGACGGCGACGCTGACACACGCTCGCGAGCACCGAGCATGGTCGAGTTCGATGGCACCAACAACGTCTTGCTCGCGCACTACATTGTGCCCGATCGATCTCCACACGCGTGGTACACTACACCGAGCTATCTCTCTCTCTCTTGCCGTCACGCACTCTCGATGCTCACTCGTTGATCTCACGTGTAGCCGAACGATCGATGTGTTCGAGATGACCAACTACACGCACTTGTTCTCGTTGCAATCGCATCGGAACTTCGAGGCCAAAGTCGGGTACGACTGGAGTCCGGCAGGTGCCTCTCGACGGCCACCGACTCGCGGTACTCACGGCCTTGCTTGCGTAGCAACGGAGTCTTGGTCGTTGCACAGCGTGACTTTCCGAACATACTGTCGCTCCACATCCATGCCATCACTACTGGCAAGGTATCGGCCGATAGTTGTGCGCGTGTATATGTTTGTGCTTGGCTTGCTCACCAATGCGCATTGGTGCATATGTCGGCACTTTGCGACGCAGCTCCTCCGTACCGTGGCGGTAGTGCTGCATCCCGAGCACGAGCTCGACTTTGTTGAAGTCAGCGACAACTATGTGCTCATCAAGCAGTTCCATTCGGCCTTGTTGGTCATGAATGTACGCCCCCTCTCTCTCTCCTCCCTCTCTCGCGAGAGCGATTCATTCGCCTCCCGTCTCATATCGACGTATGCCTCGAAGCTGAGCGCTGAGGCTCGCGGAGGGCGGGAGCTGGAACTCTTTCCCGAGTTGGTTCGCACCAAGCGTTACGTACTGATGCCGGGCAGGAGCCAGTTCCTGACGCGCGAGGCTGGCGTTGCGACGCTCTGGAGCTTCCACGCCGAGAAGCTTCTTCGGTACGGAACGGCGCTCGTGCAGTGCCTCCGCGTACACACACCTCGTGACCGCGACGTACGTGCAGATTCTCGGACTACTTCTTCACGGGCCTCAACGTAACGTCGGCAATCTACGGCGACCACATCACCATCACAGCCATCCGCGGCGAGGTCTCGCTCTGGCGTGTGTGCCACGGCACGTTGCTGACCGCCTTGCCGATCCCCAACGACCAATCCGCGCCTCAGGTGACGCTGGTTTGCAGCGAGACCAACAGCTTGGTGGTCGCAACCAAGCACCACTTGCACGTCTGGCAGCTGTAGGCAACAGCTCTGTAGCGAACAATGAATCTCGTTCAAGAAGCAAGATTTGGGTTGTGTATTACTATCTATCAAGGTGGTGGAGACGACCGACGACCGACGACGACCGACGACGACGACCGACGACTACTACTTCATGGTACAAATACGCACACAAGGCGAAAACTACAGGGATCGGGGTTTAAAAGTACACAAGTGGCATGGCGGCTCGCGATGCCGTGACGCCCTTAGGCAGCGGCGTTCATCAGGCTCGAGTTCGTCATCGTCGAGTTCATCAACGCCATCATGGTCGAATTGATCAGCATCGACATGGTCATGTTGATCATCATGGTGGTGTTGCTCATGGGCGAGGGAGCCGGCGGCATGGTGGTGTTGG
>ERZ778026.4218-NODE-4218-length-11477-cov-9.431973_pt1 | contig 11477 bp, 13 predicted proteins | sample MGYA00375756_ERZ778026 | MGnify/ENA primary metagenome ERZ778026 (study PRJEB29350, sample SAMN05389820) | bioreactor metagenome | isolation source: Ammonium sulfate bioreactor | place: South Africa: University of Cape Town | collected 2014-02-18 ... | reverse complement strand
AGAGAGAGAGAGAGAGAAGGGCAAGCATGAGAATCAAAATCAAAAACAGAACAAACGAGAAAGGCAAGGGAGAGAGCGAGAGAGCGAGAGTGAATATGATGATAGCATGCCGAGCTTCGAGTCACGAGACAGATCGATGCGAAGTGCAGGAGGGATGGGGTGGTGGTGGCTGTGTGTGCGGCAAAGAACAGAAACATAACGGCACACGAGACGCGCGAGCGAGTCTAAGTCGAGCCAGTGTCAAAGAACGAGCCCGATGCAGTCGACTCGGAGTACGTGCTGGTAGCGGTCGAGATCTCGGATGGAGTTCCCAATCGTCGCGTCGCACCACCGACTACATTGCTCGAGTCAGTACCATTTGGGCGTCGATCGAGCGAGAGAGAGAGAGAGATGGCGCACCTTTTCGCCGCTGCTTGATGAGTTGCTCGAACGCAGACGTAGACACGTAGCTGAAGCCATCGAACAAGGACTGCTTGCCCTCAGTCAGGTGCGACGACTCGACGAACGAATCCTTGGGCGTCTGGCTCGTGAACTCGGGGTCAAAGTATCGCACGTCCTCGATGCTTTGCTGTTTTGTGGCGGTATGGTGAGCGAATCCGAACGGCCACTGCCGCCTCCGTCATTATCACCGTCACGTACCAAGTGGGGCTTGAACTGCGGCTCGTATCCTTTGTGATACAGGCGCTCCCAATCAACGGACTTGAAGAACGGATGTGCTTTGATCTCTTCTGCATCTCCCGGTCCGCAGCCAAGACGCAAGCGAGGGTCTCGTTGCAAGAGCTATTTGTCGCGAGTGTCAGGATGTGTTAGCCGTACGCGTGCCAACAGGCGAACGAGACCGAGCGGCAGCTACATACACCACGCAGCAGCGACTTGGCGTCCGAGGAAAAGTGCTCAGGATGAAAGTATAGCGGCGCACTAAACAGGTAAGATCACACGCAGCGGCGAATCAGTCTCTCTGCGTGAGTTACGCAGATGGCGGCGCAGAAAGGTAGGCACCTGAGGATCTTCCTGTTCATCTCGTTGATGTCCTCGTCGTAAAACGGCGGCAAGCCTTCAAGCATCTCGTAGAGGAAGGTGCCCAGAGCCCACCAGTCGACGCCTCTGCTGTATCCTTCGCCGAGCAGAATCTCGGGAGCTGGGGATGTTGTATGAGTACTCGAGTCACTCTTGTGCGTGTGCGCGCGCTCTCTCCAACTACGGCGTACCGAGGTATTCCGGCGAGCCACAGAAGGTGTGTGTCTTGTCGCCGTACTTGATGCCCTCCTTGACGAGACCAAAGTCCGCCAGGCACACGTGACCAGTAATGTCGAGAAGCAGATTCTCCGGCTTGAGATCACTGGAAGTGCAGAGATCGGGATGCGGAGCCGTGAGCGGGGAGGGCGAGACACACGCGCACACACGAGCTCGTGGCGGCAGAGCTGCGAAAGTACCGATAAATAACGCTGTTCTCGTGCAAGTAACCCAGAGCCGTGACGATTTCGGCGGCGTAGAAGCGCGCTCGAGACTCGGAGAAGCGATCGACGTTGCTGAGGTGGTAGAAGAGCTCGCCACCGCTGAGGTAGTCGAGGATCATGTAGAGCTTGTTCTCGGTCTGGAAGCTGTACTTGAGGTTGACGATGAACGGATGCGACAGTCGTTTGAGCACATTACTCTGTGTCATCATCATCATCATCATAGCACCGCGTGAGTAAGAGAGAGCGAGAGAGAGAGAGAGAGAGAGAGAGCAGTAGACAACCATACCTCGGAGAGAGCATGCTGGACGGCATCAGCGGCAATGACCGTGTCCTTGCGAAGCACCTTCATGGCGTAGATGCGACCAGTATCCTTCTTGCGCACTTGCATGACCTTGCCAAAGTTGCCGCGACCAACGACTTTCAGCAGCTCAAAGTCATCGACGCCAACCTTTTTCTGTGGCGTGCAACAAACAAAGAGAGAACGAGTCAGGAGAGGCGCGACACCAGGCTGTAACCATACGATACATACGTAGATGTTGGTAAAGATCAGCTTGAGGTGAAGTGAGCCTTGCACTGAGCCACCAGCGCTGCTCGACGGACGCAGACGGAAGACCTGCATGATAGCCAAGCATTCAATGAGCACTCGAGCACTCGAGCACTCGATCGGTAGGCGCTGCTCGTACGCTATCGACGGGCTTCTGGTGGTAGACGGCGCTCATCGGGATGCTGAGTTGGCCCATGAACTGGCCACCATCGCGTGAAATGTCTTGAGCCCAAACGGCGATCACGAGCTCGGTGTTGGCCGCTCGCTCGAGCTGTGTCACATCACTGAACAACACGACGCGAATGGCTGATAATGAATATTCGATCCACAAGCGGAGCGCAGGTACCGGCGCAACAGCAGGCAACATACAAAAAGAAGCCCTCGTTCCAACGAATGTTCGCAAAGTCGGTGACCACTATCGAACGATGCGACGACGACGACGCAGCATCATCAGCCACAAGGAGCCGCGCATCAACCAGGCTTCAAGGAGGCTCACACGAACCTTGTGTCTTGACCATTTGCTTCTCGAGTGTGAGCACGCAATACACGCCCAAGTGGCCACGCTCCCTCGACAATGGAAGGCCCATGGCTTCCTTGACTACAACGGACAGAAGCGCGAGCGCTCGATGGGTTGGCTCGTGTTGTCATCATGATGCACGAGCGTGTGGAGACGTACTATTTACAAACAGCTGGCCGTACTGTGGCTTCTCGACTTCGATCTGCTCGCGAATCTCGTTCGGCACTTGACGCAGCGTATTGATGAAGCTGCCGTCTTGGATGCGCTTGGTTTCCTGGCGTAGAGAAGAGAGCGTCAGATGGGCCGCGACGACGACGACGACGACGACGACGTGGTGCATTGCACGCGAGGTCGCGGAGCCACATATACCTCTCGCAGGCCATTGATCCAGTATCGCATGGTGCTCTCGTCCGGAGCAACGAGATAGTAGGTACGAGCGGCGGTCACGATCTGGAAGGCCCATTCGCTCTTCTCCTTCTTGAGATTGAGGTTGTTCTCGCACTCCTCGACCGCCGTGATGAGCGTCAGATCGATCGAGCCCTGCGGCGTCTCCTTCTCGTCCTGCGTCTTAAAGTACTCGACGATCGTCGTGCCGCGCTTCAACGCGAACCACCGACGCTTCCACGTCTTCCACCGTGCACCGAGCTTCAACAAGAAGCCCTTCATCACCAAGCCGTCGGGAGAATCGGTATCGCTCGTGCCGCTGTTGCTGAGCTCGGGATCGGTCGTCGACGAGGACGACGATGTGGAGGTCGACGACATGATGGTACGAATCGATCAATGAAGAGGCAGGTAGGCAGGTCGGTTGGCAACAATGTAGCTCGAGTGTGCGAGAGAGCTCGAGAGAGATAGAGTGGTAGAGTGGGTCGGTCGATCACACACGAACTGGAGCTCCTGACGTTGATGGTCGCTATGTGAGCCTCGTTGTCGTTAGGTCGTTCTCGATAGAAGTCCACACACGGTTGCCACGAAGCTCGGTTGATCGATCGAACGATCTCCGTACGTACGAGCGACAGCGGGAAGAGAAGCGAATGATGAGAGAGACGTGGCTGCCTCTGCTCTCCTCTCTCCTCTACTGCTCCTCTGAGCACTCGAGCTGGAAAAACGGTAAAGTTCTTCGCGGCTGGCGTCGTGAATCTACTCGTAAAGTACTCCTCAGGCTTAGGTACCCCGGATTCGATCTCGCTGTCAGTGGGAATCTCGCTCTTCCTCGCTTGCTCGATGGCGCTGTCTTGTGGTGGCCCGCTCGCGTCTCTGGCTTGCTCCTCACGGCTCGGGAACGTCGGGAGTGCTTGACCGTGGTCCCGCTCTAGGTGGTGCCAACGAGAGATTGTGGCGAGCGATGGCGCTGTCGTCGAAGAAGAGACTCTATGCGATTCTGCGTACGGTCGATGGCGCTGCAACCTCGGCAGTCGAGCACGAGGATGACGATCGAACAGCGAGCACTACGCGCCGTCGAGCGCTGCTGTCGTCGGCCAATGTCGAGCTCGTTCCGTTCGGATTCGAGAGCGACTTGTTCTCGAACACCCGCGAAGGCAAGGCGCATGTGCGCTGGCTGATGCAGAAGCACGTTCTTGGGCAGGACGTGATGTTGCTCGGTGCTGGCGGGCCGCTGCGTCGCTGGCTGGCGCTGCACTTCTGTGCCGTCACTGGACGCGAGGTCGAGTACGTCGCCATAACGCGAGACACCACCGAGTCGGATCTGAAGCAACGCCGAGAGATTGTACGTGGCGGCACTGCGGTGTACGTCGATCAAGCCGTGGTTCAAGCGGCGATCCACGGGCGCGTGTTGGTGCTCGAAGGTCTCGAGCAAGCCGAGCGGTACGCCATTGAATCACGACGGAGACATGCGTGGGATGATGGCATGGCGCCATCTATCTCGCAGCGCGATTCTCACGATTGGTGGGCGAGATAGAAATGTGCTCCCGGTCTTGAACAATCTGCTCGAGAACCGCGAGATGGCGCTCGAAGATGGTCGCTTCCTCGTGGCTCCTTCGCGATATGATTCCCTCGTGGCTAGTAGTGGCGACAACACCACCGGCAGTAGCACTAGTGACGGCAACAACAACAACAACGACAAGAATCTCAACCAGCTTGAGTCTGAAGCTGAACCCCAAGAACGCTCGCAACTGGTCCGAGTACATCCAGCCTTCCGAGTGATCGCCATCGGTGTGCCGGTACCTCCGTTCTCGGGCAACCCGCTCGATCCGCCGTTGCGATCTCGCTTCCAATCACGTCGAATCGACCCGCTCTCGAACCCTGCCTTGTTGTCGCTGCTGCGTGATTCCATCGCTCCCACGGCTCCGATCGCCGTCATTCAACGCCTGCTGTCGTTCGCCGAGGCACTGCGAATCATTGGTGCTAATCAGGCCTCGATGGCCGGCGTCGAACGACGAGCCGTCGCATTCCATCATCTGCCGTACCTGACCGAGTCCGGCATCCTCGCTGCCGCTCGAGCGCTGGAGCTGTTCCCGAGCCTGCCACTCGCGTGTGTCATCGAGCGCGTGTATCCGTGGCGCTTTGCCATCTCGAACCCCGATGCCTATGAGCTGGTGTCGACGCTCGTCATGTCGGTGCATGACCGCGATCTCAAGGAGCATCTCGAACACCACCATGCAAGCGCTCGACACCGACCACACGACTCGGCTGTCGTCGTCGTTGGATCCACTCTCGAAGACGGCGAGGAGCCAGTTCGAGAGTATCGCGTGCTGGACGCCGTCCCCGTCAACGAACCGCTGCTCACACATCCGATGCTGCAGCTCTCGTTCGTGCTCGAGAGCGCCTATTCGATCGCCTCGGATGCTGATGCCGATGCTGCCGCAACTCCTCGACTGCCACACTCTGCACCAGCTCCCATCATGGCCGTACAATGCGTCAGTGGCGGTGCACGAACCGACCCATCGAACGTCGCTCGATTGCCTCGAGCGCACGCGCAGCTGCTCTCGGCCATGCTGCAAAGCCACTGTGCTGATCGTGACATTTGCTTGATCGGCGCACGAGGCATCGGCAAGACCTATCTGGTGAACTGCTTCGCGTCACTCGTGCGCTACTCGCCGGTCGAGACGCTGTTCCTCTACAAGGACATGTCGGCGCGCGACCTGTTGCAGCGTCGCACCACGAGCGACCGCGGCGAGACCATCTGGCAGGACACGCCTCTCGTGAGTGCGCTGCGCTTCGGACGCCTGGCGGTCCTCGATGGCATCCACCGACTGCCTCCCGGAACCTTGGGCGTGCTGTTGCGTCTCGTAGCCGATCGCGAGATCACGCTCTTTGACGGCACTCGCTTCGTGCGCTACGATCGCTACGTACGCATGCAGACCGAGCTCGGCTTCTCGATCGATGACCTCACGCACAAGCGCATCTTCGCCGTGCATCCGGCATTCCGGCTCCTCGCGACCGCGACGCCTCCCGAACCACTAGCACCATGGCTCAACGCAGAGGTCATGCAGATGTTCGCCTTTCATGCCATGTCGCTACCGAGTCCACCGACCAGCACTGCCATCGTTGTACCGACCTCCTCCTCCCCTCCATCCAAGATCGAGCCACCTCGAGCAACCTCCTCTTCATCCATGAGTATCGCCACGCTACTCGCAACCATTGTTCCAGCATTCCCATACGAGCTCTGCGCCAAGCTCGAGCTCTTTGCACATCGGACTCACCAGCTACACCTCGACCCAATGATACAACTCGAGGAGCCAGTCTCGCTGCGACAACTGATCCGCATCGCCCAGAGAAGTGTCGCATTCCCCGATGAACTCCACGCCAGCGTCGCATCGGCCTGCATGCTGCGCTTCATGCCGCAAGCCAAACGACAGGCGATGCTCGATGCCATGCGAGACGTCGGCATCATCACCGAGCACACCAGCGCCTTGTCGTTCGGCTCGTCGTGGGCACACCAAGACACCGGAGTCGCCATCACGCAGCTCAACCCGTCGCTCGTGCAAGTCGGCTCGGTACGAGTCGAGATCCAGCAACCGCGCAATCCCGAACTCGTGCCCGAGATCGTGTTCTTCGAGATTCCGCGTCATACCGTCATTCTCGAGGCGATGCTCAAGGATTGGACGTTGCGCGAGCACCTGCTTCTCGTTGGTAACCAAGGCGTTGGCAAGAATAAGGTCCCTCGAGCTCGCTTCTCCTCACTATCTCTGCCGACTGACTAACTGACTGTGACTCTCGTACTCGTGTAGTTGGCAGATCGAATGTTGCAGCTGCTGCAGCGAGAACGCGAGTACATTCAATTGCACCGAGACACGACCGTGCAATCGCTGACACTGTCGCCATCACTCTCTGGCGGTGTCATCGTCTGGAGCGACTCGCCACTCGTACGAGCAATGAAGTACGGTCGAGTGCTCATGATCGACGAGGCCGACAAGGCTCCCACCGAGGTCGTATGCGTGCTCAAGGCGTTGCTGGTCGATGGCGAGATCCTCCTGGCCGACGGCCGTCGCTTCGTGGGTCCTCTGTCGCCACTCTATCACAACGACCTCGCCGCCACGTCGGATTCAACCTCGTCTCGAACGTGCCGCATTCATCCAGAGTTTCGCGTGATCGCCCTCGCCAATCGACCCGGCTATCCGTTCCTGGTACGTGTGATGGCTGGGCCTGGACGACCGCCGACGCTACCCTCATGCTCAAGGTTGTTTCTTGTCGTGTCTCGGTTCAGGGCAACGACTTCTTTGGCGAGATGGGCGATGCGTTCGCGTGCCATGCCGTCGACAATCCCGATCAAGCATCCGAGATCTCGCTCCTGCGAGCGTACAGCCCCTCGGTGCATGTCGAGCTACTGACGCTCCTGACCTCGGCCTTCAACGATCTCCGCACCATGTCGGACGACGGCATTCTGGCGTATCCGTACTCGACGCGCGAGCTCGTCAGCATCGTGCGACACCTCGAGAAGTTTCCGCACGACTCGATCGGTGACGTGATTGCCAACGTGCTCGACTTTGACTCGTACGACCTCGAGCTCAGGCGGCTGCTGGCCGACGTCTTCCTCAAGCACGGCATCCCGATCACGGCGGCAGCCGATCGCAGCAACAATGCCGGAAGCCAGCAAATGAGCTCCACGGGATCGAGTGCCGCGTCGGCGAGCGAGTTCTACAGTGCACTCAGCGATCCTCAGCCGATCGGTGCCGAGCTCATCGAGTCGGCCGGCGTGTGGCTCAGCGTCTACGACACGGGAGGCAAGCTTCATGCCACGCACCATGGCTCGCTGCCGTACTTCTCCGAGGCCGCACAACGTCGATCGAGCGTGCCGACCGAGCTGCCGCCGCCAGCGTGGGAAGCCTTCAGCGATCGCTTCTCGAGTCGAGGCACCCGCTTCGCCGAGGAGTGCGAGCACTGGCGCATTCGTAACGCGACGCCAATCACCGCCGTGGCATCGCCGGCTCTGGGCGGCGCCTTGCACATTCTCACCGTCAGTCCGTTCCAGTTGCTGTCGTACACGGTGGCGCACACAATCTCGTCGCCCGGCGGGACGCTGGTGCTCGCAGGCAATGCAACCTCGACCCACACGCTGCCATTGGCGCCGTACCTGTCGCCGTACCACCACAGCGGCAGGAGCACTCCTGCTCCGGCCTTGGTCTACTGGCCAGCGATCGAGCGACTCGTAGTGCACGAGCCACAGCTCGCTGCCTTGCTGCTGATCGATCCCGTGAGCTTTCATGTCGAGACCCTGGCGCTGCGCACGCTCGAGCCGACTCGCAAGTTCTACGACTCGTACTGGGACGTACAGGACGGCGCATCGTTCGTAGTCTCGGGCAGTTCGCATCTCCTGGCGGCCTTCCAACGAGGTCAGTCGTGTATCTCGTTCCTTGGAGCCGCCAAGGCCACTCCATCGTCCTCAGCAGCATCGTCGATGAATGTTGCCGATCGTATCGATGTCACGATTTTGAACCTGCCGAGCACGTTGCGCTTGGCCAGATTGGACTTTGTGTTCGACGATCGGTTGTTGCTGCGCGACCTGCAGGGCTACCAGTACGACCTCGTGCTGCTGCCTTGCTCGAAGGACTCGGGCGACGCGGCATTCGGTGGCGCGCTATTGTCGATTCTGTCGGTACGATCGACGCACCACGCGACACCAGAGGTGCCGTTGCATTACCTCAGCACCCATCAGCTGCAAGAGCCACCGAGCTCGCCAACGACCTCCACTGCCGCCAATGCCACCAACTCGGCCGTCTTGGCATCGCCGTCCTCCGCCACGTGGCGGGCATCGCAATCAGCGGTCGAGCGGCTCTTGACGTCGGCTACCGAGGCCAAGAGCAAGCGAACGGCGCAGCAGCTGGTGCATGCCGATGGCCAAGGCGCGCACGTCTACGCCTCCGAGTCGGTGTACGTCGGCTTCCTCCGCGGCTACCTGCCGTCGAGCGAACGTCCGCCGTCGTTCTACAACATTGTCGGCCAGCGCATCGCGACCATGCTGTCGATCCCACGCGCCGAGTCACGCGGCAAGCTGCTGCATACGATCTCGCTGTGGCTCGAGCACAGCGCCGAGTTGGTGTCGGCACAGAGTTACGACGACCGCATCGTGCTCGAGATCGTGTCGCCCGAGGCCGCCACGGTGCGCGAGGTGGCCGTGTCGTCCCGCAGCATGCACCACGCGAGTCTGACCGACCGGAGCCGCTCGCAGCGAGGTGCCGAGATCGCCGTCGTTGCCCTGGTGCCGCTGAGTGATGGACGAGTGGCCACGGTGCAGCGCGACGGCTACGTGAGATTGTTCGAACTGCGCACGACGCTGCTGGCCGAGCAGGAGTTGGTGTGGCGCGACATGACCCGCGGAGCTTCGAGGTCGAGTGCTGCCACCGACGCTGATGCCGACGAGCTCGATGGTGACGCTTCAAACTCGTCAATGTCCGGTGGCGGTGCTGGTGATGGTGGTGGCGATGGAGGCATTGGCAATGGTGGCGCTGGTGGCAGTGGTAGTGGCGGTAGCGGAGGCTCTGGTGGCGGCGGTGGCGGTGGCGGCGGCGGCGGCGGTGGCGCCTTGGTCGACATGAACTTTAACCTGAGCGGCGACGAGGCCGGCAAGGACGCGAGCCAGCCGCACCAACAGAGCGCCGCCGAGATACTCGACTCGAGCAATCAGATCCTCGAGCAGGCGCATCGATCGGCGCGCTCGGCGATCGCCAAGCAACTCAACGCCTCGAAGCATCGCGTCGGACTCGACGTCGAAATGTACCAGAAGCTGTACGTGGCGGTGGCGACCGAGATCTCGCAACTGCGCACGATCCTCGAGGGCGCCGAGGCCAAGGAGAAGGAGCGCGTCTGGGTCAAGAACCAGGTGCAGGGCGAGCTCGACGACAACCGCCTGGTCGACGGCGCCACGGGCGAGCGCAACGTCTTTAAGCGCCGCGGCAACGTCGATCCGATCTTTGGGCATCTGCAGCGTCGACCCAAGCGACTGCGCTTCGTGATGGACGTCAGCTCGTCGATGGCACGCTTCAATGGCGCCGATCGACGTCTCGATCGCATGGCGGCCACGAGCGTCATGATCATGGAGAGCTTCGCCGGCTTCGGCCACAAGTACGACTACTCGATCGTCGGCCACGATGGCGAGTCGCCCTTGATTCCGTTCGTCGAGTTCGGCAAGCCGCCACGAGATCAGAAGGAGCGCCTCGGCGTGATCGAGATGATGTTCTGGAACGCGTCGTTCTGCATGTCGGGCGACAACACGCTCGCCGCCACCGAGCTCGCCATCAAGGAGGTGATCCGCGAGGAGGCCGACGACTACTTTGTCTTTGTGCTGTCGGACGCGAACTTTGACGCGTACGGCATCTCGGCCGCGACCCTCGTGCCGGTGCTGACGGCCGACGTGCGCGTCAACACCTACGCCATCTTCATTGCCGGAGACGCAAAGATCATCGGCGCCTTGCCGCCCGGTCGTGGCTTCGCCTGTCTCGATACGTCGAAGCTGCCAGGCATCTTTAAGCAGATCTTTGCGTCGGCCTTGATCATGCAATGGCCACATCAACGATTGTGAATGATCGAGCGATTTAGTTGCGCTTGCGAGTTGATGCAGCGGTAGTGGCGATGCGAAAGTAGCCACCGAATGGATACGGCTCTGCGAAGCGCCACAGCATCACCAATGGTATCAAGACATACGAGCCATACACGAGACCAAACAAGCTCACGCTCGGTGTCTTGTGCTCTCCAACCAGCTCCTGTGTTGTGGTTGGCACACGAATCAATTCAATCAATTCAATCAATTCAATCCAATCAATGTCAATGGTCGATGGCGTGTACCGACCTCGGTAGTAATGACAATCATCGAATAGAGTATCGATGTGGCGCACATCAACGCTGGCAATCGAATGGGATTCCAACCTGTCGATCAGGCAGCGAGAATGAGAGATCACCCGATCAACGAGCAGCGGCAGCGACAGAAGATACCAATGATCGTAGCCATGATCGCCACAATGTAGAAGGGTCCAAACACCAGGATATTGACCCATTGCATCGTTTGAAGCCACAGTGGATCTAGGCACATGGACCATGTTCGTGAGTGACGCGTCGTGCGCGTTGACGTCGATCGACACCAACGTACTCGCAATCAGAAGAGGATCGGCGAGATACGACCACCATGCCATGGCCTCGACCATCACGCGAGGCGGCCAGCTTGGATTGAGATGGAACTCCGTGAGGCTCAAGTCTGCGGGCACACGCAGCCACGCACATACGAGTTCGAGAGGTGGCACACGACATCAATGTCGTGCTTGCGCCATCTCGCTCGTACCTCGCGCTTGGATAATATCAAGGCTCCATGATATGACCAGGAACGTAGCAAAGAATACTATCAACACGATGTCGAACGGTCTCTTGGAGAGCGGGATCGGAGGCACCCATTCAGCTGTTGGTACCGGCGAGCTTGCGGTTGTGCGCGACATATCGCCAGCGCAAGGAGACAACGAAGAAGCAGCAACGACACGACGACGACGAAGGAACGAAGCAAAGAACAGCACCGCCA
>ERZ778026.4214-NODE-4214-length-11488-cov-6.145981_pt1 | contig 11488 bp, 13 predicted proteins | sample MGYA00375756_ERZ778026 | MGnify/ENA primary metagenome ERZ778026 (study PRJEB29350, sample SAMN05389820) | bioreactor metagenome | isolation source: Ammonium sulfate bioreactor | place: South Africa: University of Cape Town | collected 2014-02-18 ... | reverse complement strand
GTTTGTGTCCTTCTCAAGAGTAATTAAGGAAGGACTCACCATAACATTAGATGCCCATCCTCTCTTGGCCCACTCTAAAGTTGCTGAATCAACCTCAACACCTTTTTGAAGGAGCATCCTCACAACCTTCACTGCTCCAATGAATGATGCAAGAATAAGCAGGGTGAACCCCATCTGCCTGAACCCTTCTTGCTGTGCAACAGTGCTCAATACTTTTATGGTGGGAGGACCAACACATGGATGGTATGGAATGAAATCAACACCTTTTAGAAAAAGTTCGTGTCAAAATAGAAATAATGCGTATTTCAGTTACCTCTTTCGGAGAGCCGTGGTTCATTTTCAGGACTCGGTGGTGCAGAAGGTAGTGATATATCGTCGCTTGCTCCTTTTGGATTGAAAAATGTGAAGTCAGGCCCCTGTAATGTGCAAGAACCAGCTATAATGCTCGTCTTTGCGACCCCCACTGACAATGGAGGGGTCTTGATGAATATTTTTCCCTTGCCTACTCCCTCTATCTGGGCACGCTCTACCTGTTAACAACGAATGAGGAGCCTTCACTTCATTCTCGGAAATTACCTGAGAGGTTTCTTGGTGCCGAAATTCTACTTGTACCTGCCATGCGGGGTCGGAGATTGATTCATGGACAGTAACACAGACCCAGGTCTTCATGCCTGCTAATCCTGTCATCGGGTCGAAGGAAACGTTTCCGCTATCTCCTGCTTGATGCCTCTCTTCCTCGGTCTTCTGTGCAGGTAGGCTTGGCGAAGCTTTCCGTTCCTCCGGAGTTCGTTTTTTCCGCTTTTGTTCTGTCATGAATAACAAACCAAGTGTTTGACCTGTGAGGATTGGCCAAAAATCACCCGTTTGATCGACGTAGTAATACAGTTTCACTCGCAATTCCTGCAGCTCCCCCTAAATTTCAAGTAATTAACATGTTCTCTTGTTGTGCTAATATCATACCGTTCGTCCGGTAATCTTCAAGTGGTGCAACAGCATGACGCCGGTTTCTGGCATTTGAACCCAAGCATTTTCACGGGATCGAACTGAACAAGGCATTAGAGGCCTGCCGCCCCTGCTCCGTTTTGCCTCGTTCCGTTTCTCCCTTCCGTTTCCTTTTTCCTTGAAAGGTATCTCGTTTTCTCTCGACTCTTGCTGTGTATCGGTTTCCACAGTTCCCCCATTATTCCTGGCTCCTCCGATACGCAAGCAGTTGTCATTCTGGCACAGTTCAAAGGAGCACCCGCTGAATTCTGCCCAGAGGGCGTTTGCTGCTACGCTTAGAATTTCCCCAGTAGTGCGGCGAATAACGCATTTTCTATATGTACCATTAGACCCTCGTAGTATTAGTGTTTGAGAGATACCATACCCATCCTTGAGCGGAACTTTCGGTTGAATGCGGAGTTTGGCGTCTACGATATGGTGAGCCCTCACCTTCGTCACCTGCTCGGAAGAGAAGAACTCGAACTCCCTTCGTTACAAAACATTTTCAGAGTCGGTTATTGATATAATATGAAAATGCACATACGTTACTTCTGGTTCAGGAGCCTCTTGAATTTGATCCGCACCCAAAAAGCTCAATAGATCCGGATCGATGTTACAGATACAGTCTGCAGTATCAAAACCACAGTCACCGCATCCATCGAGTGGATTTTGTAAAAGAAGCGATATCGCTTTTTTAACATCCACTTGGAGGCCCACCTTATCTGTGATCTTCTCCAGCATCGAATCCGTATTATTTAACAACAGGGGAAGATGACTGCCTGTGATACAGTGATAGGAAAACTGTTGAACGATGGATTCACGCTCTTGCGGAAGATCTGCAGAGTACCGCAGCCACCCAACGACCTTTTCCGAGTCCCACAGATCAACGGGGCCATAATCTTTAAGGCCTGCTCAGTCGATTAGGTTACGATAATATGTGAATTGGGTGATTCGTAATTTGAGGGACTAGTTACATTGTGAGTCCTGTTGAATGGAATCATCGCCTTGCGTTGGTGGTATGAGGCTCGGGTCCTGTGGCGCCAGCATCTCCCAGTTGCGTGTTCGTCGTGTGACCTGTGTTCGGCCAGTGTTTGATAAAATTTATTCATCTCTTTGCTGACGTCGATTTGGTGGAACTTGTATGGAAGTGCTGAGCGAACTGAAGGTGGACTGTTCTATTGAACTCTAAATACTTGAAGTACATGAATTCTCCGTTGTTTAGGTTGCCCTCTCTTTGCCCATCGTTCCCCCCCCCCTCTTTGCATGGCCTGTCAACGGATTTAGTATGATCCCTTTCACCGATTGTTAGGTGAAGGCCGTAACTAGACCTATACCAGAAGAATAATACATATATGTGTTAATGTAAAAGCCAGTCAGCTGAACTATCTGGGCCTGACTGATATCTGCCCCATCATATACAGCAATGATGTCATACCTTATGCAGAACAGACGGTCATTCTAGAAGCAGGTTAATGAGTAGAAGAGAAATTTTTCGCCAAACTGGAAACAAATACGACAACTGTACTGCAAAATCGGTTTTTGCCCATTTCCAATTTGTGTCCTGACCGAAAGCGACAGGAACAGGCCAGAACACTGTGTAATGAGAATATAGGTGTTGGTTCACCAGCTAGTGTATTTAGCCCGCATTATTGTCAAAACTCTATCCATTCATTCTCGTTTCCTTAAGGAAATTTCATTGCAGATGCCCGTTCTTTCTTTTTCTATCAAACCCTCCCATCAAAAAGCAATCAACCCAGAGCAGGCTCAAACCCTACACAAAGCTTTCGTTCCTCTTGGATTTCACTCACTATAGTGGTGAAAATCTGCTCAAGATGATGGTCCTGGCTGGTGTCCAGTACCCCCACTACATGCCTTCCCTCTGGTACCTTGATGTGCAGCCTTTCCACCAGCCGTGCAAAGGCCTCTGCCACTGGGACTCTCTCGCGTCTGCAACAAGGGGAAAAAAAAAAAAAAAAAAAAAAATATGAGAAAAAGAACATCAATGAAGAGAATTTTGACCTGGAATTGGTTGCGGCCGTTTGTTTTCTGGATTGTTGCAACAAATTGATGGACATCCACCGAACTCCTTTCGAGCTCGCCCATATGACCAGAGAGTGTTCGTGTTCGGGACGCATGAGGCCACATACCAGTTCCACGTTAATTGGATATTGCAAGTATAGCGCATCATTGTCCCACCACAAGATCTCTATGGTGTCCACACTCTCAAGGCAATTGTTGCCGGGAGGCTTTTCTCCTTCTCTGGGCATAGTATCTCGCTCGTTGCTGACAAGATTTGTGGGCGAAATTTTTGTTTTTTGCAACAAGGGAGAAAAAAAATAAAAAAAAAAAAGAGTGCTGCGGTTTAAAATACCTCTGTCTTCTCTTCCTTATGCGTTCCTGCGGGCCAGATACTTCCATCGACAGCAGGCCAGCCAAGTGCAGTGTGTTCATTCTTCAGGCATGTTGTTTTTCTTTTTGGGTTTTATAAATGGTATTTGCTGCGATCGCTGCTTACTTGCAACCCCCATTGCGATCGCCGGTTACTTGCAGGCCAGTAAATTTTTTTGAAGAAATTAGCGTGAAAAATGCAACTTGTTGGTACAGTGTGCACGCGCCATTGAATGGGGGGAAAACATTTTACCAAGTATCTATCTTCCTAACACCTAGCAGAGAAAGTGAATGAAAAGTAAGAAGAAAAAAACAAAGTGGATGTTATTCAAAACACTCCCGACATTGTTGGTTGATATGCTCGCCCATCATAATATCTAATAATATACCTTCTCTCCAAATTTCTTCTTCGTCCATGTCATACGAGAGACAATAAGATTCTCGTGTTGCAAACATCTCTAATGACGCCTCTGATGGTGACGGTGGCGATGGTAACCTTATCGTTGATGTCGTTGTTGTAGTTGTCGCGCTGCTGAGCTTTTTAATCAAGTCCTGCACTGTCTGCCAGGTGATAGTTAGGCCAACGACCCGATGACAACAAACCACGCAAGATGCATCACAACCAGGCACTGCTTCTCTCCGTTGCCGCATGGCGGAGCATGCGTCCAAATAGATGCCGATAGGGCCAGCCTGTAGCAGGAACGATCGAACATGACTCATCGTGTGTCTGGTACCTTTTGGGAAGAATTCGGCCTTCCGGTGCCCTGCTAGAGTGAGGGCCGAAACTTTAAGCTAGACAAGGGAGAGTAAGTCTATTTAGGATTTCAAAGGGGTCAACCATTTGTGTTGTCACTTTGTGGTCACCCAGTTGTCGCTTAAGTTCCTCGAGGGCTTGACTCTCGTTTAGTCTCTGCGACAAGAACCCAAGTCACGCTGGTGCAAATATCAAAGCAAAGATACCCACCGGACAAGCAAACTCAGTCTCGACTAGTGCGCGGCTTCCCACGCCTTTTTCCATACCTCGTCCTCCTTTTTCGGCTTCAGGGTCTTGCCGGGGTGCGCAAACCGATTGCGCTTCCGTTTTCCTATTATCTTTGTCTTCTCCCTTTTGATGGAAAGGATCTACTTGGTTGTTATTGTTTGTTACTCGAAGAAAAAAAAAACAAAAAAAAAAAAACAAACAAGAACAAGATGGTGAAACAGAACTCACCAAGCTCTATCTCACGAGCGACCGAAGGATCTCTTGATGCCTTGGAACCACGTCCCACTATCCTGAAGGCATTCTCCCAGCCCCAAAAAGGCACGCCATCACGCAGGAGCACGATGAAGTGCTCGGCTAAACCGTCATTTTTACAATAAGCTCCCGACAGCCGCGAAGTCGTGCGCCGAGAATACAAGGTCCAGATGATGTCACCCTTCGTTTCTCTATGCTTGTGTATGTTGGAAAACAGGCAATCTTTTATGTCATGACCAGCAAGCGCACCAGCGCGGTTGACGACACAGAACGAGAGATTTGATGTTAGAAGTCCTGAAGCTGGACGTAAAATCCGCAACAAAGTGCGCCTTGATTGCACGAGGGTCACTGAGTTGATTAATTAGTTACTCCGCCGTTCTTCAACTTAGTTATCCGGGAGAAAATACCGGTGCGAATCGGATTGGTGGGCACAAAATCAAGAGGAGAACGAAGCGTAGGTATCTCTTTCTCTGCTGAAGCAAAGATTGTAAGAGTCGTAAAACAATACTAAGAGGGGAAAAAAATATTACAACGTTCTAACCTTTGTTCCCACATTCATTTTGATCATCGACAATAGCTCGTTGGGTAAATTCGACAGGCGAGCACTGGTTGGCCAGTTGCACGACGTCCTCCGAAAACATGGAAGGTCTCAGGGTCCAGGTAGAGCGCTCAGTGCGTTTTGCGCAACGCGTACTTCCAAGAAAACCGAGGCGGCAACTAAGCAGCGGCCGTACGAAAGTCTTGCCTCAATGTGGTGTAAACAAAAGTGTTTTGCGAAGAAGGAAAACCGGTCATGTATCACGATGCACTCATAGATGGAGGATGGCAAATGGTAGGCTTTGATAGGCATTATACCTAAAAAATAATTTCAATTATTTTTTTAGTGCCAACCAACTGACAACGGGGGAGGAATCTTCAATCAAGAAGATAATGCCTTCTCTAAGTCAGCACCAATTGAGACATATAGAACATTCGCTGCACCGGGAGAAGAAGAATTGAATCTAAAAGATTTGCAGAATGTTGCAAATAATCCTCCTGGCACGAAGAGGAACCACATATTTGCAAGTGCTGATAGACAGACAAAGATATGTAACTTCTTGGACACAATGGCAAGTTTTTTTTTTTTTTTTTTTGAGAGCGTTGCGGCATTAACTTGTTACACTAGCGAGATCTTGGGAACACCGTCATCCTTTTATCGATTTTCGTGGGTTCCTTGTTCGATAACACCACAACGCTGGCCTCGAACGCCACTGTGCTTGTTGGTACGCGTTCCAGAAAATAGTCACGAATGTTTTACAATTAGTTAGGTGCATGGCGCCTCGCATGCTCCCCGGGGCCTAACTGGCATTATCACGTAGCGTTCGTTGCAAGTGGCTTCGGCCTCACCTGCGGGTGGTTTTATTTCATCAAACCGTGGGATCGTCTCGCCTTTACGCCCAACGAGATTTTGGCGATTCAGTTGCCCAACCTTTGCTTTCATCTCGGTTACTTTGGCTCCAAGTATTGGCAGCTACACTTCCTCCGCAAGGCCAACGGAGGGTCTGCCGGGTATTGCGCATGGCGCAACGGTTTGAGGATGGTGAGTATGCTTGGCTAGACTCAGGAGTTTCTTCCTTGCTAATCTCAGTCTTCTCTCTTTTTTTGTGGGGGGGGGGGGGGAAACCACATAGGTCGGTTGTGTGATCCTGGTAGCATTAGAGTTGGGTGCGTGGCGATTTCCTGACCAAGGGTGGCTATTGGCCGTGCTATCAAACTCGAATGTTGTCTTTACCAGTAAGCCGACTGCCATTTTCTTGACATGATGGCTGATGACCCCTTTTCAGCAATGCTGTTTCAGCTGGGAACTGCTCTTCTTGAAAAGAGAAGACAAAGGGTCAGCGCGTCTTGGACATTTATATTTGTGTTCGTGATCATCATGCTTGTCGTCCTCTGGATTATGGGATTAATTTATCCCGTAGCGGCACTCACACAACTACCGGGTTTAGCGCTACAACTACTATCGCTTCTGCGGAAGAACCTCTTCACTTACCGTCCTTGTACTGGAGTGGCGTAACCTGCGCACCCAACCCAAATAAAAAAAGGGTGTTCCCACAACCAGCCTCGTTAAGTTGCGAAACTCCGTTCTTACGACTTTGCTCAAAGGAAGGTTTGGCTGTGTAACCCCAAGAGAATATAGGGTTTAGTGGGAAATTGAGTTTGTTCACGTACAGGCAATAGCCACCGAGCATGAGTTACAAGTACTTAAAAACACAAAAAAAAAAAAAAAAACGCTAAGGACCGTAAAGTTCCTCTTTACGTATCACCTAATCTTGCACCAAAATACACATATTCGCTTTCCCAATCAAGAGACTCCCCAAAGAGGGCGACATTTGCGAATTCCTCAGTGTAGGCGCACGCAACGGCGGCATCATTGATAAATACCGCGTTCTCGAAAGATCTCGTCGCGTTTCGGCTCGCATTAAAGGATCCAGTCCAAACAGCTTGGGGCACAAAACGGTCTTCGCCATCGTCTTGCCCAAACACAAAGAATTTGTGATGCATGCGTGGGATTGTGTTTGGATGTCCTGCGTCATGTCCTTCTGCTGGCTTCCCATTCGGCCGAATTCCGACACACAACACAGGGTCTAAGTTCTTTAAATGCTGGTAACTCATTCTTCTGTACCCGAGTGCACCACCGAATGAACCATCGTGAAAGTTGCTCGTTAAGCGGTGATATTTTGTTTGTAGGATACTTTTGAATGTTCCTTTGTTCAGCACGTTATCTTCGGAATCTGGGCGCAGAAAGTCTTCCTTGTTCACCAAAATGTTCACTGACTCCTTTAGATACAAGAAATTTAACATGCATTCGAAGGTCAATGTATAAGTCTCACCTTCCCAGCTAAGGCATCCAAGACGTCAAAGTCAGTGAGCCAGGCCATACATCCAATTACGCATGGATACTTGTTGATGTACCCAATTAAGACCTTCTTTATGTTTTCAAAGTGCACAGTGCAGGTAACAGAAGCAATGGTAATGTCGGATTGCCAGTCGATTTTAATTTCACCATCGCGGTGACTATCTCCTGTCTTTGCACGAAGCGCATTGAAGTCTTCAACCCCACTCAAAGTTTGGTTGCCCTCTGCCAGAAACTTACGTTCCATTGTGATACGTGGCAAAGAAGAGCTAAAAATTGTAGTTCCCGGAAAGGGAAGTGCCAGCCCAACAATAAACCCAGCGTTGCAGCCATTTCTTTCTTAGGTACCCGCCTCTTTACTGATAATGTCCGCACCACGTGATGCAAAGAAAATTCAACACCACCACACCACCCTCACTGAACTTTGAACGGCATTGATGAGCGCCATCTTTTTGGCTCTGAGAACGACACCAAGCGCAAAAAAAAAAAAAAAAAAGACAAGGAGGCGACAAGAGTAAAGCAGGTGTCAAGCTGTGCGCACCGTCACCCTCCTCTCACCGGCAATGTGTTCTGATGAACCCAGGAGAAACACTGCACAAAAGTACTCGCGCTTGTTCCTGGGATCCGTGTTGTTGTTCCTGGTGGTGAAGATGACACCATTCCATTTTGTTTTTTTTTTTTTTTTATGGAGACATTGCTTTTATAGACTTGAGCATACCACAACATAGTACTTCTCCAGGCAGTGGGAACCTTCTTCATCAAATTCATTCAGGAGTTGCACTTGATCACTTCCTCACTCTTGTTTTCTCAGTCCACAGGATCGAGACCCCTGGTCACCACTTTCAAATTTTATCCTCTTGGTAATCTCCTCCCGTGGAGGAGTTCCTCTTTGAGTTGACCTCTCACGTGTAAAGATTTCTCAAAATTTTGACCCAGAATTTGGTAAACTGGCACAATCCAAGGAAGGCTGGAAATCGAACTCGGGGATTTAGGTGTGTGGACAAGGGCCTAACCACCACACCAAGGGCCCAATAGAGTCACTTGGAGATTGTGCAATGGGTATTAAAAAACGGTATGTTATGGGATGTCAGGATTGGAAACACTACTACAAGCAATTGAAGTTAGGAAATGGAGAAGTGATGAGATGGATCATGGAACAGGGGTTTCAGTGGTCTGAAGCAGCCATGGCATGCCTTTTGAGTTTGCAAAAGAAGGCAGAAAATCGATTACAGTAGTAGAAAAGAAAATGGAGGAGTAGCTTGTATCTTCAGAACAGAAAACAATCCAAAAAGACCACAAAGAGAAACTTGAAGAAATCAAAGGGGGATTAATATAGAATTGTGATCATAACTAACACCCTTAAGCAAATTTTTGGCTAGAAAACTTTAAAACAATAAAGTGTTTTCCTTGAAAACTTTATGTATAGTAACAAAGCTATCTCTGGTAGTAGGAGATTAACTCCAAAGCATTGAAACTTCGCAAGCAAGTTCACATGGAAAGCTTTCTTTTACTTACTTGAAAAACAACTTGAATCACCTTGATGAAATTCAGTATGTTGGATATCACTGTACACTTACCACAAAATGTGGTAGTTTTTTTTGTGTAACTAGGTGATGCATTTCTCCTATTCTTAAAAAGCTAATAAATTACTAGCTGCTATTACTCTAGTTTCACTTTGTATAGTAAAAAGGTCTTGATTGAGTTAAGTTATATGCATGGTAACATTACATTACATCTTTCTCGAATTTCTGGCCAATCAAGCATTACTGATGTACTGTTGTGAAATAGTGAAGTTTATGTTGTGGACAGAAGAGAATAGCAACTCACTACACTTGTGAGAATAAGTATTTTCTATTATCTGTTTTCCTTTTTGACTCTCTAACCACAAAGCAAGTTATCACACAGGGCTATAGTAACTTTATAGAATGAAGAGTTGGTGGGCACTTTTCGGTCACGAATAAATTCTGCTCGTTTGACCACCTCAGGACCACGAATCTTTAAGCTGGGGTCAAACAATTTCAACGCACATACGAACGAGTACGGGACCGAAAATCGCGTACCAGTTGACCCCTACACCTGAGACAACCCAAAAAATTAAATGCCTCTACCTTAGCCACCAAGAAGTGATATTACCACTTTGCCAAAACCCTTTTGTTTTTTGTTCTTCGTTCAATTGTGGCATTATAATCTTAAGTAAGCTATGGTTACAACTTTGTAAGCAACACCCTTGTGTTCTCTTCACTCTAGCAAAGGTATCGAATGGTGTATTAATCAAAAAGCATGTTAATTTGTCACTTCACCCATAAAAAGTGAACATAGCCTTGGGTATTGCTAGTTTGTCCATCTTAGTACTCAGTGATTTGGCCCAATCTGGGAAAAGTTCTTCCATTGCATTCATGACTATCATAATTGGCCAAAGCTGCAATTGATGTGTGTGAGTAAGAGGTGAACACTCCAGGTCTAATCTGGCCAGCTCAAGTTTGTATTGATAAATACTGCTTTTGTTGTTCCCTTGGAAAGGAAATAATAAACAGTCTCTGATAGCGATCAGAATTTCTAGATTTGCAAGCCACAATATACAAAGGGCGGCGATGTATCATCTTCTGCTTAAAACAGGTATATAAATGACACCCTTTACAATATACGAGAGCACCAGTTTAGGTTAGGAGAAAACTCTCACATAACAAGTTCCAAACAGCAAGAGGGTGTCTCAAAGACCTTTTCACATACATAAGGAAAAGTGTGCTTTTTTCCCCTCGTGAAACTCGAACCAAGTCACTCAGTGTGGCGCACTAGCTCTGAGAGAGTAATAATCTTGTAACCCTTGCTTTTTAGCCAAGGCAACACCTCACTCAGTACCTTGGATGTCACTTTCCTGTCATGCAAGATGATGATGGAACCCGGGGCTACTGCAAACATCAAGTACCACTTGAGAAACAGCTCTCTGGCGAACAGGAAATCAAATGAAAAGCAGTTGCCCAGCACTATACGATATCCTTTAGATTCCACCACCTCGATCATCTTGGAGCTACACAGTGCTACTAAAAGTGTTACCCTTTTTGCAAGACTACAAGGAGGCACACTTTGTCCGAGCTGAAACCATTTGATGCAGTCTCTCCACTCCTGTGGGGGCTGAATCATTGCGCCTACTTTCTTTAGCTGTCTTTCTAGCTCTTCTATTGTCAAAAAAAAACTTTAACACACGTCAGTCAAAAAGAGAATATCTCACAGGGCCATCTTACCCGACTTCGTCTTTCATCTGATGGTTGCCAACTTCATGACCCTCGTTCCACATCCGCAGCAGAGCTTCGCTTACATGATCATATTCAACATGTTCCCCAATGCAAAAAAATGTGGCTTGGCAGGCATATTTTCGAAGCACATCAAGGATCTCGAATGTGGAGCTCTGTGGAGAATCATCGATTGTGAGAGCAACCACGTTGTGCTTCGTGGAGACACGAAACAGAACACCCTATGAGGGCGAGCCATGGCCTTTAGCGTGAGGGGTGCAAAATTTGTTTTGATGTGGGGGGTGAAGAACCAACCAGACTCTGAGAGGATGGCAAAAGGAGATAATAGAGGGAGTCCACCACACAATTTGGCTGGAAGATAGGATACCTACTACCAGTGTGAGAAAAAAGCCACTTCCAGCTACACACCACATGTATGTTCTTTGTCGAGAAAGTAAAATTAAAAAAGAAAATTGTCTCTTCTTTCGTCGACGCGAGAATCCTATTTACAGATTGTTCTGAGGAAAGAGCGTCCAAGCGGAGACCAGTAGCAGGAAAGGAAGAAGGCTCAGCAGATTCTGTCCTCTTCACAGAGTTCTCGATTCCTCCTGAAGCCTTTTCCTTCTTTGCGACTGGGACCGGCCGCTTCAATCCTCCCCTCCCTTTCATTGTTAGTGGTGGGTGGGGGGGAAAAAAGATGCTGCGCATTTATTCCACTGGGTGATGACAAAGGGCTCTGGTCTGAGCCCCTTTCAAATTCAA
>ERZ778026.4202-NODE-4202-length-11514-cov-20.237543_pt1 | contig 11514 bp, 9 predicted proteins | sample MGYA00375756_ERZ778026 | MGnify/ENA primary metagenome ERZ778026 (study PRJEB29350, sample SAMN05389820) | bioreactor metagenome | isolation source: Ammonium sulfate bioreactor | place: South Africa: University of Cape Town | collected 2014-02-18 ... | reverse complement strand
GGAGTGTATCGAAAGTGAACATACAGGAGAAGGCAAGATGTCGTCAGCAAGAAGATGAGCGAGCGAGCGAGCGGGAGAGAGAGCTTGACGATCAGAGAGAGAGAGAGAGAGAGAGAGAGAGTTTCGAGTGGAGTCTACTAGAATGGATGAGCAACCAATGAGATGGTCTGCGTGTAGGTGGCCGAGTTTCCACATTGATCCGTAGCGGTCCAGACACGCGTGATGCTGGTCGGGCACGTAGGAGCACCAATGACGGTGGTAGTGGAGGGCGTATCGACCGGCACGGCGACGGTGGCGGTTCCGCAAGTGTCGGCGGCGGTGGCGACACCGGTGGCGGCGGGGGCCGTCGAGTTTCCGCACACGACGGTGACGTTGGGCGGTGCGAAGGTGAAGGTCGGCGGCGTCGTATCGACGATGGTAATGTTCTGCACGACGGTGGGCGTGTTGCAGTTGGAGCCGGTGAGCGACGCCGACCAGGTGCGAGTAAAGTTCTTGGTGAGACCGCAGCCGTTGACGACGTTCGAGTCGACAAAGGTAATGTTGGGCTGGTAGCCGCACGGGTGCGTGTAGGTCGGGCTCGGGATGGTGGAGTTGCACTGCACGGTGATGGAGGCGTTGGAGACGGTGAAGGAGACCGAGCCGAGCACGTTGATGGTCTGCGTGCCGGTGATGACCTGGCACGAGTCGTTGGCGGTCCAGGTGCGCACGTAGGAGCCGAGGCCGCACACGAGCGTCGCGACGTTGTCCGAGTACGAGACAGTGGCGTTGGTGAAGCCGCACGACGGGTTGAAGACCGGCACCGAAGCGAGCGAGATCGGGTCCTGCGGAGCGAGGCACGCGACCGAGATGTTGGTCGAGGCGAAGGTGAAGGTCGGCGGCGCGACGGCGACGTTGATGGTCTGCGTGGTGGTGAGCAGCGGGTTGCACGAGTCGTTGGCGGTCCAGGTGCGCGTGATGACGGGTGCCGAGCAGGTGCCCGAGTAGACGTCGCGGTAGGTGACGATCGGCGTGCGTTGCGCGAGGCACGAGCTGTTGTAGACGGCCGACGAGGCCAAGGCCGTCGGCAGCACCAAGGGCGCCAGCGGGCCGGTGGTGGTGTTGCACTGGAGCGACACCGAGGTCGGCCTGATGACGAGGCTCGGCGAGTCGGTGAGAGTGATGGTCTGCGTGAGCGTCTGCGGCAGGTTGCAGCCGTCGTTCAGCGTGTAGGTACGCGTGATGCTACCGACACCGCACGACGAGATCTGACCAATGTCGTTGTAGGTGACGACGGCCGGCGTCGTGCACGGGTTGGTGTACGTGGCGATTCCGACGCCGGTGGCGTTGTAGGCCGTCGACGAGAAGCACACGAGGTTGGCGGTCGGCACCTGCAGCGTGAACGAGCCGGCGTTGGCCAGCACGTTGAGGCGCTGCGTGGCGGTCGAGACGTGGCCGCACACGTCGGTGGCCGTGATACGGCGCTCGATGATGCGCGACGAACCGCACGATTGCACGAGACGATCGGACGTGACGACCACGGGGTTGGGGTCGCAAGCGTCGGCGACCGAGTAGCCACCGAGGGCGGCCGCCGTGTAGTTGGTGGTGCACAGGATCGGTCCGGGATTGGAGACCGAGATGACGGGCGCCAGCGTGTCGAAGAACTGGATCTTTTGCGTGCGGCTCGACGACAGGCCGCAAACGTTCGTGATGCGGTACGTGAGGAACTTGATGTAGGTCGAGCCACACAGCGTCGTGTTGGTCGACGTGCTGCTGAGCGTCACGGTACCGGCGCACTTGTCGGAAAAGGTCGGCTGCGTGAGCATCGGAGCGGCCGGGCACTCGAGCAGCAGGTCGGCCGGGAACGTGGTGAACGACGGCGGCTCGGTGCTCCTGACCGTGATGGTCTGCACAAAGGTGGCGGCGTTGTTGCACGCGTCCTTGGCGGTCCACGTGCGAGTGATGACCTGGTTGTTGGCGCACGCCGGGGCGTTCGGCAGCGCGGCCGTCGTGTCGGCCGACGTCACCGTCACGGAAGAGCACGTGTCGGTGGCGGTCAGCGTACCGGCCGGGCCGCTGACGCTCGAATCCTCGGAGCACGTGAGCGAGACGCTCGCACGAGCGAGGTCGCTAAAGACCGGCGGTGTGTTGTCGACCAACGTCACGACGACCGTGGCGGTGGCCATGTTGCCGCACGCATCGACGGCCTTGTAGGTGCGCGTCAGCGTGCCGGAGCCGCAGTTGACAGTCGGGAACGAGGTGGCATCCGAGCTCGTGACCTTGACGAAGGCGCTGCAAGTGTCGTTGGCGACGACGACAATGTTGTAGAGGTTGACGAGGTTCGAGATCTCGACGTTGCACGGCGCCGTGATGGTGGCTGGCGTCACACCGATGCGCGGCGGCGTCGTGTCCATGACGGTGATCGTCTGCGGGGCACTCGGGGCCGAGCGGAGTCCGCAGTCGTCGACCGCCGTAAACGTGCGCGAGATGGTCTTTGTGAAGCCGCACGGCGCAGCGGTCACCGAGTCGGTGTAGTTCATGCCGACGATGCGGTTGCATTGCGACGTGATGGTCGGTGCACCAGCGGCACCGGCGACGGGCGCAATCGAGTTTCCGCACTCGATAACAATGTTGCTCGGCGGCGTGACCATCGGAGCCATGGTGCTCTTGATGTGAATCAACTGCGTGGCGGACGAAGTGTGGCCGCACGCATCGGTGGCGTACCACACGCGCGTCACCTCCTTGTTGCCGCCGCAGCCGACCGACACGACAGTGTCGGTGCTGCTCATCGAGCGAAGTGCCGGAGTGCACGCGTCGACGATGGTCGCCGAGCCGAGCGACGCCACCGTGGTGCTGGCGGTGCAATCGACCGTCACAGGCGCCGGCACGGTGATGACCGGCGGCAGCGAGTCGACGACCGTGATGATTTGCGTCTTGGAGACCATGTTGTTCGAGGCGTCCTTGGCGGTCCAGGTACGCGCAATGGTGCCCGAGTTGCCGCAACGCGCCGTAAAGACGTCGACCGGCGGCGCCACCGTGGGATTCGGGTCGCAGAGGTCGACGGCGGTCGCCGTGCCGGTGGCGGCCGGCATGGTCGATTGACCGCACTGCACAACAATGTCGGGCGGCAACACGAGCACCGGCGGCGTCGTGTCGGAGACCGTGATCGTTTGTGGCGAAGGTGCCGACGCCTGTGCGCAGTGGTCGGTGGCGATCCAGTTGCGCTGGTACACGCCGGGCACCTTGATGTTGATGTTCGAGGTGGAGATCGAGATGGTGGGCGCCGGATCGCACGCGTCCGTGGCGGTCGCGAGTACCGGCACGAAGGTGGCGCTCGCGACAGCGCACTCAAGCGTAAGCGCCGGCGGCACGGTGACGGTCGGCGGCACGGTGTCTTGGACCGTGATTGTCTGCGCGCCGGAGGTCTGGAGACCGCACTGATCGGTCGCGGTCCAGGTGCGCTTGAGCGACGGCACGTAGGTGCAGCCAGGCGTCGCGACGTCCTGGTACGTGACGACGACGGTGGCCGAGCACTTGTCGGTGCCGGTCGGGTACGGCGAGGCACCGGTGTTGGCGAGCGCCGTGGCTCCGGCGGCGCACTGCACCGTGACAGGGCCCGGCGGCGTAAAGACCGGCGGCGTCGTGTCGACGATGTTGACCGTCTGCACAATTTGAGCCTTGTTGCCGCACGCATCGTAACCGGTGAAGGTTCGCTTGTACTGCACGGAGTTGCCGCAGTTCTGGCGCACGACCGTGTCGTTGTAGTAGAAGTTGGCACCCGAGTCGCACAGGTCCGTGACGGTCACGGTTGGGGTGCTCATGGGCGGAATCGGCATCGTCTGGTCGCACTCGGACGTAAAGACCGGCGAAGGGAGCGTGAGCGCCGGCGGGCGCGTGTCGGTCACCGTGATGGTCTGCGTGGCGGTGACAGCGTTGGTACACGCATCGGTCGCGGTCCAGGCGCGAGAGATCAACGTCGTGCCGGAGCTGGGGCACGGCTTGGAGACCGTGTCCATCGACGCGATCATGACGCCCCCGGGCGCCGTGCAGCGGTCGTTGGCGGTGGCCTTGTCGTTGAGCGTCATGGCGGTGAGCGTCGGCGGCGTCGTGCTCGCACACTCGAACACATGGTTCTGCGGAATGACGAGCGTCGGCTTGGTGGTGTCGACCGTCGAGATCATCTGCATCGACGAGGCCGAGTTGCCGCACGCATCGATGGCGGTCCAGGTACGCGTGAACGAGAACAGCAGGCCGCACATGCCGGCGGTCGGCGTGCTGTCCGAGTACGTGAGCGAATATTGCGTGCCGCACGCATCGACCGCAGTCGCGCCCAGCGTCGACGACGGCGCCGTCGAACTGCCGCACTCGAGAGTGACGGTCGCACCGCCGACGAGCGTAATGACCGGCGCCGTGGTGTCCTGGATCGTGATGGTCTGCGTGCCGACGGCCTCCATACCGCAACCATCGACCACGGTCCAGGTGCGAAGGAAGAAGCGGTTGCACGTGTTGGCGTTCGGGATCGTGTCGGTGTAGTTGAGCTGAACACGAAGGCCGCAGCCGGTGCCAGTGTACGTGGCGATACCGGTCGCCGTAGGAGCCGAAGACGTGCCACACTCGATGGTCAAAGACGCCGGCGTCGTGAGAACGAGCGGTGCGCCACCGAACGCTGAAGCCGCCAAGAGCACCACAACAAACACTACAAAAGTGTGTGCCATGATGACGATGATGGAGTGGGCGCAAGAAACGCGAGCGAGAGACACGAACTCGAACACTACGCACTCTTACACCGACACACACACCGACTCACTGCACGACAGACCGACACACACACGAGAGAAGGGTGGGTGGCCGCCGAGCGAGAGAGAGGACGAGAGGGAGAGAAGGAGGAACAAGGAGCGAGAGGCCACCACAACGCGCCGTGTCGTCCGTCCGTCGTGTGTGACGAGCGCCAGCGTACGGCAATGGTGGGCTTGGTTGGAACAAGAAACCAAACGCTCCTCACACAATGATGGGCTTAACTGTCCGGGGTATGCGATATTCTTTCGTACCCCGTCTGAATATGGCGAAGATTTACGCTTCGTTGATCGATCTGATCGACTTGATTCATTGCTTGAGAGGAGCAGCAGCAGAAGCAGCGTTGTAGTCGCCAAGGAATGGAGCAGTGGTGGGCAGCGATCGCTCGTGAGTATCCTCCTTGGATGGTGGTGGTTGGAGGCACGTTCATTGTGCATCAGGTGGCATGGTTGGTGTTCAATCTACCGTACTTGCTGCTGGATCGCTTCAAGTTACTGCAATCGTATCGTATTGCTGCTGATGTACGTGTATCTCCCATCCAATCCAATCCAATCCAATCCAATCCAATCCAATCATCGTATTCATTCCAATCGATCTGGGTAGAAATATCCATCACAAGAGCTCGTGTGGGGCTCGTTCTGGATGCTGCTTCGCGGTCACGTGCTGCAGCTGCTGCCGCTCACGTTGCTGTCGTATCCGCTGCTGGCGTACGTCGGCTTCCATACCTCACCCGTTCTTCCTTCGTGGTACGTAGGTCGTGACGTACGAGCGCGAGAGTGCCCTACTCGTGGTGGTAGTGGTGTTGGTGGTTCTAATGTGGTGGTCCTCGCAGGCAAGAGATACTGGTTCAGTTGGTTGTGTTCAATATCGTCGAGGATGCTGGTTTCTATTGGGTGCATAAGTGGTGTGTACTCGCTCCTCGCTGCCTCACTCACTCTCTCGCAAGTTGACCAATCGGTGGCGGTGGCGGTGGTGGCGGCGGGCTGTGGCACAACAGGATGCACACGCCGTGGGCGTATAACAAGTACCACAAGCGCCATCACGAGTTCGTCAATGTCTTCTCGTTGACTGGCGAGATTGCGCATCCGGTCGAGTTCTTCTGCAACTTCCTGGTGCCTCTGATGGCTGGGTATGCGTCGAGCGGGCGCGCACACACGATCACGATCACACTCGTGACTGCTCTTCTAATCATCCGCGTTGCTGGTCGCCTGTCGTTGATTCACAGCCCGTTCATCACGGCGTGGTTCTTTGGCACGCACATTGTCACTCACTGGCTGTGGCTCGTGTTCCGTGAGCTGCGCAGCACCGACGCTCACTCGGGCTACGCCTTGCCGTTCCATCCCTTGCGTCTACTATCACCAATCTACGGTGGCGCCGAGGCGCACTTCTACCATCACTCGGTGCAAGGTCGCAAGTACAACCTCGGCGGCTACAAGTTCTGGGACTGGCTCATGGGCACCGACAAGGGCTACGCTCAATGGCGCTCCTCGTACCGACTCGCCAACCAACAAGCTGCTGCTGCTACCACTGCTTCCAAGTCTTCTTGAGCTATGCGAGTAATAATGAACAACAAGTGAATGATAGGATAAGCGCATGAACGATTCCGTGTTACGAGGTAGCATCTAGTGCTCCTTGCTGTGGGCCGATCTTGTGTACAGCCTAATACTCGAGTCGAGGAGCAAGCACGCTACCGGTACATGCGCTACGACCTCAACGAGCCATCGGTCAAAGTCCGTGCTGCCTGGTCCAGGCACCGCGTATCCGCGATAGAGCCGCACGCTAACGGCGACACACAGCAACGTGTGGTACAGCAAGCACACCAAACTCGCTGCGAGCCGCTCGCCGATCGTGGCGCCGCGTCGCGTCACGAACATGGCCACGACGGTCATGGCTACCAAGGCCACGGCGAGTGACTGCGAGGTGGCCGATCCGACCTGCTCTGGATCGAAGAGTTGGTTGTCGAGATAGACCGAGCGCGGTGCCAGGAACAGTATCAAGATGGCGAACGCTTCGATGAACGAGTGCGCGAACAACGGGATCGTGTCACGTGAGATCTCGATCCAGGATGAGGACGGTGAGGGTCTTGTTGCGTTGGAGGGCTTCATCTTCATACGAGACGATGGATACCAGGTGTCAGCGCGTGAGGGAGAGCGAGAGATCGAATGGATAGGCCACTGTTCTTACTCTCATCATTCGCTATTCAATCCAATCCATTCGCTATTCGATCCAATCCATTCGCTATTCAAATCATTCCATTCGCTATTCGATCCAATCCATTCTCTATTCAATCCAGTCCATTCGCTATTCAATCCAGTCCGTTCGCTATTCAATCCATTCCATTCGCTAACCGATCCAGCACTCCATCATGCTATCGATCTTACAACAACTTCGTCTTGGTTCGAGGTTATCGCCGTTGAATACGCGTCTGCCTCCGAGACCTATGAGCAGCTCCTCGACTCCTCGAATCGAGTTGCATCACTGCTCGTGGTATCAGCGCTTGTACTTTTACTGGCTCGATGAACGTGGCTGTTTGTACAGCCTGCCATCACTCGAGGTCGATCGTGTACAACAACGTCGCCGACGACAACGAGACTCATCGACTCTCGACTCGGCATGCAGCAGCAGCAGCAGCACGAGCGAGTGGTTCGACGAGGCGCGTCACACTGCCGTCACGCTCCCAAGCGGCCCCGTGCATCTCAAGGACGTGAGGTTCTTGAACTTCTTCTTCTCGAACCTTGTGCGCAACTCGCTGCCTCCTGACGACAACGAGACGAAGGGCTCCCGATGCTCCTCCATACGACATGCTACAGCTCGATTGTATCCATTCGTATCGCCGTGTGGCGTCGAGCTGAACTTCCTACGATACGAGCGCACACCGATCGTGTTCCATTCGGCGCTACATCACGACGCTACTGGAGGCATTCGTGCTCTCGTGTATGCTGGTGACTTGCAGCATCCGTTCGACCCAGCAGGTGTGCAATAGAGAGGGATCAATGGCAACCACCAACCTCACTAACATCGAGACTGACTGACTGACTGGCTGACTGTAGCGCTGCGAGTCTCACGCAACGATGGCCGCTTGTATCTCGAGGTTCCGGACGAGCTGGGTCGAGTAGCGCTGATTCGCTCGTCGTTGGCGCTCGAGTTAGTATCCAACATCACTGAGCACCCGAACAGCTCGTTATTCGAGGTCACGTTGCCGACAGGGCAGCAATTGCTTCTTCCCGAGTGTGACGGGATTGATGGATGGCCACAATGAATGTATGTAGAGCACAACGACGGCTCGGTAGCTTTAGTAGGGATAGGGATGGCTGGGGAGCACCCAACAGTACGAAGGAACGAAACAAGAGCATGGATAGATGGATAGATAGATAGCTTGACGAGAAGGCAGCCAACAATGCAGCGGAGCAGGAGCAGGCTTGAGCTTGTGTGGCTGGCTTACTTGAGCACCACAAAGTACACGAGAGCGCCGATGCCACCGACGATGGCGGCGATCAGCAACAGGCACAACAGCGCGGCGATCGAGACGCGCATCATGTCCAACGGCAAGTGAGGCGCATGCACCGTGCGGTTGGTGCCGACGACCCAGAAGTTGTGCGGCACGCCCTTGTCGAGGTACGAGACCTTGTACATGGGCAGGCCGCGGATCATCAAGCGCTGGCGGTGCTGCAGTTGCGACGCATCGACCGCCGCCTCGAGCAGGCGGTTGACGCTGCCGTTGACGCCCGGGTTGACGCGCACGAGGTCGTTGGCGTTGCGCAGCGGCAGCACGACGTCCTCCTCGGCGAACACCAGCGGGCCCTGAGCGCCTCGGATGGCGTCCGACGATGTCAAGCGCGTACGCTCGTTGGCACTGCGATCAGTCAGTCAGTGAGGCAACAACAACGGCATCAGCAATAGGGCATGGAGAGCGCGTACTCGAGTTGGTCGTCCTCAGCGTCGATCACGGCGCGTTGGCGCTTGTTGCGCCATGCAATGTCGAGGCGCAGAAAGTGGATCAGGTTGCGGTAACCATCGCACACGGTGCAACGCACGTAGCCACTGTTTGCATTCGCGAGAGTGAGTGAGCGAGTGTGAGAGAGTGAGAAATGCACGAACGGCACACGTACGTTCGAGCGCACGTCGAGCAATCACGGTGGCCGTGGTGGCAGAACGAGCAGTGCTCGCTCTCGGAGCGCGAGACTCCGTTCGAGTCGGTCTTGTGCACGGTTCGATGGCCAGTGCCGTGGCACGTCGAGCACGTAATGTGGCCATGGCCGTGGCAGAACGAGCAGATGACATCGCCGCGTCCGCGACAGTTGTGGCACACTCGCACCTCTTCGGTGTGCGGTACCTGGATCGAAAGGTCCATGTCGGCGAACAACGTACGCGGATGGGCTTCGATCTGGTCGTCAAGGTGTCAGTCAGTCACGAAGGCCGCACTCAAGCGAGAGAGCGAGGGAGAGCGAGGGAGAGCGAGGGAGAGCGAACGCGAGCAACCTACCTGCCACGGACCAGGCGCGGGACCCATGTTGGGGCCGTCGAGCGTGTGGATCAACTCGCGCATCGGACGATAATCGGGCGTCAACTTTCGCGACTCGAGGAAGGTCTCGAGCTCGGCCACGTAGGCGTTCGACGACGAGATCTGGCTGATGAGCAGATCGCGAGCGAACTGTGCGTGCCACGCGGGCGGTCAGGTAATGTATGGAAGGTGAGCGACGACGAGCCACTCCATTGTGAAGTGCGCGAGAGAGAGATCGAGAGATAGCGCGCGTACGTACGCCACGACGAGAGAACCAGGTCGACTTGATGTAGGAGTCGAGGCACTCACGAGCGTCCTCCTCGCTAAAGGGCCGAGTATCGAGCACCGCTTCGGTGAGAGCTTGCGGCGCTGGAGATGTGGTGCGCGCAACGAGAGCATCGTCGATCGGTCAACGAGAGGGATATCGCCAGCGAGAGAGATATGAAGAGTAGGCGAGTGAGTGTACGGACATCAAGGGATGTGTGGGGGATGTGTGGGGATGTGGCGTACGTTGCTCGGGCCCGAAGGGCTTGGTGGCTGGAGGCGGCGGCAACCATTCGGCAGTGACCTCGGGGCGATAGGGCTCGATCACCACCGAGGGATCGAGCTGTTGCGAGGTCGACGACGGTGGGGCCTGTCCACTTTGAGGGAGCGGTGCGTAACCTTGGTGGCTCATCGTGTGCGCGAGGAGGAGGGATTTATTCGCCGCGGGCGCTCGAGGGTGGTTCGGGGGAGAGGAGAGTAGAGAGGTGTTGGCGCGAGAAGGCGGGAAGGAGACTGAGGAGCGATCGGTCGGTCTCTTCTCTCTCAGAGGTTTCTGTGCTTTCCTTTCTCTTCCGTTCCCTTCCGTTCCGTGTACCCTCTGCACCCGGAAATCGTGCCTCGAACTCTCTCTGGACCCACACCAGACCAACTGATCAGCTCTCGGGTGGTGTGGCCGCACCAAGGCTCGAATAAATCTGGAACGGAGCGCGCGCCGGGAATCGAGCATACCAACGAGCGCGGGTTTAATGAACCGACGACGCCTGAACGAATGAATGAGCGAATCTAAGCGATTTTGCTCTCACTTGCTCGCTGCTCACTCTCTCACGCAACAGCATGGCCTCTGACGGTGTCACGATCGAATCGCTCTCGCCTGGCGATGGCGTCACGTTCCCGAAGCGTGGCGACAACCTCACGATGCACTACGACGGCCATCTCGCGTCCAACAACAAGAAGTTCGACTCGTCGCGCGACCGCAACCAGCCGTTCGAGTTCACGATCGGCGTCGGCCAAGTGATCCGTGGCTGGGACGAGGGCGTCGCCAAGCTGAGCCTCGGCGAGCGCGCCAAGCTGCACATCAAGTCGCACTTTGGCTACGGAGCGCGCGGTGCTGGTGGCGACATACCGCCCAACGCCGACCTGGTGTTCGACGTGCAGCTGCTTGCCATCAACGGCGTGTACCAGCGCAACGCCAGCGGCAAGCGCGCCTGCGGCGGCTGCGGCTTCTACGAGGACGAGATCAAGAGCGAGACGCCCGTGGCGTACAAGTCGTGTGCCAACTGCCGCCAGGTGTACTACTGCGGAAAGTACGACGAGAGCGATTGAGCGAGCCATACACACATACTGACATGGCTTGCTTTGCTTGCTTACTCGCTCGCAGGCCGTGCCAAGTTCGCCATTGGTCATCGCACAAGGTACGCATATGCAGCTGCCGCCGCTGATACATGAGCAATGGTGTTGATACGTTTGGTGGATGGCGCAGGGTGTGTGCAAGCGACTGCAGGCTGAGGCTGCTTCGCGTACCGCTGCGGCTGCTGCCACCACGACCGCGACGACATCGACGAGCTCCGAATAGAGTGCTGGGTTGTGCTGCGTCAAGATCGAATGAACTGCATCCAATCCAATCATCAATCCAATCCAATCATCAATCCAATCCAATCCAATCCAATCCAATCCAATCCAATCCAATCCAATCCAATCCAATCATCAATCCAATCATCAATCCAATCCAATCATCAATCCAATCCAATCCAATCCAATCATCAATCCAATCATCAATCCAATCATCAATCCAATCATCAATCCAATCAATCCAATCCAATCATCAATCCAATCATCAATCCAATCCAATCATCAATCATCAATCCAATCCAATCCAATCATCAATCATCAATCCAATCATCAATCCAATCATCAATCCAATCATCAATCATCAATCCAATCATCAATCCAATCCAATCATCAATCCAATCCAATCATCA
>ERZ778026.4201-NODE-4201-length-11517-cov-6.879602_pt1 | contig 11517 bp, 4 predicted proteins | sample MGYA00375756_ERZ778026 | MGnify/ENA primary metagenome ERZ778026 (study PRJEB29350, sample SAMN05389820) | bioreactor metagenome | isolation source: Ammonium sulfate bioreactor | place: South Africa: University of Cape Town | collected 2014-02-18 ... | reverse complement strand
CAGTTGGGTAATTGGCATTTCTTTCTGATGTTGTTCTATCTTGCGCCTCTTTTTCTCTTCATTCTCAGCCTCTTTCTTCTCCCTTTTCCTTTTCCTTTCTGCTTTCCTTTCTTCCTTTTCTCTTTGTGCAATCTCTTGCTCCTGTGCCTGTTTTTCTAATCTCTCTATCCTGGTTAGAGATGTGAGCTCCCGTGGTTCCATCGTATTCTCTCTTTGCTTCCTTTGCTTTTGTGTGCCTTCTTCCCCACGTTGAGGTACAACAAGCAGTTGTCTTATTCCTTTTGGCTTGTACGGGCTTAATCCCCAAATTCCCTTGTAGTTGTTTCATTCGCTCATCATCCTTGATGGTGGAAAGATTGACTCGAGATAGCGATGATGAAACCAGAAGCTTGTCTTTCACCATTTTGACGAAATCGGGATTGTAAGGATAGATTCCCCGTAGCACGAAAGCCGGCCTTTATGGTTTCGACAGATATTGCTTCCTTCCATGCCTTCCGACTCATCCAGAGGGAATGAGGTACGGTTAATCGCTTTGCCTGGATTTTTCCTTCAAACCATGTTGGCGCAATTCTCTTCCAAGCTCGTTTCAATGGCCCAAATACAGCAACATCGAGTGGCTGAAGAAGTGAATGATGTATGAGATGGAAAGGCTGCGACGATGATCCTTTGTTGTTCTGCTTGCCGAAGAACAGTAAAATCGTAACAATGTGGGCCATATCCATCACAGGTGAGAAGTAATGGATATCCATCTCGTTGTCGGCGATACTGACAAAAGTGTTCCCACCACACAGGCCAGAGCTCTTCTGTAAGATAGCCCTTTTCACTAACAGCGAGTGCTGCACCTGGGCCTCCCTATTATTGAGTAAGTTCATATTAAAACAATGACACAATACCTGTTCATGCACAGCAATAACTAAGTCATTGCTTTTCCTCTTTCCTTTAAAAATATAGAAGGGAGGAATAGAATAACCATCGGCAGCAATCGCTTCAATTACAGTCACATGCTCTCGATTACCCGAACTCATTGCAACAACTGTTCTACGACCTCGACTACATAACGTCCAACCCTTTATTGGATCTAACTGAAAACCAGTCTCATCCATGTTATAGATCTCTGCTGGTTCGAAATGGTACTTCTCATTCAATTCACCCAAAAAATGAACCCATTTTCCTAATTATATTTGTTATTGGTTTGTTATTATTTCTCTTGTAACAAACCAATAACATTTTCATTCAGAGCCCCACTTCTCATGCGACCCATCTTCTGAGTCTTGCGTAAGACTAACTCAGTGTTTCGCTTGCGAAATCGATCCCACCACCCATCTGAACACTTTAACTCAAAGTTCGAGAATTTTGCCTTATTGAAGTTGAAAAAGGAATACCTTTGTCCTTGGATCCAGGAAGGAAGCCAGATGTAGGATGTTGTCCAGCCTAGCCCAATATCACTTAATCTCATTCAAGTGAGCCAAAAGCACTGGCTTTAAAGCTTTAACAATATTTTTTTGTTTTTTTTTTTTCCAAAGTTTATTGAGCTTTGTGGAGCATAGCAAACAAACAAATTAGATGTATGTTAAAAGAGTTTGACTCTCTGAGGGGGGGGAGTGGAGTTCTTTTAATTGCTTTGAAAGGAGTTTTTATCTTACTAGTGTCACTATTAACTCTCCAATCAAATGGGACTTGAACTAAAGGTGCTTAGTTCTCTAAGAGCGATTGAGAAAAAGAGTTTGATGTCATAGTTTCTTATCTATGGAGTGAGAAATAGTGTCCACCAAGGTATTAGTGAGTCCATTTTCTAATACATGTTAGTGTTTTTTAGGATTGCATGATTCAAAACAACCTGGCACATGTGAGAGAAAATAGTAACCAAGAAAAATGCCAATGTAAGAAAGTAATAGCTAGTTAACTAGAAAAAAAAATTTGTTGACTTAAAACTAGATTTTACATGTTACTAGCATCATTTGTTGTTACACTAAGGATTTTGTTTTCTTTAATATTTTAAGTATTAAGTATACTTTTGAGCTCCCTGGCAATGTATTTAATAGTTTCAAACATAATAATAAAAACTAAGCCAAACACAAAAAATTTAATTATTTAAGATATTATATATAGTAATGGCCAAAAATTAGTGATTTTTCAAACTTATCCATAAGTTAATAATTAAAGTAAAACTTTTAATTAATTGTATTTTGGCCAGTATTACTACTTTTACTTAGTAGTAAAGATCCATTAGTAGCTGTGCATATAAGCTTATTTTCTTTGGTATGTAAAACTAAGGTGCTAGGTAATAAAAAGTAACTTTAAAGTTTTTATTATTAATAAAATGTAAAAAAATATTACTACTCACAAAACTTTTAGCTAAAAACAAAAGTGCTTTTTTGAAGTCACATTTAATGCTTTTGAGTTTTTTAAAGTAGTGTACTTTAAAGTAATTCCACAAGTTATTGTTGTAAAAGTTAGAATACAAAAAAAAAAAAAAAAAAAAAAAGGAGTATTAATTTAAGTAGAGTATACTTAAGTTATTTTTATACTGGATTTGAAGACATGGTGCACACTTTTTGATCACAAATAAATTCTACTCAATTAATCACCACAGAACTACAAATTTTTAAATTAGTTAAATAATTTGAACATACTGTCTAAGAGTATGAAAACTGAAAATGAGTACCATGTTTTGTTGTTTCTTTGCTTGTGTAATAGTCCTTTTGGAGCTTCCAAAAAAAGAATATGCTTTTTTATTAGCATATTGTGAATTGAGCACATTTTTTGAAGAATTTAACTAGACTAAAAATTGTGTACTAAATAATTAAAGGATTTTTATTAAGAAATTATATTCAACTATTAAAGTATTAAATTAATAAAAAACCCTTACTTTTTAAAACATAAAGCATTTTTGCATTTGTTTTTTTCAAAGTACTAAAAAAAAAATGAAAGTAATTTATGATTTGATAATATTTGTAAAAAAGAAAGTTTGTGTGGAAACTTATTGAGAAAAATAATGAAAAAGAAAGAAAACTAAGTATTTATTACTTAAAAAAGAGAAAAAAAAGAAAAAAAAGTAAATATTAAGTTTATATACATAGTGTACACTTTTTGATCACAAATAAATTCTGCTCAATTAACCACTACAAGACTACAAATCACAAAGCTAGTCAAACAATTTGAATGTACTACTTAAGAATATGAAGACTAAAAATGGGTATTATGTTTAGTTGTCTTTTTACTTGTGTGATAATGGTTTTTTTAGAGCTTTCAAGAAAAGAATATGCTTTTTTATTAGCATGTTGTAAATTGAGCACATTTTTTGAAGAATTTAACTAGACTAAAAATTGTACACCATTTAATGTAAAGTTAAGTCACTTTATGTGTACAATGTTTTTATTTAGTATACACTTTTTGGTCATAAATAAATTCTGCTCATTTGACTACTATAGGATTACAAATCACAAAACTGGGGTTAAACAATTTCAATGCACTAATAAAGAGTATGGGACCAAAAAGTGCGCACCACATTCACTTTTCTATTATTTCCATTTCTTTTTTATACTTTTTTTTGCTTATCTTTTTATGATTTATTTTTGTTTATATCTTTCTTTTTTCCTATTTTTTTACTTATTTTAAGTATTTGGTATGCAATTTTTGGTCTCATACTTGTTTGTCAGCTTGTTGAAATTGTTTGACCCTAGCTTACTAATTCACAATTCTGTAGTAATCAAACAAGCAAAATTTATCTGTGACCAAAAAGTGTACACTATTTAATTTGCTGTATTTTACACTTTTCATTTATTTTTAAGTATTTATAAATGGAAAAATAAATGAAAAAAAAAAAAAACAAAACCTTTTTTACATATTTTATAAAAGGAAATTAAATTCTTTTTACTTATTACTACTAAAGCTTTCATTTTCTTTTTAATTTCTTAAAGTTTCAATTACACTTATTGAAGGGTACACTATACTCTTGTATTATATATATTTAACATAAAATGAAATATTGGATTAAAATACACAATTTACATAAAATACACTATACTTGATTGGCTAAGTGTGCTTTTGTACTGAAATTAATGTATTATGGTAAGAGTTTAGCCAATAGTATAGAGCAAATATTATCTATATCTGTAAGCAAGTTGGTATGAAATAGGAATAAAGAGAAAAGGATCCCTTCCACAACTGGGATTACGTGACTTGGTATGAGGCAAAAATGGGGGATAATGAGGATTTGTTTAAGGGTGGAGGAGAATACCTGCCCAAAGTCATACACATAAGATACTAAATAAATTGTTGTAAGGAAATCTGTGCTTGTCTCATCACTCTCTTATTAGGAAAGACTGTACCTTGGAGGAATACCTATCTGATGCTGAGATTCTGCTCAATGGCCAACGCCACTGCAAAGGGTGGTTTCATTGATAAAAGAAGGTGACAGTAATAAAGGTAATTTGATGGTGGGGAGGTTGAATTGGGTATCCAAAGTTAACATCATTCATCCTCTCTATCAACACTGATTACCGCTTGCCCGGACTGCGACATCTAACTGGAGTTTGGCCGGCGCCTGCACTGTTAACTAAAAGCAGAGGCTTGTTTCTTCTCCAAAAAGTGGACCATTCTCAAGCAAATTTGCTTCCGTTTGCCCATCCCTTTTAATTTGTTTAAATTCCAAGAAGGGAACGTTTGTTTGCGTTTTAATGGCGCAAAGGAAGCAAAAGCGAGAAAACCAGCCCGAACTTGATCTGGGGCGATCTTCGAAACTGCGCAAGGGTGACCTTGATATTTGCTGGTTCAACGAGATCCCCATCGAAATCACCTCACTCATCTTGCAATTTGCTCGCCACAACAACACCATGGGGAGCAACATCTTGTCATTCTCTTTCGAGGTGAGCACCTCTGATCAGGACAAACTGATCAGCCACATTGTTTGTCGATTTGTTTGCAGACAATGGAGAGATCTTCTTCCTCCACCGGCGTATTACGAGCAGCGCTGCTTTGCTCATTTTGTTGCTGGGAAAGGATGGTTGAATTTGCTGAAGTGGGCAAGAGAGAAAGGGTGTGGCTGGGACTATCTCACCTGTGCACATGCTGCCGATGGAGGCCATTTGGAGGTGTTGAAGTGGGCAAGAGAGAAAGGCTGTCCATGGAACAGTAGCACCTGTGCACGTGCTGCCGATGGAGGCCATTTGGAGGTGTTGAAGTGGGCGAGACTGAATGGTTGTGTGTGGTACAGCGACACTTGTGATAGGGCTGCTGAAAAGGGACATTTTACAGTTCTCAAGTGGGCAAGAGATAACGGGTGCGATTGGGGTGCATCGACTTGTGTTGCTGCTGCTGGTGCTGGCCACCTTGAAATCCTGAAGTGGATGAAAGATAAGCGGTGCTCCTGGGATAGTTTTAGTTGTTCTCAGGCTGCTATTGGTGGACACTTGGAGGTGTTGAAGTGGTTGAGGGAGAACGGCTGTCCCTGGGATGCGGAAACTTGCACTTCAGCTGCAAGGAATGGACACCTGGAGATCTTGAAGTGGGCAAGAGAGAATCACTGTCCCTGGAGTGCCCAAACTTTTGCAGCAGCAGCGAATACAGGCCGAACGGAAGTGTTGAAGTGGTTGCAAGACAACGGATGCCCTTGGGATGCTTCCGGTTACACACAGGCTGCTGAAGGCGGACACTTGGCGGTGTTGAAGTGGTTGAGAGACAACGGTTGCCCTTGGGATGCAACAACCTCAGAGGTGGCAGCATCTACTGGAAATCTCGAGATGTTGAAGTGGTTGAAACAGAATGGATGTCCCTGGTATGACCTGGTTTGCTTTGTTAGAGCAGCGGCTCGTGGTCACCTTGTGGTGTTGAAGTGGATGAGAGAAAACGGGTGTACCTGGAATGAAGGCGCGTGTGCGGCCGCAGCGGATGGGGGCCATCTTGAAGTATTGAAGTGGTTGAGGGAGAACGGCTGTCCCTGGGATGCGGAAACTTGCACTTCAGCTGCAAGGAATGGACACCTGGAGATCTTGAAGTGGGCAAGAGAGAATCACTGTCCCTGGAATGAGTGGTGCTGTTCAGCTGCCACCGAGAAGGGCCATGTGAAGGTGCTAAAGTGGCTGAGAGCACAAGGATGTCCCTGGGATCACCACACTTGGGTAGCTGCGAAACGGCGGAGGAATAAAGATCTGTTCAAATGGGTGGAGGAGAATGGCTGCCCGAAACATGAGTACAAATAAATGTTGATGATAGACAATATGTTATCAGTCAGCACACGAATAAATCGGAGAACGATTCTTTTCGAATTTTTGAAAAGAAGGCATGTGTGGTTGTCTGTCGCTGACCCCTGTGTTTCGTTGATGAATTTCACGAAACGCTTTTAGTTATTTCTCCATCAGCACGGAGAACCTCGACTGTTTGCTTGGTCGGGAAGATCCCATCGAACTCACCCCTCTCTCATCTTGCAATGTGCTCGACCCCGAAACTCCTTGCGGATTTCATCTGGTCACCTTCTTCCGAGGTGAGTGAGTCTGAAATGGAGAAGATGATCTGTCACATCGTTTGTCGATTTGTTTGCAGACAATGGAAAGATCTCCTTCCTCCACCAGCACAGTTGGAGCGCCGTGGTATCTTCGGATATCATGTTGCTGGAAAAGGATGGTTGAGGTTATTGCAGTGGACGAGGAAGAACGAGTGTCCCTGCTGTGCCAAGTCTCCCTTTTTTCAATTATAGTGTTCCTTAATTTATAGCTATTTTTCATCCACTTTTCTCGCCCCGTAGACAGGAAACTACGACATCAAACTCTCTTCCTCGATCACTCTCCCAGGACAACTAAGCGCCTTTAGTTCAAGTCTTGTTTGATTGGGGAGCCAATAGCGACACTAGTAGGAAAGAACTCCCTTGAAAGTAGTCAAAAGAGCTTTGCTCCCCCTTCCTCTTAGATAGTCAAACTCTTTTTCCTATTTAATTTGTTAATTTACTATGCTTTTCAAAGCTCAATAAACTTTGGAAAAAACAAAAAAAAAATTAACATTTTCTTAACTCTATCTTAATTATTATCCACTTTATGAAAAAGTTTCTAAAACCTATTTTAATAAGGAAAAGAGTCCTTTTCAAGAGTGCCTAAAAGTTCACACCAGGAGTTTCCACCTTTACAAATATATTTAAAGGTAGTTAATGAGCTTTTAAGGAAAATTCTCAACCCTACTTGGTATGCTTGCTAAGTGTATGAAAACTTTGATAAAATGGCATGATTTGGGCTTTTTTCTGCTGGCCTAAGTTACCTTCCTTAAGAGTTACATACAACCAAGGTTCTTGTACCATTTAACTTTGGCCCAATCCCTAGAGTAATGAGTAAAAAAGATTAACCAAATTCTTTAACTTTGCAAGTTAATTCAAATTAACCAAGTTAGAAAAGTTCAAAAGTAAACTATGGTTAATTCATATTAATGCTTATTTTCTAATAAGTTATTAGATCAAATGATGAAAAGGATAACTTTCACATAAAATTATTTATTGCCACTATAAAAGATAGTAATTAGGACTGGAAAAAAAAAGTATCAATTTTGAATATATAGATATTTGCAAATTTACCTATTAGATTTACTAGTAGGAACTCTTACTTGAGTTTCAAAACTATTAAATATGCATTTTCATCAAGTTGGATGGTGCAAATAAAGTGTTAACCTAAGTTAATACTCTATATTATTTAACACTATGAATTTTAACTCAGTCAAAAAGTTAAAATGAGTTAACTTTGAGTTAAGTCAAAAACCAGTTAACTATTGGTTAACTAGTCAAAAGAGTTAACTTGATTAACTAGTTAACCCCTTTAAAAAGCACTTCTTGAGTGTGGATTGCAACCTTCAACTTTATGACTTTGAAAAAATTTCCAACTTTTGGTCGAGAGTTAACTTGGTTAACTGTTTTAACTCTTTTAACCAGTGCATCTGGTTAACCAAAAGTTAACTCACCAAGTTAAAGTTAAGTCAAGTTAACTTTTTTCACACCATTAATATTATTTAACTTTTTATAGTTAGGCTAATTTAAGTTAACTCGTTTTTAACTTAACTTGCTTTTAACTTTGTTAATTTTGATAGTGTTGCTCTTTAGTATGAGTTGGGTGGAAAAAAGAGCCCTGCCCCTTTTGTGGATTAACAAAACTTCACCCACTTAACTTTGGGCCATTTGAAAAACAAGGAACAAGGTTATTCATTAAAATCAACCCTTTAAAACTCTTTTATCTTTAGATCTACTTAAGAGAATAAGACAGGTTCAGGAGGTAAATCATTTTAAACTATTGTAAATTTTACATTTTAGCAAAAAGCACTATTTATGACTATTAACAAACTTTATAAACCTTTTTAAAAGATAAGCCCATTTTGGTATCAACTTACCCAGTAGAATTTAGTTTGAACATAATTGTAAAATTTACTTCTTCAAATCAACAAAAAAAACTAGAGTAAAAGCAGGTCTGATGGCACAAACTGAATTGACACCACCCAACCAACAGCCAGCAAACTCCAGAACTCTTATCACCTGGAGTAACTATAGTTCCAGCCACAAATACTACTCTTGCTATGTTAAAAGCAATCTGCCCTTTTGAAAAGCAATATTGGTTGGAGGGAAGAAAGAGAGGAAAAGTGGACTTTCAACACAGCATTTTTTTTTTAGCTAATTTGTTTTAATTTAACATTTACATTAAAAATACAAGTTAAAAGCAATAAAAGCTTAGTATTCACTTATTATGTAAAAAAGGTTATTTTTAACTTTGCAGGTTAACTTTTAGTTTCCCAGATTAACTCTAACCTAAGTTAACATCATTTTTAACTTTAAATTAACCCTTTTAACTTGTTAACTCAGTTAAAAAAATGACAGCATTATTAAAAGGACAATTATTTTGTATACACTAATAAAAAGGCATTTCCAACATCCGGAGTGAAGATAAAGCCACCATGAACACTGTAAAAGATTTTTATAAAACTAGTAAGGTAAAATGTTCACAGGATATTCAAACCATGGTAGACTAATTACACAAAGGAGCACTTTGTTGAAGTTTCAATCCATGAACTTTATTTGTTGGTAACTTTCCAAATGTTTCCAACTAACAAATAAAGTTTTCAAACTAATATATTAATAGAGTATTACCTTTCACTAGGGCTTGTTATCATACCATTTGCTGAGAATATAACAAAGTTTGAGAGAAATTTATGAATTTTGAGAGTTAACCCTTTCATAACATTAAACACATTTTATCATTACTAAATCCTTTAAAATCAAATAAAAGATAAAATGGGTGTTTAAAAGCTCAATAACTGAGAACTTCAGATGTTTTTAGAGGAACTAAGAGGAAGCCAACCTCTTAAAGTCCATTTCTAGCTTTAAATGCAAGATTTTAAGGTATATGGTAAGATGGAGGGCACAGGCCTTTAAGAGGAGGTTAAGTGTGATGGGACTGAACTTGGCTATAAATGTGGCCAAGAACCAATTTTTGACTTGAAAATAGGAGTTTAGTTGGCTCCTAGGGTTTGGGTAATGCTGTGAAGTGGTTAACTACACAAAATCAGAGATTTTTTTTTAATTTGGTTGGGTAAAATGCAAACAGAGTAATATTTAGCCATGAAAGATCCCATGTACAAGGGAGTACTCTATTAAAGTTTCAGTGTATAAACTTTGTTTCTCAATTAAATAAGTTCAAAAAGTTAAAAGTTAACTAAATCAGGTTAACTTTTAACTTTTTAAAGTTATATTCCCAACAGACTGAATTTGTGAACTGAAACTTTAATAGAGTACTCCCTTGTACATGAGATCTTTCATGGCTAAATATTACTCTGTTTGCATTTCACCCAACCAAATTAAAAAGAAATCTCTGATTTTGTGTAGTTAACCACTTCACAGCATTAGGTTTGGGCCAAAGTTAGATGGTATAGAAACCTTTTCATAAAAGTGGATAGTATTTAAAGAGTGTTAGTCTTTGACTCTTATAGTTATATAATCTACAAACTTCTATTTTGGAGTAAAAGAATTTTTCAAAGCAAGTCAATACACAGCCTGAAAAAGAGGGTAGCAACAAAGTCCTCTTAGAATATATTTACCAAAATGGCAAATTAGAAAGTTAAAGACCCACTAATGCTTAAGGTTACTTGAAAAGTAGAAAGCTAGAAAGAAATTCAAAAAATGTGGAGGAAACTTCTTGAAGTGAGCTTATACTTGAGCTAAATTGATACACTTTGTTATAAGCTTTTTGGAAGTCCAAAAAGAGTAAATTGAGGGTTGTAAAAGACTTGACTATGAAAGTAAACTTCAAAGTAGCTTAGTAAGTGAGAAGTACTTATAAAAGCAAAAGGTATTCCAACTCTAAACTTAAAATGTTCTTTTAAATTTTTAGAACTTAAATATTTCCTTAATAAGTAAGTAGCAAAAAAGTGACAGTTTGGGAAAATAGGTACTTAATAGTATATTTATGCTAGGCTAAAAGTTAAGTAACCTTTAGTTGATATAAGCTTGTAGAAATTAACAAAAGAGTCTTTAATGTCTGAATTAAAAGTGTAAAAACAGTTAACTTTAACTACAGTAATTAACTCAAGTGGACTAGTTAAAAGAGTTAAGGCAGTTAAGTAGTTAACTAATAGTAAGTAAGGTTGAAAAAATTGCAAAGTTAAGTAGTTATCCCACTCAAAATGGTGGTTAGTTTAGAGTCAACTTAGTTAAAATAGTTAACTATCTTAATAGTTAACTTAAAGTTAACTAAATTTTAGTTTGACTATTAGTTAACCTTTTTGATTTGTTAAAAACAATAGTGTTAGTCAAATTGGATGCTTGAGTTTCTTTTTTAATAGTAAAAACTGGTTGTTAATGGAACTATAAAGTATTTCTATTTTATGTAAAAAGTAACTAAAAAGTAAGTTTACAACTTTTATAATTGGTTATTGGAAAGTAAGAGTTTTTTATTAAAGTCTAAATTAAAAAGTTACTTAAATTAAAAGAATAAAATCAAATAAATATCTAAAGTAAAAGTATAAATATCCTCTTTGGATTTAGTTACTAATTATTAAAGCTAATTAGTTATCAAAACTCTTTTAAAAGCATTTTAAGTTTTTTAGTTTAAAATAGTTAATAGTTTAAGAAAATCTTTTTGAAGTTTTCAAAGTTTAAAAATAAAGAAAGTACTTAATAATTTTTATTTATATAAAATAAAATAATTAATAAAAATAAAAAAAAGAAAAAACTAAAATATTAATATTTATACTTGTATTTAAATAATAATATTAAAAAAACTTATTATTAAATAATAATTATTTTTGTAATTAATAAACAATTTTTGATTTTATATTTTTTATTAATATATTAAAATTGTTTGACTTTAACTTAAAAATTCATAGTTTTATAATAGTTAATTAAATAGAATTTATTTGTGATTAAATTGAAAAGTGTGTATTAATTCATTAATTTCCTAATATTATGAAATTTTGGAAAAAATCTAACTTGATTTTTAATTTTTTTTATATAAAAGATAAGTAATAAAATTAATTGTGTAAATAACTATGTTTAGTGTT
>ERZ778026.4192-NODE-4192-length-11539-cov-4.703762_pt1 | contig 11539 bp, 7 predicted proteins | sample MGYA00375756_ERZ778026 | MGnify/ENA primary metagenome ERZ778026 (study PRJEB29350, sample SAMN05389820) | bioreactor metagenome | isolation source: Ammonium sulfate bioreactor | place: South Africa: University of Cape Town | collected 2014-02-18 ... | reverse complement strand
TGAATAACCCGGCCAGCGGCCCCTATACCGTCACCGCCAAAGAGTTTGACGACTCGTTTACCGGGGTCGTGCTGGTGCTGGAAAAGACCGCCGAATTTACGCGAGGCGGCGCCAAGTTTAATACTATCGCCTCGCTGCGGACCCGGTTGACCGGGTCCCAGAAGGCCCTGCTCTACGTGGTGCTGGCCGGGTTGAGCCTGGTCGTGCCGGGGCTGATTATACCGAGCTTTATCCGTATTTTCGTAGACTTTTACCTCGTCCGCCAGCTTAAAGACTGGCTCTTTCCCCTGCTAATCGGCATGGCCTTTACGGCAATTTTGCGCGGGCTCCTGACCTATTTGCGCGAATATTTCCTGCTGCGGCTCGAAACCAAGCTTTCAGCCAGCATGTCGGGCAAATTCTTCTGGCACGCCCTCCGGTTGCCGATGGAATATTATTACCAGCGTTTCGCCGGGGAACTGGGCGGGCGGGTTGCTATCAACGACCAGGTGGCCTCGCTCCTTTCCGGCAGGCTGGCTTCGACCATCCTCGATATTTTTACCATCATCTTTTACGCCATCCTGATGTTCCTCTACGACCCACTTTTGACGGTAGTCGGAATTGTCTTTGCCGCCCTGAATATCGTGGCGTTGCGCTATGTGGCTCGCAAACTGGTCGACATAAACCAGCGTTTGCAGCAGGAGGCCGGTAAAATGGCCGGGGTCTCAATGTCAGGCCTCTTTATGATTGAAACGCTCAAGGCGGTCGGGCGCGAATCGGACTTCTTTGCGCGCTGGGCCGGGCACCAGGCCAAGATTAACCGGGCCGAGCAGGAAATAGGGTTGTATACTCAGTTTCTCACGGCGGTGCCGCCCCTTTTAACGGCCCTCAATACGGCGGTTATCCTGGCCCTGGGCAGTTTCCGGGTCATGGAGGGGCAATTAACCCTTGGGTTGCTGGTGGCTTTCCAGACTTTGATGGCAAGCTTTTTGGCCCCGGTCAACTCGCTGGTGAACCTGGGCGCGGCCTTGCAGGAGATGGAAGGCGGTCTTAAGCGGCTGGATGATGTCCTGAGTAACCGGCAAGCCCCCCTGTTACAGACGGACGAGGAAACCAGCGAGATTTCGCGACGGTTGCCCAAGTTGAGCGGTTTGCTCGAAATTAAAAATATCAGTTTTGGCTATAGCAAGCTGGCCCCGCCCCTGATTGAGGATTTCAACCTGACTCTGAAACCGGGCAGCCGGGTGGCCCTGGTCGGCGGGAGCGGGAGCGGCAAATCAACGATCGCCAAGCTGGTTTCGGGCCTTTTCGACCCCTGGCAGGGCGAGATACTTTTTGACGGCAAGCCCCGCCACGCCCTGCCGCGTACCACCTTGACTAATTCGCTGGCGGTGGTGGACCAGGATATTTTTCTTTTTGAGGGGACCGTCCGCGAAAACCTGACGATGTGGGATTCAACTATCCCGGAGCAACAGGTTATCCAGGCCGCCCGTGACGCTTCAATTCACGACGAGGTGGCGGCCCGCTCCGGCGGTTATCATAGCCGGGTCGCTGAGGAAGGGAGCAACTTTAGCGGTGGGCAGCGCCAGCGCCTTGAAATCGCCCGCGCCCTGACCGGCGACCCCGCCCTGGTGGTGCTGGACGAGGCGACCAGCGCCCTTGACCCGATTACCGAGAAAATGATTGACGAAAATCTGCGGCGGCGCGGTTGCACTTGTCTGATAATCGCCCACCGCCTCAGCACTATCCGCGATTGTGACGAGATTATCGTGATGGAGAGCGGTAAAATCGTCCAGCGCGGCACCCACCTGGAATTGCGCGACACCGAGGGCGTTTACAACCAGTTGATGGCAACCAGTTAAGCAATCAGTTGATTTTTAGTTGCAACCCCGGTTTTATAACCGGCCAGGCTAAATTATGGCGACGATAACCCGGTCCGGCGGCGAAGACCTTTCCGCCGCTACCACTCGACCCCATTTGTATATTATGAACGGCCTGTCCCGTCACCCGGTGGTGCCGCTCGATTTTGGACGCCTCAAAGTTACCCCGTTGGTGTTGGGTCGCAGCCCCCAGGAGGCCGAAGTGGTTTTGCCCAGCCCGCGCCACTCGGTCTCGCGGCGGCACGCCTTTATTTCCTACCGCTCGGACGACGAACTGGCGATTCTCTCCGATGCCGGGTCGGTCAACGGGACCCGCCTGAACGGCCAGTTTATCGCCGGGCCGACCCCGCTTTTACCCGGCGACATCATAAGTTGTGGGGACGTCGATGTATTGTTTGTGGTGCCGTTCGTGACCGCAATACCCCTGCGGCGTCCACCTAACCTCCCGCCCCGCCAGCTTCTCGAAGATGTCGAGCCAGGGATGGCTCGCCTGGAAGTTATCGCCACCAAAATTCCTTCACTGCGGGTGGGGTCTTTCTGCCGTCTGACCCCGCGCCACCAGTTTACGATTGGCCGCCAGACCGGGAGCGACTTCCGGCTGATTGAAGACGGCGAAGAAGCCCGTTTTATCAGCCGCCGCCAGGCCGAGATTCGGTGGGACGGCGCGAATTACCAGTTGCGCGACCCCGGCGCTTCTAACCCGACCATTTTTAACGGGCGCCCCCTGGTGGCTCCCAGCGTCCTCAAAGAGGGCGACCGCTTCCAGATTGGCTCGACGCTCTTGCGGTTCAGGGCCGCTCGCACCCCTTTGACCGGAGGCCCTACGGCTCGCCCGGAAAGCAGTCCGACCGGCCCCGCCCCGGTCTTAACCTACGCCGCTCGCTGGATGCTGCACCTGGGCCCTCGCAGTGTGCGTCTGCCGGTGGACCGGCCCATCCTGGTGGGCCGCTCGAAAGAGGCTGACCTGCGCCTGCAAGACCCCTCGGTTTCCCGGCAGAACACGGTAATCCAGTTCGACCCGGATAGCCGCCGTTTTCTACTTTTCGACCAGGGCTCGGCCAACGGAACCCTGGTAAACGGTCTCGCGGTCGAGCCGGGCCATCCTCTGCAACCGGGCGACCGCCTGGGTATCGGTGAATTTGAATTCATCTTCGAGGAATGGTTGCCCGCCCGCCTGGCCGCCGAGTCGGTCGTGCCGCTCAGTGGGCCGGTCGCCCTTCAGCTTGAAATCGGGCCGGAAGGTCACCTGGTTGCCGCCGGGACGCCCAATGTTTTACCCGAAGGCTCTATCGTGGCCGGGACGCCACCCCTGGCCGCCCGTTCGGAGTTTTTGTCGTCCCTGGTGCAAGCCCAGGCCGCGCAGGAAGACCTCGACCTCGATGTTCACGAAATCGCCGGTAAGACGCTGGACGAACTGCTGGTCAGTCACGGGATTGCCATGCAGGTTGGCGGCAACCAGCCATTTTTGCTGGACGACCCGACCAGTTTCTGGTTGGTCCGCTCCGGTAAAGTCGAGACATTCGCGGTCCAGGTCAAGGCCGGGCAACCCGCCGCCGCCCGCCACCACGTGTGCAGCTTTGGCCCCGGTGAGGCCCTTTTCGGTCTCGACTCAAACCGTTACGGTGAAGGTCTGGGCTTGCTGGCGGTGGCGCTGGTCAGCACCGAACTGGTCAAAGTACCTGTATCGTGGCTGCGCCGCCTGGCCCGTAACGGCATATTCAACCTGGAAATCACCGGGCTGCTGGCCCTCTGGCTGGAAGCTCTTTCGAAGGATATTACCAAAGAAGCCCTTGCCAACCGGACCGAGGTCTTGCTCGACCCCAACGTTGAAGCGGCCCTCGACCCCCGCCAGACCGCCAGCCCGCGCAAAGAGGGGGTCTGGGTCAAACCCATCGAAGGCGAAACGCTGTTCCTGGGCGAAGAAGACATGGCCTCGCCCTATGACGACGCCCTCTTTCCCCTCTATGGCGTTACCTGGCTGCAAGCCCTCACCGGCACCCGCCTGGTGACCTACAGCGCCCTCTCCGCGATTGAACAGCCGGGTTTCTGGCCGGGCCTGGATTTGTTCTATGAGCTATTCTTCCGGGTCAAGTTCACTAATATTCGCCTGGCGACTTATGACGAAATCAACCGGCTCCGCAAACGGGCCGAGTTCGACCGGGCCGCCGGGCAACGCGCCCTCGAAGACCTCGTTTCGATAATGCAGCCGGACCAGGAACGGGGTTCCATACCTACCGGCGAGAAGACCGATTTGCTCCTGGAGGCCTGTAAACTGGTCGGGGCCTACCAGGGCATTGACATACGTAAATCTGCCGTTGTTAGCGAAGACTCTGATTCGCGGCGTAACGCCCTGGAAGACATTGCTAACAATTCCCGGATGCGGACCAGGGAAATTACCCTTGACCCGAAGTGGTGGCGGCAGGATAGCGGGCCGATGCTAGGGTCGTTAATTAGCGAAGGGGAGTTTGTTCCGGTGGCCCTCCTCCCCACTTCGCCGCAATCGTACGAGGTCATCAACCCGCAGGACGGCTCCCGGCAGCCTGTCAACCCGGCCCTGTCGGAACAACTTTCGCCGAAAGCCTACATCTTTTACCGCTCTTTCCCGGATAAGGCGGTTAAAGTCCGCGACCTGGTGCGGTTCGGGTTCAGGGGCACTCGCAAGGATTTGCTGGCGACCCTGGCCCTGGGCATAGCCGGGGGCCTGCTCAACCTGGCGGTGCCGGTCATTACCGGCCTAACCTTCGATACTATTATCCCTTCGAATAACGAGGGTTTTTTGTGGCAAATCCTGCTGGCTTTGATAGTCGTCGCGGTTTCGATTATGACTTTCGAGATAACCAAGGGTATCGCGATTATGCGCCTGGAAAGCCGCCTGGACCTTTCTATCCAGGCGGGGGTCTGGAACCGCTTGCTCAGCCTGCCCGCGCCTTTCTTCCGCCAGTATTCGGTCGGTGACCTGGCGAACCGGGCCAACGGCATCGAGTCTATTCGGGCGCTTTTTAGCGGCAGTGTCATAACCACCGTCCTTGGCACTATCTTTTCCATTTTCAGCCTGTTTTTGCTGTTTACCTACGATGCCCTCCTGGCCCTGGTCGCGGTCGGACTGGTTATAATCGTGGTGGCGATTTATATGGGTCTCCAGTTCTGGCAGTTGCGTTATCAGCGCCGTCTGGCCGAGTACCAGGGTAAAATCTCCGGCCTGGTCCTCCAACTCCTGACCGGGATTGCCAAACTGCGGGTGGCCGGGGCCGAAGTGCGGGCTTTCGCGGTCTGGGCCAGGGAATTCGCGTCCCAGCGCAAACTGGCCTTCAAGGCGCGCACGATTGGCAACTACATGGCAGTCTTTAGCGCGGTCTTACCCATAATTGTCTACATGGTAATTTTTAGCGCCTATAACGTTTTTAACAACCGCACCTTTACCGTTGGGGCTTTCCTGGCTTTTGTGGCGGCCTTTGGTCAGTTCTTGAGCGCGATGCTGGCGATGGCCGGGTCGCTGACGACCATTTTCCAGGCCGTACCGATTTTCGAACGCGCCAGGCCCATTTTGGAAACCCTGCCCGAAGTAAATCTGAACAAGGCCGACCCCGGCGAGTTGAGCGGTGCCATAGAGGTCAACCATGTTTCGTTCCGCTACGCGCCTGATTTGCCGCTGGTCCTCGATGATGTTTCCCTGAAGATAGAACCGGGCCAGTTTGTCGCCATCGTGGGGCCGTCCGGGGCCGGGAAATCCTCGGTCTTCCGGCTGCTCCTGGGCTTTGAGAAGCCGGAGGCGGGCTCTATCTACTACGACAACCAGGACCTTTCCGGCCTGGACATCCAGGCTATCCGGCGACAGATGGGCGTGGTAATCCAGAGCGGCAAACTGATGCCGGGCGACATTTTTAACAATATTGTCGGTAACGCCCCCTTTACCATCGAGGACGCGAAAGAGGCGGCCCGCCTCGCCGGGATGGAAAAAGACCTGGAAGCGATGCCGATGGGGATGTTCACCCTTATTTCCGAAGGGGGCAGCACCCTTTCGGGCGGGCAGAAGCAGCGCCTGATGATTGCCCGCGCCATTATTTCCCGGCCCCGCATTTTGCTTTTTGACGAGGCGACCAGCGCCCTCGACAACCAGACCCAGGCCATAGTCAGCCGCAGCCTGGAAAGCTTGCAAGCGACCCGCGTGGTGATTGCGCACCGCCTCAGTACGATTATCAACGCCGATTGTATTTATGTGGTCCAGGGCGGCAAAATCGCCCAGTCCGGCACCTATAAGGACCTTATTGCCGTCGAAGGCCCCTTTAAAGAACTGGCAACCCGCCAGCTAAGCTAATTTTCCCAACCTCTAAACCAATTTTAAAAACATTTTTAAAAAAGGCCAAAATCCGGCCAAATTGTGGCATAGCTTTTGCATTATAAGAATTTCGAAAAGGAAAGGGCGCTCCGAGGGGGCGCAAAACTGAGATAAGAAGAAATTTAGAGACTAAAGGAGATTACGAAAATGAGCATTATTGCTTGGTTGGTGGTTGGTTTTCTGGCTGGTTGGATTGCGAACATGATTATGAGCAGCGGGCGTGGCGGCTTCGTGGCTGACCTGCTCCTGGGTGTCGTCGGCGCTTTAGTCGGTGGTTTCCTTGGCTCTATTCTGTTCGGTGCGGATGTTACCGGGTTCAACATTCCCAGCATCCTGCTTTCCATCCTTGGCGCGATTGTGGTGGTTGCCATTTACCGGGCCGTTACCCGCCAGCCAATTCGCCAGTAAGCCTGGCATTGTAACTAATAAAAACCTGCTTCTTGGGAGCAGGTTTTTGTTTTTTATATTCTAAAAGGCTGGTCTCATTCTGCCAAATCTTGCTTCCCCGCTCACTAAAAACTATAATATTCCAATAAAATTGTGAAAGAGGTTCTTGCAGATGGACGAGAATGAGTTACTTCTCCTGGGACTCCTGATTAACCATAGCCAGCATGGTTACCAGTTAAACGAATTTATCGAGCGGGGCCTGGGGCATGTAACAAATATGAAGAAGGGTAACGCCTACGCGACCCTGGGTCGCCTTGCCAAAGAAGGTAATATCAACCTCGAAATTACCCAGGAAGGCAACCGGCCCCAGCGAAAAGTTTATTCTATAACTCCTGCCGGGGAAGCCCGTTTTTACGACCTGTTGCGTAATAATCTTTCCCATTCCGAGCGGATGGTTTTTGCGATAGACGTTGGCCTGATGTTTATCGAACGGCTTCCCCGCGAGGAGGCTATCACCTGTTTAACCAACCGGCTGGCCCTGCTAAAGAAAAAACTGGCCGAGCAGCACGCCGGGCTAGAGCGGGAAACCGTACCCGGTGGGTCAAGCGATTACCAGCCTGGCCAGGAACACGGCCTCGGCGTAAACCTGGCCTTACAGCACGTTTTGCACATGCAGCGAGCCGAGCTTGGCTGGCTGGAATCTACCCTCGAAGAACTGGGCCGGACCTGATTCGGTCCGGTTTGATTTCAGATTACCCGGTTAAATTTTTACCGGGCTTAAACCTGTTTTCCCCTTGAATTTCACTTCCTCAAATTATCATCAAAATACAAAGCTGAAAGAGTAATCTGGATTCCTTAAAGGTAAGACCGGGAAAGGGCTTCTTCGATTTAGTAAAAAGCCCAGCGGTCTTGAAAGGGGTAGCAAGTTTATGAAAACGCTGGTTCTTTATGAATCGAAATACGGCAACACCGAAATGATAGCGGAAGCTATTTGTGCCGAGCTTGGTGGGACCATCCTCAATGTCAGCGAGTTTAAGCTGGACCATTTAACGAATGTGAATTTACTGGTGGTGGGCAGCCCTATCCACGGCTGGCAGCCTTCGGCGGAAACCGTTCATTTCCTGAGCCGGCTGGAAAATAAGTGTCTCAAGGGTATTTATGTCGCGGCTTTTGATACCGGTTATAAGACGATGATGGCGGGTAACGCCGCACCCAAGATTTTGAAGATGCTCGAAAAAGCCGGGGGTACACAGCTGGCCCCGACTCAGAAGTTTATTGTAACCCAATCGGAAGGGCCGCTGGTTTCAGGCGAGTTGGAACGGGCTAAAACCTGGGGTAATTACCTGAAAGATGTTTACGACCACAAACCCCAACTGGCCGGGGCGAAATAGGGCAGTCTTCCTTGACTTAAAACCCCACTCCTGGGGGTAAAAGAGTAACAAAAAAGCCGGGTTTTCAACTCAAACCCGGCTTTTGTAATTCTTTAAATCTCTATCAGGAGCCGCCCACGGCCTTGAAGTTATTGATTAACCCTGCTCCTAGTTTACTGCCATAGGTCGGGTCGGAAGCGGCCAGGGAAGCCGCGTTGCCGAGAATCTGGTTGCTCACCGTGTTCGAAGTGCTATTCGGCGTGGTGGCCCAGACCTGGGCGGCCAGGGCGGCTACTTGGGGCGCGGCAAAGCTGGTGCCATCGCCATAGGCATAACCACCGGTATAATAGGCGCTGTAGATGTGGACACCCGGCGCGCTGACTTTGGCGTTACTGCCATAGTTCGAGAAAGAGGCTTTGTGGTTGTTGCTGTCGGTGGCGGCGACCCCGATAACGCCTGGGTAGGATGCCGGGTAACGCCTGCTGCCCGTATTGGAGTTACCCGCCGAGGCTACCACCAGGTCGCCGCGAACCTGGGCGTAGTTGATGCTCAGTTGCAGCAGAATCGAATTGGTGTACAGCCCCAGGCTCATATTAATGACGTGGGCGTTATGGTTGGCCGCCCAGAGAATTCCTTCCGAGGCGTCGGCCACCGTTCCCTGTCCCAGGTTATTCAGGACTTTAACCGGCATAATCGAGGCATCCGGCGCGACCTGGGAGATTACCCCGGCCACGAAAGTACCGTGCCCGTTGTCGTCGGTGGCATCTGTGCTGCCTGTCAGGGCGTTATAACCGGGGACAAGTTGGTCTTTGATAGCCGGGTGATTTGCATTTACGCCGGTATCCAAAGTCGCCACGGTGACATTCTGACCTTCGCTGACATTCTGGGAGCGGGCCAGGTCAATGCGCTGCCAGGCCCACTGGTCTTGCGCCGCCTGGACCGCATCGGGATTCGAATTACCGCCCTGGAGGGCCGAACCCGTATCGTAGTAGATAAAGGCTTGCTGGGCCTCCGTTGCGTATAATTTATAATTCGGTTCGGCGAAGACTACCAACGGGCTAAGATTGAGGATTGTCAGAATTGGACCCAAAAGAGCGCCAAGGGGCAGGGTTAGCAGGTAAGTGTCATCCAGGCTGAGGGTCTTGATGACAACATTATTTACCAGGGTGTTTAGTAGTGTCTTTAAACCCAAAATGTCCTGGCCCGGTAGCAATTGCACCACAATCTGGTTCGTGGAATCGGCAGCCTGGACGGCGGGGACGTTAGGACCGGCCCCACTGCTGGCGAAAAGACCAAAGGCCAGCATAAAGACCAGTAAAAGGCGTATAACTTTTTGTTTAATAGAATTATTACCCCTGAAAAGGCTAAAACGTTGCGACATACGATTTCGTTCTTCCTTCCAAACAACGGCAGTGAGTTGGAAAAAAAGGTGGAAAGCCAAGAGTGATAGGGTTCTCTATAAAAAGAGAGTAGCCCTTAAACGAAAAAATACCAAATTTTGCCCAATTAGTTAACCCAATAGCATAAACTGGGCCAGGTATATTGATGTGACGTGGGTTGGGACGTTAAGTTACATAGACTATACGATAGTTAAGCTAAAAAAATTTTAGCAATTTTCTCTTGAAAGGCCCATAGTACTTTGGAGCCAAAAATTTATGATTCCAAAGGTGAAAATTCCTAAAAAGGTCCTGTATCACAATAAAAACGGGCGAAACCTCATCCAGATAGAGGTTTCGCCCATAGCAGTGGGGAATTTACATAATTCCTCTAATTTGATTTTGGAGTTAGCCGGGGTTGCCAAAAGCCCGGTCAACTTCATCCCGGCTGACCCGACGAGTCAGGTAATTCCAGACCTGCTCGGTGGTCTGCTGGTCCCAGCCGTAGCCGTCAGCCCGGTTGCCAAAGCCCTCGCGGTCGTTTTCGCTGGCGTGGCGTTCCAGTTCATCCATCTGGGTACTGGTCAAATTCTCCAGAATGGCGGGTCTTTCGGTAGTGGCGGTTTGGCCTTCTTTAGCCTGGTTAGGGGAGACCGTCCCGGCATAGGTTGCGGCGTCGCCATAAGCGGTCGACCCTGCAATATCGGTGTTCGGCGCGGTTACAGGGGAAGTAGACCCGGTGCCGATTTGCTGGGTGCCTGTGTTTGCACCGGTCTTAACCTGAATCCGGCGCTGGGTAGTCTGTTGAAGACGGGGCAGGGTGACATTCAGCACGCCGTGTTCAAGTGAGGCTTTGACCTGCTCGGCGTTAATCTGGTCCGGCAGGCGGAGGGTCCGCTGGAACGAACCGGCATGGCGTTCACGATAAATATAGTTGCCCTGCTGGCGTTCCTCTTTCTGCTCGGTGCGGCCCCGGATGGTGACCATATCCTTGTCTACATTGATTTCGACATCTTCCGGTTTTACCCCCGGCAGACTGGCGTTAAGTTCGTAACCGGTCTCAGTCTCGTGGACATCCACGGCCAGGCTTGTGCTTGCGGGCTGGTTACTGGAAGAAAAGCCAAGGTTGTTGAAACCGCGTTCGTCCATCCAGCGGTCCATAGCCTGGCGCATTGATTCAAACTCTCGGAAAGGGTTCCACCGTTCCATGCTCATAAGTTATTCTCCTTTACTCAATTCAGTTCTAACCTTTCGCAGGCAATAAAAAAAGCGGCATAGAGTGTGCCAGAATGCCGCTTTGAACATTTGCAATTTGTTAGAGATTCCCTTTTTACAGAAATACCAGGCATTGAGTTTTACCCCGGCACGTTCTCCCTCAATTCATCCAGCCAGACTGTCGCCTCGGAATCGCTGGGGGCCCGCCAGTCGCCTCGGGGCGAGAGTGACCCGCCTGAGCCGACCTTGGGACCGTTGGGCACCGCCGAGCGTTTGAACTGGCTCGTCTTGAAGAAGCGGAAGACAAAGACCTCCAACCACTTTTTAATGGTCGTGGGGTCGTACTCGTGGCGTCTATCTTCGGGCAAACCTTCTGGCCACAACCCGGTGGACTTATCGTGCCAGGCGTGCCAGCTTAGAAAAGCCACCTTGCTTGGCCGGAAACCGTAGCGGGTGATGTAGTAAAGGTTGAAGTCCTGTAGCTCGTAAGGGCCGATTTTCGCCTCGGTACTCTGGGCCGGTTTGTCCTTGTCGTTTTCGTCTGCCGGGATGAGTTCGGGCGAAATCTCGGTATCCAGGATAGATTGTAAAATAGCATTTGCGGTTTCGTCGAACTGCTTCGTGCCGATAACCCACCGGATGAGATATTGAATCAGGGTTTTTGGCACCGATGTGTTGACGTTGTAATGGGACATCTGGTCGCCGACGCCATAGGTAGCCCAGCCCAGGGCCTGCTCGCTCAGGTCGCCGGTCCCCATCTCCAGCCCGTTGTGGTAGTTTGCCAGCCGGAAAAGGTGCGAAGTCCTTTCCCCGGCCTGGACATTCTCGAAAGTAATATCGTAGACCGGTTCACCCTTGGCGTAAGGGTGACCCATATCGCGCAACATTTGCAGGCAGGAGGGCCGGATGTCAATCTCCTGGGCCGTGACCCCCATCGCCCGCATCAGGGCGTGAGCGTTGGTCACCTGACACTATTGTTGTTAGGACGACGACAGT
>ERZ778026.4190-NODE-4190-length-11541-cov-5.458471_pt1 | contig 11541 bp, 8 predicted proteins | sample MGYA00375756_ERZ778026 | MGnify/ENA primary metagenome ERZ778026 (study PRJEB29350, sample SAMN05389820) | bioreactor metagenome | isolation source: Ammonium sulfate bioreactor | place: South Africa: University of Cape Town | collected 2014-02-18 ... | reverse complement strand
GGGCCGCCGCCAGGTGCTGATCAGCCTGGGCTTTTTTAGTAAGAGCCGTTTCAACTTCCTGGCGAAGGAGCGTTATATCAAGGCGACCGGGTAAATCCTGGCGTAAAATGTTCAACCGGGCTATAGCCTGCTGGTAATTCTGGGGAATAGAGGCCCCAAGTTGTTTTAAGGCGACGTGGGCTTCATTATTTCTGAACTGGCTGCCGCCAGTTGCAGCTCTGGCTGCGCTTGCGGCCTTAAGCTGTATTTCGGACTGCTTTGCGGCTTCCAACGAGGAGCGGGCGGCTTCAAGTTGGCGGCGTCTTTGTGATTGGGTGGAAACCTGAGAGGCGCTAATTATACCGAGTATTATAGCGATAAGCAGGAAAACTGCCCCCGGGGTAAAACCCACAACAATACAAACAAGTCCCAGTAAACCAGCCGCCCCAGCTAGACCTCCGGTTAAACCGATTTTTGTTTTACCCGCGTCAAATACTTTCTGTTGGGCTGCTACACTTTGAGTAGCTTCAAGTACACTCCGGTTAGCATCTGCTAATTCAGCCTGCTCCCGGCCCTGCCCATTAAGCTCATTAAACCCTTGAGTTAACTTCTCCAGGGCTTCAATTTCAGTACCTGCATTAAGAGTACGCCGAGCTTCCTGGTAATTTATTTCAGCAGCGTCTACCTCAGACTGACAGGTCCTAACATCTTCCTCTGCTTGAGAAGTGTCCTTGCTAAGTCTTTCAAAGCTGTCTTGGCGATCCCGGCTTTGGTGTTCTTTTTCCAGAGAAATATTCAGCTCTCTTTGTAAATTAGCGCGGTCGGTTAAAAAGCCAAGCAATTTTTCAATTTTTTCTAATCTTGGCTCCTGTTCGGCTACTCCTGCCTCAGCTTCCTTTTCTTCAGCCGACACACGGTTGGTAAGGTCGTTTAATTCAGATTCCTCCCGGGAAATATCACGCGTTATACCGGTAAGTTGGTTTTCGCGTTCGGTTATATTCCTTAACTCACTTTGCAGGTTATCGCCTTCTCTTAAAAGAGCATCTTTTTCTGACTGCCGACTGGCCAGTTCTTCTAAATCCTCATACAATTTAATCAAGGCCTCCTGCCGCTTTTCAAGGTCAGGCTTTAAAACATTTTCCTGGTAATCTAACCCGGCCAGATCTTCCTCAAGATTTACCGCCTCTTTTTCAAGCCGCTCAATCTCTTCAACCTTATAAGAGAGCTTAACTACAACTTCCCTGACCTCGCGAACGTTTTTGACCTTTACGAGTTGGTCATCCAGAACTTTTAGCTGGCTTTGAATTTCTTGCTGCCTGGCCCTCAGGTTTCTTAAATATTCCTCTTGAGCTGTAATATTCGCAAAGGCGATAAGTAGCTCGATAGCAGTAAGTTTAAGGCGCGTTTCGGCCAGGTTGCGTTCGATGAGTGGGAGGGAAGCCTGCAGTTGAGCTAGCTGTAAACGATATTCCGCCTGGCGGACTTCTTCCTCGGCCTGGCGGCTCACTTTGAATTGCTCCTGTAAGTACTGCAACTTATCAAGGTTTAATAATCTCTCAAGGGTAGCTCTACGGTCGGCAGTACCCAGTTGCTCAAGCCGATCCAACTTTTTTTGTTCAACAAAACAAGAATTTAATAAAGCTTCTTTATCCAGCCCCCCTAATTCTTGAACCACCCGCCGGTTTACGGCCGTTTGAGTTGAAACCGTTTCAGCAGGTAATCCGGGCCGTATTATTGTCAAAGTAGCTTCTGTGGTTCGTCCGCGGTGTAAAGTCCTGTTAATCTTTAGGATCGTTTCTGAAATTTCCAATTCCAGGATAACAATAGCCTTGGAGGCCTGGTAATTTATGGCGCTTTCAATCCTGCCTCCAGCCCGCCCATTACCTTCCTCGGTAACAAGAGGCTCCCCATACAAGGCAAAATAGACAGTTTCAAAAAGGGTTGATTTTCCTGCTTCGTTCAAACCCTCAATTAATATGCTGGCTTGTCGAGGAAACGACAAATCAATATCTTTAAGAGACTTATAATTGGTTACTTTCAACCTCGAAAGAATAATCATCTTCTTCTACTCTTCTAATTTTAATTTTTTAGATGTTCAGGCAGATAACCATGGGCCGTAACTGTTTAGGCAACCTACTTTAGTTATTCCACAAAGATTTATCTTATCCGACATTTGAGAAAGTATTTCTCTTTATCAGCAAAGTGTTTTGAGTAAGCTTGTTATTTTTACTGTTTAAATTCTTTTTAAATTTAGTTCTTTATGATTTATTTGCATGTTTATTTAATAATATATTTATTTTAACAACATTTCCGGAAAGTGTAAACCCCCTCTCCTTCATTTATCCCAAATTTGATCAAGTCTATAAGGGCAGTCTTATTAAAACTGGATTTAATATTCTTAAAATATAAGAGAAAGTTATTCGGTCCACAATATGTCGGGAATCCATAAAATACTCGGAATAGTTAGAGGTAAGGGGGTATATAGATTAGTTGTAATTAGAGAATTCATCAAAATATCAATGCGAAAAGTTATCAATCCGCTTTCAAAAACGGTTTGTAATAACCGCTACTAACCAAAGAAGTTAACAACTCCCCTTTCAAGGGTAAATACATTGCAGGACTGGTATCGGTTTTAGGGTTCTCATATATCAAAGCGTGGTTTTAGTCCGGGTGAAACCGGTAATTCATAATGTACCTCGTAATCACTTGTACATTGCTATTGATGAAATAAATCAGGTTTCAATTGAACCATTCTTAGTTTTCAACCGTTTGTACGATTCTAAATCTGGATTTTGGATTTGAGTGAAAAATATGCAAGATAATAACCAGGTTTCGGTAACCGCTTTTGTAAAGTCAGTTATGCAGCAAATGAATCTTGACCAACCTTGTTTGAGTGGTTTTTTTGATTTTGAAAAAATTGAACAAAATGCAAATACAATTTTTGTTGCTGAGCAGAATATCCTGTTAGGAACTTCTATAACTTACACTGAAGCCGTAAAAAAGATGGTTTTCCGGGCTTTAAACGTTGAAATCTACCAAGCTCTCCGGAAATCGGACAACTTGCCGCTTTTAGCCTGGCTTAGTCAATACCTTTTGGCAGGGCTTCATAAGATTAGCAAAGATACTAATAATTCTGAAGATGCCGTTCAGGAAGCTCTTGAAATTATTTTAACAAAACTGGATACACTAAAACAACCGGAAAGTTTCCTTTATTGGGCGCTACAAATCGTTCGCAATGCTTTAATAAAACACTATCGTAAAGAGGCAAGCAGTGTTAAAATACAAGAGCATTTAGTTAGCAACTACAATAATGAAACACTGGACTTAGCAGAGTCTTATCTAAATCAGGAGTTACGCAAGATATTACTCCATCATATTAACAACTTGCGTCCTACCAAAAATACCGAAATTCATCAATTCATTTTGATGAACTATTATTTTAACGGTTATACGGTCGAACAAATCGCTATAAAGCTTAAAATCTCCAACCAAAAAGTTTCTCACTTATTGGATGAAGCTCATAAGCGTTTACGCAATGACTCCCAATTAATACAAAAGTTGGAAGATTGGAAAAGGGAAGGTCCATACAAGTTAGATAGATCCAGGCTCGGTCCTTAGGTTTTTTGTTATATATTTAATATACTTACCAATATGATTTACAAAAATGCCCTTCGTATTATTAAAAAATATCGGAAAGACCGCCAGTTCACCACTCAATACCAAGCCGCTCTGGCTTATTTCGCATCCAAGCCACAAATAATTGAAAAACTTGACCCTCTTCTTCAAACTTTAATCCAACCGGGAGGCATTTCCTGCGAAGATTGTAAAGCTTTAATTCCTCTGATCTTATCAGATATCCCACTTATACCAGAAAAGCAGATTGCTTTTACACAACATATAACCAACTGCCCTGATTGTAATCTTGAATTTAACGAATTAAAAAGGATGGGTCAGGAATTTTAAGGCTTAATGAGTAACCACAGGTTTTTATAAGTTTACAATATTCCTCACAAGAGAGTTATTATCAGGTTATAAACAACGATCGCCAGTCCATTTGGTTTTGCTAATGACCATCTTATCTCCTTCAAAACTCCTTAACTCAAAATTATTTATCCAGTTGTTGAAGTATTATCTTGCTAGCTTGTATTAACTTATTCCGGTTAGCTTCTCTACAGTCAATATATTGGATAATTTGCATGTAACTGGGTAGATTTACCGTATATAAATATATTGGTATAAATACGCCATTATTTGAGGTACGATTACGAATAAGGGCCATATTAAACTCTTCCTTACAGACTGCCGAAGACACATAAGGCGATGAATACATTGCTACAATTAAGCGACAATCGTCTATGGCCTCATATATTTCTTGTTACCAAGCCATCCCAGGCGATAAATGATGCTGATCTAAGAATATTCGGATATTAGGCCTTGTTTTTCTAATTTCTTCAATAAGAAACTATAATGGCGTAGCAAAATCAGACAATCGGTGAAGGTCGAATTGGGTATATAATGACGATTATGACAACACCCAGGAAGAAATATTCACCGGCTTTCAAAGCCCAATTAGTCCAGGAACTCCTCAAAGAGGAGTAAACTCTGACCCAAATTGCCTCCAAACATGGTGTTCATCCGACCCAGTTACGACGCTAGCGCGAAGCCGCCTTAACGGCAATGACTGCAAATTTCACCGATGAAGCCCAGTTTCAAAAACACTTGGCAACTATCACTGAGCAGCACGACCGTGAAAAAGAAAAACTCCCCGCCGAAATTGGTAAGCTAACCACCCAATTTAACTGGTTGAAAAAAAAGCTGAAAGTGTTGGTATCTCGACCTAACCGGATGAAGTTAGTCGAACAAGAAAAAAGTGAACTGGCCCTTTCAATGTAAGCTACCCTACTGGAAATATCTCGGTCGAGCCTTTATTACCACAAAGCCGACCCGAGAGAATGGGAAATTGAACTTAAACGGCGAATTGATCTGATCTATACCGACTTCCCTTTTACGGCTCACTACCGTTCAACTTGGCCAGAGTGGTTTTATGGTTAACCGCCGGACGGTCCAACGGTTTATGTGACAAATGCGCTTGGAAGCTATCGCACCAGGACCAAATCTTTCAAAATGCAACCACGAGCACAAGGGTTATCCCTATTTGTTGCGCAATGTTGAACCTGGTTATCCAAGCCATGTCTGGGGAATCGATATTACTTATTTACCGTTTCGAAAGCGCTGGGCTTATCTGGTAGCAGTGCTCGATTGGTACAGCCGCTATGTTGTTAGCTGGGAAGTAAGTCAAAGTCTCGAACAACCTTTTGTAACGAGAGCAGCCGAACGAGCTCTGAAAAGAGCGCATCCAGTTATTTTCAACAGCGATCAGGGTAGTCACTTTACCAGCCCACAATACACCAAGCTGATAGAAGCAGCCGGTAGCAAGGTCAGCATGGATGGTAAAGGTCGGGTGCTAGACAACATTTTCACCGAAAGACTTTGGCGAGCAATAAAGTGGGAGAATATTTACCTGGCTGATTATGCCAACACTATTGAAGCAGAAAATAGTCTACAAGATTATTTCGACTTCTATAATAATCGTCGACCGCATCAGTCGCTTGATTACCAGCCACCAAGCCGGATTTACTTCGGTTAAGGCGGCTAACAAAAGACAACAAACATTATTCGATTAGTAAGGAGCAAAGTACCTTAAACGAGCTTAACTGACTGTCTTGACTTCGGGTTCTTCCGCAGCTTTAGTGCTGAACAAACAATCAGGCTGCACCCAAAACTTTCTGCTTCAATAATTCAAAGCTGCCACGACCATACAGAGTGCGTTTAATCAGCTTAAGCCGATTGACTTCACCTTCCACTGGACCGTTACTCCATTTGAGGCTAAAACCAGCCTGTATTGCCCCATATTCTCGCCGTAATCCTTCCGCAAAGGTTTGTAAATCTACCACCTCACTTTGCTCGCACTTTTCCAGCCAGTCTTCTAAACGCTCGGGGTTACGCTCCCGGATCATTTGTAGAAATTCGTTGTTTAACTCTTCTAAAACCTTTAGCTGAGGTTCTTCGCCAATAAAGGAAATCCACTTCTTCTCCATCCTACTAAGCTTTTCCTGCCTCTTAAGATATAACCAAACCAGATTACGCGGAGCCGGTAATGCTTCAAGCTGGTTCTCTTCAATTGGTAACATGGGTAATGGCTCAATTTTTCGGTAGGCTTCACCTTCCTCTAGCTCCCCGTTGGATTTTAACCGGTTCTTTTCCCGCTCGGAAAGTAACCGACCAGGTTGTTCCCGGTACAAGCTTACCCAGCTTTTTACTGGTTTGTAACTGCCAGTAAAGCCCATTTCTACCAATTCTCGCCATAGCTCTTTAGCATTATGACATCCTTCTAGCCACCGTTTTTGTAAATGAGTTAAGTATGGATCAATAATTTGCCTGACCCGTCTTTTCTCAATTGGAGCTGGTGGATCTTTAAGTGATTGGTATTTGCGCACAGTCATTCGGCTCATTTGAAGTTGCTGGGCAATTTGTAAGATATTGTAGCCCTGCTCTTCTAATCTTTTTACCGCATCGTAACGGGCGGTTCTCCTGTCTCTGGCAGCTTTGGCAGCTACCCTTTGATTGGCACTTGTTTTCTGATTGCGCCTGGTAGTAATTAGTAACCCACTTTCTTTCAAGCGTTGCATCAAGGCCGTATAGTTGCGCTGAAATATACGTTCAAGAACTTCTTTCCAGTTCTTAATTATGTGCCAGCGATCTGCTACCTGCACCGCTTTAGGGGCACCTTGGGAAATGGCGTAGGTATATTCGGTTGAACGATCTCGGCTAACAATTTCTACTTCGGGATGAAGTTTTAACCAGCTAATGAAGCTTTTAGCAGTGCGGTCAGCTAAAAGGTCAATTGGTCGATGCTCTACTAAATCCACAATAATGGTGCCGTAGCGTTGCCCTCGCCGAAAAGCAAAGTCGTCTACACCAATAACTTTGGGGGCAGGTGTAGCAGATTTTGAAGGTATAATCTGTTTGGTGAGACGAAGTAATGTATCTGAACTTACCCGTCCCAGGTGTAAATTCTTAAGTAATTTAGAGGTTAACTGAGCGCTGAGATTCATGGCAAGAATTCTCAAAGAATGATTCAACCGTTCGGAACGTTGAGCATAAGGTGCAATTATTTCCAGCCGTTCAGCAAATGTTTTCTTAGGGCAACTTGGATTAGTGCAGCGAAACCGGCGTACTGTCAGCCTCATTTCTACTTGTTTGTCGCTAATCGGCAAGTCTTGGGGCTGGCGAAAGTAATAGCTATGAACTTGATAGGATGACTTATTACAAGCGGGACACATTGCATTGGGCGCAACAGCATGAGCAAAAACAACCATTTTATCGTTCAAAGTGTAAATTCGACTGATAACAAAACCTGGCAATTCAAAAGGAACCGCTAACAATCTTTATTCTTCCTCACTTTTAGGCATTTTGAAGGTTTCAGTAACTATATATACGTTGCTGAGTTTCATTTGCACTAAAGCTGCGGAAGAACCTGACTTCGTAACCCACCATAAAATTAGTCGGTAGCCCATTTCTGGACCACCGCCCTTCGAAAAGCGAGCAGTATAGCCCGGCAAGTCCTGGCCGAACCGTAGTCGGCCAGCCTCTGTGTGGCCGGAAACCAACCCGTCAGCCTCAAGGACCCCCGGCTGGTTTTATGAAGAGATTTGAAACTGTGTTATCCCAAAAAAGGGAATAGCCAAAAATCACTGATTTATAGCATCATCGCACTTTTGTCACTATGTTAATACAAGCCACTATTTTTATGTAAAGTAAGCATGTAAAAGAGAATAATTCTGGTTTATGGAGGCAATTAAAAGAACAAAAGGGTTAGTGAAAGAAATCCAATGAATTCCAAAACTCTTGCTCCCAGGGAGTATGTACCAGGCCGGTAAAAGAAAATAGTGAGTTTTCAGGGTGCCACAAGGCTACCGGCGCTGGCCCGAGCCTTGACCCGAATTAAGATTAGTATGACCTGAAGGGCAAAAAACAAAAAAATCAAACTATAATAAATTCCCAACCCGAATTCTTTTTGCCGCATTATTACTGGGCAATTGACAACCGGGGCCGACTGGTAGTAACAACTATTTCAGAAGTTCGAGGCCTCGACACGGCTGAACGTTTCTTCAAAATAGCGGTTGAAACAAGCAGATCCGGGTCTGAAAAGGTTACAACAATTAAGGGCTACAACAAATAAAGAAGTGGTGCATCCGAAAGCCATAAACAATTTTGGGGGAAGCACGTTAAAGCACCTAATAATTCACTATTAAGTAACAGGCTTGAGCAAGTACATAGAGGGAGCAAGCCGCAGACTAAGCCGAGGCAGGAATTCAAGCGCCAGACCAGGGCGTTCAGGTATATTTGTGATTTCCATATAGCCCGCGGTTATTTCAGAGAAAGAGAATTTCGCAACGACTGCGGTAACAGCGATGAACCGGAAAGTGCATATTAAAGGCCACTTTCTGTGTTTAAAGAAGTAATTTCTGGCAACAAGACTGATCTGGAAGCAAAGTGAAATGTTACCGGTTCAAGGACCAGCAGTTTATTTGGAGGGATTCATCTGTTCAAGAAAAGTGAGACCTAGCACCTGACACAGCCGGCAACCCAGGTTCTTCCAAATCTTATACCTGTTACCCGCGTCACCACGTGAAAATACAAAAGGTTCAATGATTGATTATTCAATATATAAATATAAGCTTGGTGGCTACTTTCAGCTATTCTTTAGAAACCGCCTCTTCTCTGAATAATGGCAACCTCCTGTTCCAACCGCTGTACGTGGGCTATAATTCACAGCTCTCCTTCCTGATACTAATCCTACCCTTGGGTTTCGCTGCTGCCACAAGCGGTGTGAGTACGCCAGTTGCAGGCGAACTTGCCATTATTATTGGTCCGACGCTTAATATGACTTCTATTCATGGTAGTATTCATGGTAGAAACCTTTAACTCCCTATTTGCAGGGTACCTACCTACCTACCTACCTACTGTACCCGTCACAGCCGGAAGTTGGTGGTCATTTTTATTTTCCGGTGGCCCTGTTGCTCCCTTAAAAGTCCTTAGCTCATAAGCCGGCAAGCCCAGACGCTAAGGCTGACCCTACTCGCAAGTAAGGTCGAAATGATAGCAGTCAGCGGTACTCCAGTCAGACCGGTGGAATAGAGAGACCTTGGCTTATGGTACGATCAAGAGCTAGGGATAGCAGGATACGGGTACAGGTAGGGAGGAAATGGGGTAAAAGGAGCGTCTTCCCAGAAGCAGCGATGCTTGCACGGATTCAGGATGGCGTTATGAGGAGGGGACAATTCACCTTATAATTTTATACCAGGAATATTCCTAATAGTCGTGGTTATCTTTGCACCAGAAAGCATTTTAGAAAATAACAAATTAGTTATTGTAAAGGCATAAAAGAAAAAAAAGATAAATGGGTTGTTAAATCCCAACCCCTGGTTTACCAACTATTTACTCAAATCACTACCAATTCACAAATACTCATTTTAATTCCTTCTGCCGCCAATCCTCCAGAAACTTCAGCACCGTACTGAACTGGTCCACCCGGATATTTTTATAGGAGCTAACCCCAAAACGGCGGTAGATTTCCTGGAAAACGGACTGGTAATGGTTCTTCGATTTGTCTTGAGTCGTCAGGTATTCGGCCAGGGCTTTGACGGCCTGGCTTATTTCAGAAGCCTGATCATCCGTTATGCGGGCGGACGGAGTAATTTTCTTTTCGACGTTTGTTAATCGTTGGTCAAGGACCTTCACCAGAACGGCTGCCTGGTCGAGGCGGGAGTGGGCCCGATTAACACTTCGTTCTAGCTCCATCTGTTGTTCGGCCATCTGGGCTATAGCTAGCCCCATTTCCCGAATCTGGACCAGGGCCGCGCTGGGAGCCGGGACCGGTTCTTCTACTGTAGCTTCATTTTGAAAATAATTTGAAAGCACTTTGTAACAATCCCGCTGATAACGGATGACCTTGTCTTTTAGTTCAGGCTTAACTCTGGTAGCATTGACCCCAAACAACCAGCCATTAAGATATTCCAGGGGCAGGCAGATAGTTTCTCGCGGGCCTTGAACCGTGTTTATAATAACCACGGTTTGGATTTCGGACAGAACCGGATCGCGTTTGATACGCTGCAACTGGGATGACCAGTTGAGTTCCAGGTAGTCACACAGCGGCCGGAGGGGAACATAGATAGTTTCCCGACCAGTAGTCTCTTCGACCAGAGCAGCGGTAATGTCATCCCCATAAAAATCTACCTGGCGTTCCTCAACCGGGATTAAAGCTGCGGTTTCTTCGCTCATAATCTTTTATTCCTCGTCAGTTAAATTAATAGATCGAGGCCGCCTGGCCAAAATATACGGCACCCCTTTCGGGGTCGCACTCGCCTTCACTGAACCTCATCTGGCAACTTAATATAGGGCTACAAGACCCGTATTCCCTGAACCCTACCACAACAAACTCTAGAATTTATCGGTACCATCCCCAGGCGTTTTAATCGACAAATTCTTGAAATTGCTAGAACTAACCCGCTCTTCTACTACTCTTACCAGAATTCTTAGAACTGTCTCTAGTCCACTTCTGTCCGGGCTCCTCAGTACCAGCTTTTTGTTATGTAAAGTAGCTTGGCAGAACTCAGATCTAGTTTTTCGGGCCACCGAGCTGTGGGAGGATATTCCAATTTTTGCCGCCCGGCTGATAAAGCTTATAATAAAGCGCTTAAAAACCGGTCCGGATTGTAGCCTCTAAAAAACTTCCTGGCAAAACGAACTGAACCACTTAGACGCCCCTGGCGCCCGTTTACCCGGTGGCCCAAAGTTTCGCTAATCTTTCGCTCAACTCTTTTATTTGAGCTTTTTCAGCTCTGTTTGGCGCAGCTCCTGCTTCCTTCGAAATGCTCAAGCCTTCTAACTCACTTAAAACCTTACTCATCTTTTTAAGATTAGTTTTATACAGGCTTCTATAATCAGGGGTATTTGCAGCCATTGTCCCGGCACCCTGCCCCGACTCCGGTTCCCCCTGATAATCCCTATTGTTACGTTTTTCACTATCAGTATACTGTAGACCATTTGTGAAACTTGTAACAATGGTTGGTGTGTCATCTGAATGAGCCTGTGAGTAGGCTGGATCAACAATCTCGCTAGTTCCACTCTTAAGGCGGGCCTGAAGCTGTTCGCGGGTCAGGGAACCGGCCAAAACTTCATTTATAAAGGAGGCGCGCTGTGAGGGATCTTTAGCCTGGGAAAGTAGCCGGATATGGCCGAGCGTTTCCGGTTTTTGCCGGACCATTTCCTTTATATCCGCTGGTGCATTATAGAGGGCCAGGCGAAGCTTTATCCACCCCTCCCCCTTACCCACAATTTTTGATATTTCAGCGGCGGAAAGATTTTGCTCGATATTGAGATGCCCGATCACATTCGCCTCCCCCAGCGGAGTGAGATCCTCACGAGCAAAGTTTTCGCTCGCCATGATACGGGCCATCTGGGTATCACTAAGGTCGATAATCTTGACCGGCAGGGAGG
>ERZ778026.4179-NODE-4179-length-11579-cov-8.264578_pt1 | contig 11579 bp, 9 predicted proteins | sample MGYA00375756_ERZ778026 | MGnify/ENA primary metagenome ERZ778026 (study PRJEB29350, sample SAMN05389820) | bioreactor metagenome | isolation source: Ammonium sulfate bioreactor | place: South Africa: University of Cape Town | collected 2014-02-18 ... | reverse complement strand
AACATCACACGCCTGAGAAGCATCATCACCGCGTTGGAGCATTGCGACGGCGGAGCAGCAGCAACGAACAACAAAGTGCGCGGCACTGTTCTTGACTTTATTCGTCTCGAAGCAAGAGCGGATGCAGCTGCGATGCGAGAGCAGCGTCTGGATGGTCGGGGCTCTCGGCGATGGAAGTGAGTGCTGGCACGATGAGATCGTCGTCTCGCAGCTTGGAGCACAAGTCTCGCTGCCTCTCGAGCTCCAACGCCTTGGCTGGCAATGCCGACGAAGCAGTGGGAGCAGATTCGCTGCCCCACTGCGGCCGCGAGCGTCATCGATGAGTGAATGCGTGTGTGCGAGCTTGCTTGCGTGTGTGCGAGAGCGAACCTGCACAATCTTGTGGGCCATGTAGTCGCGGATGCGATCGGTTGCGATGAGCACGAAGGGATTCAGGAGCTTTCGAAACGGGCCCTCTTTGCGCCCATACAAGGCGCCATTGACCGCGTGTTGTAGTGTCTGCGCGCTGCAGTGAGTGGCAAGAGCACAATCGTGCGCGCACCACCGACGTACTTGCGTTGCAATGATCGAGAGGCGCAGTTGATGGCGGCTTCCAAAGAAGTGAGCAGAACATGCAGCAGGCAGTAGGATCAAGAGCCACAGGAATGGCGTGATGCAGCCGGGCGCCATGGCAGGATCCCGCTGTGCGAGGCATCGATACATGACGCACAGCAAGCACTCGAGCTCCGGCGGCATTTGCAGCGCCAGGTACAGATCGAGCAGTCTCTCGGTCTCGGCCACGATCATCTCGAAGGCATCGGCGACGCCGACGCCGATCACCTGTGGGTCAGCGTCCGAGGACGGGCACTCGGCAGCGCGAGCCTGCACTCGTGCACCAGAAGCAGTCAGCGCGAGTCTCGCGTCGCACGACGAATACGGAGAAGGCACGCGCGCCACGTAGCATACAAACTCAAGCAGCTGCAGTCGCTCGGGGTCGAGTTGTGATAGCCAGGGATCGAGCACACACCTCCGCAGGAGCGGCTCGAGATGGAGGCGAAAGACGGCGCACGGGATGCGAGTGGGAGGCGCAAGGATGGCGCACGACAGTCGCGCGTCGGCGCGCAACGAATGCACCGTGCGCTCGAGCAGCGAACAGCAGATCTCGAGCGCCCGAGGGCTGGCGGCGACGAGGAGCGAGATTGCCTCGGTGGAGGGGCGCCCAGCGAGCGATGCGATGAGCATGAGCGCGGCTGGCGCGGTTGCTTCGTCGCGCAGCAGGCGACAGAGCGCTTCGGTGCGCTCCTGCTCCTGTTGCAGTTGCAGATCTCGGTCGTCGGCGTGGTGACGACGGCGTCCGCTCACGGCCTGCAAGAGGCGGCGCATGGCGCAAGCGACAATGTACCAGTGGATGCAGCACTGCGAGGGGCGAACGAAGCGAGAGGGAACGACGACGACAACGAGCAGCTCGCGAGGCAACAGCGGCGGTGGATTTGGTACATATCGGGAGGATGGGTAAATGGGGGATAAGGGAAAGGCAACAAGCGAGCGAGCGCGCAAGAGGGAATCTGCTCGATAGATACGGCCGGAAAATGTGCCGCGCCGTTAATTCTTAGCCCGGGGCACGCGAGTGGAACGGTGATTTGCTGCGATCGCTGCTGTAGTTCCACTGCGCGCCAGGGGGCAGAGGGGGCAGAGGGGCAGAGGGGCAGTAGTGGTGGTGGTGGTAGAGCAATACAACAGGCAGGACTGTCCAACGCAACGAGGACTGCACGTGAGCGTCTTTCCCTCGGAGTTCAGAGGGCTGGCGACTGTAGCAGTAGAGAGGCAGATCAACTTCTCTCTCTCTCTCTCTCCATCTCTCGCCATCCCGCCCTCCCACGATCATCGCTCTCGCCCCACTCTCACCTCTCTCTCTCTCTCCCCGCCTCTCCATTCATTCCCGGTCGTCGTAGATAGCGGCACGTTGCAACGTACTCGCATAGTGCCGCTGCACGCGCTGACGGGACAAACTTCCGCCAGCCGACTGAGCAGCAGAGATTTCGCGTCGCGCACACACATGTGTCTGTTCTGTCCAAGCAGCGACCACGCTACGATGAGCAATCTCGACCAGCTACTCGCACATCCATACGCTGACTTGTCCGGCGTGGGCTCGCTTACAACCGACGAAGTGGACGCCGGCCAGCAGGCCATGATCACCGAGTATGTGTTTGATCTCCATGCCGACCTGACGCGCGACGATGGATCTGCCGCCAATGGCACTGTGCGGGAGCAGCAGCACGCCACACTCCCTCAAGCAGGTACGCGCCGATCGATCATTGTGCTACCGACTTGGCAGCTTCCCGCCGAACGAGCTCGTCGCTCTCGGCGGTGTTTGCGGCGTCGCTCTCGAGATCTATTGTGTCGCACACTCGCTCACTCGCACGCCGTGGATATGTTGGACAGCCGTCGATCCCACGCCCATGGCGCAGCTCGCTCCGCTGCTGCTGCTGCTTCAGCAGGAGCCCGTGTTGCTGCTGGCGCCGCTCAATAAGGCGGCGTCGCGCGTCTTCTACGTGCTGCGCAACGAGTGGCGTGTGTTCTGGTCCAGCAGATCGGCCAAGACGCGCAACTGGTCGCCCTACAAAATGCACATAGTGCAGTGCGAGTACCACCTGCCGCGCGGATCTCTCAAGCTCGAGTGTGCTCTCTCGGCCTCGCCCGATGCCTGGGTGCGCCTCGACGACGACTGCATGCAGCTCGCCACTGCGCCTGCCGCCTCGAGCTCCTCGTCGACCGACCAGCCCGTTCGACCTGTCGAGGTCGGCTACTCGTTCCGCTTCATGATGAAGAACATCCAGGCCAGCATCTTGAGGAACCTCAACTTCGTCTACAACACGTCGCATCCTCACTCCAAGCGGCCCATCTGGTTTCGCCTGGTGTACGTCATACCAGACCGCTCGGACATCGTACTCATGTGGCCACCTTGCGCCCCGCAGCGCTTTGCATTCTTCGTACGTGGGCCTCTCGCTCTCGCGTGCCTCTCTGCCACTTCCAAATCACTCTCGCTCACACTTGGATCTAATCTCGCTTCTCCTGTTTGTTGTCTTCTGGTGCCTCGTGTTGATGGCGGATGGACTTGCCTCGTTATTGTGAACACAATAGAGCGGCAGCTCCAAGATGAATGAGTCGCTCGGCTATATCCCTGCTCCGGCCCTCCAGCCGCAACCAATGGCCCAAGCCACTGCCGCCATCGCCACAACAACTTCAACCACAACCAAAACTTGAGGATATTGCTCGTCTCACGGCATAACAGCGAGTATAAGACTAGTGTGAATTGTCAAAGCTCTATATTGTTCCGAATGAATGAATCCACTATGTGTTGTTATAATTGGACTCGTTTCGTTAGTTGAGTACTGTTTGTGTCCAAAACTGATCTGGTGCCGAACGAACACCTCGTTGCTCTCTCTCTCTCTCTCTCTCTCTCTGTCGAACCGAATCGGATGTAGTGTACACTCTGCCGCTCACTCGCTCTCACTCTCGCTCTCGCCATAATCACTAACTGCCGAATCCGCTTCATCCTCTTGGTTCTCCTCTCGATCCTCCTCTTCCTCATCCTCCTTGTCTTCATCTTCTTCGTCCTCCTCGTCCTCCTCGTCGTCGTCGCTATCGTGGTCCAGCTGCTCGGTTACGGTAGCCGACTTGCGGGCGCCTCCGACCACCGTGTCCAGCGGTGCTTGTTCGCTAGCGACCAACTCCAAGAGCGCCTTGTATCGGAGCATCGCCATCTTGATGGCTGCCGGAACCGGTACGTGTCCACCGTGGTAGTGGCGCACCAACGCTCGAAATCCGCTTGCCAGCGGAAGCAACAGCTCTGCTGCATGGCGGGTAAACGCCGCGCGCGTCGAGCCATGATCGGCAGCGAGTGCGTGGGCGAGGGATGCACTACCGCACCACGCTTGCGCCCAAACGCGAACGTGTCGCTCGGAAGAGTGGCGCTGACGCTCGTTGCGCTCGCTCTCTTGTGCGAGAACCGAGACGTTTGATCTCGTCGGGCTGGTGGCGCTGCTCGGCGGCGCATAATGCGTGAGCAGCTCGAGGCACTGGCCGAGCACGTCCGACGTCACCGGGCTGCTGGAGACCGTCGAGCTGCTCGATTGCTCTCGCTGACTTCGCACACTCGCCACGCTAGCGTGTGCTGCCAGCACCACCGCTCCGAGTGCAACGATCGCGCCGCTCGAAGCTGACTCGTGCCGCTCCGATTCTCGGGCGTTCCTTGACGCCACATGCGTGAGCGAGCTCGAACGCGAACGAGCGATCAGCTGAAACATGGTCTGCAAGCGCGCTGGAGAGAGTGCCAGCCGCAGGTGCTCGCATCGACGCCGGAAGACGCCCGACTCGACCATCAATACCAGCAGCTCGATGAGCATTGCATTGCACTCGACCGTGCACGCACAACTGTCTAGATCGGCTCGATTCAACCCATTCCAAACGCATATCAGCAATCTCGACTCTCGTTCAGCACGCACCGCATCTTCCTTCGTCTCTTCGCACGCCCATACCTTGTTGCCAGACGCTGGCTACAGCTGAGGCGAGTACAGTGCAAATCTGGTAGTCGAGATGGTTGCGTTGAATGAACGAGCGAGGCAGCGTGCGAACAAGATACCACAGCAACAAGAGTGCTGCGTGCGTATCGCGGCCCGAGGTGCTGAGTGAATGCAACCACGAGAGAATGTTGCACTCGCTGATAAGATCGATCGCAAGAGTTCGAACATTACACGCGAGTGCCATCACCTGCCACCAAGACACGAATCCGACCAACCAACGAACCAACGAACGAAATCGACCAATCAGTATCATCGATCATTGTGTAGAAAGATTGCGTAATCACATTTGGTGTACCTGAAACGCAGCCTGTTTGCAAAGTGGATCCAAGATCGACGTATCGTGATACGCCATGATCCGCTTCAAAATTTGCTGTTCCACGAGCACTTTGCAGTCCTGCTGTAGCTGCTGTTGCTGCTGCTGCTGCTTGAGTACAAATGCAATGGTCTTGAGCATCCAGAGGCGCTCGCCACGATGGTGCTCGTCGGACTCGGAATGAAACAGCTCGCGGAAGAGCGGCAGGTCGCGCAGGCTGATGACCGGCCGCTTCCAGATGGCGCGATTGAGCCACACGTACACCGACGATTCCGGGTGCAGCATGAGGCTCATGGCTCGCGCAAAGAACGTCGCCGTGATCGAGCTCACGCGTAGGTTCGGCCGCGTGATCGAGTTCTGCAGCACCTGCAGGATGCCCAACACTTGGTAGCGCTCGTTGAAGCGCGTGCGCTCCGTCAGGCCCGTCGCCTGCGACAGGCACCGAAATGCAAGCTCTCGCATCGTGCCATCGTGTGACGACGTCGCCATCAGCGTGTACGAGATCAAGCCCATGTCCACCAGCCGCCGAATGTCGGCGTCCGGAGCGCTCAACAGATGATACGACACGAAAGGCAGCAGATACGACGGGTCATACAGCTCCCATGCGCTCTCCGCAATGTCCGAGAACACGGCCTTGCGCACCGTGGCGGTACTCGACGCGCCGTCTCTCGCGCTATCGCCAATGCCCGAGAGAGCTTCGAACGACAGCCGGCTCGGAAACTGCGACGTGGACGCTGTCAACACCGACCGATCGAACAGCACGCCATCCGACAGTAGCTGCGCCATCGAGTACGGCGTTGCAACGTCGCCACTGCCGTCACTCTTAGTGCCGTTGCTGTTGGTGTTGTTGTTGTTGTTGTTGTTCAGTCCGAGTGCCTCTCGCGCACGCGTGCTCCAGACCATGCCGGCGGCACCGAGCGCGATCCCATGACGCTCATGCTCGAGCATCGCCAGTAGCAATAACCGATCGGTAGGATGCAAGCGGCAGCCGTAGGCCGACAGCAATACCACCAACAAGTTGCTCGAGCACAGCTCAGGCATGGTGCTGAGGAATGCGTACAGCATGCGCACAAGTTGATAGCGCGGCTGCATTCGCGCCGTCTGTTCCTCGTTACTCGTGCTCGGTCTTGTTGTTGTTGTTGGCACTCGTGGCACCGCCGTGAACAAGCGTTCGAGCTCCAACAACTCGATCGGTGGCGCAATGCTCGACAGCGATTCGGCCGAGCGAGAAGCTTGTCGAGCCGAATCGCCACCATGGTCAGCAGCACGGCCACCCAAAGCCTGTCTCTCGTCCTCAGTGGTCGTCGTAGTACCGTCATCCAACTCCTCTTGATCCCCGTGTCGCTCCTCTTCCTCTCCCTCCTCCTCAGAGAAGTTGGATGATGCTAGTAGCAATGTCGGGCCGAACGATGAGTGACCAACCAACAGTTCATGCCACTGCTGCGCTTGCTCGCGGTAACGTTCGCCCGATCCCGCGGTCGACGGGCCGATGCTCGGCAGCAAGCAGCAAACGAGCTGGCACAAGGTCTCCAAAACGACGGCATCCGAGTATCGCCATCGTAGCGCCACCGGAAAGAGCTTGTTGCACAGGTCCCACAGCTTTGGAGGCGGCGAGGCTCCCAGCACCTCGGAGGACGCCACTCGCCCAATCATGCGAATCAACGTGTACATGTCGCGAACACGCTGCTCGTGCTGCATGCCCGGCACTCGGTCGGCTTGTTCACGTTGCAGGCGGCTCTCGCGCTCCAGTTGGCAAAACACATCGATCGCTCGCGTCACGAGGAACAAGAGCTCTTTGTGTCGCGCAGCCGGCAGGCCGCCGCCGCCGCCGCCACTCGGCATATCATGGCGGCAGCTCAGGTATTCGATCAACTGCAAGACTGGAATCGAGTCGGTCGTTGGTCGCAGCAGCGAGCGTACGAGTGCTTGCCTTGTGTCGTCGGCAAACAGCTCGCGCGAAGCGAGAGTCGCATAGAACAGCAAAATGTCGCAGGCGATGCTGTGTGCCGTCCGTTGCTGCACGCTATCGGCATAACGTGCGTGCAGGAGCTCGTTGACCAAGGCCTCGCTCTTGCGCTCGAATGCGTACAGCTTATCGACCGTGGCTTGTTGCACTGCTCCGAGTGCCGTGGCCGACCGAGGAGAGTCGCACGAGTTCGCCGCTGCATACAAGCCGCGCAGGTAGGCCCATACCAACGCGCCGGCAGGTGGCTTCGCACACTTGGCAACGAAGCACTCGAACGCTTGCATCATCGTACTGCTACTGGTGATCAGCCTGCATGCAATGCGCACGGCGTCGGTATCATCAGTGCAAGAACGATCGAGGCAAAAGTGCAAGAACTCCGGCGAGCGCTCCAAGATGGCAATGTAGTCCGCAACGATCACGGTTCTCGTCGCTGCCTCTGCCTCTTCGTGCTCCTCCTGCTCGTTCTCCTTGGTGGCTTGGCTGCTCAATTCGTTGCGGTGCATCGATGGAACAGGTGCTGTCGAGTCGACTGGTGAATCCACGAGGCATGCAATCACTCGAAGAAAGTCATTGCTCGAGGTAGCGTCTCGGTCAGCACCTCCCGCCGAGGATGCGAGCAGGAGCAAGTCCATGAATGCTTGCTGACTCAGCAACACTCGCTTCGTGGCCGGAGAGCGGTCACCATCGTCGGCGTGACTGAGTAGTCGGACTACGAGACCTCGAGCCGATCTTTGGGTATCGGCATCGAGGAGCGTGTGCTTGCGGGTCGCATCAGCGAGGAGGCCCACAAAGTACGCCACCAGCGGCACGAACTCGTGAGCTTCAAGCAATGCCTGGAGCGAAGCGAGCGTTTCAAGAAAGAAGGAGTCCTAAGATACCATTTCCGATCCCGTTCCCGTTCAGAGAGAATGAGCGAGTGAAGTTAGTTGGATTTCTGGAATGATAGTGCTGCAGCCGAGCTCACCATACCGCGACTAGCAATGAGCGATTGGGACCGACAGTAATACAAGCACGAATCATGGCACGCAGAAGGTTTCGATTCGCTTCAGATGTGTGTGGTCGCTCTGCGATCGATGAGAGGAACACTGGCAAGTCGTACACACCTCGTTAATCCTGTCATCCAATGCTGCTGCTGCTGCCATTGCTGCTGCCTGTCTGTCTGTCGTAGCGTACACTTGCGAGCCCGTGCCGCGAGTTCAGTCATGTGCGGTTCATCCGAGTGTGACATGCAAGCAAGGGCAATAAAGTACTCATTGCCAGCCACCAGAGACTGGAACTCAATGTACTCGCTGTCGTGGCCGTGGGCTCGTGCCAAGCAGCGTTCGATCGACTCCAGTGGCAGTCTCCAGAGCTGTTCGTCCTCGGCAGCCAGATCGAGCAACACGTGGCTCATGCCAAGAAGGGCCAAGCTCTGGTGTAGCACGCGGCGAACATCGTGCAGAGTCGCGTTCACGAATGCCTCCGTGCCGTACGAGGTCGAACGCTCACTGGCTGCATTCTGAGTGCGAGTACGCTTGGCCTGCTTGACCTGCTTGGCCTTCTTGGTGTCCCTGGCACACAGCCGCTCGATGTGGGTTCGAAGCAAGCGGTATGCAAGAGGTAGCGCATCGTAGAGTGGAGCCGCCGATTCGAGAGGCTGGCCAGCGAAGCACAAATCCTCGCCGAGCAGCTGGCCAATGAGCTCTACTGGCAAATCGAGCCGTCTCGTGCTCTTGAGCAAGAACCTCGTGGCATGATCGATTCTCGTAGCGCTTGGCAATGGTGCGAGAGCGAGTTGCACTCGTTGCCACCACTTCCACCGTTCCTGGGGTGGCACATCCGCCGCTCGAAGTAGTGACTCATCGACCAACGTGGCATCGGAGGACGCTGCAGCAGCAGACGCCAGTGCGGAGTCGTTCGAGAGAGCAATATCGCCCGAGCTGCCGAAGCGCTGGAGTTGTGCGACCAGATATGCCAACCAGCCACTCATGATCGCATCCGACTCTTGATGTACGGCGGCGATCTTGGTGCCGCGCTTGCAGTGCTCTGAGATCAGCGCGATGGTCGACGACGACGACGACGACGCTGTTGCCGATGCAGCAGTAGCGGCAATACTCGTCGAGGAGCGCTCCTCCTTGCTGGAGGCCGAAAGCTTGTCAACGAGATACACATGAGTCACATGGTACGCGAGCGCAAACGTCCACAGCCGGCTAGATATCAGCCGCGAGGCGTCGTGCAAGGCGTTGTCTTTCCGGGAGCATCGGGACGCGAACGCGGGCAAGGGGGCGTGAGCCAGCCGCAGCATGACCGAACACAGAAATCGGCCGAGTAGCGGTATCGGAATTGGATTGGCAGCCCGAGAAGCGCCAAAGAGGTGCTGCTCATGATAGAGCGATAGACCCGCCAGCAACAGCAGCGACACCACAGGATGCGGAATGGAATCGCGTGCTGCTCCGTCTACAGCACGCTGATGAGCGATACGCGAGATCTCGAGCGCCATGTCGGTAAACATGTAGCGTTTCGCAGGTCGTACGGCCTCGAGGATGATACTATTGCACCACACGCAAGCTTAGCACGCGCTGCTGCCCGATGCCAGCCACTCCAATCACGAGCATGCCGACGTACGTTTGGAACACTGGAGCGGTTTCTGGCGTCAAAGCCTCGACCCAAGCGGTAATGTCGTACGTGATTTGTTGCCGCAGCTGTGCCTGTTGTCGTTGTTGCTGTTGTTGCTGCTGCTGCTGGTGATGGTGGTGATGATGATGATGGTGACGATGATGGCGTATTCCGGAACGAGCATCCCCTTCGTCGTTGGCTGCACTCGACTCAGCTGCCACCACGTCGAACGAGCGAATGGCACCAGTGACGACCCGCTTCAGCAGTTCGTACGTTGCGAGATCGGTGATCGAGTGATCAACCAATGCCTCCAGTAGAACACCGATGCACGTTGTCTGAGGCTTGGATGAAGACGAGGACGAGGAAGAAGAAGCCGGTGTTGCATCGTCTGATGTTGAAGAGGCAACTGTGTTCGTGCGCGATGAGAAATGTGTCAACAACCTTTGGACGGAGAGAGAGAGAGAGAGAGAGAGCCATCACGTACTCTTGGCAGTCCACTGCAAGTTACTTCCTGCACCCAGCAGTAGGTGCAACAAATGCGTACGAATGACGATCGAGCAGCATGACAGATTCGGTGGCAGACATTTGCCAACGTCGAAGCGAGCCTTGACGAACGCCTCGGGAAAGAAGCGCTGGTAGTATCGCAGCAGACGCAGGGTGCGCTCGTAGATGAGCTCCATCGCTTGGTGTTCAGGTGCTGGCGATGACGAATGCGAGCTTGTGGTAGTCGGAACGGCCGCGGAACAGGTCTTGAGTAAGGCCAATAGCACTTGTAGGTCTGGCAGGCGCTTAAAGGTCGTTGCCAACAGCTCTCCCTCGTAGCGTTGCCACGCCTCACCTATGTGAATGATTCTCGTGTTAGCACATTGAATGCCTCCATGCTACAGAATGGTTCAGCTCGATTCAGCTCGATTCGGTTCAATCGACCGTTCCGTTCAGATCGGTTCGGTACGGTACGTACTGGTGGATGCGTTCGCAACACTGCTGGCCAGTTGCTGTTGGAATCGCTCGAGCTTCTCGAGACATATGAGCAAGACCACGAGCGACTGATACACCACCAATCCCTTGCCACCGTTGTGCTGCAAGCCTTGGCTAAGCACAGTACGGCTGAGGGTCGGAGGAACAATGCAGTCGGCAACGATCGCTATGCTCTCGAGAGCAGGCGGAACGGTGGCATTCGGTGGCACGCGAGGCAGCGGTTGCACGTGAATCGCTCGTGCCAGCATATTGATGTTCTCGAGCCATTGAGGTGCCAGCTTGGGCTCGAAGGCCAGCGTCAGACCCGAGAGGTACGTCGACATGATCTCGGGTGCAAGCGCCAAGATGTGCAGCAGTAGTTGCAGATGATTGATTCGACGTGCTGGTACGAGGTGTTGCACGAATCGAAGCAGTGCCTTGTTGCGTGTCATGGCCTCTGGATGGCGATAGATGGTCCAGCTGGCGTTCCAAGCACGGCAGCGTCGTGAGTTTGAAGCGCTGTGCCAACCAACCAACGAACGGTATTGCACATACTCGGGGTCTGGATAGATGATGCCGTTCGTAGGCGAGCACGTCAGCACGGGCAGGAACTCGTCAAGCAGAGCTATCGTTCGGGCGTCCTCGGATCTATGTTGTAGGAGCATGAGGAACAGGAGGTGATACCAAACATTCGGCCCAATTAGTGCCATATCATGAGTGGTTGATTCATGAGACGAATCGTTGAGCGAACGACATACGTTGAGTAGATGGTACCCAGTTGATCGAGGAAGAAGCCCGAGAAGAAGGCGGTCTTGAACTTGCGAGGCATGCGCTTGTTGAGCAGGATGCCGTCTCGAACCGTGCGAACAAACTGGGCGAGAACCTAGGTTGGTTGCGATGCAAACACACACAGCCACACAGCCACACAAATACACGCGCAATCAGTACAGCGAGTGAGGCAGATTCGCACGCGAGATGCAAAGAGTATTAATACAGCATGGGAGTCATCTTGCATGTGCTGGAAGAAGGCAGGGAGCATCTGTCGAGTGGTCATGGCCGTGCTGCAGGACCACAACGAGCCAATCAAATGACGAGTGGGTAAGTGAGTGGCAGCAGCATCAGCATCAGCATCAGCAGCAGCAGCGCACCGAATGAGCGACATGTCGCCCGACTGTACGAAGGCGAG
>ERZ778026.4176-NODE-4176-length-11590-cov-10.900217_pt1 | contig 11590 bp, 11 predicted proteins | sample MGYA00375756_ERZ778026 | MGnify/ENA primary metagenome ERZ778026 (study PRJEB29350, sample SAMN05389820) | bioreactor metagenome | isolation source: Ammonium sulfate bioreactor | place: South Africa: University of Cape Town | collected 2014-02-18 ... | reverse complement strand
CGTGCGAGGTCCCTCACCACCGTCGGCCGCCTCGAGAGCACCCTCTGCCACTGCCACTGCCACTGCCACTGCCACTGCCACCACCACGACATCGTCGACTCCATCGTTCGTGAGCCTGATGGGCGGCGATACGGTGAGTGTCGCGTCGACGCCGCTCTTCAGCGCGCCGAACTTCGCCATGGTCGAGCCGCACACGATCGACGTCATCGTGATCAGCGCCTGGGAGGGCATGCTGGCGCTGCCGTTCTTGCTGTCGGTGCCGGGCTTCTCGCCGGCCATCTACGCCACTGAGCCCACGATCCAGCTCGGCCGCCAAGCCATGACCGAGCTCGTGACACTGCTGCAGGACTCGACCTTTGATGATCGCAATCCGCTGTGGCACCAATCGCCGATGCTGAGGTGCGTGTGTGTCTGTGTCTGCGTGTGTGCGTGGCCTCGCTCACTCACTCACTCACTCACGTGGGCGTGCAGCTTGCTACCGGCCGAGTATCGCGCCCAACTCGCCGGCTGCTGGATGTGGCGCTCGCTGTACACGCTGGCCGAGGTGCTCAACTGCGTGTCGCTCGTGCGCTCGCTGTCGTTCCAGCAGCAGCAGGACGTGTTCGGTCGGCTGCGCATCACGCCCGTGAGCTCGGGCCTCGCGATGGGCAGCGCCAACTGGCTCTTCGAGACCTCGTGCGAGAAGCTCGTGTGGGTCACCGACAGCAGCGCCATCAACTCGCGCCATCCGGCGCCGCTGCATCTGTCGTGGCTGCTCGAGCCCGACCTCATGCTCTTCACGGCGCGCCTCGCGAGCGTGCAGCCGGCCTTCGCGCTCGAGGCCTCGCTGCAGCGCCTGCTGGCCACCGTCGGCGCCACGACCAACAAGGGCGGCAGCGTGCTGATACCGATCTCGACCTGCGGCCCGGCGATCTTTGACCTCATCGAGCACATTCACGCCATGCTCATGGCGCACGCCTCGGGCGTCATCCCGCCAATCTGCATCGTCTCTCCCGTGGCCGAGAACGCCCTCGCCTTCTCCAACATCTTTGCCGAATGGTACATGTGGCTGATGGTCGCTGTGTCGGTTGATGGCCACTGTGATTGGATGGATTGCTCATTGACGGTTGCTCGCTCTCCAGGTTGTGTGCCAGCCGGCAAGAGCGCGTCTACGTCGCCGACCCGCCCTTCCCGCACGACGACATGAAGGCCCGACGAGCACTGGCGCACTACACGTCGATCTCGGCCATGCTGGCCGACACCACCACCAAGTCCAACAACTCGCCGTGCATCGTATTCTGCAGCCATCCGTCGCTTAGGTTCGTTCATTCGTTCACTCGTTCGTTCGCTCGTTCGCTCGCTCATGCAGCCCTCACGGCCCGTGTAGATTCGGCGATGTGATCGACTTTATTCGCATGTGGGGCGGATCGGCTCAGAACGCCTTGATCATGGTCGAGCCCGACTACGACATGACTCAAGCGCTGGCGCCGTTCCAACCGCTCGCCATGCGCTGCGTCTCGTGCCCGATCGACTTTCGCTTCACGCCAGCCGATGCCAGCCGCTTCGTGAGCGACATCAAGCCGCGGCACCTGGTCGTCCCTCAGAGCCTCCTGACGCCACCAGTTGGCTCGCTCGCGCATCGCTCGTTCGCCACGCTCCAGGCGCCTCCTGACATTCCGCTCACGAGCTTTGGCCCGTTGGCGATGCTGTCGATTCCACTCGCGCGCCACTTTGAGCGTGCCCTCATTTCACATTCGGTACGTTTGTATTGTATTCGCTCGTTCTCAATCGACCGACCTAATGCACCTATCTATCGATCGTACAGTTGGCGTTGTCATTGACTCCGCGGCCATTCGATGATTGCTCGATTGCCGAGGTGCATGCCACACTGTCGACCAAAGACCACCGCTATTACTTGGACGCAGTACGTGTACTGGTTGTCGCGTGCCTTGCCGTGTGTGTAAGCTCGTACTCACACATGATGCCGACCATAGCATCAACAAACCGACCCGATCGCCATGCGTCTACACAATCAACGATACGTGTGGGGCAAACCGACAGCTCTCGAGTTCCTCAACAAACTTGCCCTGGTACGCCCTGACTCTCTCTCTCTCTCTCTCTCTCTCTCTCTCTCTCTCTCTCGCGTGGCTGCGCCCTGACTCGCTCTCTCGTTCGTTCGCCTCCATGCAGCATGGCGTGGAGCCATCGCGGGTCGTTGAGGACGGAGATACGGGTGCGGTCGTAGTCGAGATTCCAACCTTGGAGGCGTCGGTGCATTTCTCGGCGCAACGCACCACCATCTCGACGCCTCTCGAGCGCTCGCGCAAGCTCTTGTGCGAGTTGATTGTCACGCAGTGCTCACAGCTGATTGCATCATCCTAGCACGCACTCAATCAATCAATTGATTCAAGATGCTGCAACCGCGAGTCTCTCTCTTTCTTGGGTGTGTGTATCCATCCAGCCATGTATTATTGCAAGATCCGCTCGAATTCACTTTGGTCGGCGTGGTTGATACGGTTGGCGCGGCGGCGTGCTCTTGCCAGCGCGCGAGTTGGCGTTGCCGGCGGTCTTGCTGCTCGGGCTTGGCGACTCGAGATCCTCAAAGTCGAGATCGATGAGGTTGTTGGACATGAGCTCGACCTCGTCGACCTCGGCGTTCGGGCTGCCGCGCATATCGGCCTTCACCTTGGCCTCGAGCTCCTTCATGATCGTTTGGAGCTGCTGCATATCCATGCCGTCGAGCTGCTCGTCCGTGATGCCCGAGAGTTGCGTGGGATCGAAGAGCTTGTCGGTGGTGCCCTTGTCGCCCCCGAGTTTGCGCTCGAGCTCCAAGTCGAGTTCGTCGTCCGTGAGCTCGATGTCGGCTGGCAGCTTAAAGTTGCGCAGCTCGTTGTCGAGCTCGACGTCTTCCTCGTCGTCCAAATCTTCAAGCTCGTCCAACGTGTCGTCGACCTCGGCATCGGCGCGCGATGCCGCCTGTTCGGGAGCCTGAGTGCGGTTGGTGTCCCGCATGATGGCATTGCTGATCTCGAGGTCAAGGTCGTCGAGGTCGAGGTCGTCATCGTCGTTGTTGTTGCTCGAGTCACGCACGGCGGCAGCCTTGCTGGAGGCGTGGCTCGTTGGTCGTGTTGCAGATGGTGTCGTCGTGCTCGACGATGCCGGCGCTCGGAGCTTGTCCGCCTCAAAGTCCACGTAGAAGTCCTCCTGCTGGTCCTCCTCGTTGTCGTCGCTGCTGTGCTCGCGGTCATCAGCGTCGAGCAGCAGCTCGTTGTCGGGGTCGACGTTGCTCGTATTGACGATTTGAACGTTCGAAAAGTCGAGCAGCTCCAGCTCGCTGTCGCTCACGTCGAGCCACTCCTGCTGTGGCTGCTGCTTGGTGGCGTTCTTCTTCTTGTCGGTTGCTGCTGCTGCTGGCTCGGGTTGGCGCTTGGGCCGAGCGGTGTCGCTCGGGGATGCAAAACTGGAATCGATCGCGTTGTTGAGCTCGGCCAGCTCTTGGTCCGAGTCCGAGTCGTAGTGGGAGGCCGTGAGCAACGGCTGCTGCTGCTGCGGCGGCGGCTGCAGCGGGACACGAGGCGGAGCGCGGACCAGGAATGGCGCCAGCTCGTCGCGCGACACGATGCGCCACTGGCCCTCCTTGAGCGGGGGATCGTCGATCGACAGCGGGCCGACCGACACGCGATGCACGTTCAGCACGAGGTTCCCGAGAGCGCCGACCATGCGGCGGATTTGATGGTAGCGGCCCTCTTGGATCGTGATTCTGCGCGAGTGAGACGTGAGCAGCAGCGTCGCTTGCCATAGCCGGCTCGCGACCATCGCGCGCCGAGTGCCACAACGTACTGCGCCGACTTCTTGCTCTCGTCCAGGATGACCATCTCGCCCGGGCGGCAGGGCTTCTTCTCGCCATTGAGCATCAGCGTACCGCTCTTGATACGCTCGGGTTCATCTCCTCGCAGTGGACTACTCGCCAGGCAACGCGCAGTCAGAGAGCGCGCGAGCAGGAGCACAGCGACGTTGCTCGCTCGACGTACTGCTTGAGGTTGATGTTGTAGACCTTGGAGACCTTGTTGCGTTGCTTGGGTGAGATGACTCGATGCACCAGATACGCTGCACAATCCAGCACAATGTCAGATGCATCCTAATGGCGATCTCGAGAGCACACGAGTACACGAGCACACGAGCACACGAGCAAGCGACCTACAGTCTTGTGTGAGGATCACAGCGCCTGTGGCATACTTGTCGAGCCGGCCAGCAATGTGCATCTGCGGTGTACGACGAATGAAGGTCTCCTGCAGAGATCACAGTCGATACTCGATCATCAGCCATCATCATCATCATGAGTTGTATCGAATGCTCTCTCTCGCTCGCACGCACCGGCAGCAGATCGAAGATGGTGCGCGAGCCGTGCTCGCCAACGTGCGAGCACGTGTATCCAGGAGGCTTGTGCAGCAAGAGCGTCATACTACACACCAGGTGCGTATCGATATCAGGAGACGTGCTCGCAGCGGTCGCGGGTCTCGGTGGCGCTCTCGACCACGCACCTGGTGTCGAGGAACGGCAGCGGCGCTCCTCGTACGCGGATGCTCGACGGTCGATACAAGCGCGACGGCACTGGTCGTCGCTCGACCTGCGTGCTCTGGCCGTCGTCACTCGGATGAAGCACCGTGACGTTGTGGAATCGAATCCATTTCTACATTGAGAGAGAGCGAGCGAGATCAGGAGTGGGTTCGATTCGATTCGCGTCGGGCGTTGTCGAGCGAGCGAGCGTGCGGTACCGCAGCGAGACGTCGAGAGCAGTAGCCCAGGTTCGACAGCAGCTTATCGAGACGCATCGGAGCATCTGGATCGCTCGTTCTCGGTCGCTTGACGACCTTGTACTTGCGCTTCTTGGGCGTAGCAACGCTGGTGCTGTCCGAGGCTGACGACGCCGATGGGGATGATGTCGAGGATGTCGTCGTGGTGGTAGTCAGCGCGCGACACAGCGATAGTGGCGACGCCGACGTGGCTCGCGATGCGGTGCGAACCAGCACCGAACCCACGTGTGCCAGCCGCATCAGTTGCCAGAAGGCCGACATATTGTGAGTGAGAGACGCGACGCGAGAGAGAGAGAGAGACCCGAGCAGCAGCGAGCGAGCAAACAACAACGAGATGCAGCGCGACGACACGCGAGCGCCTTTCGATTGGTTTAGTTGGGTGAGAACTGTGAAACACTGGATAGATAGATAGATAGAAACGAAGCAAAGTGAATGCAAGTTTGTATGTACAACACCAACAACACCACCACAGGAGTGAGTCAGAAGGAGGCAGTGTGAGGCAACGAGGGCGCGGTTAGCTGGTTTGCAGCAACGACATGATACGGTCGATGTGCTGCTTGGCGGTCTCGCGCGAGACCGACGGCTCGGTGTAGCTCAAGGTGATCGAGAGCTTGCCATTGATCGACACGACGTTGTGGCAGAAGAGTGGGCCCATGAGCGACTCCTCGGTGCCACGCATCAGACGCACGAGCTGGAAGTTGCCGGTGGCCGGCTCGGGAGGCGAGGCGTCGTGCGGCAGCTCGAAGGCGCCGAGGTTCGAGATGTTCATCAGCGACACGCGGCCGTGCGGGAAGCGCGCGAGCGCCGTACGCAAGGAGCCGAGCAGCTTCGAGACGTCGACCGTGATCGGGCGCAACAAGCCCAGAGGCTCGATGGCGTCGGTGAGGTTCTTCTTGCACGTACGGGCAAGCTCCCAGAACCGTGGCGAGTAGGTGGTTGAGACGCGAGCGCCGCTGCATGTGTCACATTGCCAGGTCAGAGAGGCATGCACACATTCACACTCACACTGTTTCACTCACGTGACACTGGCACATCATGGTGTGATGGACACCAAGTGCAATGCAAGTGTTCGTACCCAAAGAAGCTACCGACCAGCTCGTGATCGACCGGCGGCTTCAGGTGCGGTCGCACGGAGAAGTTCGACGACCACTCGTAGACCTTGCTGGCTTGCTGGTGGTGGACGGATTCGATGGCAGCGGCGACGATGGCGGCCGTGATGGTGGTGGATTCCTGGCGGCACCGCTGCAGCAGGCGGCGCGAGTCGTCGACCGACAGCTCGCGATAGAGCCATCGCGTGCGTCGAGCGTCGGGCGTGTCGGGCGACGGTGCAGGCAGCAAGGGGTAGGCCGGGCGCGGCAGCGGCACGTAGCGCAGGATGAGCGGCAGGAAGAGCGAGAATGCCAGGCACTTGAGGACGTGCGTGGTCCACTCGAGGAGGCCGCACGGCGGCACGAATTCGGCCAGCGGCGGCAGGAACGGATGTGCCGGCGCGGCATCGAGCGCCGCCACGGCGGCCGCGTCGTGCGAGCGCACGGCGCGCAGGTAGCGCTCGATCTCGGAGAAGACGCTCATGGCAGCCGTGCCGTCCATGACCGTGTGGTCGTAGCAGAGCACGAGATAGAAGGACGAGGTGGGCGACGAGTCGGCCGCCTCGGGGCGCACGAGCGACACGCGCCACACGGACTCACCAAACGCGAACGGCGTGCCAAAGTGGCGCTGCAGCACCTGCCGCACCAGCGGCGGCAGCTCATCGTCGTCGCTGTCGCTGTTGGTGGGCAGGAAGGCGACGTCGATCGGCGGCATCGAAGCGGCGCCGGTGCCGGAATCCACGAGCCACAGCTGGTGGTCGGCGCCGCGTTGGTGGATGCGCGAGCGCAGCACCGGGAAGCGGCGCAGCACATGGCGCACGGCAGCGTTCAGGTCGGCCTCGTCGAACGGAAGGCCGACGAACTCGAGCATGTACACCTGATGGGATCAGCAGCGAGCGAATTGGAGCGTCACTATCGGCGCCACACACAAGGCGGCGTGCTTTGCGTGTGCAGATCCGTCGCGGATGGTTCGAGTGTGGAGTGGAGAGTGGCCGAGAGCCACGTACCATGTTGAGGACGCCAGTCGAGGTCGTTAGGCGGTAGAACGACGCCTCATGCGGCGTGAGGCGTCGCTCGGTCAGGTTCTTGGGGATGTTGGAGTTGAGGATCGAGGAGCCCGAGTACTTGGGCTGTGCTCGCGCGTACAGCAGCCACGTGCCGACGACGTAGAACACTAAGGCACCAATGGGTACCAGCACAAGCGCGAGCCACATTCTCGCGAGCGAAAGAGAGAGAAGATCCTCAAATCCTTGGGCCAAAGAGCTCGATCGGGTGCAGTCACCAGGAGTGAGAGGGAGAGGGCGCGAGGAGACCAGGCAGAACAGTGAGTTAGGCGCGGTGGCACGTGCGCGCGCGAGAGGAGGCGGTGATGGCAAGCGAGCAGCAGCAGACGAAGGCGCGCGAAGAACCGAAGAAAGCGCGACACCGCGTACGATCAAAGAACACGAAAAAGCTGCGGAGGAAGCAGTGCTCCTGAGGAACGCCGCTACTCGCGTGACTTTTCTGTTTCTCTTTCACACCACCACCACCCAACACCATCCTTCGCTCTCCTGCATCGTTCGTTGCTTTCTGGCGAGAGAGAGAGGGAGAGGGAGTTCGCGCAAGCAGCGGGAGCACGAATAACACAAGGCCATATCGACTACTGGCTCTTGGCTATGGAGATTCCACACAAGCTCGTGCTACTGGGAAGTAGCGGCGTCGGCAAGAGCAATCTGGTGCTGCGATTCGTCAAGGACCAGTTCACAGAGAGCCTCGAGAGCACCATCGGCGGTATGTATGCACGTATCTGTGTGTGTGTGTGTGTGTGTGTGGCGTAGAGCTCACTCGCCACTTGCAATCCATCGTCGCAGCTGTGTTCTTGACACAAAGCATGAAGCGTGCCGATGGCAAGACCATCAAGTTCGAGATCTGGGACACAGCAGGCCAAGAGAATATCCTTCCAACGTCGACGACAACAACGACCACAACAGTCGCTCGCTCGCTTGCGCTATCCTTGCCATTGGCGTTGACGTTCCTCCTTAACAGTGCGGTGGTGGTGGTTGTGGTGTGGTTGTGGATGTGTGGATGAGTACGGTATCGGTGCTTGACGCCAATGTACTTTCGTGGAGCCAACAGCGCCATTGTCGTGTACGACATTACGATCGCGGTACGTCTCGCCGCGAGAACGCAGCAAGCATTCTCCGCTTTCGCGATACACACGCACGATGGTGCAGCAACGCTGATCTCGATCGATCGATCGATGGCTCGCTCGCTCGATAGGACACGCTGGATCGCGCACGCGAATACATCCAAGAGCTGCGGCAGGTGTCGCCCAACGCGCTGGTCGTGCTGGCCGGCAACAAGACCGACCTCAGCGGCGCGCGCAAGGTGCTCAAGAAGGAGGCGCAGGCGTTGGCCTTGAGCCAAGAGGTGCAGTTCTTCGAGACCTCGGCCAAGACGGGCGAGAACATACGCGAGATCTTTCAGTACATTGGTACGTGCGAGGCACAGGCACCGACGACAATGGCAGCCACCGACTGACGCGAGCGATATGACATATGAAATTGCGCCGCCGTGTGCACGCAGCCGAGCACGACAACCGAGAAGCCATTCCGCCGCCGCCGAACGTACGCCAGTGTTGCAGGTTTGTGATGATGATGCACTGGCTAATGGTTGATGGTGAGATACAGCGCCTGGATGAACCAGACACGAACCCGGGATGCACTTGCTAGCAGCCGCGCATCACCACCAAGAAGCAGAGTTGTAGTAGCGTTCCTGCGCCGATATGACACTATTTGTACAGCCACTTCCACTTTTGCCACTGCCGCCAATCGGGCGGGCCTCACACCAACGACGACAACTACAGCAGCAGCAGGAGCAGCAACAACGATAACGATAACGATAGCAATAGCAGTATAACGATTGGGCCTTCAAATAGTATGTGTGGTTTAATTGAAGAAACTCATATTACACCGTAAGCTCCTGTGGGTCGCGATCGAACGAGAGAGAGAGAGAGAAGAGTGAAGGAGCAAGAGCGAGATCAGCATCGTGTGGCATCATCCATCCATCCATCCATCCATCTGTCTGTGAGCTGCACTAGCACGTACCATGATGGCGTTTACGATATCGCCGTTGTGCTTGCGCAACGTCTTGACGGCAACAGCGCGCGAGACCTTGCCTTGAGTCACGACCAGCTCAATGTCCTTGGGCTCAAGACCAGTCTCGTCGACAACCTCGTCATCGCTCGAGCTGGACGAGGCAGCAGCCGGAGCCTCCTTGCTCTCCTCGGCAGCTTGGGCGGTGGCCGACGCTGCACGGCAAGCGCGACAGAGTGAGCGTGAGAAACGAGTGGCGAGGGGCAGAGAGAAGCAAGCGTACGCTCAGCGGCAAGACCCTCGAAGGACTTGGCAGCCTTGGCGGCGGCGCCAGCGGGGTCATCGACCTTGGCCTCACCGAAGACGATGTAGGTGTCCGACGACGGGCTCTTGAAGACGTCGGGCTTGGCGATGACGAAGACGACCTGCAACCAACGCCGAGACCGAGAGAACACGATCAGAACACAGGCAGTGCACACTACGCGACGGCGAAGGAGAGCAGCACAGCACAGCAACGAGGGAGATATGCGACGACGACGACGAGCGAGATACATACGCCCTTGCCCTTCTTGACGCTCACGCGCGTGATACCGGTGACGGGCTTCATGCCAAGCTTCTGCACAGCCTTGCGGATCTTCTTCTCGCTGCGGCTCTGCTTGCCCGAGCCGTCGTCGTCCTCATCGTCGTGCTTGTCGGCCGTCTTGCCGTGCTCGTGGTGGTGGTGGCCGTGCTCGTGGCCATCGCCGTGCTCGTGCTTGTGGCCGTGCTCGTGATGGCCGTGCTCGTGCTCGTGCTCGTGGTGATGGTGGTGGTGGTGGTCGGCCGGGGCGTCCTCGATGGTGACAGCCGGGGCGGGGGCGGCAGCGTCTTCGGCCATGCTGGCGAGCAGGGGGTTTGTGGGAGGGAAGAGGGAGGGAGGAGGGGAGGCGACACGGCGGCGCAGCAGAGGGAAAGAGGAGAGGCGCAGCGGCAGCGGCGGCCACAAGAACGGGAGGCGTTGGGAAAACGCGCCCAACGGGCCCTCGGGGAACCTTAGCCAAAACGGGGTACTACTCTTTCGCTGTTTCGCTCTTTCGCTGTTTCGCTGTTTCGCTCTTTCGGTGTTTCGCTGTTTCGCGTTTTCGCTTTCGCCGCATCAGGAAAAGTCACCGAGCACCCGCGCGCTGAGAGCTGAGCCAGCCCGCTTGTATTCCACGTTCAACACGCTCTCGTTCCTCGTTCGTCCGTTCTCGCCTTGCGCCCCCTCCACCTTGGCCCGCGCCGTCGCCATCACCGCCGGCATCGCGATCGCGATCTCGAGATTGCGATCAGGAAACACATATCGCATCTCTTGGCGCGCGCTGCACGTGCTGCGCTCTCGTTGTACGCGTGAGATTGCTCTCTCTCTCGTTCTCTTGCTCTCTTGCTCTCTTGCTCTCTCTCTTGTTGCTGTCGGTGGTGCACAATATCTCCCGTCACCGCCATCGATCTCGAGCTCATTGCTTGCTCTCGTGCTTGTGCTTGTGTGGTGCACTCGACAGCAAGCGGAGGCAGAGCGAGAAGCTCTCTCTGGCTCCATCACGCGTATCGTCGCCCCGAGACACACACACGCATCATGCACGACAGTGGAGGTGGCGTGCAACTCATGATGCATCCGAGCCGTGGCCGCCAGGTACCCAGCCACTTTGACTTTGCCGATGAGGCCTCCAACTCCTTCAGCCTCGACAGCCTGCTCGATGTAGCGCTCTTGGCGCACCGCGAAGTCGTTGGTTCGAGTCGCTCTGCTGCTGCCGCTGCTGCCGCCGCCTCCCGTGCCACCGCCACCTCGTCCAGCCCGAGCGCCACCACGGCCGCCACCACCGCGGCGCTGAACCCCGTGCGCAAGGCCGCCAGCCGCAAGACCGTCTCATCGCCGCATCTGCCGTCGCTTCCGCAGCGGCCGATCGCCAAGCCCGCGCATCGCCGAAGCAACAACAACTCCAACAGCTCCACCACCTCCTCCACTTCCGTCGCCAGCAAGCAGGCCGCCAGTGCCGCGGCGCGTGCTGCCGCTATCGCGCTCGAGGCCTCGCTCGGCGACGCACGCCTGCTGGCGGCTTCTCGTGCTGCCTCCTCTGCCTCCGCCACCGCTGTTGCTGGTACGTGCGAGATTACGATGAGATCGATCATCATCTGCGCGGCGTAGGAGGAGCGAGAGCGCATCGCTGTAAGCTCGCTTCTATCCTTCGCGTGCGCGCGCTATTTCTCGCTGCGAGACGAGGCGGAAGCAACGGGTGGTATGGTGGAGAGTAGCTCGTAGCGCTGAGTGTGAGTGAGCGAGCAAGTCAGTCAGTCGCGCCATATGGAAGCGATTGGTAGAGACGACGTCTCGGCCATTGAACTAACCCGTTTTCTCTTTCTGTGCTGCTTCGGTGTTCGTGCCTTCTGCTTCTGCTCGTGCTCCCCCGTTTTGGTCGTCACCACCGCCAGACTCCCCCAACTCCAACGCCTCCAGCACGTGGCCCACGTTGATCGGCTCCTCGGGCATGCCTCTGCCGATCCCCAGCGAGCTGATGCTACAAGTTCAGCAAAGCCGACCGACACGGCTTCGTTCCGGCAGCTCGTCGATGCTGCTGCCGCCATCGTCGCCCAGCACGCCGCGAGCCACTGCCAGCGC
>ERZ778026.4175-NODE-4175-length-11591-cov-8.809553_pt1 | contig 11591 bp, 19 predicted proteins | sample MGYA00375756_ERZ778026 | MGnify/ENA primary metagenome ERZ778026 (study PRJEB29350, sample SAMN05389820) | bioreactor metagenome | isolation source: Ammonium sulfate bioreactor | place: South Africa: University of Cape Town | collected 2014-02-18 ... | reverse complement strand
TGCAGCGATCTATGCGCATGAGGCATCGAACCCACGCGAGATCGAGTTCTTTCAAGGCGAGCGAGTCAAGGTGCTCGAGTATCAAGACCCCGAGTGGTGGTACGGCGTGCTCGACAGCCCCGGAACCTCGGCCGGCGACAAGACCGTACGTGAGAGGCTCCCTCAACTACTCTACGACACACACGAGAGGTCGTTGTCGTCGTTGAGGTCGTTGTCGTTGCCCGTTACTGTCGTTAGAGCATGACATCAACATCAACGTCGTCGACATCATCATCCGCATCCACCTTCGATTGCCATCCAACTCATCCGGTTCATTCATTGGCTCGTGTGTGTGTGTATCCTTGTGTGTGACGCAACCTCATCGACAAATGGCGCTGCTGTACCACCAACAACAACAACAACAACAATCGCCCTATCAACGACCGCTCAATCAACAACAACAACGACCTCCGTATCATCATCAACAACAACATCATCAACCACCGACGTCGCCGTTATCGGTTGCCTCCCACCGACAACCGCGACACCAGGCTGGATACTTTGCCAAGAACTACGTGTCGGTCGTGAATGACTCCGAGCCGCCGGAGCTCGCCTCTCGTCGCATCGCCACAATCCGAACCGTGTCGCCCAAGCTCCCTGCGCGCCCCCTTGCGCAGGCGCCAACCATGTACGCTGCTGCGTCACACGCGTCTCGCTGGCTGGCTGGCAGGCAGAGATTGATGCCGGTGGCTGACGTTCGATGGCAGCCGAGCTTCGTCGCCGTTCGCGAGCGCGCCGCCGCCGTTGCCCGTGCGAGTCGCGACGCCGACGCCAAAGGATCTCGATACACTGGCGGAGCTCGCACGAGAGCGTGAGCGAGCGATGCGCCTCGAGGCCGAGGCGGCTCGCAAGCAGGAGGAGATGACCGAGATGTTGCGCAAGCGCGAGGCCGAGATGCTGCGCAAGGAGGCCGAGATGCAGGAGCGAATGCGGCAGATGGAGGAGAGCCTGCGCGAGAAGGAGCGCCAGCTCGAACGCGAGCGTCTCGAGCGCGAGGCCGAGGTGGCTCGAGCACAGGCCGAGGCCGAGGCCGCTCGTCGTGAGGCCGAACAGCGAGCCGAGCAGCTCGCGGCCGAGGCCGAGCAGCGGCGCCTGTCGGCCAGCGAGCCGGTTGCTGCCTCCAGCAGCGTGGCGGCATCGTCGCTCGAGTCGTCGTCGTCGTCGTCAGCCGATGCGGACCTGTCGAGCTCGTCGCCTGCCAGCATCAGTACCAGCACAAAGGCCACGACATCGTCAAGTACGTGTACTGCCGTGGCTTCTCTAGCAATCTGTCTATCGGTAGTAACCGCTGCTCGCTGCCGCCAAACAATACAGAGACGCCGTCCAAGTTCGATGCCAAGCCGAAGGCCAAGTTCGTGTCGGGCCCTGTCAAGCGCACCAAGAAGCCCGCCAGCAAGTACGGCGTGGCCGTGTGCGAGGACAAGTACGCCGTCAAGTCGCTCAACAACATTGACGAGAGCCTCGGCCACAAGTGAGGGTCGATCATGCATCACTCGGCACTGGCGCACGCTTGTAACCAACTCTACCTGGTGGGCGTTCGCAAGACTTGAACATATACCTCACTGCTGCGACATTGATTTGGCTGGTTGATGGATTGATTGATTGATTGATTCATTCATTCATTCATTCATTCATTCATTCATACCATACAATTACACCCGACGACAAGGAGATCGAAACGAATACTTTCCGACCATAGAGCATCATCGGTAACGAGAGCGCAGCAACAATATACCGATTGTAGAGACACAAACAAACACAAACACAAAGCGAGAGGGAGATAGAGCGAGATAGGGCGAGAGGTCAACGAGCCAACAGCAATGGATTGTCAGTGAGAGATAGGAGATTCGATTCGGTCGTTGGTTGGTTGGAGGTCGTTGAATATTGGCAATAGGTAGACTGAAGGATGGATATCGGCAGCTGGCTCACCAAGGGGACAAGTAAGTTACCGTGTTTACTCCAAGTTCTCGCGGTACAGGTACTCGACAGGCTGTACAGGACACGACGAGTGAGTGAGCGAGTAGGAGAGATTCGATCGAATGCGCTACGTACGACGTTCACGGGCTTTCGCGGGAATATCGTGATGGGGAACGACAGAGTCATGATCTCGATATCGCCCGAGAAGAGCTTGAGGTCGAACTGCATGGCACCAACGATTGTTTAGTGAGCAGAGAGAGAGCAGAGAGCAAGCTCGAGAACGTACGGTATACTCGATCGTCACCAAGCTTCCCTTGATCGTGGCACAAATGTGCTCGGGTAAGCTCAACGATACCAGGCGACACTCCTTGAAGCCAGGCTCGAGGGGAGCGTTATTCTACAGCCACCCACCCACGCGAGTGAGTGAGTACGCGAGTGGGCAAAGGTGGGAGCACTGCGGCACGTACGGCTTCGCTGACCAGCGGGACCGAGAGCAACTTGGCGCCGTTGCATGAACGGAAGCGCTGGTGCTGCAACAAGGTCGCGGCGACGCACGTGAGCGTGCCTCCCGAGGTGGCGGTCGACGGGAAGTTCTCGAGGTCCAGCATGGCGGCCACGGCCTCGCCCGGATGGAACCAGGACTTGAACAACGAGCCTCGCGCCGTCAGCTCGCCGACATTGTTTCTAACGAGAGAGAGGCATTCGATTGGTGATGGTGAGCGCAGCTCGAGCACACTCGTTCACGTGCTCTGTCTCGCGCCAACACGAGGCGCACGTACGGCATCGAGCGAGTGTACGACAGGGTCGGCACTCCGGCAAAGTTTTCGACCGAGATCGGGTCGCAGCTGCCGAGCACCGTGACCTCGCACTGCGTCGTCTCCTCGCCGGTCTCGGTCTTCAAGGTCGCTGCAGCGTCGTCGACACGAGATGATGCGTGAGTGGACCCTTCTCTACGTCTCTCTCTTGCTCTCTCTCTCTCTCTCTCGCTCTCACTGGCTCTCGGGGATTGTCCAGCGAACCTTTGAGCGTGTAGGTGATGTTGCCGGTGGTCGAATGGAAGGTGGCATACGAGAACTGCGGCAGCAGCACCTCGAAGCTCAGCGCGTACTTCTCGTCGGGCGCTAGTGTCGCCTGTACGCAACGTGTGAGTACCGCGATTGCACTGCGATCGTTGGCCTGCGATTGGATGGATGGGGGTGGATAGAGTCGAGGCGTACAAAGGCAGAGTAGTCGGCAGTCATCGTAACCTCCTTGGTCACAACTACGCACACGATCGACACACGCACACGCACACGATCGAATCAACGCCACGTGTGTGGTGCAGAGCTCTCGCATCGCATCGAAATACGTACACTCCTCGGTCTCATCGTGGATAACAGCAGCCGGCGGAGCATCAGCAGCAGCCGCAGCCGTCGCCGTCGTGGCGGAGGCGGGCGTCGCGCCGGTCAGGTCGACCTCCTCGAAGGCCGACGCAGTGTTCTCCTCCCAGTAGACCTGCTGGCTCGCGTGAAAGTACACGACCACCGTCAAGGTAGCGTCGGGCGTCGTCGGGAGCAGCGGCTGTGCGACTTGCACCTCGCCGCGCACGTAATCGCCACCGACGTAACCACTTGGCTTATCGACTACGATCTCCATCGAGAGAGAGAGAGGAGAGAGGAGAGAGAGAGAGTGCAGGGTACGACGGAGGATGCAAGATGAGGCACGATGCGCGAAACAGAGAGCACGGTACGAGTCGGAGTGGGTGTGATACCGAGCCGATCTCGTGAGCGAGCGTCTGCGTGTGTCGGTGTTGGTGGTGTGAGCGAGCGAGAGTGTGCGTGTGTGGAGGTGTCGCGAGCAACGAGCAACGAAACAAACGAGCGAGAGCGACAGCATCGACACACAAACACACAGCAGACGTGGCTTCGCTCGGAAGTTGCCGAGACTTTGCTGTTGGTGGGAGTGGATGGGCTCTCCAACCAAACCCACCATCACCACCACCATGGCGAGATCGAGACCAAGAGATTGCTCAAATCGTTGCGGTATTGGTGGTTGAGGAGTTACAAATAGTTACAAAGGGCCGCATTAGCCTGCGCCTGAATCAGAATGTACAGGTACCAGCACAAAGCGCGAGCGAGAGAGCTACTCCTTGGGCGTCTTTCGCGAAAAGTGTCGAATCACTCGGCTCGGTAGCGAGATGGCAGCTGAGACGCCTGGAATCGACAGCGGGATGGCGAGAATCACCCTGCTGCGGCTGCGCCTGACTGGCGGTGGCGATGGTGGCGGTGGCAGCGCGTCGAGATCCTGCTTGGTTACCATGTTGCTCGACGGCGGCGGCACCGGATCGAAGGAGAACAACGTGGGTGTGGGTGCAGTGGTGCTAGCGGTCGTCTCGGTCGTCTCGGTCGTGGTGGTGGTGGCGGAGCCGGCGAATCCAAACATGTGATGCTGGTCGGCCCAGTTCTTCAACACGCTCGAGTGCTCGTAGAAGCCATGGCCTCGCTGGCAGTGGCACGACGGTGCCCAGCCGCCGGCACCCTTGGCGCCGCACTTGGAGCAGAACTTGCACGAGCAACGACAAGTGACGTAGATGCAGCCGGTCCAGCGCTCGATGCCGTTCTCGCAATCGGGGCACACGATAATGCCGAGTTGCTTGAGTTGCTTGCGCAGTCGGCGCTGCTGCTTGGAGTTGGTGGAACACGCCCCGGGATGCCACTGTGCACCGACACGAGACACAGCTGTGAGTACGAGGGTCCACGGCGGGAGTCAGCTCGCGCTTGCTCGTACAAACTGGTTGCAATGGAAGCAGTACTCGGTGCTGCAGCGCGGACACACAATGTGCGGATTGGCCGCGTCGCCGACCGCCGCCGTCTCGCATCCGATGCGCGGACACCAACGCGTGTTGGGGTTCTCGCGCACTTGAGCCAGCAGCCGGAAGCGAGAGAGCTTGGCCATGTCGTCGGGAGGCAGCAGCCGCTCGAGCAGCGAGTCGTCGGCAGCAGCGTGACAGCTCATGCACGAGAGCAGGTAGCGGCCTTCGTCGAGCTGCATCATGCACCAGTGGATGGTACACTGCGGGCGAGCCACTCGTCAGGCAATCGACACGCACTGAGCAGGTGACAGGCATGGGCAGAGTGGTGCCGTACCGAGACGCAAGCGTACTCGTGGCGACACGGGGCGACAGCAGCAAACAAGTCGGTGCTCACTTGCTCCTCGCATACGGGACACTCGCGATACTGCGGCAGCGTACGGTGCTCGGATCCGGACGTCGAGTGGAGTGCAATCGTGGTGCTGTCGCTCGAAGCACTGCTGTTGCTGTTGCTGCTGCTGCTGCTGTCATTCGCGGCAGCAGGAGATGGCGTGGAGGTGACGCCGACGTAGGGCGACACGCCACGGTCAGGCGTAATGAACGGCGTGGTGATGGTGTCGGTCGTGTCCTCTCGGTTGTTCTCATCGTCAGGCGAACGTGCGATATCATCGTCATACTCGTCATCATCATAGCGACGGTGATCGTCTTCGTTGTGGTTGTGGCTGTGGTTGCGGCTGTGCTCGTCGTCCGACTCGTCCAAGTCGTACTTGTCCTGCAGGCTGTTCAGTCGCTCCATCAGCGCCAAGAGCGCCAGGAGCCGCTGTTGCGACGCGGCATCTTGGCCGTTCTCGTGTTGGATCAGCAGCGAGATGGTGTGGCGAATGTCACCGACACCGCCGAGGAACACGCGCAGTCGTCGCTCCTGCGATTGCGTGAGAGCCAAGCTGCCGCGAGGAAGCGACAGCGACGCATCGTCGGGCTCGGTCGGTAGAACGTCGTTGATTGCCTCGTCGACGACACGGAGGTAGCCGGAGCAAGTGAGCGAGCCGAGAGAGGGGTCAGTGAGTAGAACGGGAGATGCAGCAGCCATTTCGATAGATAGATGTGCTACCAACGGAGCCAAGCTGCTGTTGTTGCTGTTGTTGGTGATGTTGTGCGAGCGAGGGAACGAAGAGAATGGCACCCTTGGTCGATCTCGCGATAGTTGTAGTGGAGTTTCGCTGTATTCTGGTGGAATCTCGATTTCGCTGTCGCACGAGCACTGTTCTTATGGGATTGCCTTCTGATATTCGATTTATGCGATTGTTGGTTTCAGTTGCTTCTTGCCTCACTCACTCTCGCATCACCAACGAGATTGCCTTGGATTGCCTTGGATTGCCTTGGATTGCCTTGGATTACCTTGGATTGCCTTGGATTGCCTTGGATTACCTTGGATCGCCTTGGATTACCTTTGGATTGCATCATGAAGCTGCTCGGTTACTTGACCTTGATCGCCATGGTGATGGTGATGGTGATGGTGGCTGGCGGAGCCGGAGCGAGGCCGTTGTCGCCGTTCAATATCGGGCATCGTGGTGCTTCAGGCAGCGCGCCCGAGAACACGATGCCTGCGTTTCAGCTCGCGATCTCGCAAGGCGCCAACGGATTCGAGACCGATCTGCGTACCACGAGCGATGGCGTCATTGTGTTGATTCACGATGACACGGTCGATCGCACGACCAACTGCTCGAGCACGGCGCCGGTGGGCCAGTGCCGCTGCGGCCCGGTGAACGCGCTGACTCTCGCGGCCTTGCGTACGTGCGACGCCGGCAGCTGGTTCGGCGCCGAGTTCGCCGGCACGCAGGTGCCGACGTTCGAGGAGGCGGTGGCGTTCGCGCGCTCGGTGAACGCCAGCATCGTCATGGACCTCAAGACCAACGACCAGACGCAGGGCCTGCTCGGGCAGCAGATTCTGCCGATCGTGCAAAAGTACGACATGGAGACCGACGTGATCGCGAGCTGCTGGAACGACGGACAGATCAACAACGCCGCGCAGTACCTCAAGTCGTCGCCGCGGCAGTTCCTCGGCAGCCAGCCGAGCAGCGACTTTGGCAACGAGTACTTTCGCAAGCTGCTGAGCATGGGCGTCACGGGCTTCTCGCTCAACGGCGACACGCTGACGAGCGAGTTCGTGTACTTGGCGCACAAGCGCTTGCTGCCAGTCTACGTGTGGTACGTGCGGAGCCGCAGCGTGTGCGTGTTTGTGCGCGTTCGGTCGCTCACTCGACCGCCATGACCGCCCACAGGACTGTCAACGAGCAATCCGCAATGCAGCAGCTGGTGGCCGCTGGTGTCGATGGCATCCTCACCAACTTCCCGGCGACCTTGCAGGCTGTGATCGACGGCAAGGGCAACGGCAAGGCGCAGTAAGCGATAACGAGAACGCGAACGAGAACGCGCGTGCATCATGCAAAGACAATTATATTGTTGGTAGGCGGCCAAACAAGAGCGAGGGGAGCGCACGCGACATGAGAAAGAGAACAACGAGGAGCAAGCATATCATTTGGCACAAAAGAGCGGAGATGGAGATTAAGATAAAGAGATGGAGATCGCGGGTTAGATAGGGGCTGAGAGAGCGGCGGCGACACAGTGGTGATAGTGGCGGTAGTGGTACGGTTAACTGCAGGAGGAGGCGATGAAGATGAAGATGATGAAGGTGGTGGTGGTGGGGAGGAGGTACTTCTTACAAACACGCGCCATCGCGAATACCGCGGTGGTGATGGCGGTGGCGACGGCGATGGCAATGGTGGAGGTGCCTAAAATTGCAAGCGCGAGGCGGCCTCCTTGGCGGCGCGGGCCTCCTCGATCACGGGCACGAACTCCTCGGGCGAGCAGGCGCGCTTCAGGAACGGGTGCTTCAGCAGCTCCTCGGCGCCGGGGCGGTCGTCGACCTCCTTGATGAGGCACTGGTTGACAAAGTCCTGAAAGTCCGACGACCACTTTTCGGGCTCCTTGAGCGGCGGGATGCCCTTGGTGGTGATGAGGAAGAGCGCACGCAGCGGCGGGAACTCCATGTACGGCGGCTCGCCCTCGGCCATCTCCATGACCATGATGCCCAGACTCCAAATGTCGACCTTGGTGCCGTAGTCGTGGCCTCGAATCAGCTCAGGCGCCATCCAGTAGGGGGTCTGCACGAGAGAGCGAGAGAGAGAGCGCGCGCGCGCGTGTGTGAGTGAGAGAGATGCGCAGAGATCGAGAGAGAACTAAGTAGAAGGCGTACACCAACGACCGTGTTGCGCTTCTGTTGCTTCTTGGTCAGCTGAGCAGCATAACCAAAATCGGCTATTCTCATGAAACACCAGTGAGTTAGCAAGAGGAATGAAAGCACGAAAGAATAATGAATGAGTAAATAAATGAAAGAAGTAGAGGCACCAACAAACGTACCAATCTTGACCGAACCATCATCTCCCAATAAGATGTTGTCGCTCTTGATATCACGATGGATACGGTGCAGCTGGTGAATGTACAACAGGGCCTTGAGGGTCTCGTTGGAGGCGAAGGCCATCTGCGGCTCGGTCATCTGCACCGAGTCGAACTGCTCGAGCACCTCGGTGAGGCAGCCGCCGCCCATGAACTCCATCACGACCCAGAGCTGGTCCTCGACAATGTACGAGGCGTAGTAGTTGACAATGTTCGGGTGGCTGCTCGACTTCATGATCGAGATCTCGGTGATGAGCAGCTTGAGACTCTCGCCGTTGAGTTGCATCTTCTTGACGGCGACCTTGTTGCCCGACTTGTCGAACGCAAGGAACACCTCGCCGGCGGCACCCTCGCCGATCTTCTTCATGTCGCTGTAGATCTGGTTCGGGTCGTCTTTGCTGACCAGTTGGTCTGCCGAGGGCGAGGAAGGGTAAGGGGGAGAAGCGCGGAATATGTGAGCGAGAGAGACATAGAGAGAAGGAGGAGGAGGCGGAGGCGGCGCGCAGTGACGACGTACCAAGCGTAAGCGGGCTTTCATCGGGCAGCGCGGCCGGGGCGGGAGCGGGCGCCGACTGCGCGGGCTTGTCCTGAAAGTGGAACTCGAGCACCTTGAGCACGTCGTCGGGGTTCTCGCGCACCTCGTCGCGCGTGATGCCCGACGACTTGAGCATGGCGTCCCATTCCGGCGGCAGGCCGCGGAAGCCGGTCTCGGTCGAGAAGTCGACGTGGATGTTGTGTTGCACGTTGAACGGCTCGCTGACGCACTCGAACGACGAGGCGTTCTCGATGGCGCGCATCCAGTCCTCCATCTCGGCCTCGCTGTTGGCTTGGATGTAGTAGATCTTGTCAATGTACGGCGAGCGGATCTCGAATGTGTTGGGGCGCTTGACCTTCTTGCTGGCCTTCTGGATCGCGCAGTTGCTCAGCGGGATGTGGTCGATCGGCTTCGAGTCCTGGTAGATGAGAGAGCACGAGCGAGCGAGATATCAGCGTGGCTGTCTCGCGAGGAGCATCATCGTCGCTGATGACGTACCAAGCGAGACTTGAAGTAGAAGAGGTAGTCGTTCTGGAGAATGAACCAGCGCGACTTCCAGTTCTTGACCATGTGGCCCTGCTTCTTGAGCTCGCCCGACTTGTCCGGCGAGCTCCACATCTCGGGGAGGATCTGCACCACCACCACCACCGATCGCGCCGCTCTCGTCAGCAAGCAAGCGAGCGAGCTAGTGCGGCTTGGCGGCGAAGCCAGCAGCGCGGTGGTGCAACGCGTACTTCGCTCGACATCTTGACTCTGGCACTCGAGTGGCAGACTGAGAAACGAGCGAGGGAGAGGTAGGCTATTCGCACGCGTATGCTCGATCGCTATCGCTCGCTATCGATTGTCGAACCAACCAACCAACGAAACGAACGAACGAAACGAGAGGGGTGGTTCGCTACTGGCGATAGAAGGCGCCTTCGCAAACTGAAGCTGCACAACCGCTCGCGATCAACCACACGACCAAACACACAGAGCTGCCGCGCACCAAGCAAGCGAGCGAGCAAGCAAGCGAGTGAAGACGAGAGGAGCAGAGAGTGGCGAGCGAAGAGAGAAGAGCAGCAGCGACACAGAGCAACGAGAGAGAGACAGAGAGAGAGATAGCGCGCAGCAGCGAAAAACCGTACAGGCCTTACGGCCCAGAGCGTCTCGAGCTCCCGCCACGCCTTAATCCGACTCTGCCGTGGTTCTCTTCCGCCGTACCCCGTGCCTCCTTCGTTCTCTTGTCTCCTTCGATCGATCAATCGATCAATCCATTCAATCGCTCGCTCGCTCACACACATACCAGCGCCCTGCCGAGGTCGTGGCGCTGCTCCATTGGTGGTGGCTCTCGCACTGGACGCACGCGTGGAGGGTGTGTGATTGTTGCTCGATTCCGCCCGCTCGGTGCACTCGTGTGAGGCCACCACACTCGCACGCACGCACAGGGAATGGCAGCCGAGCTCAGCCACGAGCGAGTGTTGGCAGTGTTGAAGCTGCGCGAGCAATGGGAGCGCTATCGACGTGCTGAGTTGCCGCAGGTACTTTGCGTGCACTGCTCGCTCCTTGATGGCGACGATGGCGCTGACGACGCTTGCGCGCGAACAGAACAAACAAGCATTGTTCCGCAAGTTCCTCAAGCGCTTCGTAGAGCACTTTGGCGACTCGCAAGATCGCTACAGCAAGTACGCCATATGCAGCGAGCGATGGCTTGATTGATTGATTGATTGAGCGATGGATTGATTGATTGATTGATTGATTGATTGATTAGGTTCGCTGACACGACCGAGATCACGCGAGTGCTGTCATGGAAGCTGATCGAGAACCTCGCCAAGTGCTCGTCGATCAGCCGCGAGCAGAGCGCGCCGACGCTGTACGAGTACCTCTCGTCCGAGGCCTCGAACGGCACCTATCTCCTGTGGGCGCTCAACATCCTCACCAAGCAGAAGAAGAACGTCGCCGACATCTCGGGCTTGGCCTCGGTCGTGGTCGCCGTCGTCACCTGCCTGCTGAAGCCCTCGCTGCCGAGCGCCTCGTCGGTCTCGGCTGCCTCACCGTCGGCGACCTCCCTTGCAAGCTCGAGCTCCAACTCCAACTCCAACTCCTCGTCATCGTCACTGTCTTCACTCTCGTCACTCTCGACGCCAGCCGTTGCCTCGTCGCCCATGGTGGGCGCGTCGAATCGCGGATTGCTGTCGCCCATGTCACACACGTCGCTGGCGCACTTCTCGCGCGCCGCCACCGACCGCGAGCAGCAGCTCCAGGAGGACCTCGAGCAGCAGTTCATCCCGATCCCCGAGCTCTTCTCGGTCTCGCCACTGCCGTTCCATCAGTTCTCGTTCCTCTACGACCACCCGACGCCGACGTGGCTCGCTGCCACGCCAGTGGCGCTCGAAACCGCTCTCGCATCGTCGCCATCGTCGCCATCCGCTGCAGGCTCGGCTTCAGCAGGCGCCGCATCGGCGTCTGCCTCACCGCCCGTGCGAGCGCGTGGTTACAATGTTCGCGCCGTGTGCTTCAATCTCCTCTCGCTGCTTCGCAACCTGACGGCCAACTCCGACACGCTGCGAGAGCTCGATCGCAACCAGCAACTGGTGCCGCTCATTCGCTTGCTCGCCTTCTACCAATACCTGCCGCAGCACACCACCAACGTCGGTCTCACCAAGGAGGCCGTGCACAAGCAACTCATTCGAGTGCTGGCGATCATGTTCAACTCGGCATGCTTGTACTCGCAGCAGATCACGCTCTTGACTCAACTGGTACCTACTGGCGCTCATCTCTCTCTCTCTCTCTCTCTCTCTCTCTCTCTCTTCACGTAATCCATGATACTGATGCAATCACCGAACCAACTAGAAAATCGTCGAGTTGCTGCTGTCGACC
>ERZ778026.4163-NODE-4163-length-11617-cov-10.207231_pt1 | contig 11617 bp, 15 predicted proteins | sample MGYA00375756_ERZ778026 | MGnify/ENA primary metagenome ERZ778026 (study PRJEB29350, sample SAMN05389820) | bioreactor metagenome | isolation source: Ammonium sulfate bioreactor | place: South Africa: University of Cape Town | collected 2014-02-18 ... | reverse complement strand
ACACGAGACACGAGACACGAGACACGAGACACGAGACACGAGACACGAGACACGAAGCAAGAGCAGAGTGGTATGGCAGCAACGAGACGACGAACGAACGAATGCAAGAGAGCGAGAGCGCGTCTCTGTTCCTTCCATTCGCTCACTCACTCCCTCTCGCTCGCATCCACACTCCGAGACCCTCCTGCTCGGGCAGCCCCCTTCCCCTTTCCTTTCTGGCTTCTCGCCAACACCCTATCAACGCCTTCTACCATTCTTACAAAGAAAGAGAGAAAGATCGATAGTTTATTGGTATCGGCTGTTCGTATCGATTGGATATTGAAGATGGCGGGCGCTCCACACACGTTCGAGAAGACGCACTTTCGACTGCCGACCAACTGCAGCTACTGTGGCGATCGTATCTGGAACTGGAGCAAATCTGCCTACCAATGCTCGGGTATCTCTCTATTCTATTCGATCGTGATGAACCGAGAACCGTGGCCAATGCAAGCCTGATCGAATTGGTTGTGTGTGTGGTCGACGCAGTGTGCCAATCGTATCCCGTACATCGACGATGCGTCGACAAGGCGTCGAGCATCCTGTGTCTGGCGCAAGACGGTACCACGGCAGGAACAGGGGGTGCCGCACCTGCACAACATACAACAGGGCATGGCAGTCTATCAGCGTCGGTCGATCCGGCAGCATCGTTGGCTGCAGGCGGAGGATCTCGTTCGCCACAGAGCACCTCGGCTCCGAGTCTGACAGTACCCGAGCGCGGTTCGAGCAGTACCTCGTTGCTGACACCCGAGCACCTCTCGATCCTGTACGTCGAAGGCTCCTCAATGCGATCGATGATTGCTATCTCGCAACGACAACAACAACAAACAACGAACTTGATATCGAAGCACTAACATGCACGCACATTGACATGCCACACGTCTCGTTGCAACTTGCTGCATCTGCATATCTCGACTCGCACAGCCGCGAGAAGCATCCACATCTAGAGGCACAGTATACCGAGCTTCAGCGGCAGATCGATCAAGAGAGTGCCGCTATCCAACAACTCAGTAACCAACGCGAAAAGGTCACGAGCGACGTCTATCAGCTACAACGCATCTTGCAGACCTTGCACTCGATGAATCTATCGTGACCGATGGCCAGACCGGCTCTCTTCCATAGTCAGTCGCTCATTCGTCAGCTCTCGTGAGAAGCAACGAGATGGCGCATTGTACGTGTGTATTGTTATGGCGGTATACTTGTAGAGTATCATATGCCGTGTGCATGTGCGTGTGCGTGTATGTATAGATGATTGATTGATAGATTGATGCCATGTATCAATACCAAGCTCTTCTGCATCCAACGTATCTCTCGCATGGACCTTCGCAACTGATTCGTTTGATTCGATGTGTATCGCGCGCACACTCACAGCTGCCATCTATGCTTTGCATCTCGCTATAGTGAGTTCAAGCAATCTTTCTTTATTGATTGGCCAGGTGGTAGTGGATTCGGGCTGGCGAATGTGATTCGATTAGCGTCGTTTGGAGGCGGTGCCGCGTGGAGCTCGACGGCCTTGGTCTCGGGGTCGTTGCTCTCGCTGCTCGGCTCGCTCTTGATGGCGGATCGCCATGTAATCCTCGCCATCTTCAGTCTTGCTGCTTCGCCGAGGGGCACTTGCGGCGGCAGGACGATGACGGCCGCTGGCTTCTTGGTCGTCCTCATCGATCGGCAATCGATCGAGCTCCTCGTCGTCGGGATGAACGTAATCATCGCCCTCCTGTAGCGCGTCGATCTTGGCACTCGCGGCCTCTCGCTCCCATCTCTTGGTGACTGACAGCACCGTATGTTTGACGACAGTCGGATCGGGCAGTACGTAGAGATCGCCCGAGTGCGCCTTGCGTGCCGAGCGATACCACGAGGTGCCAGAGCTACGAGCAATCACTCGCTGTCGAATGTCGCCATCTCCCTCGCACATGTCGAGCCACACGTGACCGCCAGCCAATCGTGGCTTGCGCATCAAACGTCCAAACTCCGGGTTGCGAATAGCCTTCACTGCTTGAAGTGCTCGTTCCTCCTCGGCTGTATGAGAGAGAGAGAGCGAGTGAGTGAGCGCTCCAATGGCGGCGATCATGTACAACACAAGCGTACTTGTGTCATCTTTACGCAAGACAATGTAGGAGAAGCTCTCGTCTTGCCAATTGATCGTGGCATCCTCCTTTGCTTCGAGTTGTACGCGGAGTCGTTGCACTCGTTGCTTAAAGTGGCACCAGCTAGCGCCACCGCGGATTGGGCACTCAAACGAATGCGGGCAAGGCGACACTGCCGTCGTGCCCATTTGCAGCGCCGCTGCCCTCAGCTCGCGAATAATCTCAAAGCTACGGCGGATGGTCAGGAGACGCTTGCAGATAGGTGTCGAGTGATTCTGCACATACCCAACAGGAGTTCCAGGCTCGACGATCGCGAGCATGCCACCGACCTTGAGGCTCTTAACCAATGATTGCAAGGTTTTGCTGTATCGAGTGCGAATCTGATATTAGAAGGAGAGTATTGCGTACAAGAAGGAGAACATTGCATACCTTCGCTCCAACGGAGATGCCAGCTCACCGAGCACATACGAGGCCGAAATAAAGTCGATCACAGGAATCTCCTTTCCAAAGAGCAAGAAGCTGCGGTACTGCAGCGGTGCGTTCAAGCCCTTGAGGAGCTTCTCGGACATGTCGAGCATGAACGGTGAAGGCTCGACGACAAGGTAGCGTCGGATCTTTTCTCCCCAGACTTCAGAAGCCGCCCTGTTGGTCGTGCGTGTGACGGTATCAGCAGCTGGCGGCAGGGCATGTGCAAGAGAAGGAACTCATATTCGTACAGGATGGAGGTTCCGGGACCCGAGCCGTAATCCATCATTACCTCTGGTACAAAGGCAGGATCTCGTTGTGCCAACTAGCGTGATTGAATGAAGGACTGCTTGAGTCAAGTAGTTCGCATCCCACACACACGTACGCACGCAGAAACACGAACCTCCTGATAGATTCGAAAGTTGGCAGCGTAGGTGGCCGGCAACCGGTGAGAAACGTATGCTCGCGCGTCGGATTCCGAGTACGAGATGGTTGGCAACTCGGCCTAAGTGCATGAGTTTGCTAGGTGAGGATCGTGAAAGAGGATAAGAAGAAGTGGCAGCTAGGTCTACGTACAGCAACCATCTCGGCACACTCGCGTTTGGTGACCTTGATACGCGTACGAAGTGCTGACGATAGCAGACTCGAATCTGCTTGTAGCTGCTTGCGCGATCGACCTAAAGTAACCGTTCGCCCGAGACCAAATCGAATCAATCAATCAATCAATCAAGCGAATTGAATCGAATCGAGTCGAATCGAATCGAGTCGATTGGAAATGATTGATGAGGTTGCTTGTAGATGACCAATCGATCGAGTACCTCGCGCGATGAGTTCGATTCGATCTCGTAGTGACTGTGGCAGCACCACGGTACCAAGATGGAGATCGATTCGTTTCGACAAGCGTTCTGCTCGTGCCGATTGAGATGCCCGTCGTTGCAGGTCGTCGGCTTGGTAGTCTTCTCGCTCGCGCTGTCGCTCTTGCCTCTGCTGCTGCCTCTGCTGCTCCTTGAGCTCGAAGCGCTCGCGTCGTCGCTCGAGTCGTTCGCGATCTTGCGTCGCTTTCTCAATGTCCTTCCTGTCTCGACGTGACTTGGGCTCCAAGAGCGCGAGATCCTGCTCGGTGAACTCTTCGTCGTCGCTGCCATCGTCGCCGTCGCCGTCACCTTCTTCGTCGAGCTCGTCGAGCTCATCGAGTTCATCATAGTCCTCCTCGTCCTCATCTTCGGCATCGGCGTCTTCCTGATCGTCGTCGGCATCCTCCTCATCATCTTGTTCGTCGTCGTCATCATCGTCGCTGGTAGCACGTCGTCTACGACGACGACGTCGATCGCCGTCATCGATAGAATCAGGCTTCTCGATGAGCGAATCGAGTTCGTCGTCGCGATCGTCATAGAGCTTGCGCCGCCTCTTCGCATCGACGTCGTCGTCGTCGTCCTCATCGAGACCCAGCCCCTTCAACGCTACTCCCAACAAGAACACCGATGATAAGCACCACCAACCACCAACCACCAACCACGCTACTCACTCACTTACTCGCTCACACTCCCGCGCATCCATCTACGCATCCATCGAGCGCGCGTACCATCGTCTTGGTCGTCATCAGGAGGCACGCCAGTGATCGGTCGGAACGGAAGTCGACGCGTCGCGAACGCGCGTCGCTGCGCCAGCCGACCGCCGACCGAAGCTCCCACTCGAGTACCACACCACCGCGTGGTCGATAACAACGACACCGACACCGACACGACGCCGTGCTCGTGGCCGTGAGATTGATGGCAGTGACTGAAGACCGAGCTCGAGGCGCCGACCGCAGGCTGCTGCCACCATCGAGCGCTCCACAACGCCGCTCGCGGCTGCATCGACGCCACCGCCCGCCGTATACTCGCCAGCGCCATTGCCTTGAATCCAATCAACGTGCGCTCGTGTGTTTGTGTGTACCAACCCTATCTATATGTCTATCTACCTCACTGATATCGACCTTGGTAGCCGCAACGTGATGAGATAGACGAGACAGCCACGACGACACGCGCACGACACGAGGACACCAACGAACTGACGATGGTGCTCGATCCCGTAGGTGCTCGTGCTGTTCCTGCTCGGTCCCTCTGATCCCGAACCGCGCTATCATAACTACAGTACCGCCCAAGGCCTTCTCAACGACGCATGAGCACATCTCCAACTCGTAACATTCAGCTCATTCCGAAAGACAGTTGGAGTTGCGTAGATATCCAACTATGCATGGGATAGGGCGCATTGTGATAGTATTTATACCGAACGTATTGAACCAACCAGAGGATTGACAGTAAAACAGATGGTGATGGATGGATGGATGGAACACAAGATAGCTAGAACGAGTGAGCGAGAGAGGCAGAGAGATAGTGAGAGAGATAGCTAAACAAAGATAGATAGATAGATAGTTAGATAGGTGGACCTAGCTAGACAAGCACAGACAGCACTCTGCGGCGCCACCGCTTAGGAGATGTCCTCGGACGCTCCAAAGCTTTGACGCGTGCGTATGGTGCATAGGATGCAGATGAGTGATGAGGGGAGTAAGTTATAACATGAGAACAGGGCACCTGGCGCTTGCGCACACACGCACACACGCACACGACATATGGCACGTCCCGGTACTCTCGATGATTAAGATGGAGAAGTATGACGGCGTCGTAAAGCGTGTGCGTGGGCACACATCTCAATGCTCGACCGCACGAGAGTTGGAGAATGAGAGAGAGAGAGAGAGAGAGAGAGAGAGAGAGAACTCGAGTTCAGAGGCTTGAGGGCTTGATGTATCAAAGCGACAGGGCTTGGGTTGTGGGTTGAGGCTTGATTGCGTCGGGTCTTGAGGGAGCTGGTTGGATCGTGCGAGGACGAGTACGAGTACGAGTGCGAGTACGAGTTGGTTACAAAATGAAACATGTCTTCTTGCTGCGGCGCGGAGGCACGAAGACGTTCTCGGTGCCCTCGGAGTAGAGGCCGGCCTCGATGGCCTTGCGCACGAGACGAATGCACTCGGCGTAGGCCTCGTCGATGTTGATGCGCGCCTTGGCCGACGCCTCGATGAACGGTACCTCGAACTCGCGCGCGAGCTTCTCGCCCTCCTCGCGCGAGACCTCGCGGTCCTTGACGAGGTCGCACTTGTTGGCCACGAGCACGAATGGATACGACTCCTCGTCCTTCACCTGCAGGATGCGGTCGCGGAACTCGCGCACCGCCGAGAAGCTCTCGCGCGACGTGATGCTGTACACGCACAGGAATCCCATGCCCGAGCGGATCTGTGAATCGCGCATCGCCTGTACGAGTTTCGAGCGTTTGGTGAGTGGATGTCGAGAGAGAGAGAGAGAGTGTGGCGAGGAGCGAGCGCGGCGCGCGAGATACATACCGCATACTCCTCTTGACCGGCCGTATCAAGGACGTCGAGCATCTCGACCGTCTCGTCCACGGTGACTTGCTTGCGGTACGAATTCTCTGTAATGGACGTAGCACCGCAAACGTACAGTCGACCGATGCATGGGTAGTGAGCGAGACCGATAGCGAGAAGGAGCAGGAGAGAGCGAGCGTCGCTGTCGTAAGGAGCTCTCCACGCAGAGCGCCAACGCACCGATGGTGGGATCGTAGTCGTTCACAAAGGTCGAGTTGACGTATTGCATGGTGATGGCCGACTTACCGACACCACCACTGCCCAACATCACCAGCTTGAGGATGCCCATGATGCGTGTACAGAGCGAGGAACGAAGGTGGGACACGGAAGGAGGGCGCGAGATCGATGGACACGCCGAGAGGGAGCGATAGCAGGCCGCGTTGGTCTCCAAGCCGTAGAACGCACGCTACAACAACCAAGACCACAACCACCACGACAACAACAACGGCACAAATAGAATAGAGAAGGAAGGAAGTGCAGAGCACGGTGTGCGTGGGTGTGTGCGTGGGAGCAGGCAGACGAGCGAGTGTTGTTGTTGTTCAGGGAGACGCGCACAACCACCACCACGCGCTCTCCGTCTCAGCGAAACACGCACTGCGACACACAGAGAGGAGGAGCGAGACAGGAGGAACGACGTGAGCCGCGACCTGGACAAGTACGCTACAGCAGTTTGGATGGGGTATCGCCAACGAATGGCAGTAGGCGCCTTGGTAGTACAAAGGCAGTATTCCACGTTGTGGCCGTGGCGATCCGAGTTCGATTCTCGGCCAAGGCACTTCTCTTTTTTTTTTTTTGTGGCGTTGCTCTCTTCCCCTCTGCCGCCTCTCCGTGTCTGCCGCTCTCTCTCTCTCGCACGGTCCTGCCGTCCGCTCATACCCTTCGGCATTGCTGCCACTCGTGCACGCAGGGCGTACGATGTTGGTGGTACACTGATTTTTGCGGGGCAGTTTAGTCTCCAATATATCACAAACGAACATGAGTGAAAATGGCTCCCTCTATCTCTCTCAGTCGGTTGGCTGTGCGTGCCACCGCTCGTCCCATTCGCTCTCGGCTTGCTGTGTAAAATCGCACACTTGCTGCACCAACACGTCGAACTCCTCGACCGAGCGCGCAAGTCAGGTGGGTAATGGTCAACTGCGTTTCACAAGTTTACTCGGACCATCGAAAGCGGTACTTGGGCCGGAATCAACACACGGTTAGACCAAGCGATGTAGAGTGACCATCCCATTGGCAGGTGATCGTGGCGTAGGCACAATATGATCCAATTGGAACGCTAGAACAAACGGTTCGCTTCATCTTGAAGTTGACGAGAACCGCCGAGGCAGACCAAGAGCTGGAGCTGGTCGAGATCGAAGCGACGATGCTGTCGTGACTGCCCTGAAGAATGTAGTAAAACGTGTAGCTCGACGACATGACAAGGTTCGCTTCAAGGCGCGGCAGCCACCCGTAATCAAGGTGCTGTTGTACAGACCCACCGCCACCACGCGCTGTCCGTCTCAGCGAAACACGCACTGCCACACACAGAGAGGAGGAGCGGGACAAGAGGAAGGACGTGAGCCGTGACCTGGACAAGTACGCTACAGCAGTTTGGATGGGGTATCGCCAACGAATGGCAGTAGGCGCCTTGGTAGTACAAAGGCAGTATTCCACGTTGTGGCCGTGGCGATCCGAGTTCGATTCTCGGCCAAGGCACTTCTCTTTTTTTTTTTTTGTGGCGTTGCTCTCTTCCCCTCTGCCGCCTCTCCGTGTCTGCCGCTCTCTCTCTCTCGCACGGTCCTGCCGTCCGCTCATACCCTTCGGCATTGCTGCCACTCGTGCACGCAGGGCGTACGATGTTGGTGGTACACTGATTTTTGCGGGGCAGTTTAGTCTCCAATATATCACAAACGAACATGAGTGAAAATGGCTCCCTCTATCTCTCTCAGTCGGTTGGCTGTGCGTGCCACCGCTCGTCCCATTCGCTCTCGGCTTGCTGTGTAAAATCGCACACTTGCTGCACCAACACGTCGAACTCCTCGACCGAACACGCGTTGTTCAAGAACGGGTGCTGCGCAAAAGTAGAGCAATGAATTTGTGAGTAGATTGTTGCTCTCTCGCGCCTCGCGCTGGCGTAGCACGTACATCGAGGAGCTTGGCCGCAGTTGGTCGAGCGTTCGCGTCTACTTGCACGCACGCTTGCACAAAGTCACGCGCAAGCGAGCTCCAATTGCGAAATATCACTTGCGATACACCGCTGATCAAGTACTTGATGATTGCCGCCATCGGTGGAAAGTGAGCAAACCTGTCTCGACACCCAATAGAATATATCGTATCGTGAGCTTCCTCTCGGCCGTCGAATGAGGCGACACTACCAATCATCGAGTATACTAGCTTGTACGCACGGTGCTTCGCCATTCAATAGCACGAAAACCAGCATGCCTAGAGCCCAGATATCGCACGCTCGTGCATCGTACGCGAATGGGTCGCAGCAGTGCATCTCGGGAGCCTGCCAATAGGGAGTCTGCATTTACACGCAACGCGCGCGCTCGGTGTCAGTTCGCTCTCACTGGTCAAGAAAAAGTACAGCTTGGTGATACCTTGATCAAGGTTGGATTTTGGTAGCGAGGGTAGTACGCCATGTAGTCGTAGGTGCTTGGTTCGATCACCACGCGCCCACCAACGTCCAGCCAGATTAGCTCGCCTTTCAAGCATCGATGCGCAAATCCCGCTTCATGAATAGCGACCAATCCTTGCAAGATCTACCATCAAAATGCCAAGCACATGGCGAATAATTAATGAGCTTGATTTTTGATCACGTTCTTACGCAGAACTACAAGCAACGGAGGTGGCGGTAGCAGCAGAGGTAGAAAGTACGTACCTGTTTGCAGATATACGCCACTTGCGCTTCGTTGAGGCGCATAAATTCCCACAAGTCACTGACGTCCGATAGTAGTACTGAGTGATACTCGGTCACCATCCACAGCACGGTCGACCGCGAATCAGCACTCTCGGGCTCGTCCTCCGGTGTCTGGTAGCACGCAACCAAGCGCTCGAGGTTCGGATGCTTCAACGCCAGCATCTCGTAGTCCTGCAAGAAGCAGCACGCCTGAACCGACGCAAACGTCTGCTTGATATGCACTTGCATTCCGGATTGAATATGGTTCGCACGATAACTCGTCAATCCAAGCCTATGCGCCTCAATCCAAACACACGGGAAGCCCACAACCATTTATGTGTGATCAGCAAGAGCAATGGTGCAGCGGGTCTACATACTATAGAGTCATGTATAAAGGCAATAGGTCCTGTTGTTCGTACCGCTCACCAATCTTGAGCCAGTTGGTGTAGTGATTCTCAGGATCGGTCGTCTCAAAGTAGTGGCCTAGAAATACCAATAACATAACCCAAATCATATCGAAAGTATTCGTTAGTCAATCTCAATGCGAGAATAATTATCGATGTTGATACATTTATCCAACCAAGCGAAGCGTGTATGTGTGGGCGTGTAGGCGCGTACCGAAATCAGGAGACCAATAGAAAAAGAGCGCTGGTCGAGGCGCCAAGCGAGATCCAACGCTCCATGGGTCCATCGCCAATCGCAGCGATCGTAACAAGAGTGGTGCTTTTTGGAGGACTGTCGAGTTGAGAATTCTCGAGATCTCGAGTCCTTCGATCAAGAGTTGATCCAATAGTGGCGGGAGCCGTTGTATCATCTTCAACGAGACCAGAAAGAAAGCACTCATCAATAAAATGCGAGTAATAAATACATTCACACTAATGAATGAACGAATGAACGGATGAATGAGTAAATCTCTGTCGTACACTGGATATCGAGGCATTCTCGATCGTGTGCTCTTCAGCGAGGCACGGAAAATGAAAGCGTTTCTGATAGAACAAGGCCGGCAGACACGCAACCTTGGATGCCGTGGTATTGATGGCTTGTCGCCATTGGCTCGCGACCGCCGGCGACTCGGTCGTCAGGTAGTACTTGCCGCCAGGTATCGTGAGATGGTGGCTCGCAAGCGATACGACGAACGGCGATATGTTCAATTGCAGCATGGCGCCATCTTGCTCAGCGAGTACGCTTTGAATTGGGAACCATGCCAGAGCTCTCACAAATACGGGCTCCCTCTGTGGTCGACATTCAAGTACGGTGCATTGGAATCGGCGTTAGAACAACAGCAGCAACAGCACCAACGAACTCATCACATTGGAAATAAAGCATTGAGTCGGGAGAGGATCGACGCATACCAGCCCAGGATACACAAATAACAACAAATGAGTCTTGGTTAAATATAGAGAACAATCTCGCGTGTCAGCCGAGAAGCAATAGCGCAATCGAAGGCCCGAGACCCGAAAGGCCTTGTCGAGTAGTGCTCGAGCGATCGGAATCGAGTACAACTTGCGCGCCTCCTGTTGCAATCGAATCCAAATGTTGTGCCACGAAGCGACGTTGCCAGTCGCGTCGCGGCGATTGAACTCGAACGCTTGCGAGAGCGACGAGTCGCGTTGCTTGGTGGCGTGGCTCGAGAAGTCGATCGCGTTGGCTCGGTAGAGGTTGCCGAACATGGGCTTCCAGAGTTGATTGTGTATGCTGACGGCTGCCCATTCGCGACACACCAGTCGTACTTGTAGTAGATCTGGCACTTGTAGATAACTATACGTTCGAGCAGTGTTAATGAGCGTTCATCACGAGCGTCGCCACCATTTGGCGCCATTCGATACGAACCTAAATATCATATAGAGTACACTGCTCGGTAGCGGAGGTAGTGGAAATGCCGGTGTCGATGCAGAGTCTTGCTTTGCTTCGCTCGAGGTCGCTTGTGTCGGGATAACGATTGGAGAGATCGAAGGCGATGTAGAGATCGGTATCGTACTCAATGGCGGTAATGGCGCCTTGACCACCGATGATACAGCACGTCTATTCGAGTCGGATGAGAGCGACCTCGATGCTGATGATGGCGGTACTGATACCATGCTGCTCCTCGACGTCGCTGGAGCGGCTGAAGCCACCACGGCGTCCGAGGCCGAGAAGGGCTTCGACGATATGCGTTGTTGCTTCTTCTTGCTCTTGGAGTTGTTGGTCTCGCGAACCGGAGAGTCGGGAGGAGATGGAGGAGCACCAAGCTCCTCGAGCGAATCCAGTGAGTTCGATCGAGTTAAGGCGACCGGAGAGGCCGTTGTCGAGACTGTGTTCGATCGCTGTTGTTGCTGCTGCGATGGCGCCATCGATCTCCTCGAATCAGCGTTCGATCCCGACGTCGACGAAGAGTCACACGCAAACGTGGATGTTCTACCGCGTGATGCAGGTGGAGTCTTGCTCGTGCTTGGGGCCGTGCTCGACGCGCTCGTGGTCTGAAGCATCGAAGAGAGCATCGCTGGATTGTCCATGGCCTCGAGTATCGAGAACCGACTAGCGAGATCCTCGGACGACGTCGACGTTGGCGACTCGTCTTGATCGGTGCCCAGCAGTGTCGACGACGGCGTCGATACCAAGGAGCCCATCAAGCTCACGGACTCGCGCGCTTGTCGTCGCTCACTCGCGAAGCTTCCGAGCAAGAAGGCCTCCTGCACGGCGCCCAACTCACGCACGATCTCATGCTGTATCGCTGCATTAAAGTACGCCTGCTCTCATGCA
>ERZ778026.4160-NODE-4160-length-11624-cov-9.720978_pt1 | contig 11624 bp, 16 predicted proteins | sample MGYA00375756_ERZ778026 | MGnify/ENA primary metagenome ERZ778026 (study PRJEB29350, sample SAMN05389820) | bioreactor metagenome | isolation source: Ammonium sulfate bioreactor | place: South Africa: University of Cape Town | collected 2014-02-18 ... | reverse complement strand
GGAGTACATACAAGAGTTCTTGGCCGACAAGCGACGCTACATTCAGCTATACACGACCAAGAAGCAAACCTACGCCGATATGCGCCTCTCGGATGACGAGCAGCGAGAACTCGCGCAACTCGAAACCAAGCACACCTACAAGGATATCATCATGTATGTGCGTGACGGAGTGATGATGGTGGCAAAGACGGTGGTCCTCACTCCTTCGTACGCATACTCGATGTTAGGTTCCGAGTGTTGGCAAATGCTTTCGTGCAGAAGCATCGCGAACATTGGGAAGAGGAACAACGCAAGATACAAGAGAGTAAGCGCAACGCTGGATGGTATGGCCGTCTCTGGGGCGGTGTATCGTACTCGCAGGCGACACTCGGCCCCAGCGTCGAGAACACCGACACATGGAAGGAGATCTACGCCGCCATTGCGTCGGATGGCGAGCAGGCGCAACAACTGGCGGGCGAGAGTGATGTCATTCCGCCCGAGTACGTGCGATACAAGATGTCGGTCAAGATCGATAGCAGCTCGTTGACACTCACGGGCTCGAATCTCGAGCGTATCGCCGTCGGTACCGTGTCGTTCTTTTCGTTCGCCGTTGCCAAGAGACCCACCTCGACGAAGCTCGAAATGAGTGTTCAGTACGTGACTGCCACCTCATCACTACCACCATCCTCACCAACTCAATTTCATTGACCAATTCATTGCTATGGAAAATACAGTTCGATTTGTGTGGAAGACCACTTCTCCGAGAACACTCTGTACCCATTGGTTGTGACGCCTGCCACTCCGGCGTCAACTACACCCAAGAAGATGAAGAAGACCACCAGCAGTCTCTGGAGACGGCCTGAAGAGGGACAAGAGTTCTTGCGAGTGGCGTACGAGATTCGTCCCTTGAATGAGGTTGCTGATTTCCGACTCGACCTCTCCATGAAGCCACTCAACATTGGTACCGTATAACGGCGTGAGATCTCGTCCGTCTGGAGCGCGGGTGACTCTTGCCAACTCTTACCAACTTGTCATGCGGTGTGCAGTGGTACCACGGCTCTTGATGAAGCGAATCTGGTCGTTCTTCATTGCACCTGTCATCCAACGGCGCACGTTGCGCGACCTCGAAGTCGCTGCACAACTCAAGCTCCAGGCCATTCGAAAGCAGACCGAGGAGCAGCTTGTTGCCGCTCTCAGTGAGCGCAAAATGTACGACGAGACTCAAGTCAGAACCGCACACTACCGACATCAGATCGATCTGACTGACTGACTGTTTCTTGCCTTTCATGCAGCTTCTCACTGAATCTCAACGTCAAGGCACCGACGCTGTGGGTGCCCCAAAGTCATAGTGACTGCAACGCACCACTGTTGCTCTTGGTTCTAGGTTCGCTCTCCGTGTCGTCAGATTTGTCGGCATCCGAAATGGCAAAAGGCAGCAGTAAGCAGCAACTTGGCGCCAACGGCTCACCACAACAAGAACAAGACCGGCAACAACCGCAAGAACACCGCACCTCGGCACCCAAGAGCCTCCGTGACATGTTCCTCTACAACAAATACGACATGAAGTTGCAGGAGATCAGCGCCATTCTCACCACGCTCTCAAAGCATCAACTCCAAGCTCCCGATATCGCAGCAGCTGGAGCAGTTGGCGCAGCATCAGCAGCAGCGCCAACAACAACAGCAACAACAAAAGAAGAAGATGCGGCACTGGAGACATCAGCAATCTCTCGCGTGGCACTCATTCCGCCATTCAACGTCGATGCCATTCTGCAGATCTGCCGTATTCAATCGGATGACTTTCCATTGATCAAGCTCTCGGGCCAACTTCCGTCGTTGATCGGCTTCATTACGGCGCAGCAAGTCACCGATGCTTATCGCATCATCGACAGCGTACTGCTCGGCAATGATGGCTCCAAACCTGCCTCTGCAGCCACCTCTGCTCCTGCCTCACACACGGGACCACCCTCCACCGCGGCGGCATCGGCATCGACATCGGCGTCGGTATCTCAACTCGAACCGTATCAACCACCACTCGAGGTTGATGCAGCAGCCGAGGAGGACGAATTCGCGCTGTTGGGAAGTGACCAACAGCTTCCACCTACTGAAGTGCCGGTTGTCGACGAAGCCGAATCGATCAAACAGCAAGCTGACGTACAATTCTCGATACCACAGCTGAACGTACGTGCCATTTGTTAGTCGAAACACCGCGGTCATTCGTGCTCATCAACGCACATCCATCCAGGTATTCTTGTATGAGGAAGGCCAGGAGCAAGCAATCCAACGCCTCGGCCCACATGGTGGCTCGATGGTTGCACTATCGGTTACGGCAGTGAAAGGCCTGGTACGTACCTGCGTCTCGACGCAAATTGACTTGCAAGTCATATACACTGACCGAGAGACCCTCCGTGCAGTTGCTCAAAACGTCCGATGGAGCTGTGTTGAGGGCCAGTGTCGGTGTCTTGAGTGTGATCGACAACCTACAGCCACACGGCGACGAGTTTCGCTACTTGGCGTCGTCGTGGTCGCAATCGATCGTCGCACCAAGACCCGGTGGAAAGCCATCACCCTCCACCAAGCCACATGTGTCACTCAGCGACTTGCAATCACCGATCAAGATCGTATCTGCAACGGCAGCCGCAGAACAAGGAAGCGGCTCCAAGTTGATTGAGATCGAGTACCAAGGCATCTCGAACCGCTCTCCGCGCTACAACGATGTCGACCATGCCGTAGCGTTGCGCCTCAATACGCTTCACATTATGGTCAACCGTCCGACAATCAAGAAGCTCACATCTTTCTTTCATCGAGGTACCTGCCAAGAATCTCGGAGCGGGCGCAATGTCCCCCCTTGTAATCGACTCACAGTGCATTGGTACAAAATATAGTGTTGAACAACTTGAGCCGGTACAAGAGCGAACGCCAAGAACTACCTGCACCACCAACAGCGACTACCGAAACCGAACCAACCTCCGAATCGCTCCCAGAAACAGCTCCCGAACCACCAAGCGGCACTGTTCCTGTGAGCAACAGTCCTCCTGTTAATCCCAAGCGAATCCTGCTCAAGTTCTCGCTACGACTCATGTCCTTGGGTGTAACGTTACAACGAAATGGCTATCGAATTGTAGAGGTGCGTTCTCTCTCTCAGCCTCCTGAGTAAGTACTCGAGAGAGCTTAACTAAGAGATATCAATTGGGGTAATTTAGTGGGAACTTCGTGAGAGCTACATTGCTATCGCGATCCAACCATCCAAGTTGTCAGTCGAGGGAGACCTGGGTGCAATGACTCTGCTCTACGCCAACCCGAACGTGCAAGTCGAACCTCGAGCAGATCATCAGCCACAGCATTCGCCATCGCCGTCATCGTCTCCATCCTCCTCTGCAGAACCGCAGCCGCAACACTTTACTCGTATCCTGGAGATTGACGAAAACCGCCTCGTGCAATTCTCATTCAAGCTCGGCCTGGGCGACAACGCAGCGCCCATGTATCTCTCACACAAGCCATCGAGCTCGAACCCCGACGGCGCGCACGTGTATCCGTTCTTGACACCAAAGAACCCTGTGGCCGACGATGGTGAGACGGCAGTGCCGTTCGATGCCATGGTTCGAGTCAAGATGAGCTCGATGCGCTTCTTGTTCGTACAACGATTTTGGCAGGACATCAAAGCATACTTTAACTGGTTCGAAGGAATGAACCATGTCGTGAACACGCAAGCTGCACGTGTGGCGCAAGCAGCCACCAAGAAGAGGTACCATCACGATGACGATACCGCCTCGTGCAACGCACCTCCGAGACTCACTTCCAATCCATTTGACTTGCTCATCAACAGAGTCGGCTTCGAGATCGTCTTGCTACATCCCATGTTAATATATCCCAAGGACGCCAAGAGTCCCGAGTGTATAGTTGCTGGTACGTGTTGCTAATGCTCCTTCTGTCGCTCGCACTCTTGCAAGGTTTAGCTAACTTCACACTGCATATGACCTCATCAACAGATCTAGGACACATTGTCGTCAGCAAGATTGTATTTGCAAAGCCCAATCAAGAGATTACCAATCGGTTGGCGATCGAGATCATTGACATGAACTTGCGTACATCGGTCATTGGCTCGCAAACCCACGATCGCTGGGTGTTGCACAAGACGGCCGTCTTGGTGATGATCGATAAACCAGAGGTACCACGGCGAGGAGGTTGCAGCAGTGTTGGTGACGCCGATGGCACCAAACTGACTGCAATATGCGTACGCACAATAGAACGACGTGAACCACCGCTACCCCGAATCGACGGTGATAGTCGAGATTCCGCACATTGCAGTCGATATCACCGAATATCAGTACAACCTGCTGCGCAACACGATCGAGTACAACATTTGTGAGATCGTCATGACGCCGGCCGAGGCCATCAAGATGGCTGGTAACTTTCAGGCTGACATCTTGCGGCGTCAAAGTGCACCAGCCACTGATGGTGATAGCGATGTACGCGAGGAAGCTTCGACCGCGACTCACACGTCAACTTCAACGTCAATGTCAACGTCGCCATCAATTAGTCTGCCGGTTTCAACTCCAGAGGATGCCACAACACAAAAGCCACCAATCACAACTGCTGAACTACCCACGAGCTCGACAACGACCAGTGCACCTGCTCCTGCTCCTGCTCCTGCTCCTGCTTCTGATCCTGGTCCTCCTTCTCTTCCTACTCCAGCTGCTCCCACACAAGAACCACCAACACCGCGACCCAAGGCGAGTGGCTGGGTGACGTATCACATTCTAGTCAACATTCACGACATTGAACTGATTCTGCATCGTGGCAAGGGCTTCTACACCAACCCCCTGCTTCCACGTGACCCTGATGCTCCACTCGAGTATCCACTGCCTCCCAGCACCGAGCGCCACGTCAAGAACGAAGCCGATCGAACGGCACCATTGTGGTCTTCGCGTATTCTCGCCGGCCAGGCCAAGAACTTTGCCATGACGTTCGACATGACGACCGAGTACTTTTACCACGGCCTGTTCTTGATCGAATCGGTCGAGCTGCGAGACGCTCGCCACCACTCGGTCAGTATCTTTGAGCAGATCATGGCACCGCGCTCGGGCCGCCATCGTCGTTCCCGACGACACCGCCACCCGGCTCCGAGGCCGCCGCATGCCAGCACCATGCCACCGACCGAACTCGCGTTGGCTGACGTGAGCAGCGCGTCGTTCGTACCGCTGGTCGACGATGAAAGCAGCTGCCCAAACTACGACTCGCTTGGTCGGCAACCATCTTCTGATGCCGACCGCCGTAGTAACGAGGACGAGGACGACGACGACGACGACGCTGTTGGCGGTGCTGTACCGCGAGCGCCCAATAAGGGTGGAACGGCGAACCACGACCTCGAGCGACAGCTCTTTGTCATCACGTACAACAAGCACCCGATCGGACACATGGAGCTGGTGATCAATATTGACCACCCGTACGGCGTACTGGTGCCAGACATGTGGGTCAAGTTGTACGACTTTATCATGCCGCTCAAGGATGGCCTGTTCAACACGATCGGCGTCTACCAGCGCTACTTGCAGTTCTGTCGCTTCCGTGACATGCGCACGCGCGAGACGCTCGCACAAGCGCAGCGTGACGGCCCGATCGAGCCGCTCGAACTGATTGCCGCCGCCGTGGCCGAGATCACCACCGTTCAGCCGGTGCTGGCACCAAAGGAGATCACCGAGATCATGGTCAACATCACCAATCCCGACACGTTCTGGATCCAGGACCAGACCGACCACAACACCTGGGCGCTCGTGCTGCACACCACGTGCTTTGTGCGATACTGCAACGACAACCGTGCTCGTGAGATGGAGGTCACGCTCGACTTTATGCGTAACGAAATCTACAAGTGTCGTTCGGTAGCGCAGCAGTCGGCGTCAGCGTCGCTCGTATCGCCCTTCACCTTCAACTTTCGCGTACGTCCACCACTCTACACTTGAGCGCACACAGAGTGCATACTAACGTTATCGATCACATTCGTCACACGTATCGTGTAGTATCACTCGAGATTCCAGCAACTGAGTGAGTTCGAGTTTCTCTTTGATTCGCTCAAGATCACCTTCAGTTATCGCGACTTTCTGCTGCTCCGTGCCGTGTATGCAGCGTGGAAACCGGCCGTCACTGACAAGGACCGGCCGACTCGCACACCACCTCCGCCGCCGCCAGGCACCGTGGTTGAGCCACCTCGTCCACCATCGGTGCAACGATTGTGTGTCAAGATCGACGAGGCACACCTGTCGCTCGTGAACGACGTGCACATCCAAGGTTTGGAGCAACGCGCCTCGATCCCAACATACAAGCTCCCGAGACCATTTCTAACAATCCATCATCGTGCGGCACAGTGCGCTCGAATCCTTTGTTGTTGATCCAACTCCATCAATTCTCGGTGCAGCTCAACAACTGGAGCACACGCTTCGGCATGACGTTGACGTACGACGTGGCGATCGAGTACTACAACAACCAGTACGAAGTGTGGGAGCCGGTCGTGGAGCCGTGGACCTTGCTTGCCAACTGGAACAACACCGAGGGTGAGGACCGTGAGATTGTCGTCGCGACACAAAAGCTCCTCAACGTCAACATCACCAAGGAGTTCACCAAGATCATGCTCGCTACCATGGAGGCCATCTCGCAAGATTTTTCGAGTCTCGAGTACGTCCATATGTGTGCCAACAACCTGTTTTGCCGAGCTCGCTCTCTCACTTGCACTCGCTCTGTGTCTCTCGCTCATGGCAGTACCGAGGGTGATCAACCAACAACAACAACAACCGATGCGATTGCTGGAGTAGGACCGAGCACCAACTTGTATTACATTCGCAACGACACTGGTATCGTCATGTGGTACAAGCTATCGGGGCAACGCGAGGCTCATCGCTTGCTACCTGGAATCGAGCAACCACTCGAACTCCAGGCCGTTACGAATACCATTAAGCAAGTGCATCGCGGTTCTTCTGCTGCTGCCACTACAAGCAGCAGCAGCAGTGCACGCAGTACAACGGCAGCAAGCGAGTTCGGGCAACTGTGGACCATGCGACAACTCGAGACGCAGCAAACCATGGCAGTACTCCTCGAGGGCAACTACAAGACTCACAGTGGCTTGCGTATCAACACGAGCGGCGTCAGTCGGTTGTACATTGATCCACGCCAAAACATTGCGAGCTTCGACGTCGGCTACCGACAAGGCTCCAAGGTGATCGCCATCCGCTCACGCGTCTTGATACACAATCTCTCATCAGAGAACATTGACGTGCAATTCGCTCTGCCGCACGAGAACGGCTCGGGCCAGCAGATCGAGAGCAAGCCCGGCTTGGCACCCGGTGCCACGCTCGCGATACCGATCATGTTCGCATGGAACGGCCAAATCTCGTTCCGACCGGCGTCGAGCGTGCAGAATCCGCGCTACATGTTCCAGGCCAACCCGTTCAAGATGGCCGACATCTACGCCGCCATCTCGGAGCGCCAGCGCAACATGGCGTCGCTCTCGATGCTGCCGTCGACCATGGTCAACGACTCGGTGATATCGCAGGACTTTATCGTGGCGCGCTATCTCGTCGTGTGCCCGCCCAACACTGCTCGCACGCAGTTCTTCATGATGCTCACGGCCGAGACCAAGCACGGTGGGCAGGACATTGTGATCTCAATGTACTCGCCGATCGTCATGCGCAATCTGTTGCCGTTTCCGTGTCGCTTGACGTTCTACGACAGTCGCGTGCGAAAGGCGTGCTTCCAAGAGACTCTTGCTCGCGGACAGGTTCGATTCATACACTCGGCTCGCGTTGTTGCGTTCACACGCTCACACTCGCTGCGCGTGAGATAGGAGCTGCATGTGACGCAGGTCGACATTCAGGCCGAGATGCTGCTTGGTGCCTATCTCGATCAGTACGGTGAAACCAAGGTTCCGGCCATCATCACTGGCGCGAGTACCACCGAGTACTTGGTCTTCAATGTACGCGTCTCATTGCCAGCACCATACGCGGCACATATGGCGGACAAAGGCTGACGGTGCTTGTGGTTGTCGCTTACACACACAGGACAACCTGACCGTACTGCTGGACAACTCGGTCGACGAGTACGGCGTGCAGCGCATCTCGTTGTACTGCACGCATTGGATCATCAATCGCACCGGTTTGGGGATGCTGTTTCGCACGTTCGACAACAAGTACCTCGCTGGGCAGCGCAAGCAGATTGCCATGAAGTGGGGCTTGGCCGGCGATCCGGCCGAGTGGTACACTGAAGAGGTCTCGCAGCCGCTGCTGTACTCGGTCAGCTCGGCCTCCAAGATCTTCCAGGCCATCACGGCCACATCGTTGTTGTCCCTCAAGATTGCCAACTCTGAGTGGACCGAGGCTATCGACATTTCAGCCGAGGAGCCACGGTACGCGACGTGCACTGCAACGACCAGCTTTGCTCAATAACGACTCACTCGAACTCCTGCCACGTACACTCCACGCAACATAGCATCCTCGACGTTGTCGACACTCGTATGACCAAGGCCGCTAGGCACATTAGCGATCTCGGCACGCGGTTGTATGAAGTCGTGGTCAAGATCGAGAACTGCCCGGGCGACTACTCGCGCACCAAGCAGGTGCTCCTACTTCCGCGCTACGTGATCGCCAATCGAACCTCGATGCAACTCCGCTACCGCCAACTTCCCAAGACCTCGTACGGTGCTGATGACCCTGGCTTTGGCCTCCAAGACGGCCAAAACATTCCGTTCCACTGGCCAGATGTCAATGGCAATCGCAAGATTCAGGTACAATCATTATTCTTCGTGAGAGAGAGAGACAGAGAGGTGCACACATAGGCTAACTCGCTCACGGGATTGCAACAGGTACTGGTGCATGAGAAAGACCAACCGATCGAGTTTAATTGGTCGAGTGGCTTTCAACCAATGGGTGGCACGTTCGATGTTCGGTTGCGGCATCAAACCGAAGCTCGCAGCTTCTTCCTTCGTGTCAGCATCAAGCTCGACGGCTTGGTTCGCGTCATCACAGTGTCTCGCGAGACCGAGGAGGTCTTTTATCGCATCCGCAACCAGACGCCCGAGTTACTGACCGTCCATCAGCCGCATGTCAGGTACGAGCTCTCGAGAGCTGCGACAAGTGAGAGTGGTGCACCGCTCATCTCATCAGTGGCTGCGTACAGAGGCGAAATGGCGTCCATCGACGAGATACCGCCCATGTCCGACATTCCGTTTGCATGGGACTCTCAGGGTCAGCGCCATGTGTCACTGCAGCTCGCCGGGGACAGCGCGACCTATCGCGTGGTGTTTGATCGCAACGTGCCGCAAGCCGTGCGCATTCCATCTCGAGTACGCCACGCTACACTACGCAACGGCTTCCTCGTCAATATCAATGCCGCTACCGGTAAACCAACCATATGATGATCGTTGTTGCAGACTCGTCCAAAGACCTTCTACGTGATCGAGACCGTCACTGAGGGCACGACGCTCGTGCTGCAAGCACGAGTACCGACACTGACCGAGGATGACTTTGTCGAGGTCGGTCATTTGCGACAAGCCGAGAGACGGCTCGCGACCACTCGGCTCACGCTCTCGTTCAAGGGAGTCGGAGTGTCGTTGATCGACGACAAGCCACAAGAGTTGCTGTACCTCTCGATCCACGACATTGACCTGGTGTATACGTCGACCTCCGAGTCGCGCAAGATCGAGTTCACCATCGGCCGATTGCAGGCGGATAACCAGACTCCAAGCATCCCGTATCCACTCTGCGTCTACCCGACTCAAGACGTATGTAACCAACTCACGTGAGAGCTCGTGTAACACACGCAACTCGCTCATAATCACCTCTACGATCATCATCACAGGGCAAGCTGTTCCAGTTCTGCATCGAGAAGTTGACGACCACGACGTCGATCGACCACTACAAGACCATCTGGGCGTCGCTGAATGCCATGGAGGTGAAGTTAGATTACGAGTTCTTCAGCAACGTACGTGCAGCACTTGTATGACAAGATGATCACCAGAAGACTCACTCCTCGCGCTCGGCACATTCGATTGGTGGCGGTGTATAGTTGTACCACTTTTTCGATATGATCTGGAAGAACTGGAAGTACGAGGATGTCTTTGCCAAGAATATTGGCATGTACACGCCTCCCGAGTCGATCTTGTCGAGCAAGCTGGTGTACGTGTGTGAGAGCCCACATATGCGTGCATACGAACGCGCCACTCACTTGCACTTGTGTTGTGTGTGTTTGTTGTTTTGGTTGTTTAGTTATGTTGAATCACTCGAAATTATGCCGCTCTCATTCGTACTGACGATCACTACTCGAGCGGGCGAGGATGTGGCGGCGTTGGTCAAGTTGATCGGACACCACCCGTTACTGTGCCGGCTATTCCTGGTGCTGGCGCACGTCGACAGCGCGCCACTCATGTTCACCAAGTTTCCGCCCGAGAATCAGGTGGACCAGAAGCTGTACACGGTCGACGGTCTGCGGCAGACGCTGGTCAACCACTATGTAGTCGGGGCGCTGCAGAACACCAAGTACATTATCGGGTCGCACGAGTTCCTTGGCGCGCCGCGAGTGCTCTTCAACAGCCTCGGAACGGGCTTCACGGACTTTATCCAGAAGCCGGTCAAGGGCCTGGCGTCGAGTCCGACCGACTTTGGACAAGGCGTGGTGGACGGCAGCAAGTCTCTCTTCAAGAACTCGATCCATGGCTTCTTCAATACCACCTCCAAGGTCACAGGCGCGCTGAGCAAGGGAGCGGCCGCCATTGCCTATGATACTCAGCGCCAGGTACGTTCACACGCCGAGTTGAGTGTAAGTTACCACATTGACTCATTGTTTGATGGATCGCACGTACAAAGCGAGCCCGTGAGGAAGAGGCGGCGAGAGAGACGCAGAGCCATGCCACCGAGGGATTCGTGCACGGCATTCGAGACTTTGGCAAGGGCATGTTCCATGGTATCACAGGCGTCATTGCCGATCCGATCTCAGGCGCCATCAACGAGGGTGCAAGTGGTTTCTTCAAGGTACAAGACGAACCATGATAGTAGTCAGGTAGGGATGCCCCAGCGGAAGACCTGCCGCTGAGCAGATGTGTGGCTGGCAACTCGACGATGATAGGGAATCGCACGAGGTGTCAGTGGCATTGTGGTCAAGCCGGCGGTCGGAACGCTGGATCTCGTGTCCAAGACCTCGCAGGGCATCAAGAACACCACGAGCGTGAGCACCGAGCCGACACGACAGCGCATCAGGCTGCCGCGATACTTTGGACCCGACCGCGCACTGCGCGTATACTCGGAGGACGAAGCGATTGGACAGTCGCTGTTGTGGAATGCCGAGGGCGGACGATTCGCAGGCGAGTGGTACCACTTCCATCAGGAGCTCGGTAACGGCAAGCTGATCGTGAGCAACCGGCACATCATCATGACCGAGCAGGAGCGGTGGTTTGCACCGATCAAGCTCGTGCGTGGCCTGCAGCTCACGGGCCGTCACATTGTGCTGCTGTTCGTCAAGCCCGTGACGGCGATCAGTATGCTCGAGCAACTGACGAACATCAAGCTCCTCAAGCCGCTGGTGGCGTACGATGTCGAGCAACTGCGACTCGTGTACCAGCAGCTGATCAACTCGATAAGAGTGCTCCGCCAAGAGCGCATGTAGTAGTGGTA
>ERZ778026.4155-NODE-4155-length-11637-cov-9.215939_pt1 | contig 11637 bp, 9 predicted proteins | sample MGYA00375756_ERZ778026 | MGnify/ENA primary metagenome ERZ778026 (study PRJEB29350, sample SAMN05389820) | bioreactor metagenome | isolation source: Ammonium sulfate bioreactor | place: South Africa: University of Cape Town | collected 2014-02-18 ... | reverse complement strand
GAAGACGATCTCGCTGGCGTGTGTCCTCTCGAGCACCAAGTTCGCTTCGGCTTGTTTGCTCGAGGTTGCCCAGAGCGGAACGATGTGGTCGCCGCATCCGCGAGCGGTGCTCGAGCTCGAGCAAGCGTTCGCGAGCTGCCCCGACATTCCTCCTTCATCATCATCATCGTCAAGCGTGTAATCGTGTTCGCTTGACACACACTTGCATACCATGTGTGAATAGATAGAGAGAGATTGATATATCACAACCGAACAACCGACCAGCGAGCGAGAGACTCTGCCAACTAATCACTGATCGGTGGCGGCGACGACTTTGAGAGGTAGTGTGGTATCCTGTACAGCAGGTCGTTCACGACGCCAAAGATGATCAAGCGCCGAACGTCGACCTCGTGCGCCACTGGGTCGTACTCGGCGATGAAGGTGCGCACCGAGACTCCCGGCACCATGCGGCTGTACAGCAAGAAGACGGTCTGAAAGTCAGGCAGCCGCTCGTCGGGTCTCAAGGCCACGAATTGAATGCACGCGAGCTGCATTCGCGTGTTGAATGCCAGCTCGCGAATGTTGGGAGTGACGCAGTACGAGTCCTCACGCTACCACCGATCGAAAGCTGCGTCAGTTCGAACTTGGAGAGTGTGAAAGAGTGGTGTGCGTACGTCACGACATACGTAGAGCGGCGGCGTGATGCGAATGTAGCCGTAGTACACCAGGTGATGCAGGGCGTTCTTGACGATCTCGGTGTCCATCATGCCGTCGTCGGCAATCTGTTGCACCGTGCGACTGCCATCGATGAGCGGCACCAGGAACTGCAACGAGAGGTCCCAATCCCGCATGACCGGAATCTCGGGCACCACCACGATCGGTACAAAGTCCAACTGTTGTCGTGTGTCAGCGAGGACGATGATGCTCGTGGTCGCGAGTGCCACTCAAAGCACCGCACCTTGATATCGAGTAGGGGGCTGCTTTGCGGATGAGGGGCTGCGACCGTGAGCGATCGACGAGTCGGTGGTGGCGCGATGCCTGATATGACGCCACTGCTGAGGGGACGGAGGTCGACCTGTGGCTCCAATCGCAGGAAGATCGGGTTGGCTTCCTGGCCCTCGATCGTGATGGCACACTCGCGATACTGGTTCAGCTGATCGCGTATCTGACCCAAGCACTCGCGTAGTCGTTTCTGATCACATTGCGTTGACGATTGAGTCTCTGTCTCTCTCATTGACAAGGTTAGGCGCCTCTGTCAAGCGCGCACCTTGCTCTCATCACGGAACAGGAACTCGGTCTCGATCTCCATGTTGTACAGCAACGCGCCGAGCTTCTTGACGATGGCTCTACGCAAGCGCGTTCGATCAAGCCAACGGCATCAGCGCAACGATCGAGATGGCTCGGCATCATCGTCCGCAGTATCTCAAGCCTCCACTGCATCGGCATCGTACCGATAGGGTCTCGTTGCGTGAGTCGGCATCGACGACGGGAACACGAAGCCGAGATTGAAGAAGAGCGCGTTGCGTTGATACTTGGGATGCTCGACGCACACCGGGCATCCGAGCACGATGGCGTCGTTGGTGCGGATACCAAGGACCTTGCCACATAGCTGAGGCTTGGTGATCACGTATTCTGATATCGAATCGAAGATCTCGGGAGCCAGTAGTCTGTGCGTGTGTGTGTGCGTATCTCGCATGAGATCGGAAGATCGTTCGTTGGCTCGAGTAGGTTGGGTGCTCGCGCGTACCCTTCAGGCTCTTGATATGTGACCTTGGGACCTGCGATATTGTCAAACTCGCTGTAGAATATACCATCCATATGCGTTGTATCGATGATATTGATGATGCTGGTTGATGTTGGCGTGAGCGAGAGCGAGCAACCAAACGAATGGCGTCGAGGTCGAGGTCGTTGTTGCTTGGTTGCCTCGTAGTGCTTGCTGCTGGTGCTGGCCCATCGACATTGATCTCGACATCGATCTCGACACATGATGAGTTCACAACGGCATCGACTCACCGAGCAGCAGTTGCTCCAAGAACAAGAGCGCTTTCTTGCAGGTGAGGTGGCACCTGCGGCATCGGTCGTGCGTCGTCGGCCTGTCGCAAGCAACAGCGACAGCACACCGAGCAACACCGCTGCTCGAGGTTCGACTCCGACAGCATCCACAACATCCGTCGGTGATGATAGTACTTCAAGCACTGTGGAAGCAGAGACCGTCATCAGTGGCGCTGTTCGAGATGTCGTGGGTTCGATCGTCGAGCGCGACACTCGCAGCAGCAGGTTCGAGCCGCCATCGTTCGAGAGCCGAGCTGCGCGAGCACCGACCCTGGGCGCTCGCAAGGTCGCCTTCCCTCCTCCGATGCACCGAACGCAACATGCTCATCACACGTTTGCGAGTCGCAAGCCACTCACTGAGGAGCCACCGAGTGACTCTGCGACAGCTGACGTCAACGTGGCTCGATCGTCGATGCCAGCCACGCAACGCACTGCCAATGGCCTCGCGCCCTTGGTGCCTCCGTCGACGCCGATACAGCCACCACCGCCGCAGACACAATCACCAGCAACTCCTCCAACAAGACTCGTGACTGCAGAGACGCTACTTCAAGCACCATCCGAAGCGGCCGAGCCACTGTACAATACTCCTGTCGAGGTCGAGAAGCTGGCGTGGATCTTCCCCGAGTTCGCAGCCGACACGGCGACTGGCACCGCGGCATCGGGCGCCAGGTCGAGCCAACTGCTTCAACAACACCAGAAACAGCAGCAACAACAAGCTCGTGAGTGGCGCTTCGACTTTGATGGTCTGTGGGTCTCTCCTGAACGTGCCGCCGATGAGCCATCTCACTCGGGTATGGCGCTCATCTTGCATGACAGCGATCTTGGCCTCGTTAGCCGACCCAGCCGCCATGACTGACACACCGTCGCCGCCTCACCATCTGTAGGCCTCTACCATCACGGACAATCACCCGATCAGCCTGGATACACGATCAAGGAGCTGGCACGATTGTCTCGAAGTACAGTCGCAAGCCAACGCACGATCGCCATCCAGTCGCTTGGTCGCGTGGTGGCTGGTTTGTACGATCCGACCTTGTGGGTGCCCGATCCCGAGGATGCCACCGATCCTGCCGACACGATTGGCATCGATGAGTTGCGTGAATCGATCCTCACACATGGTACGCCGATCGGCATGGATTGCCATGGATTCGCCACACATCAGTCTGATGAATGTGGCGCTCGTAGTCAAGTTGCGCATCGGCGAGGTGGCGCTGGTACTGCGAGCAGGCCTGGATGACAAGCACCAAAGCACCCGCGATGCGGCATTACAAGCTCTCGTGTCGTTGGTGTGTCCACCCAATGGTAGGTATACATCGGCTCGGCCAGCCCGCTGCTCGATTGCTAACGATTTGCAACGTCGACATACAGGCGACACGATACTTCGATCGCTGGAAGTCGTGCATCGTGGCAACGAATTGCTGCCGCTCCTCAAGCCCAACAGCAGCAGCGTCGCGAAGCCGAGCGAGTTCGAGGACGATGAAGCGCAGCAACAAACCATCGAGTCCGATATTGCAGCGGCGCAAGCAGACGTGCTCAATGGCTTGGTGACGCGAACACACCTACTACCGAGGCTGAGATACTTGCTCGAGGTCGTGTACTCGCTCGAGTCCGAGCCGCTCATTCTGAACCTCGTGCTACAGTCGGCCGTTAGATCGCCGGACTTGATCGAGCACGTGGCGCAGTGTCCGCGATTGATTGGCGTGTTGGTGTCGAGCATTCAACGCGCCACTCCAGCCGCACCGCTGGCGACGCAGGTGTTGACGGCCATCTGCCGTGCCAGCAAGCACGCCTGCCTGGCGGTGTTCGAGTCCGACTTGACAGTGCTCGATGGCGCCAGCGTCTCTGCGATGGCGCTCGTTAACCGCGTATTGTTGGCGCCGATACCAAGTGGCGATGCGAGTGCCATCGCGCTCTACCACGAGCTGCTACTCCTACTGCGCGTCGTGGCATCGTATGGATTCGAATGGAAGCAGCGCGAGCAGCTCGAATCCACGCTGGTGTCGCAACTCGTGGCGCCAAGCGCCGATGCCGACTCTGACACCAAGGGCAAGCGGCTGCTGGACGATGCGACATTGAAGCTACTCAACGCCGGGCTGTTGGTGTGTGAGGCATGGGCTGTGCAGCACAAGCTCTCCACCGCTGCTCTCGACGCCGTGCTCCGGCTGTGTGGCATGCTGTCACAAGACGTGGCGACTCTCGGAACCTCAGCGCCGTGTGCCATGCTGCTGGCTCTCGGGTCTGCTCTTCATACGCTTGCCGCCGCTGCTGCAGCAGTGCGTGCATCGATTGATGCCGATGGTCGTTTCGTCGAGAGTGTCTTTGCCGGTATGAGCTTGGTGCTGCGGTTGGCGCTTCAAACCTCGACTCGTGACTCGGAGGCGCTGCCGATGGTACAATTCGAGAGGCACTTCTATCGTGCGCCACTCGAGCCGTTGTTCACGACCATCTCGGCCATTCGACACTGCCTGCTCGGCTTCTTGCGTGTGGCGCGCATGATCCTCCAGCAACAGCCGCAGCAACAAGCACTCGAGCTGCTGCTGCGAGCGATGCCTCTCGACACTCTGACGGCGGCAATGTCGGCTGCCTTGTTCGACGACATTCGCGTACCGCCAATGCGTATCGACCGCTTCCGAATCTATCAACTACGCCTGCGGTGGTTCGTGCTACGCAGCGTACTACAGCTCCGCCAGCTTCTCGCCCACACGGCGCCGCCGACGCCCAATGATGCAGTCAATGAGTTCCGCGCCTACGCGCTCCTGGTAAGCTCGGCGCCGCAAGGAGAGGAGAGTGCGGTGCTCGAGGGCATCGAGAGCGTGCTGCTCTCGCCAGAGCGGCTGCTGGCCATCACTCGTGGAGCCTTGCAGCCGTTCGAGGACACGCTCCGTAGGCTGTGCACCATGCTGAAGCGCTTCTACGCGCTGAATCTCGCGCCGGAAGACGGTGCGTATGTGCCTGGCAGTCTTCTACAGCAGCATCTGCTAACGCTGCGTGTTGCTCCAGTGCTGCGACTCTCCAAGGGCCTTGCCGAGCAGCAGTACGCCGAGTCGTCCTCCTCGATGTTCCTCGCCACGGAATCGACCTTGCCACATGGCACGCAATGGCTGCATCTGCCGACGGCTCTGCTTCTCAAGGGCAAGAACATGCTCGAGGCATGGGACGAGCATATCGCGTCGCAAGCGACCGAACTCCTCCATGCGTCGCTGCTCTGGATCAGTGCCATGCAGCGTGCATCGCTCGATGGCGATGTCGAGGCTCCGGTGCCGTCGGTGCTGGACCAGGGCGACGCCGAACGAGCGCGGCTGCTGGCTGAGTTGATGAAGATCTTCGTGCTGCCGGGTCAGTTCTACGCACACGAGGCCATCGGCTCGCTGCTCGGCACAATCCTGCGTCGAATGGAGATCGAGAGGCACACGCTACCAATGGTCGAGGCCGTGGGCGAGCGCTTCGAGAGCCTGCTGGCCGACGTGCTCGATGAGTATGGCGCCAACTCGTTCGCCGATGCGCTCTTCACACGCGTTCTGCTTGTGTTCCTGCGTATGGATCAGCCAGTGGCGCTGCGGTCGCTGGTGTGGAATCGTCTCGACTACAACATCAACGCTCTCGTGCCGCACGACTACGATCCAACAGCTACTGGCGATATTGCACCGCCGGCCTTCTTACGACCGATCGAGCGCGACTTTGCACACTTGCGCACACTGGCGGCGGCACTCGCGAGCAGCAAGGTTCAGGCACAACGCAATGCCTTCGTTCACTCGCTGGCATTGCATCATGTGGCGTCGTACATCTTTGACGCCAGCGACGAGTCACTGTGGCTGCGGCAGCAGCTGTTGTTATCGCTCGGCAAGGTACAGTAGTGTTAGCAGCTCCCGTGTCGAGAGCGTGTGTTCTCACTACTGCTGGTGGTGCCGGTCTTGACAGATGGCAGTGCCAGTGTGCGAGTACTCTCGTGTCGCAGCCAGTATCGAGCAACGGCGCCAGTTTGTCATCGTCGCCATTGCATCCGCGAGCGAGAGTGATGCCAACACCACGGTACCGCTGCAGCAATGGATCAATCAGGTCGCGAGTGCCAGCTAGCAGCAGCACGCAGCTCGATGAATCAATCCAATCAATCAAGAGCCACACGGCCGATTCTGCTGTCCATCATGATGATTATGATCGAATGCCCTTGATATATTGGCACCTGTAGCTGGCACATTACACACAAACACGCACACACACACACACGCACAACGTGGGGAGGGAGCGGCTCTCGCGCTGGGTTCACTTGACGTTGCGCATGATGCGACGGCAGTGGCCGCCCTTGGCCTCGCGCAATGCCGCCTCGATCTCGGTGCACAGTCGCTTGAGGTTGACGTAGTCGGTCTGGAGCAGCTGCTTCTTCGAGTCGGGCTCGAGCGTCTCGAGCTCGATCAGGAAGATGGGGTTCACCTGCGAGCGCAGCGTGCGGCTCGCAATCTGGATATCGAGGCGCCAGTTGAGGTCCTCGTAGTGCGGCAGCGAGAACGACAGCTCGGCCAACAACACGCGGATCTCCTTGCGGTGTTGGAGGTACATCTACGATAGCCACACGCACACGGATCGAGATGAGTACTGCCATTCTGTGCCACGATTCGCAGCATCTCGGAGAGGAGAGTCGCGCGCGCGTACATCGCGGAGGCCTTGGTTGATGGCCGGCGGGAACGCGAGCGTCAAGATCGAGTCGAGGAAGTCGGTCTCGTTGAGGTTCTGGCGCGAGCTCTCGAGCAACAAGTACGAGAGGCCTTGGACGCTGTGTTGGACCACATCAGGCTCGACCTCGAGCTTCTCTGTTGATGTGTACGGAACGCACGGTCGCGGTCGGACGGTATGAGTGCGTTGCGTGGATATCGCGCATCGAGCGCATCGAGCGCATCGAGATACGTACTCGCAGCAGCGACGAACAACTTGGGATTGGCACCACGACGCAAGAACTCGATGGCGATCTTGCAGAACTCAGCCAGTGCTACGTATCGATGAGATGTGAGAACGAGAGCAGGAGCGGTGCGCCGACGTCGAGGCGTACCCGGAGGCGACACGTTCTGGAGATACTCCAGATCCTCCTTGGCTTGGTCTTGAAGCACGAGAAGCGGCATTGTAATGAGGGAGAACGCCTTGCGAATGACGAGATAGAGATCGATAGAGACACGGGAGTGAGTAGTTCAAGGTTGTGGTTGTGGTTGTTGTAGCAGGAACGAAGAAACCAAACAACTGATCGAAGAAGCAGAGGAATGTGCGTGGTCTCTCAACCTCATCAATCCATCAATCCCATCAATCCATCGAACTCATGAATGAATGAATCTCTATTATATCAATATTATTGACTCGCACTACCATGGATCATCATCGGCTGCATCATTGGTTCGAGCTCCAAAGTAGTATTGTCGTGAGTAAAAGTCCAGCGCATCGACGTCGAACGGTAGGTTGGCTTGGTCCATCATGGCGAGCACTCGTGCCGCATGGTCGGTGCGACCACCTTGGCAGTAGGCCACGAGCAGACGTGTGCACAGCTCGGTGACGAGCTTCTTGATCTTGGGGTCGGGCTCGTTGTGGTTGTTGAGGTTGTTGTTATGTGGCACACGTTGGTGCGAATCAGTGGTCGACACACGCTCGTGGAACGACTCCATGGTGCGCAGGAAGGTCTCGAGATCGCCGCGTTGTGTCGCGAGCTCGAACGCCAACTCCCACGTGTGCTCGAGCGGCCGGATGCCGTCGGCAAAGAGGCGCGCCAGGTACTCGAGTGCCTTGTGCGCGTGGCCCGTGCGCGTGTTCATGGCGATCGCGAGATGGTACGTGAGCGCGTCGGGCTGCAGCTTGCGCCGATGCACCTCGGCGAGCATCAAGCGGAACTCGACCGGTCGGTTCTCGCGTGCGTAGAACGACAGCAGCGAGTTGAGGTCTGCGATCGTGGCCTCGAGGCCGCGCTTCGGCAGCTCGTGTTCAAGCAGCTCGAGCGCCTTGCGTTCGTCGTGAAGTTGCAAGTGCGCCTGGATCGCAAGGTTGATGACGCGCGCATCGAGCACCACGCCGTACTCCTGCTCGTTGTCGCACGCCAGCTCGAACAACTCGAGGCACGCGCGAGGTTGGCTGGCTGCGAGCAGCTTCTGCATCGCGACGAAGAACGCCACGCGGTCGGGCACCAGCCCATGCGCTGGCATCAATGTGCGCAGCAGATGACGAACCACATCGACGTTGCCGGCGGCGGCCGAGGTCGAGAGTAGCATCGTGCACGCCTGCTGTGAGAGCTCGAACGAATCGGCATGTCGATGAGCGAACTCGAGCGCCTTGTCGGGCTGTTGCGCGTTGCAGTAGGTCTCGAACATGGAGAGATAGTTGCGCCACAGCGGCTTGATGTTCTGCTCGTGCATCTCGCGCCACGCAGCCTCGGCCGCGGGCACGTTGCCTCGCTTGGCGTGGGCCAGCAGCAGCACACGGTACGATGCAAGATTCGGCTGTTGTCCGCGTCGTCGAGCGTCGTACAGCAGCGTCACAGCCTGCTCCACGCGCCCGACCTCAAAGAGCGAGCTCGCCACCATGTTGTACAGCTGCTGCGTGGCCGGCAGGCCGAGCTCCGGCAGTTGGCGCTCGAGGAACTTGCGTGCTTCGAGTGGCTTGCCTGCTCGGCACATGCGCTTGACGAGCGCGTACACGTCGGGCGCCGACGGCAGCACGCCGAGAGCCACCTCGTAACGCATGACTTGAATCGCATCGTTGAAGCGTTCGTCATCCAACAATCGCAAGAACAGGTTGCGCACCGACGTGTACGATGGTCGAGCGCCTTTCGCACTCGAACTCGAACTCGAACTCGTTGGTGAGTGAATGGCATCGCGCAACATATCGAGAGCTACATCGCGTCGTTCGACGACACAAAGGTCAAAAAGCATTCGAGAGTACTTGGCGGAGTCGCCAGCCAATGTCGACGCTTGCGCCATGTCGCCCTTTTGCACCAGCTCGCGGAGGCTTCGATAGTAGCATCGATCCAACTGGCGAACGAGGCTCTCGGGTGCTGGCGAGCCACGCTGACGCACAAACTCATCGAACGCTCGCTGTACTCCGGCGATATCGCCTTCGAGCGAGAGTGCCGCCATCGTGCGGCCGATCGCAAGCAGCTCTTGGCTCACAGGCGCAGGCGGCGAGACACGCTCGTGTACCTCGAGGACCATCTCTGGTTCTCGCGATGGAGCGAGCGCGCCTTGGTCGAGCGTGGCCTCATTCGCTGAGGAGACTGCAGTACTCTCGATGGTGCTTCGTGACTGCTGCAGGCGCTCGATCACCTCGTTCACCAGCGGCGCGTATCGCGTACCATCGCCGAGTCTCGGCAGATATGGCAGCACCGAGCGCAAGAGCAGCTCGCTGGCATGCGCATCTGCGAGCTCGCACTGCAACAGTGATACTGCCGTGTCGATATTGCCGTGTTCGAAGCACGAGGTCACGAGTGCCGCGCGCAGGTCGGCAGCCAGCGAGCCGTACAGCGCTGGCGAGAGCAGGTCGGCGAACTTGTACGTCTGGCCCAGCGGCAACGAGAGCCGCACTAGCACCTGGAGCAACTCGGCGGTCGGCGTTGGCTGCAGGCACGCGAGCAGCTCTTCAATGTGTGCCAGAGTATGGTGTTGTGCCATGTGCTCGACCAGGCGCTGCGTCACTTGCGAGAGGCGCTGCTCGGCGGCGGCACTCGTGGTCGCCTGGTGCTGGAGCGGCGCAAAGGCCTCGAACACTCGGTCGCGTTGCTCGTCCCACTGCTCGGCGAGCTTTGAGAGCAACGCCACGATCGAGTCGGTCGAGAGCAAGCTCGAGTGCTGCGCAAGCAAGCTGCAAGCCTCATCGAAGCGGCTCTCAGTCGTGAGGGCCCACAGCAGATGGTCGTACAACTTGGACTCGACGGGAGCGAGCGCTTCCGGCGCGTGAGTCGCCACAAGCTTGCGAATCAGCGTCTCGACCTCGTGCGAAGAGCCACGATCGCGGTACTCGCCGAGGAGCGCCACGTGCACGGCAAGGTCACGCTCGACCGCGAGAGCCTGCATGTGGTGCTGCAACAGCTCTTCGGCCGCCTCGATCGTGCGGTTGTAAAAGTACGACGGCACCAGGAGTGCGAGCAGCTGCGCGTCGACCGCGTGCCCGTACGAGCGCATGTCGTGCGTGAGGAACTCGAGCGCCACTCGGTGCTGCTGCGCACGAAGGAGCGTCCGCACGACGTGCACGCATGTCGAGCGACTTAGCGGCTGCGGACGCGAGCGCGCCACGGCCTTCAGCTCGCCAAAGGCGCCGATCAGACCGGCGCGCACCGTGCCGACGAGCGCGTTGCGCATGAGCGACTCGTCGATCTCGAAGGCTTGCAGCTGCTTGAGCGACTCGACGGCGTACTGCAGCGAGTCCGGTGTCGGCTGCCGGCCGACGGGTTTGAAGAGCGCGCGCAGCACCGGCGCCGTGCACGGCATCTTGTGCTTGCGCAGCAGACTCTCGGCCGACTGGTCGCGCGCAACCACGTCCACGACGGCCGCCAGCGAGTCGCTCGAGTGCTCGATGCCGAGGCGCTGCATCTCGTGCATCACCTGCACGGCGCCGGCCAGGTCCTTCGCAGCACAGTGCGCTCGAATCAACGGTGCATACAGTTCGCTCGTGGCCGCGATGCCGTTCTCGAGCGCGAGTTGCAGCAGCTTGCGAGCGCCATGATGGTCGCCACGACGTGCCAGTGAGTCGAGCACCAGTACCACGGCCGGCAGCGCCGAGCTCGAGCGCTGGCGCACCTCGTCGCTCACGACTTGCCATGCGAACTGGAAGTTCCCGAGTCGACTGTGCGCGGCCGCGAGAGCCAACGTCAGTTGTACTCGCTGCCGAGCTGACTCGCTCCCTTGAGGAGGTTGTGGTTGTTGCTGCTGCTGCTGCAGTTGTTGTTGTTGCACGAATGCAGTGACGGCAGCGAGTGTAGAATCGTCCGCTGATTGGAGAGCACTCAACAGCAGCGTCGACTGCAGTGCGGTACCGATACCGTTGGCACTCGATGATGCTGCAGCATCTTGGTTCGTTCGCTGTTGCTGCTGTTGTTGTTGTTGTTGTTCGAGCAGATTCAACGCCGTACGAACTTGACTGCGCTCGCAGTAGTATCGAACGAGACTCTCGAGCAACAGATTCGATGCTGGAGTCGTCGAAGTCGATGCATCTCGTGCTGGTTGCGACGCGTGCTCGAGAGCAAGCAATCGTCGAGCCGTAGCCTCCGACGGCACGACCTTGTGTTCGATGCAGAGTTGCAACATCAACTGCGCTGCTGCGAGATCGCGAGGATCGTCACACAGTGACCCCAACGCTCGATCGATCACCGTCAGATTGGTGACACTGCCGAGTAGCTCCTCGAACGGAGCCTTGGCTTGCGCCATGTCGCGAGATCGACAAGCTCGATACACGGCCTGAATCGATGGCGTCGCTCTCGATGTCGTCGATAGCCTCGCGACATGGCCGCCGCCGCCACCACCAACACCACAACCACCAAGTATACGCGGTATTCTCGTGATTAACAACACATTCGATGCGTTATGGCGAGTGGATATCGGCAGTCGTAATCGTGCTGTCGATGTCGATATCTGCGATGATCGTCCGACG
>ERZ778026.4154-NODE-4154-length-11638-cov-10.546836_pt1 | contig 11638 bp, 21 predicted proteins | sample MGYA00375756_ERZ778026 | MGnify/ENA primary metagenome ERZ778026 (study PRJEB29350, sample SAMN05389820) | bioreactor metagenome | isolation source: Ammonium sulfate bioreactor | place: South Africa: University of Cape Town | collected 2014-02-18 ... | reverse complement strand
CGCGACTGCCAGTGCTATCAACAAGACTTGGCTTGGAGGAAGAACTCGAACTCGAACTCGAACTCGAACTCGTGCTGGTGCTCGTGCTCGTGCTCGTGCTCGTGCTGGTACTCGTGCTCGTGCTCGTGCTCGTGCTGGAACTGGTGCTCGTGTCGGTGCTCGTGCTCGTGGAGCTAGCCACCGCATCAGAGGCACTTGCCTCAGTGCTGTCGTCGAGGCCCTGTTGCTTTCGCACGAGCTGACGCGCCAGCTCCTTCAAGAAGGTCCCTCGATGAAAGAGCGTGATCGTCGAGTTGGGCACTGTACGCCACCGACCATCAGTACGCATACACAGCGCCTCTCGCGCCACAAGCAACGCAGCGCGTACCAAAGCGCTCGGGCTCCAGCTCGTACTGCAGCTTCCACTCGCCGACATGCTTGGCCTCTTGATGCTCGCGCACCCGGCGCCGCCGCTCACGTTCGATCGCCTCGAGACGCTCCTTCTCGCTCTCGATCTGTTCGGCATATTCTCGCCATTGCTCCACGGCAGGTGTGAAGCCCGCCACGGCGCTGGTCAAGGTTCGGCGCGACCCGAGTTTCTACGAGCGAGAGCGGAACAAGCATGGCACACATCGCATCGATCGGTGTTACTCGACTTGTGCCTCGCTCGCGGATCGAGCCAACCCCACCACAATGGCGTGTTGGTAGCACCACGGCGGTGGCAAGCGCATTGAGGCTGCGTACCGGGCTGCCGAGCGTCATACGCACGTCGGAGAGTATCAACTCCTCGCGCCTGCGTTTGCGTGAGCGCGCAGGTGCCGACCCGTCGTCGATGCTCGTCGAAGAGCCACTCTCAACACCAGTCGCCTCTCGTGCCACTTGATCGGTGCTCGACGTAGATGTCTCCATGGTGTCATCGATGCTGGTGCCACTCGAGCTCTCGCCACCGCTACTGCTGCCGGAGCTGCCGTTCAAGTCGCGCTGCTGCGCATCGAGGCCACTCGCTGATGCTGATGAAGATGATGATTGCGCTGCAGCGGTGGTGCCCGACGATGCCGCGGGAGTACCAGCATCTCTATGCGTATCAGACGACTTCATGGAGGTACTATTCATCGTGGTTGCGTCGGAGGTTGAGGCAGCGACGCCATTGATATCCATCATACGGTCGCGAGGTGTGGCGCTGCTGCTGCTGTGAGCGGGCGAAGAAGAGAAAGACAACCTGAGGCGAGAGAGCGCGAAAAAACAATGTCTTTCCCGCCAAAATCGCTGCCGTTGCGCGCTCGCTGTGCTGTTCTTGATGCCACAACCACAACAACAACAATCTCAAACCATCTCAAACCATCTCAACAACATCCTCTGATCGCTGCAGTACAATGGCGACTACGACGATAACCACTACCACAACGAGGAGTTGTTGTGCCAATCAGTTGTTCGTTGATTACCTCGCACAACTGGAGCAGAGCGCCATCGCCAACGAACGAGTCGTTCTCGCGTCGGCCTATCGCAAGGCGATCGAGTCGTTGCGCTTGTTCCCCGTGCCGCTGGCGAGTGGTGCCGAGGCCATGATGCTGCAAGGTGTCGGCCCCCACGTGGCGCAGAAGCTCGACCAGCTCGTGGCTTCGATTCAGAAGAAGAACCACAAGTCCGCCGCCCTCAAGCGCAAGCAGCCACTCTCTGCCGCAGCCGTCGCGCCACCAGCCAAGCGCGCCAAGACGCTCGCTCTCGACGTGGCCGTGTCGGACTCGGAGAACGAAAACCCCAACCAACAACGAGATGCCACCTATCGACCCAAGCGCCTGTCGATTCCATGGGCGATACTACGGTCGCTGTATCAGACGCCGGACGTTCCGTGCGGCAAGCTTGAGCTCTCCCTTCGCATTCAGCAGGCGTTGCAGGTACTGCTCGCTGTCCACATCATCATGCGCCTACTCGCTCGAGCTCGCGCTCACTGACTCATCAATCAATGCTCCAGCTTGATCAACTTGATGCCACCTCTGAAGTACGCATCAAGCGTGCTCTTCCGACTATGCTCAAGCGTGGATTGATCGTCTCGAGCAACCGCATCGATTACGCTCTCTCCGAGTACGGCCGACAAGTCGCCGCAAGCCTCGCGCCCGAACACTCAGACACGCTTGCCGCATCGGCGCCGAGAGCCACCCACCGAAGCAATGCTTCCGATGCCACTGTCCCACTGGCATTCGTGGCTCCTGATGCAACAACGCCCGACCCTGTGGCCACCACGCCTGCAACACTCCACGACACGCAACCGCCCGATCGCCGGTATCGCTATCGCGTCATGCTGCTTGTCGACCATCGCGAGGTCGCATCAAGATCCACCGCAGGTCGTGTAGGCCGTGGTGGCGTCTCCCGTGATGCGCTCCGCCAATTGATCGAGCAGGAGCACTCGCACGCCGGACTCTCCGCCGAGGCTGCCGATCTGCCTGTCGGAGACTTCCTCTGGATCGCGCGTCCGCTCGACCGCGACCTGCACTCCGACGGCGACATTGTTCTCGACCATATCATCGAGCGAAAGACCGTCAAAGACCTCTGTGCCAGCATCGTCGATGGTCGATATCGCGAGCAGCGCTTTCGATTGAGCAAGAGCAACGTCCGAAGCATCGCGTATCTCATCGAGGGCGTCGCGAACGCCACTGCCTTCCGAGCTGCGTCGCATCGTTCGCCAATCACCTTGGAGACCTTCCAATCGGCCCTTGCATCGCTGCAAGTGTCAGGAGGCTTCCGAATCTATCGCACAGACGACATGCACCAGACAGCAGCTCAGCTCGGTACGCCACGCGAGGACGCTCGCTCGCTCGCTCGTTCACTCATGTGTGCTTGTACGACGCTGCAGTGCGAATCAGTCGGTTACTTGCTGAACAGTATTCGAACTGTTCGCAACGATTGTCGCAATCACACGAGAGACTGGACGTGTTTCGGAGCCGTCTCAGCAAGAGCGGCAACCTGACCGTGTCCGAGGTCTTCGCCAAGCAGCTGATGCAGATACCAGGATGCTCGGCCATCCGAGCGGCCGCCATCGTGTCGGCCTATCCCACTCCGCTACTGCTCGTCGAGGCGCTGGAACAAGAGAAGCTCCGCCTCCGAGGTCCCACTGCGTCGAGCAGCACGTCATCGAACGACTCAAGTACTCGCACACAAGCACGCGGCTCGACATTGCTGCCGCAGCCGTCGTTGATTGCATCGCTCGTGTCGAGCGACCAACGATCACGAGTCGGACCGGCAGTCGGTGATCGAGTGACGCGAGTCTTCCTCAAGACCTCGGCAGCCTCGAGGTGTTGATGGAAGACCACCGTGGTCTCGATTGCAACTTGGCGAGGGCGCTTGCTTCATTCAATGTGAGAGAGCACACTCACACGCATTGCTCACTGTCGACCTGTCGAACCGAATCCACCCTCGCCTCGTTGAGTCTCGTCGAGTTGCTCCACAGTCTCGACATCAGCCGTAACGAATCGTTCGAGTATCAACTGTGCGATGCGATCACCCTTGGCGATAGCAAAGTGCTCCGAGCCGTGGTTGAACAGCACGACGCCAATGTTGCCGCTGATATGATACCGCCGCCACCATTAGGCATCGTCAATGTACAAGCCTTGCATAAATGTAACCATCTCCTTGATCTCGCGCTTGTGCGAGTACGTACCGATAGTCGGGATCGATCACGCCAGCGCCAACGTCAATGTGGTGCTTCCAAGCCAGCGACGACCGAGGCGCTACTCCAACCGAGGTTCCATGAGCTCGCTGGTGCTCGTCGTGCTCGTCCAATGCTCCCAAACACCGCCACACGCACCGATTCGTCCGTAGCATCCATCAGGAAGCGCGATGGCGATATCTGTCTTGACGAGCTCCTTTCCACGAGGCTCGATCGTGTAGTCGTACGCACTGCAGTCGAGCGTTGGCAACCGCACTCCAACACAACGCGGCCAAATGAACCACGTGGATAATACCTGTACAGATCGTAGCCTGCCGCGTGAGATGAACCACGTGATGGCGCTGTGGCATTGGCTGAGAGCAGCATCACTCGCAGGACGGCTCGCGACGCCATCGTGAGGCTGTGTGGTGGTGATGCAGATGAGCCGAGGCGCGGTGCGGAATGGCGGGAAAGCCATGCAACACACAACACCAAGCGACATCGCTGTGAACTGCTGCGTTATGGCTCTGCCTCTGGTTCAACCGCTTCTTTATCCTGGCTTGATCATGCAGCAGCAACAACGATAACAACGATAACAACGACAATAACAACACATCAACAACAGCAATAATTAACAAAAACAATCTGCAACCGCAGCGACAATATCGTAGATCCTCACGACGAGGTGCCATTGGACGATGCCGAGCTATCGAGCGCTGAAGTTGATGGCGCCTTGGTTGGCAGCACGGTCGTTCCAGCTGGCCGCTGTACAGACGGGGAGCTTACGGGGCTCGGGCCTGTGGTGCGGCCGGCACCCAATCGTGCACCACCGACAGCAGGCTTGGCTGGAGCCGGCGTTGCCGCAACACCTCGAAACAGCGAACCATTCGACGCCAGTGAGCGCGTGCCTGTCGATGGTTGGCTGGTGGAGATCGGTCGCCCGCGCACCATCGCTGTCACGGTGGTGGTCGAGCTGGTCGTCGAGATAACTCGCGTCGTGGCTGGCGATGCACTCGTGGTTGGCGTGGTAGGCCTGGGAGTCACAGGTACCGGGGTGGGCGATGGCGATGCTGCAGGAGCCGGAGACTGAGAGGGCGACGCTGCAGGCGATGACAATGATAGTGGCGAAGGCGATGATGGTGGCGGTGATGGAGACTCGGCTGTAGCTGCGGCTGTCGGAGCTGCTGCACGCGAAGCGACAGCAATTGCAGGTCCCGGCGAAGCGTCCCGCGTTGTGGTGATACGACCGCGCGAAGGTGACGGCCCTGATGTCATGGTGGCAAGCGTGGTTCTCGTGCCCGCGCCAGTGACGACAGCCGAAGAGGGCGTGGTACGAAACGGCGAGCTGGCTCCTCGAGCTAGCGGCGAGGCAGACGTCTGCGTGGGGGCGCTCGTAGGCGAAGCAGATGGCGTTGTTGTGGTGCTTTGCGACGATGGTGCAGAGAGGCCCGACACCGGCGCTGGAGCTGGATTGGCCGAAGCGGGTGGCGCTGGTTGTGAGCCAGGGAGGGTCGCAACGCGAGGGCGACTCGGTGGAGGAGTATTGAGCCGGTTTGTCGGAATGCGGCTGACTGTCGAGGCCGAGATGACCGTCGTCGTAGTGGTGGTGGTCGTGGTGGTGGTTGTTGTCGTCGAGTTGGAGTTGGAGCTCGTAGTGGCACGAGAAATGTCGACCACCGGCTCGAACGGCGTCAGGCCTCGCGTGGGCTTGGCCGATGCCGGAGGTGGCACGAGGCCACGTGGTGACTTGGGAGCCGATGGTGCTTCCGGTTGCGCTGGCGTATTGCCGGTATCGGTCGAGAGGGCGAGCTTTCCGACGGTGGGCGACGGGCTGGTATGCGTACGTGGCGGCGAGGCGCTACTTGGCTTGGTACCGCCCTGCCACTGAGAGGGATTCGATGGCTCTCGTTGCACGCCGCCTTCAGACGGAGCCTCGGGCGATGGTGAGCTCGGTGCTGGCTGTGACGCTTGGTCAACATCGGCGTGGAAACTGCGAATGTTGGCGATTCTGCGCGAGAGCGAGTGCGGAGATGTGGCTGACTCGGCGGCGGTGCGCGGCGGCGAGGGCCTTGCGCTCGGTGTACCATCAGGCGTCGGGCTCGATCGCCATTGCGTCGGCGGTGCCAGTTCGGCGAGAGTCGAGTTTCGAGCGACACTTGGCGCCGCAGGAGTCGCCACTGCTGCTGCGGTGGCGATCGAAGCCTCGCTCCCAGCACGGAAGCATTGTGTTCGAGCAATTTGTATACGACGCTCGGAGCGCGACAGCATGAGTCCACGGCCTTGCGACGCGCTGGCGAAGCTCTCAGGCGCAATCAAGGCCGTCAGTGGCTCAATGTAGCGACTCTTGCGGCGCTCTTCCATCTCCTGCTGCCGCGTTCTCACGCGCGACAGGGCAAGTGGTTTGGCTGGCGCATCGGAAGTGCTCGCAGCGGAGGCGCCACTCCAGCTCGGTGACGCCTGAGGTGTAGTGCCGGAGCTCGGGCTCGGATTCGAACTTGGATTCGATGCACTCTCGTCAGTGGCAACTGGAACAGTCGCGTCAGCGGGAGCGGCTGGCGTGTCGGACGCCACAGGGGCAGGAGATGCAACCGTATTGGAAGGTGCGGTTGCGATCGTCGAACCTGTGCTCGAGCCGCTAGCCGTGGCGCTCTTGTCCTCAGCGAGCTCCTTGTGCGCGGCGATCAATCGCTCAAAGTACTCGTGCTTGGCGTTCGATGCTTGCGCCAGTTGTGTCTCGAGGAATGTGGCGCATTCTTCGTGTATACCACGGCGTTGGCGCACCAACATCTGTTTGGCACAAAGCAACACCGGTTAGCAATCAAGGCCGGCACATCGAGAGCGCGCCTCTACTGATCACGCACCAATGAGTACGCCACTTGCTGCACGATGGTACTCGCAAACTGATACGCGACAACCGCTGGCGCTCCGGCCTCGGCACCGCTGCTGGCAGCACCGCTCTGCGGTAGAGGTGTTGGATCGCTCATCTCGGCAACCAAGTCGGCCGCTGCGAGCTCCTCGAGATACGAGCGCAGGTGGGTGCGCTCTTCGTACACCGGAAAGACCACTTGCAGCATCTCGGGATAGATGGGGCTGTTGGGCTTGGCGAGCGCACTGCTGACCTTGAGCACCATCTGCAGCGACGGATGCAACGAATCGATGTGGCTCTGTACGACGGCGACGATCGTATCAGGGAGGCACTCGCTGGCGCGCTCGAGCGACTTGAGTGCAATGTGCTTCTTGGGCGTGATCTCGATGGCGTCCGACTCGACCATCGAAGCCGCCATCTCGAGACTGAAGAGTGGATTGCCGCGAGCCTTCTCCATGATGATATCAAGCACTTGGTCGGCTATTGTCAGGGCGCTCAACTTGCCGCATACGAGCTACAACCACAGCCAGGTCTCAGTCAAACACGAGTGCTCGCCTATCGAATCGATAACGACGTACGAGAGAAACTTCGTCACGCGACAGTGATCCCAGCACAATGTGGCCCTTGAGCGACTCGAGAGTTGCCGCCGGTGGCATCGAGAAGTCGCCACATGCTTCGGGCGATACAGCCAGAGGTCGCGTCGTAAGCACGATGCAAATGTCCGAATACTGCGAGACCAAGAGTTGTAGCAAGCGCCAAGAATCGATATCAAAGTGGTGCGCGTTCTCGAAACAGAGAACCATCTGCTCCAGCTGGCCGGCGGCACGAAGGATCTCGGCCTGTGTGCGAGCAGCACGAGGTAGCGGTTGGGTGGATGCATGGATGGTGAGCAGTGCAGTTGCGCAGCGTGGCGACCTCGATCTACGTACCACGAGACGACGACAGCCATCGTCGCGCACTTCCTGTGGCAGCTTCTTGAACAACTTGGTCTCCTCGAAGCCTAGCCGAAGCACTGGGTTCAAGATTGCAACGAGCGGTAACCAATGCGAGCCATTCGGTAGCGAGCCGACCATCGACAAGATCTGCGGGCGGATTCGCAGGTGTCAATATTGGTCGTGTTGCCGTAGTACTTTGGCACTTGTCACATATGAATAAGGCTGTACTACATACTTGCTGACGTTGATAGTCCTTGTCAATGTCGTGCTTGCACTGAAGCACCTTGAGCAACAGTGTGCTCCACGGCGAGTACGGCTGGTCGACTTGGTCGTACGAAGCAGTCGACTTGTAGAACGCAATGTCGTACTCTTCGCAAATGCTCGCGACAAAGTTGACGAGCAAGCTCTTGCCCGAGCCCGTGGGGCCCTCGAGCACCAAGAGGCCGGTGCCGTCGCCCTCCTTGGAGGTGGCGTAGGACTCGAACTTGGCGCGGATGATCATTTGCGTCTGCTTGTGGCCGACGATGTTGCTCTGCACGATGACCGACTGGCGCTTGACAATGTGTCGATGAGGGCGGAAGATGTTGACCGGGTCCTTCTTGCCCTTGACCGTGATGGGCGGCAATGCTTGGAACAACAACGTTGTGCCCGCTTGGTCAAAGGTCGGCTGGTCGCACAGGACGCCATTGTCGCCGGCGGCCTTCATGAGACGTGCGCTCAGGTTCACAATGTCGCCGACGACAGCGTATTCGCGGCGATACTCGCTGCCTACCGTTCCACAGAACACTTGACCCGTGCTGTGTGTGTGTGTGTCATACAACAAGTATCAGCCACCACACGATCACGACGAATGGCGATGGCGATGGCGATGACGAAGATCGTACGTGACACCGATGGCACTCATCAGACCCAGCTTCCAAAGCTCCTCCGAAATGGCCAGTGCAGCGCGTACTCCACGGAGTGGATCGTCAGTATGTGAGAATGGCGGCGCTCCAAAGACTGCGATCAAGACCGTTCCCTTGTCGTCGACCAGCACTTGTCGAATCATGCCTTGGAAACGAAAGATCACTTGTTGCATGGCGCACACGGCGTTGTGCAATGGGATGTGATCGAACTTGCTCTTCTTGCCGAAGCTCAAGCCCTTGAGATTGACAAAGATGACTGTAACTCGGCGTAGTTCTCTGCGAGTGCATAAGAGTGCGAGTATGCATGTTTCTTCAGTGAACGAGAACACCAACTCACTCATCGCTCGCTGACGTACCCAAGCCACTGGGTTTGTTTGGCATCGAGTCGAGCAAGCACACCTCGCGAGAGGTAGCCTCGCAATGCAGGCTCGATGATGGCCTCGAGCGGCAGCGGAGCGCCTTGTCGCTGCTTGATGGGATCGGTGCACTTGAGCACCAAGTAATCTACCGTCGCGTCCTTGTCCTGACTAGCCTCGGACTCGATCTTGGTGAACTGGAAGAAGCTCTTGACGATGGCGTACGCCTCACGACTAACGACCACGTCGCCGCTCTTGCCGGCATCGACGGCGCTCTCGAGCTGACGGAAGGGATCGCCAGCGACCAGGAACTCCCACCGACCATCGACGCCTCCGACATGGATCGCGTGTACCGTTCCGGCCGAGATTCCAATGTGACAACTCAACGCAAAGTCCACCTCTGTCGAGGTGTACTGGCCGTGGTTGCTCTGAATCTCGAGAGCGCATTGTGTAGCCCTGTGTACGGCACCGAGTGGGCAGCAGACTCGATCGTGTGAGCGAAATTCGAACGGAATACGAAATGAACTGATGAAGCATCGCGACACGGCGCCGATCGAACGTGTACCTTCGCGTCGCCTTGGTCAACGAGTCACCGTCCTCAGCAGCAAACATGACGATCAAGGCGTCGCCAGCGAACTTGAGCACGTCTCCTCCGTGGGCCAAGCACAGATGGATGATGGCCGAGAAGTAGCCATTGAGATGGCGGCTGACCTCCTCGAAGCCGCTGGGACCTCGCTCTGCAAGTCGCTCGTTCAGTGCCGTGAATCCTGCCAGTGGGCATCACGACGGTATCAGTATTCATGTGAGACGATGAGAGGACGTCGCGTCGATCATCGAGAGCACAGGCTCGACAATCGACGTTGAGAACGATGCAGCATCACATCGATGCGAATGAGACCGACATCAAGAGGGAGAGTGCGATGGAACGTACCCGAGACATCAGCAAATAGCAGTGCGGCTTCGATGGGACGGCTGGTGGGCTTGTCTTGCGGCTTGCGTTGCTTCAAGAAGTGGCTGTGCACGATGCGCGGCACGTAGGAGATGATGCGGCGCAGCGAGGCGATGGCGGCCGACTTCTCCTCCTGCGACACCTCCTTGAGGTCGATGATCTCGTCGACCTGGCGCAGCTTGTTGAAGAGGCCGAACGGATCGAAACCGACCTTTCGACGACGTGTGGGAGTGAGCGCGGCGTTGTTGGCAGCGGCAACCGCGGCGACAGCCGGTGCTTGAGGCCCTCCGCCAGTGGCGCCGCTGCTCGCTGTTCCTGACGGCGACGACGAAGTGCCACTGGACGACGTGGGGCCAGCGCCCGAGGCACTGCTGGCGCCATTGGAGCTGCTGGAGCCAGGTACAGGGCCACCTGGTGGTGCGAGTAGCAGCTGGTGGATATCGATCGCCGACTCATCGACCGAGCTGCTGCGCCGTGACTTGGTTCGACGATTGCGAGGGCTCAGGAGATCCATGTGGCTCGGTGTCGATCTCGCCCCTCGACGCGGTGTGGAGCGAGTGGAGGAGGCGAAGAGGGGTGTTTGTGTTGCGAGACAGCAGCAGCAGCAGCAGTGGGAGTAGTATCAGATACCAGCGCTAGCAGCAGCATACACTGTCAGAGGTGCAGCTTGGCTTTCGATGGTCAGGCGCCACAAGTCGAAGGCGCGAAGAGAGAGGGCGCGTGTGTGCACGAGCCGTCGTACTACCGACGCCTCACTCGCTCACTCGCACCACACGAACCGCTGCTGAAGCAGAAGCAGTAGCAGGAGTGCAGTATGATACAAACATACACCGACCACAAGCACGGCGCGCTCCTGCGTGTATCAGTGTGTGTATGCGGGCTTGCTTCTCTGTTGGTGGTCGTGAAGGAGCAGCAGCAGGATACGAATGGCACCAAGTCTTGGCGAAATAGCGCAAACTTGCGCTGTTTCGCTCGCGCCTTTTCGGTTCCGGCGTGTTTTTTCGCTTTTCGCCTCCTTCGCTCTCTTCTTCTGCTCGTCGATGCTGCGCGGCCTCGCGTTCTGCATCTTCGCCTCGGCCGCTATCATCGCTGCGTTGCTCCTGTACGATTGATTGATTGTTCGTTCGTTCGTTCGTTCGTTTGATCGGGATTTCATATGGTAGATTGATAGAAGGCGGGAGAGAAGACAGAAGAACCCTCGCTGCTTCGGTTTTGTATCTGCGAGTTGATGCTTGATAGCGGATATGAAGCGTGTGGTCGGCGTGTTTCGCGGCGTGCTACGCCTTCCGATAGCGGCTTGCTCTGTGATAGCGCGATACCGCCAACAAGCGGGAACGAGTGATATCGCCGCTGCGCGCTCGCTGGTAGTTGGTGGCGTTGGTCGGGTGCGACAACTTCATTCTATCCACCGTTCTTACACGCCGACGCGACTGCTGGGCTCCAGAGCACCTCTCTTCCATCGTGCCTACTCGTCGTCGTCGTCGTCACCGTCACCCATCCACATGGCTGCCACTCCCGAACCTGTGAATGTCGAGATCCGTGGCCAGCAGGTACCAGTGTCTGCGGGCGCCGGCATCGATGCCAAGGGCCTGCAAGATGCCATCAGTGCAGGTGCGGCAGCCTTTCCTTGCTCGCCGTCTCGCTCTTGTTCTTGTGGTTGACCCACCGAGTACTCGATGACGTCGGATGTCTGACAGTGCCATTTACGCAATGGGTGCAACGAGTGAACACCGAGGAGGGCTTTGCGGTCGAGTCAGTGTTGATCCAGAACATTGATTACTTTGGCCCGCGCGTCGGGTAGGTCTTGGTGAATGCTGTTATGCACGTGGGAGAGTTAGTACTAAGTCCTTGCCTGCCTGCTTGCCTGCCTGCCTGCTTGCTCGCTGCGCCAGCTTCATCAAGTTTAAGGCAGCAGTACGAGCTGCCAACGGTGCCTTCGTTCCTGGCATCACGTTCATGCGTGGTGGCTCCGGTACGATGGACTGCGTGCACGAGTTGTGGCATC
>ERZ778026.4152-NODE-4152-length-11657-cov-9.662127_pt1 | contig 11657 bp, 19 predicted proteins | sample MGYA00375756_ERZ778026 | MGnify/ENA primary metagenome ERZ778026 (study PRJEB29350, sample SAMN05389820) | bioreactor metagenome | isolation source: Ammonium sulfate bioreactor | place: South Africa: University of Cape Town | collected 2014-02-18 ... | reverse complement strand
CTCTCACACTCACCATTGATTGCTTTGCGATCGTTCAGAATAATGGGTTCGAGCAGTTCTGTATCAACTATGTCAACGAAAAACTGCAGCAAATCTTCATCGAACTGACGCTCAAGGCCGAGCAAGAGGAGTACGAGCGTGAGCAAATCCCCTGGACGCACATCGAGTACTTTAACAACAAGATCTGCTGCGACCTGATCGAGGGCAAGAAGCCCATCGGCATCTTGGTGCTGCTCGATGACGTGTGCAACTTCCCAAAGGGAGATGACGAAAAGTTCCTCGAGAAGATGTCCGAGCACTACGCCACGCATGCTCACTGGAGTGGCGCTGGTGCTGGCTCCAACAGCTTCGTCATCAAGCATTATGCAGGCGATGTACGAGACACAGCGTGCGCGCGCGCTTGGTTTGTTCGCTTCCTCGCTCACTCACACATTCGAGCGAAATTTCTAGGTCGTCTACAATGCCCACGGCTTCCTCGACAAGAATCGCGATCTGCTCTACGATGATCTGATCATCCTCGCTCAGGCGTCTCAGAGCGGCTTCATTCGCAGCCTGTTCACCGAGCAAACCGGCTCCAAGAAGCGCCCCACCACGGCCGGCTTCAAGATCAAGAACTCGATCGCCGAGCTGGTCGAGGCGCTGACGCGCTGCACGCCGCATTACATTCGTTGCATCAAGCCCAACAACAACAAGCAGGCCGACCAATTCGACCAGGCGCTCGTGCAGCACCAAGTGCGCTACCTGGCGTTGCTCGAGAACGTCAAGGTGCGCCGCGCCGGCTTCGCCTATCGCCAGCTGTACGAGAAGTTCTACATGCGCTATCGCGTATGCTCCAACCGTACGTGGCCCAACTTTCACGGCAACCCACGCGATGCCACGGCCTTCATCCTCGAGGACTCGTGCATCGATCCCGGCCAGTTCAACTACGGCACCAGCAAGATCTTTATTCGACAGCCAGAGATTGTACGTTCGTCTCTCTCTCTCTTGCTCTCGCTCTTGGCTAATTTCATGTGACCTTCACCATTACAGGTGTTCCAACTCGAAGAACGACGCGAACAACGCCTCTACAGCTACGCCGTCAAGATCCAAGAGTTCTTCAACCTCTACATTGGCTCCAACAACTACTTTTACCAGATCCGTGTCGAGGGCAATGAGTTGGTCAAGAACAAGAAGGAGCGTCGTCGACTGAGTCTCGAGCGCCCGTACCGAGTCGATTACATTGACTTTAAGGACAACCGCGTGTTGCAAGTGCGTCTCCATGGATTGCATGCCTGAATGTCGTGTGTATGTGTGTGCATGCGCTCACCATTACCACCACCACCACCATGTGCACGCGTACGTTGTCTGTGCAGGGCATCGTCGAGCGCTACGGTGACGAGAGCATCGAGTTTGGAGACACGTGCAACCTGTTTGACAGCCACTGTGCGCCTCATCGCCGCGTCCTGGTGTTGACCAACGAGGCCATCTACGTACTCGGCATCGTGCCCAAGTTGCCGCCTCCGCCGCCCAAGGGCGCGCCCAAGCCACCGCCGCTCGATATCAACACGGTCAAGGATTTTTACTTTGGTCTGTACCGCCGCATCGCCCTTGCCGATGTCGGTGGCGTCAGCACGAGCCAGCTCGCCGATGACTACCTGGTGATTCACGTCATCAACCAGCACGACACAGTGCTTTCGTGCCGTCGCAAGACCGAGTTTCTTGCCGTCTTGCAACGTCAGAAGCAAATCAACATTACCTTCTCCAACAAGTACGTCTCTCTCTCTCTCTCTGCCCCACAGTTGGCTAGCAACGATGACACGTAGTAACACCTCAAACTCTAGCATCACGGTGTCGATCAAGCAACCAAAGGGCAAGAAGGTCGCTGCACAGCGCATCACGATCCAGTTTTCGCGTGACGCCAATGGCAACGCGTTGCCGGTCGCTACCAAGCTCGTGTGGACCGTCGGCGTCAAGCCTGGCATGCCTGCTGACTCGGTGCCGGTCATCGAGCAGCGCAAGGCCTATGTGCAGAAGCAAACTATGGCCACGAGCACGTCCAGCTCGTCGTCGTCATCGTCATCGGTGCCGTCGCACAGCAGCCGTGGATCACGACAGAGCATTCGCGGCGGCGCACGTGGAGGAGCAGGAGCAGCGGCATCATCTGGTGCCGCGGTGCCCGCTGGACCTCGTGCTAGCGTACGCGGTGGCGGTGCTCCTAGTGCCGCACCTGCTCGAGGAGGTGGCTTCGCAGGCGCGCCACGCGGTGGCAGTAGCCCGGCAGCGGCAGCCTCCTCGCCACCGGCCCGTGGTGGCGGCGCTGCTGCTCCACGTGGCGCTCGTGGCGCTCCTCGCGGTGGAGGCCCTCCTGGCGGGCGTGGTGGCCCACGCGGCGGTCGTGGTGGCCCTCGTGCCACTGCCCGTGCCAGCGTCGCACAAGGTATGAAAGAGAGAGAGATGCGTTGTGCTCATCGACCGAAACACTCACCTGCATGCCGTATGCTTCAATGAATAGCGATCGGAATCGCGATGTATGACTTCCGTGCCGAGAACCCCGACGAACTCGATCTGCGCGCTGGAGACCGCGTCGTGATCATCAGCCGTCGCACGCAGGATGCCTGGATGGAAGTCGAGCTGCAGGGCTCGGGTCAACGCGGTCTCGTGCCCTCGACCTACATCGAGGAGCAATAGATACGCCCCTGCTGCCTTACGCTCTCTCTCTCTCTCTCTCTCTCTCTCTCTCTCTCTCTCTCCCGATCGCATGCCATGATTAGTTAGCCAGTATTCTCTCTCTCTCTCTCTCTCTCTCTCATCGCGCTTGTCTCTCTTGTCAATCTGCCAGCTCTTGAGCATCATAACGTCTCTCTCTCTCTCTCTCTCTCTCTTTTCTCATATCATTGTGTCCTTGGTGGCGCTGTCCACCCTCCTCTTTCATGAGTGAGGTCTACACCAACTAAACGACAGTACAACCCAAAGGCAGCGGTCGATTCTTTGTTGGCCGCATTGCACTTCACACCTCACCCGCTGCTGCCCGCATCATCAACCACCACTGCTGCTGCTGCGGCCACTTCATCATGTGGTCACTCGTTCGTCATGTCGCGGTGGTCTCGGCAGCTGCAGCACATCGTGCCGCTACAGGCAGTTACCGAGCACTTGCGAGCATCTCGGCGGCACAGCAGCTCAAGGTCGAGAACTTTGTTGGCTCGGCGGCGGCGTTCGAGGTGCAGGTGCCACCGTCTGCTGCCACGCAACTGCCGAGCTCGCTGTCGGTCGCACAGCAACTCGAGTTACTCCAATCGCGCACGGGCGCCGTGCAACTGGACCATCGGCACCTCCACGATCGCGTGTTACTCACGGGAGTCGCTGCCGAGTCGCTCTCGCTGCAGTACAAGCCGCCCGTCGCCGCGACGGCTCTCGTGCCATCGCAGCGCTCGAGTCTGACGCCCAACGAGCTCGCCAACGTGTCGGGCGTCGCGGTCGCATACAATCGCTTCGGTCGTCGTCGATTGGGGCTCGTGGTTCGAGCGCTGAGCCGCAGGTTGTGGCTGCTGCTCGACCCCGAGAGCGGCGCGCTCTCGCACGAGAACCGCTTCAGGCTCCTGTTCCAGATACCGCCGATCGTGGCTCGCGCGCCTCACGAGCTCGCGAGCTTCGAGTCGTTCGAGCAAGGTGTGGGGTTCGTGGCAGCACAGTACTCTCCGCCCGATCTGCTGCTCGGCTTCTCGGGCATCGAGACTTCGCAGACGTCACGTGATGGCGACCAGCTGTGGAACCTCGCTCGTATGCACCTGGCTCGAGTGTACCAGAGCGAGCTCGAACCTGCTGCGTCGATCAATGGCAAGAACTCCACCAACAACAACAACAACAAGGGCAGCAAGGGCAGCAAGGGCACCTATGGCTCATCATTGAACTTGATCGCGGCAGCGGCAGGCAGCAGCGTACCGCTGCGATGCATCACGGTCGCCGAGGCTGCGCAGCTGTACTTCCACAACGGCAACACGGCGGCCGTCGCCCGACCGGCCGAGCTCTACCAGGCCTTCGTCATGATGAGCAAGGCTCCCCTGCGCTTCCGACTCCTCAACGAAGGCCGTACGTTCGCCGCGACTCTCTCAGCACCATCACGGCACCGAAGTGACAGTTGTGGTTGGCGTTGTTGTTCGTAGAGCCGCTGTTCGAGGTGCTGGACGACAAGGGCCACAGGGAGTCGGTCTCGTTGGCGGCCGCTGTCAAGACTCTCCAGACCGCGCCGACGCTCAAGCTCGAGCAGATCGAGAGCAGCGGCTCCAGCGACGATGCGGCGGCTCTGGCGCGCATGCACGACATCGCCGAGCGAGCGGCCTCCATGTTCCGCGCCACGCCGCTCGCTGCCAAGGCGCCATACGCCACGCCGACCGTGCACCGAACGTGGGCCGCGTTGGCCTTCTTGCAGCGAGTCTACCAGCGCTTCGGACATGGCAGGTTCCCGGACGCGCCACCGTCTCCGTCGATCCAAGGCGCGTTCGTCGACTCTCGCGGTCCGATGCTCGTGCCGAAGCAGCTCGATACACAACAAAGAGGCAGCAGTGGCATCATCAACATCAACAAGCAGCAGCAACAACAACAACAGCCTGAGGCCGAAGGAGTGCTGCTCGAGGCACCGAGAGAGCAGGACCGAGGGCCGCCGATCGCGGTCTCGGGCCTGGCGGCGCAGCGCAACACGCCGGTGCTGCGCACGATCATGCAGCTCGTCAAGCAGCACGATCTCGTCGGCCTGCCTGTACGTACCGCATTGGCTCCGATCCCATCGTTGCGCCACTCATCGATTGTTTGAATCTTTCGCAACAGCGCAACAACGACGCGCGGTCCAAGGAGTGGGACTCGCCGGCAGCCGACGAGAGCCGCGTCCGCGCGCTCGAGATGCTGGCGCTCCAGGCCAGCTCCAACTACGCCACCGACTACATGCTGCAGAACTACCTCTTCAACACGCTCGGACTCGATCGCGCGACGGCGTACGATCTGCTCGTGCTGCTGGGAGTCTGGAGTGCCACCAAGCTCGGCTACTGGTCGCGCCTCACGGTGCACCACCGCCACCAGAGCTTCCCGAGCCACGTCGACGACGCCGCCAAGAAGCTCGCCGGCACGGTGCCGCAGCACCGAGACGAGGCGCGAGTGCAGTACGCCGAGCTGCCGGCGTACACGATCGACGATCCGACCACGCGGCACATCGACGACGCCATCAGTCTCGAGCGTGCGGCCGACGGCAGCGAGTGGGTGCACGTGCACATTGCCGACCCGTCGCGCCTGATCTCGCCCCGCAGCGCCCTCGACGTCGAGGCCTCGCTGCGTACGACGGCGGTCTACACGCCCGAGGGAGTGCACCCGATGGTTCCCGACTGCATGGCCGCCGGGCCGCTGAGCCTCACGAGCGCCAACGCCACCAACTACGCCATGACCTTCTCGGCCAAGCTCGCGAGCTCCGGCGAGATACTCGACCTGAAGATCGCCATGAGCGAGTTGCACGACGTGCGCGCCGTCCCGTACGATAGTGTCGATCGGTTGCTTGCTTCGGACACGGCGCAGCTGTCGTCGCAGCGCGAGCAGCAGGACGGCGCCACGATGCAGCGGCTGTGGACACTCGCTCAGCGCCGGCGCGAGCTTCGCATCAAGAATGGTGCCGTGATCCTGCACATTCCGAAGCCGGCGGCGAGCGTCTCGACCGAGAGCGCGAGCGTCAGGATCACGACCGACGCCAGCTATGCGCGACCGTCGCGGATCATGGTCGAGGAGATGATGCTGCTCGCTGGCGAGGTGGCTTCGCGCTTCGCGCACGACAGCCGCATCGCGATACCGTTCCGCGTACAGGAGCAGCCGCTGGTGGAGCTCGGTGTGCTGCGTGAGCGCCTCGGTGCCGTCGGCATGCCGGCCGAGCTCGTGCCCTTCTTCTCGATGACGTTCTTCAATGCGGCGAGGTACAGCGCGAGCGCCGGACGCCACTTTGCGGTCGGATTCGATCAGTACACTCGCGTGACGTCGCCCATCCGCCGCTACGCCGACCTGCTGGCGCACCAGCAGCTTCGCTCGTTCCTCGAGACCGGCAAGGCGGCATTGGAGCACGAGGCCGTCGCCCGCCGCGTCGGCTGGCTCGACGCCATCACCAACCAGGTCAAGAACAACTCGCGCTTGGCGCAGCGCTCGTGGATTCTGGCCGTGCTGCAGAGGCTGCTCGACGGCCACTCGATGCGCACCAACGCCGTCGTGCTCGACTGGTACCAGGAGCTGCAAAACCTCGTGTGCGAGGTGCTGCTGCCCGAGCTGGCCTTCATGCGCGTCGCCATCCTGATTCCATTGCAAGTGTTCGATCCCGCAGCGCTGCTGCTGCAGCCACCAGCGCAGCAGCTACACATGGACGCCGACGCCGCGACCGTCGTCACCACCCCCACCACCAACGCCGCTGCTGCTGCGGGCGACTTCTCGTGGCTGCGCCATGGCGTCACGGTTCCGCTCGAGATCCTCACCGCCAACCCCGCCTCGTTGCAGTTCACGCTGCGCATGGTCGACGAGCAGCGCCACCAATCGTTCGAGACCGTTGCTTGGCCCAAGGCAGCGTTTGCAGTGGATGCTCTCTAACCAACCAATCAATCATTCAATCATCCAATCGACCAGTATCCTTGGTTGACCTTGTCGCTGATATTGTGCAGAGGAAGCGAGAGAGGCTTAGGCTTACACAGAGCCATAACCGCCGCCACCAGGCGTCAAGATTCGCAAGCGATCGCCGGTTCCAACGATGGCGGTGTTCTTGGGCCCGAGCGATACCACGTGTCCGGTGCGGCGCAGCAGTAGATTCACGCCCCGCTCTCCGTCGTGACCGCCAAAGATGCCACGCGGTGCCAGAGCTCGCCGCTCGCTCAGGATGCCGATGGACATGGGCCTCAGGAACTCGAGCTCGCGCACGACGCCGTCGCCGCCACGGAACTCGCCGTCGCCGCCTGAGCCTTTGCGGATCGAAAACTCACGTACCAGCACCGGGTAGCGGCGCTCCATGATCTCGGCGTCGGTGATTCGCGTGTTGGTCATGTGCGAGTGCACGGCGCTTTCGCCATGCCACGTGGCTCCTGCACCACCACCGCCGGCGATGGTCTCGTAGTAGCCCTAACGAGTTGGTGGTGGTGCACAGTGGCAGTGGCGGTGTATGTGTGTGAGCTTGCGGCACTCTCGACGTCGGCGAACGCGAGACAGTGCCGCGTGCGTGCGTACCATCGAGTTGTCGCCAAACGTCAGGTTGTTCATGCAGCCTTGACTGCAGGCGCACGCGCCGAAGGCACTCAGCACCACGTCGGTGACACGCTGGCTCGTGAGCACGTTACCGCCCACGACGGCGGCTGTGGGTGTCGGAGACAGTAGCGTGCCATCAGGCACGATGACGCGTATCGGGTTCAAGCAGCCTTGGTTGAGTGGTATCTCCATGTCGACCAAGCATCGCAGGGAATAGATGATGGCCGACATGGTCACGGCGCGTGGCGCATTGCAATTACCTTGGTTGTTGCATGAGTTGTGCCAGTGCGAGAGTGAGTCTCTCTCTCTCACATGGCCACTCTCGCATGGCCACTCTCGTACCGTAGGATTCTGGCGAAGTGCCAGTAAAGTCAAAGACAGCCGAACCATCATTACGGTTGATTGTGAGAGCCAGCTGGATGACTGCTCCATCATCCATGCGATCGACGGCATGTAACGTGTCGACCGGTTGCAGCTCTCGCTTGAGCGAAATCTTCTTCAGCATGCTGCGCACGGCATTCTCGGCATTCTGCTGTACGTAGGCCATGTAGGCCTGCACGACAGGCAGCGAGAACTCGGTGATCAGGTCCGAAACGAGCTGGATGCCCTTGTTGTTGGCCGCCACCTGTGCCTGCAGATCCGAGATGTTGTCCTTGAGGTTGCGCGTGCCGGAGATCGGTGCCGTATTGCCGAGCTGCGAGCCGACGAGGTTGGGCGCCGAGATCTCGTCTCGCTTCGCGGGTGTAAGCAAAATCTCCGACACCTCTTGTTCCTGCGCAATCGTGCACACCAACAACGCAGTCAGAATGCAACCGACCGTAACGCGTCACGCCTCGTGTGTGGCGAGCGAGAGATTCTTTGGCGCGTACCCGAAAGTGGCCGTCGATCACGAGTTTGAACGAGCGCACGCAGGCACCTTCTTCGGCGAGGCTGCGAGAAAACGGCGGCATCGAGCCGGGACTGATGCCTCCAATGTCGGCGTGGTGGCCACGACTAGCGACGTAGAACACGGGCTGGCCGTCACAGAACACGGGCGTGATGATCGTGATGTCCGGAAGGTGGCTGCCGCCGGCGCATGGATGATTGGACATGATGACCTGCCCATCGGCCCAGCCCTCTCCTGGCTTGCTCTCCCACTCGGGCAGCGATTGCGCCGCTTGAAGCTCGGCCTCGGAGCACTCGTGCGGCGTCAGGTGCTTGATCTGCCAGCGAACGGCCTCTTGCATCGCGCCTGTCACACCAGATCGCATCGCGTCACGTCGCGGCGCTCTCGCATGTCAGGTTCGTTGCCACACGCAGTCGAGCATATGTGTAGCCTCAGTATCGAACGCACCAAGGTGCACCGGCAGGTGAGGTGCGTTTGCCACAAGGCCTCCATCTGGTCCAAAGAGGGCGCACGAAAAGTCCAGGCGCTCCTTGATGTTGGTCGAGATGCTGGTGCGCTGCAGCGTGCGTCCCATCTGCTCGGCGATGCTCATGAAGCGGTTGGCAAAGACCGACAGCTGGATCGGATCGACCACGGTGGCAGAGATCTGCTTCTGGCCCGTGGCGTGCACTTGGATCACAATGTCGCCCGTGCGAGTGATATTGGCTGTGCAGTCGAGTTCTGTAACGTGATTCGAATCAGATACAGTCAGCAACGAGCAGAGTCCTCTTCTCATCTCGTCTCATCTCTTCCGGTCGTACCCACAACAATCGTGCTGGTATTGTCAATGATGATTGCCGGTCCGGCAATTTGATGTCCGGCCTTGAGCTGACCCAGCAAATATACGGGCGTTTCGAGCCAGCCAGCACTCGGGCCCCAATAGCTCCTGTGAAAGAGAGAGAGAGAGAGTGAGAGAACGGGAGGTAACATCACGAGCACAAGGTTCCAACACACCTCGATCGGCTGGCAGGTGCTCCCGGATCAGGCGAGTTGGCTCGCTCGATCTCGGGCTGCTGAACTTGATGGCCCTTGCCGACTGCGCGAACTCGCACGTCCTCGACAATCAGCCTACGGCCGACGAGCAGGAAGCCGAACTCGCGGCGGTACTGCTCCTTGAACTCGCGTGCATAGTCGCCATCGTCTGGTCGACGGATCATCAAGGCCGTGTCGGTACCCTCGTACTTGAGGTTGAGGTACTCGAGGAACTCGACCATGGCGTCGTCGGCAGCAAAGCCGTGACGGCGGAGTGAGGCTCGCGCAGTGGTGGCCAGAGCCTTGAGGCGTGCTTGGATCTCGGCCTCGTGCTCGGGCGCCAGTTCGATCGCCAGAGGCTCTTGCACGTCTTCCACCACGTCAGCGAGTCCAAGTCCGTACGCCGACAGGATTCCGGCGAAGCGATGCACAAAGACAGTCTGCATTCCCAGCAACCTGTCGCAGCGAGGCAGCGAGGCAGTCAGCCACTGCTCGAGCAGCACTCACCGCAACACAACAACATACCGGGCAATGGCACACGCATGCTGCCCACCGGCACCACCAAAGCACGACAGAATATGCTTGGAAGCTGTTGTACGTGTCAGTAACGTGCCACACACACAAACCCAAATGATAGCGAGAGCGAGAGAGAGAGAAGAGTGAACACGTACCGCTGAAGCCTTTGGCCTCGGTGATGGCACGAATAGGACGGCACATGGACTCATTGGCGACCTCGATGAAGCCGTATGCAATCTCTTCGAGCGTCTTGGTGGTGACGGCGGCGTGAGTCTTGAGGTTGTAGGCGTTGATCTTGTTGGCAAGGATCTCAAAGGCAGCGAGCGAGCCGGCGTGGTCGAGGGCCATGTTCTCGGTCTTGCCAAAGATCTTGGGAAAGAAGTCGGGCAGCAAGCGGCCGAGCACGAGGTTGGCGTCGGTGATGGCAAGCTGTCCGCCCTTGCGGTAGCACACGGGGCCCGGGTGTGCGCCCACCGACTCGGGTCCGACGGTCATCAGGCCCGAGCGGAACTCGAGCTTCGAGCCGCCTCCGGCTGCGACGGTCGTAATGTCGAGCTGTGGCGCCTGCACGATGACGCCAGCGAGCTCGGTGTCGTACGTGTGCACGTAGTGACCGGCGAAGCGAGAGACATCGGTCGACGTGCCGCCCATGTCGAAGCCGATGACCGGCTGCGCGGTGGCGGGGTCGAACGTCGTGCGCGCATAGCCGACCACTCCTCCGGCCGGCCCCGACAGGATGCTGCGGCAGCCGCTAAAGTGCTCCATCGGACACAGGCCGCCGTCGCTCATCATGAACGACACATCGACACTGCGTCGCACGCACGGCAAGGTCAGCCAACACCGAGTGGCGAGCGTACAGCGCAGTGCAGTGCAGTGCAGTGCAGCGAGGAGCGACGTACTTGTCGAACGAGGCATCGAAGCCGGCGCGGAAGCCGCTGACGTACTTGGTGATGAGCGGCGTGAGGTAGGCGTCGACGCACGTGGTCTGGCCGCGAGGCACCAGCTTCACCATGGGCATGATGGTGCTCGAGAGCGAGATGTGCTCGAAGCCGAGCTCGCGACACAGGCGGCCGATCTGCTGCTCGTGCCGCGGGAAGATGTACGAGTGCAGCAGCACGACGGCTACGCTCGCCAGGCCATCGGCGAGCGCCTGCTGCAGCGGCGCCCGCAAGCGCTCGACATCGAGTGGCTGCAGCACCTCCAACCACTCGCCCGATGTTCCTTGCACCATTTCGTCTGCGCACTCCAATCAATCGCGTGTACCGAATGTCGCGATCTCGGACGACGCGAACCAAGCGACGTACTGGCAGGATCGAGCGGCGGCTGCGGCGTGCGGCCATGGAAGCGGATCCTCTCCGAGGCCTCGATCGAGCGAGCGTAGATGACCGAGGCCTTGGCCAGCGTCAGATCGAAGATTCGCGGCCTCGATTGATTGCCTGCATGGTACCAGCGATGGCGATCAGCGCCGTACAACAACAACAGCAGCATGAGCATGGCCGCTTGCATCATGCGCACCGATGCGAAGTACGTCGGCCATGCCAGGCGACGTGATGAGCAGCGTGGGCTTGCCCTTGCGCTCGAGCAGGGCGTTGGTGGCGACCGTGGTGCCCATGCGAATCCACTCGATGCGCGACGAGTCGAGCGGCGCATCGCGAGGCTGCGGCGCATGCGAGAACTCCTCGATGATGCGGCGGATGCCCTCGCGCGGGGCGTCGGGGTAGTTGTCGGGGTCCTCCGACAGCAGCTTCAGCACGCGGTGCCCGCCGTCCGGCAGCTCGGCGTAGATGTCGGTGAACGTGCCGCCGCGATCGATCGAGAACCGGAACTTGCCTGCCGCCATCTCGTGCCACTGATGCAATCGACAAAGATATCAATGTACGATGAACGATACAATCGATAAAGATATCAATGTGCGATGAAGAGCAGCAATCCAAGAAGCGAAGAACAGCGAGAACAGCGAGTGCGATGTTCCGCGTTCCTTCTCGTCGCGTCACCGCATCGACCTCGTCACCATCGC
>ERZ778026.4145-NODE-4145-length-11688-cov-9.712198_pt1 | contig 11688 bp, 5 predicted proteins | sample MGYA00375756_ERZ778026 | MGnify/ENA primary metagenome ERZ778026 (study PRJEB29350, sample SAMN05389820) | bioreactor metagenome | isolation source: Ammonium sulfate bioreactor | place: South Africa: University of Cape Town | collected 2014-02-18 ... | reverse complement strand
CGTCCGGGCGGAAGCCCCAGACTTCGGCCAAGTTGAACATCTTGCGCAGCACGCCGAAGGTCTTGTTGGCCTCGGTCGGCTTGTAGGCCAGCTTTTCCATGAGCCCCGCAATGTCGGGCCGCTTCACGTCATGCACCTTCTTGCGGCCCAGCAGCGGGATGATGTTGCGGTCGATGACGCCCTGGTAGCCGTCCTGCGTGCTGACCTTGTTGCGCTTCTTGGAGTAGTCCTCCATGAACTTTTTGCACAACTCGGCCATCGTGGGCGCCTTGCGCGCCTCGGCCTTGGCACCGCCGGGATCACCACCCCGGCGAACCTCGGCCAGCCAGTCCTGCGCTTTGACCCGCGCCTGTTCGACGGTTAGCTCCCCGTAGAGTCCCAGCGAGGGCTTGCGGGGCTGGCCAGAGTTCGTGCGGTACTGGAGCATGAACACCCGGCGTCCCGTCGGGGTAATCTTGCAAAGGAAGCCGGGCACGACGGTATCCCGTAGTTCGATGTCCTTCGCCTGGGGTTGCGCCGACTCTACGGCGGTCTTGGTGAGCTTGATCTTTGCCATGATGACTCCTTGGAACGACCCGGATTCCAGGAGCCAGATAGGAGCGGCGCGAGGGAAAACCGGGTCAAGTTTCAGAAAGCACCGGCATATGATGGACGCGCGTAAGCTATTGATAAACCTGTTGTATCGGGCTACGTCGCAGTCCAGCGAACTACCGGGCTGGAGTCATCGTGAAACAAAAAAATACCCGCAGCCGGATAGCCTGTCCGAATTTTTGAAAATGCATGGCGGGAGCCACAATGCCAGTACGGCACCGTACCGCACGGCCTTTTATCTTGAAGTCGAAAATGATGCGCTGGAAGGCGCGGTCGATCGCCTTGCTGATTCCATCGCCGCCCCCCTGCTGGATAAAAAATATGCCGACCGTGAACGCAATGCCGTCAATGCTGAGTTGACCCTTGCCCGCACGCGAGACGGTATGCGCATGGCCCAGGTCAGCGCCGAAACCATCAACCCTGCGCACCCGGGTTCGCGCTTCTCCGGCGGTAACATTGAGACGTTAAGCGACAAACCGAACAGCCCGGTGCTTGATGCCCTGCACGCGTTTCGCGATAAATACTACTCCGCCAACCTGATGAAAGCGGTCATCTACAGCAATAAACCGTTGCCAGAACTGGCAGGCATGGCGGCTAAAACGTTTGGCCGGGTGCCGAATAAAAATATCGACCTGCCGCAGATAGACGTACCGGTGGTCACGGATGCGCAAAAGGGCATAGTGATCCACTACGTGCCTGCGCTGCCGCGCAAAGTGCTGCGCGTGGAATTCCGCATCGATAACAACACCGCACAGTTTCGCAGTAAAACCGATGAGCTGGTGACCTACCTGATAGGTAACCGTAGTCCGGGTACGCTTTCTGACTGGCTGCAAAAACAGGGGCTGGTGGAAGGTATTCGCGCCGACTCCGATCCGGTTGTGAACGGCAATAGCGGCGTGCTGGCGATCTCCGCCACCCTGACCGATAAAGGGCTGGCAAACCGTGACGAAGTGGTGGCGGCGATCTTCAGCTACCTCTCTTTACTGCGTGAGAAAGGCGTCGATAAGCGCTACTTTGATGAACTCGCCCACGTGCTGGATCTCGATTTCCGTTACCCGTCCATTACCCGCGACATGGATTACGTTGAGTGGCTGGCGGATACCATGATCCGCGTGCCGGTGGAGCACACCCTCGATGCGGTGAATATTGCCGACCAGTATAATGCCGGGGCGGTAAAGGCCCGCCTGGCGATGATGACGCCGGAGAATGCCCGCATCTGGTACATCAGCCCGAACGAACCGCATAACAAGACGGCGTATTTTGTCGATGCTCCTTATCAGGTGGACAAAATCAGCGCGCAGACCTTCGCCGACTGGCAGAAGAAGGCCGGGGAGATTGCGTTGAAGCTGCCGGAGCTGAACCCCTATATTCCGGATGACTTCTCGCTGACCAAAACGACTAAAGATTACCCGCACCCGGCGCTCATCGTTGATGAACCGACGCTGCGCGTGGTTTACACCCCCAGCCGCTACTTCGCAAGCGAGCCAAAGGCCGATGTCAGCGTGGTGCTGCGTAACCCGAAAGCGATGAACAGCGCTAAAAATCAAGTGATGTTCGCGCTCAATGACTATCTCGCCGGGATTGCGCTCGATCAGCTCAGCAACCAGGCGGCCGTGGGCGGGATCAGCTTCTCCACCAACGCCAACAACGGTTTGATGCTCAATGCAAACGGCTATACCCAGAGTTTGCCTCAGCTGTTCCAGGCACTGCTGGAGGGCTATTTCAGCTATACGCCGACGGAAGAGCAGCTTGAACAGGCTAAATCGTGGTATGCGCAGATGATGGATTCTGCGGAGAAGGGCAAAGCTTACGATATGGCGCTTATGCCGGCGCAAATGCTGTCGCAAGTTCCTTATTTCCAGCGAGAGGATCGCCGCGCGCTGTTGCCTTCGATCACCTTAAAAGACGTGCTGGTTTACCGTGATGCGCTGAAAACCAACACGCGTCCGGAGTTCCTGATCGTCGGCAACATGAGTGAGGATCAGGCCAAAACCCTGGCAGAGAATGTACGCACTCAGCTCGGTTCGAAAGGCGACGAGTGGTGCCGCAACCAGGACGTGCTGGTTGAGAAAAAACAGAATGTGATTTTTGAAAAGGCGGGTAACAGCACGGATTCCGCGCTGGCCGCGGTATTTGTGCCAACGGGCTACGATGAATTCGCCAGCTCAGCGCAGAGTGCCGTTCTGGGGCAAATTATTCAGCCGTGGTTCTACAACCAGTTACGCACAGAGGAGCAGCTTGGCTACGCTGTGTTTGCCTTCTCCATGAACGTAGGCCGACAGTGGGGGCTGGGTTTCCTGCTGCAAAGCAGCGATAAACAGCCGGCGTATCTCTGGAAGCGTTACCAGGCCTTCTTCCCGCAGGTGGAAGCGAAACTGCGCGCCATGAAGCCGGAAGAGTTTGCGCAGATCCAGCAGGCCGTCATCGCACAGGTGATGCAGCCGCCGCAGACGCTGGGTGAAGAAGCCTCGCAGCTGAGCAAAGATTTCGATCGCGGTAATCTGAAATTTGATTCGCGTGATAAAGTAGTGGCCGAGATAAAACAGCTGACGCCGCAGAAGGTTGCAGACTTCTTCCATCAGGCGGTCATTAAGCCGCAGGGAATCACTATCCTGTCTCAGGTTTCCGGTAGCCAGAACGGGAAAACGGAATACGTGAACCCGAAAGGCTGGAAAGTCTGGAAGAGCGTCAGCGCGCTGCAGCAATCTATGCCCTGGAGTAAGAAAGAATGACCGATACCGCTGAGTCCCTTGATCCCTTACGTTTACCTCTGCAGGGTGAACGATTGATTGAAGCCTCAGCGGGAACGGGAAAAACCTTCACCATTGCCGCTCTGTACCTGCGTCTGCTGCTGGGGCTTGGCGGCAACGCCGCTTTTCCACGTCCTTTGAGCGTGGAGGAACTGCTGGTGGTGACCTTCACCGAGGCTGCCACCGCTGAGCTGCGGGGCCGTATTCGCAGCAATATCCACGAGCTGCGCATCGCCTGTCTGCGTCAGAGCACGGATAACCCTCTCTACGCGAGCCTTCTGGAAGAAATTGCCGATAAGCAACAGGCAGCCCAGTGGCTATTGCTCGCTGAACGGCAGATGGATGAAGCGTCCGTCTTCACCATTCATGGTTTTTGCCAGCGTATGCTGAGCCTGAATGCGTTTGAATCCGGCATGCTGTTTGAACAGCAGCTTATTGAAGATGAATCCGTGCTTCGCTATCAGGCCTGCGCGGATTTCTGGCGTCGCCACTGCTACCCGTTACAGCGCGATATCGCCGAAGCGGTACATGCGCTGTGGAAGGGCCCGGAGGCGCTGCTGCGCGCTATCGATCGTTATCTGCAGGGTGAAGCACCGGTCATCAAATCCCCGCCGCCTGCGGATGAAACCCTGGCCTCACGCCATGAAAAAATCATCGCGAGAATTGCCGATATCAAGCAAAAATGGATTGAGTCCGTTGGCGAGATTGACGCAATCATCGAAAATTCCGGGATTGATCGACGCAAGTTTAACCGTGGCAATCAGGGGAAATGGATCGACAAGATCAGCGCCTGGGCGCAGGAGGAGACGCGAGGCTACCAGCTCCCGGATGCGCTGGAGAAATTCTCCCAACGTTTCCTGGCTGAGCGGACCAAAGCCGACGGCATTGTGCCTGAGCATCCTCTGTTTGTGGCGATTGAAACCCTGCTGGCTGAGCCCTTAACGCTCAACGATCTGATGATTACCCGCGCCATGACGGAAATTCGCGACGCCGTCGCGCGTGAGAAACGCCGCCGGGGTGAACTGGGGTTTGACGATATGCTGAGCCGCCTCGATGCGGCGCTGTGCAGTGAAAATGGCGAAGCGCTTGCCGCCGCGATCCGCACACGGTTCCCGGTGGCGATGATTGACGAATTTCAGGATACCGACCCTCAGCAATACCGCATTTTCCGCCGTATCTGGCGCCAGCAGCCCGGCACCGCTCTGTTGTTAATCGGCGATCCGAAACAGGCCATTTATGCCTTCCGCGGTGCGGATATTTTCACCTACATGAAAGCCCGTAGCGAAGTTGACGCGCACTACACGCTTGATACTAACTGGCGCTCCTCTCCCGGCATGGTGGAAAGCGTCAACGCGCTCTTCAGCCGCATGGATACGGCGTTTATGTTCCGGGAGATCCCGTTTCAGTCGGTAAAGTTCGCCGAGAAAAATGCCTCGTTGCGCTTCGAGTTCAACGGCGAGACGCAGCCTGCCATGAACTTCTGGCTACTGGACGGGGAAGGCTGCGGCGTTGCCGACTATCAAAATGCCATGGCCCAGCACAGTGCCGCACAAATCCGCGACTGGCTCAGTGCGGGCGCGCACGGTAAAGCGCTGCTGTGGAAGGGGGATAAACCAACCCCGGTAAAGGCATCCGATATCACGGTGCTGGTGCGCAGCCGTCAGGAGGCCGCGCTCATCCGCGACGCTCTGACGTTACTGAATATTCCCTCCGTCTATCTCTCGAACCGCGATAGCGTCTTTGAAACGCTGGAAGCGCAGGAGATGCTATGGCTGCTGCAGGCCGTGCTGGCTCCGGAGCGGGAAAGCACGCTGCGTAGCGCATTAGCGAGCGCGATGCTCGGGCTGAACGCGCGGGATATTGATGCGCTGAACAATGACGAAGCCGCGTGGGATTCTGTCGTAGAAGAGTTTGTTCGCTACCGCGAAAAATGGCAGAAGCGTGGAGTCATGGCGATGGTGCGCGAGCTCATGGCGCAGCGCCACATTGCGGAGAATATGCTGGCGACAGCAGGCGGCGAGCGCCGTTTGACCGATATTTTACATATCAGCGAACTGCTGCAGGAAGCCGGTACGCAGCTGGAGAGCGAACACGCTCTGGTACGCTGGCTGGCGCAGCAGATTGCCGATCCGAACAGTAATTCGTCCAGCCAGCAGATGCGACTAGAGAGTGATAAACATCTGGTGCAGATCGTCACCATTCACAAGTCGAAAGGCCTGGAATATCCGCTGGTCTGGCTGCCGTTTATCGCCAATTATCGCGTGCAGGATCAGGCCTTTTACCACGATCGCGAGTCTTTTGAGGCGGTGCTCGATCTCAGCAACGCGGAGTCCAGCGTTGAGCTGGCCGAAGCCGAGCGTCTGGCGGAAGACCTGCGCCTGCTTTACGTGGCGCTGACCCGTTCGGTCTGGCACTGCAGCCTGGGCGTTGCGCCTCTGTTCCGTCGCCGTGGCGAAAAGAGCGGGGAGAGTGATTTTCATCTGAGCGCGCTGGGGCGGCTTATTCAGCACGGCGAACCCAAAGACGCGGCGGGCCTGCGCCAGTGCATCGAATCGCTTTGCACGGAGCATGTTGCCCTGCATATTCCGTCGCAGCCCGACAACAGCCGCTGGCAGATGCCGGAGCTGCGTGAGTCAGCGCTCCATGCCCGCCAGGTTGTACGTACCATTGCCGACGACTGGCGCGTCACCAGCTACTCCGGTTTACAGCAGCACGGGCAGAGTATTGCGCAGGATCTGATGCCAAAACTGGACGTGGACGCCGCAGGAGCCGGTAGCGTACCCGCTGAGCCGGTGCTCACGCCGCACCAGTTCCCGCGCGGCGCCTCGCCGGGCACGTTTTTGCACAGCCTGTTTGAAGAGCTGGATTTTACCCAGCCGGTTTCCGAAGAATGGGTGCTGAAAATGTTACAGAGTGGCGGCTACGACGCGCAGTGGCAGCCGGTTCTCACCGACTGGATCCGCGCGGTACTGCACGCGCCGCTCACGACGCAGGGGATCTCGCTGAACCAGTTGACCGCCAAAGACAAGCAGGTGGAGATGGAGTTTTATCTCCCCATCGCCAGCCCGCTCAGGGCCGAGGCGCTTGATGCGCTGATCCGCGAGTACGATCCGTTATCCGCCGGGTGCCCGCCGCTGAACTTCCGCCAGGTGCAGGGGATGCTCAAAGGCTTTATCGACCTGGTTTTCCGCCACGAAGGGCGCTACTACCTGCTGGATTACAAATCGAACTGGCTGGGTGAAAGCAGCGAAGCCTACACCCAGGACGCGATGGCATCGGCAATGCAAATGCATCGCTACGATCTGCAGTATCAGCTTTACACCCTTGCGCTGCACCGTTACCTCCGCCATCGCATGGCCGATTACCGCTACGAAGATCATTTTGGCGGCGTCATTTACCTGTTCCTGCGCGGAGTGGATGGTAACGACCCGCGTTCCGGCGTCTTTAGTACGCGTCCGGCTGCGGAACTGATTGAAAAAATGGATAATCTGTTTGCTGCAAGCACGAAGGAGGTGGCATGACGATGCAGGCGCTACTGCTGGACGCGGTTGAACAACGGTTACTGCGTCACCTGGATGTGCAGTTCGCCATGATGGTGGCAGGCGAGGAGCCTGCCGTCATGCTGGCCGCGGCCATTCTGAGTAAAGACGCGGGGGAAGGGCACGTATGTCTGCCGCTGTCGCGTCTGGCGGTGGATGAGAAAATGCCTCCGGCTTTACAGGCGTGTTTCGCGCTGCTGGGGGACGCAGTGGACTGGCAGGAGATATTACTCGGCTCGCCTGCCGTGAGCGGAGCCGATACCGGGACGCCAATGATCCTTGTCGGCGAGCGTTTGTATCTTAACCGGCTGTGGCGTAACGAACTGACGGTAGCGCGCTTCTTCAGCGAGACCAACGCCCCGCTTCCCTGCGATGAAGCGCAGCTCCGGCAAACGCTGGATACGCTGTTTACCTCTGACGACGCGACAGACTGGCAAAAAGTGGCGGCAGCCGTGGCCTTAACGCGACGGATCTCGGTGATTTCTGGCGGCCCGGGCACCGGGAAAACGACCACTGTGGCAAAACTGCTTGCCGCGCTGATTCAGCTATCGGGTGAGAAAAAGTGCCGTATTCGCCTGGCGGCCCCCACCGGTAAAGCGGCGGCACGTCTCACGGAGTCGTTAGGCGGCGCGCTGCAAAAACTGCCGCTAACCGGGGAGCAGCTTGCGCTTTTCCCCAATGAAGCGAGCACGCTGCACCGTTTGCTTGGCGCACAGCCGGGTAGCCAGCGTCTGCGCTATCATGCCGGTAACCCACTGCACCTTGACGTGCTGGTCGTGGATGAAGCGTCGATGATTGACCTGACGATGATGTCGCGTTTGATCGATGCGCTACCGCCGCACGCGCGCGTCATTTTCCTCGGCGATCGCGATCAGCTTGCCTCCGTAGAGGCGGGAGCCGTATTGGGGGATATCTGCACCTATGCCAGCCTGGGATATACCGCGGAACGCGCGCAGGAGCTGGCCCGTCTCACCGGATGTTCGCTCACGTCTGAAAACCATTCGCTTGCAGGGGCGCTGCGCGACAGCCTGTGTCTGCTGCAAAAAAGCTACCGTTTCGGCAGCGACTCTGGCATCGGCCAGCTTGCGGCGGCGGTGAACCGGGGCGACCGGCGCACCACCACAGCGGTATTTGACGGTACCTTTACGGATATTGAGAAAAAATCGCTGCAAAGTGGGGAAGAGTATCAGGCGATGCTGGACGACGCCCTGCAGGGGTATCAGCACTTTCTGACGGGCGTACAACAGCAAAGTACGCCGGAGCAGGTCATTGCTGCGTTTGGCGAATACCAGCTGCTCTGTGCGCTGAGGGAAGGCCCCTTTGGCGTCCGGGGTTTGAACGACAGGCTGGAACAGCTGCTGGCGCAAAAACGCAAAATTAACCTTACCCAGCACTCGCGCTGGTATGAAGGGCGACCGGTGATGATCTCCCGCAACGACAGCGCGCTGGGATTGTTTAACGGGGATATCGGGATTGCGCTCGATTGTGGTCAGGGCCTGCGCGTCTGGTTCCAGATGCCGGACGGGAGCGTGAAGTCCTTCCAGCCCAGCCGTTTGCCCGAGCATGAAACCGCCTGGGCGATGACGGTGCATAAATCCCAGGGCTCCGAGTTTAACCATGCGGCGCTGATCCTGCCCACGCAGCTTTCACCCGTCGTTACCCGCGAGCTGATCTATACCGCCATTACGCGCGCGCGTCAGCGTCTTTCGCTCTATACCGATGAGCGGGTGCTGGTGCAGGCGATCGCCACCCGAACGGAACGCCGAAGCGGGCTGGGCGCGATATTTGAGTCACTCTGAACAACGCCAGATATCCAGGCCGGGTACGCGCAGCGCGACCCGGCAAGCGTTGTATTATCCCAGGTCAGCCATCAGCACTTTTGAACGACGCTGATAGTTGTACATCTCTTTCTTCGTTTCCGGCAGAGAATCGATATCCACCGGCGTGAATCCGCGCTCCTGGAACCAGTGAATGCTGCGCGTCGTCAGGACGAACAGTTTGCTCAGTCCCATCTGGCGCGCCTGTGCCGCCACGCGTTCAAGCAGCATTTCGCCGCGTGAAGAGCTACGGTAATCAGGATGCACCGCCACGCAGGCCATTTCACCGATCTTCTCTTCCGGGAACGGATAGAGCGCGGCGCAGGCAATGGTCAGGTTATCGCGCTGAATAATGGTGAATTTGTCGATCTCCATCTCCAGCTGTTCGCGTGAGCGGCGTACCAGAATGCCCTGCTGTTCCAGCGGGCGGATCAGCTCCAGAATGCCGCCGATGTCATTGATGGTGGCGCGGCGGATCTGCTCCGCACTCTCCATCACAATCTGCGTACCAATACCGTCGCGGGAGAACAGCTCCTGCAACAGGGCCCCGTCTTCCTGATAGCTAATCAGGTGGCTGCGGCGCACGCCGCTGCGGCAGGCCTTCACGGCGCCACGCAGGAAGCGGACGGTGCCGGAGTGGTAATCGCCTTCGGCTTCCAGCGCCTCCACGCGAGCCTGGGCTTCATTCGGGAAGAGTTCCGGTACGATTGTTCCTTCAGCGTCCACGACGCCCTGGGAGGAGCAGAACCCAATCATTTTTTCCGCCTTCAGCTTGATCGCCAGCTGCGTGGCGATCTCTTCGGACGTCAGGTTAAAGCTTTCGCCGGTCACGGAAACAGCGACCGGGCCCATCAGCACGATGGCACCGCTGTCCAGCTGGCGGTGAATAGCTTCTTCATCAATACGACGGATACGGCCGCTGTGGCAGTAATCCACGCCATCGTCCACGCCGAGCGGCTGGGCAATGATAAAGTTGCCGCTCACGACGTTGATATGCGCGCCCTGCAGCGGCGTATTGTTCAGGCTCATGGAGAGACGCGCGGTAATATCCAGCTGCAGCAGACCCGCCGCCTGTTTCACCAGCTCCAGGGTTTTGGCATCGGTGACGCGGGTATGTTTATGGTAAATCGGCTCGTGGTGGTGAGCGGCCAGGTTGGCGTCGATCTGCGGACGCGCGCCATAAACCACCACCAGGCGGATCCCGAGGCTGTGCAGCAGGCCAATGTCATTGACGATGCTGGAAAAATTTTCATGCTCAATGGCTTCGCCGCCAAGCATGATGACAAACGTTTTTCCCCGATGGGCGTTGATATAGGGAACAGAATGGCGGAATCCCTGGACCAGTTCGGTTCTACGTTCCTTCACCATGGCACAACCCTTAATGAATGTTTATTCGTAATTTCTGTATTTTTATTCGATTGTGGTCGCGTGTGCAAGTGCAAATTTTCCGCGACCCACAGAAATTGGTAAGTAATCCGTGCGTTAGCGTATGATTGTTTACCCTTTTATAGATGACAGTTTATGCGTCATTCGTTAAAGTTTTCGGTCAATTTGGACATTTTGTATATCAGTCAGTGTTCTTGCTCGGGAGAAGCATGTCGGGATCCAATTCAGCAATAAGCCGCCGCCGTTTGTTAAAAGGGGCCGGGGCAATGTGGTTGCTTAGCGTCAGTCAGGTCGGTCTTGCCGCCACGAGTCAGGTGGTGGCGGTGCGCGTCTGGCCGTCGTCGACCTATACGCGCGTGACGGTTGAATCCAATCGCGTGCTGAAATATAAGCAATTTGCCCTCAGCAACCCTGAACGCGTGGTGGTGGATCTCGAAGGCGTTAACCTCAACTCCGTGCTGAAAGGGATGGCGGCGCAGATCCGCGGCGACGATCCGTTTATTAAATCGGCGCGCGTCGGGCAGTTTGATCCGCAAACCGTGCGCATGGTGTTTGAGCTTAAACAGAACGTTAAGCCGCAGCTGTTCGCCCTGGCGCCCGTCGCGACCTTTAAAGAGCGTCTGGTGATGGATCTCTACCCGGCCAACGCAACGGATATCCAGGATCCGCTTCTCGCTCTGCTGGAGGACTACAACAAGGGCGATCTTCAGCGTCAGGTGCCGCCTGCGCAAAGCGGTCCGCAACCCGGAAAAGCAGGGCGCGATCGTCCGATTGTGATCATGCTCGATCCCGGCCACGGCGGCGAAGACTCCGGCGCGGTGGGGAAATACCGCACGCGTGAAAAAGACGTGGTGCTGCAAATTGCCCGCCGCCTGAAGGCGTTGATTGATAAAGAAGGCAATATGCGCGCCTATATGACGCGCAATGAAGATATCTTTATCCCGCTGAAGGTCAGGGTGGCGAAAGCGCAGAAGCAGCGCGCCGATTTGTTCGTGTCGATCCATGCGGATGCCTTTACCAGCCGCCAGCCAAGCGGCTCGTCGGTGTTTGCGCTCTCAACCAAAGGCGCGACCAGTACCGCAGCAAGATTCCTGGCTGACAGCCAGAACGCCTCTGACCTGATTGGTGGCGTGAGCAAAAGCGGCGACCGCTACGTCGACCACACTATGTTCGATATGGTGCAGTCGCTGACCATTAACGACAGCCTGAAGTTTGGTAAAGCGGTGCTGGGCAAGCTGGGCAACATCAATAAGCTGCATAAAAACAGCGTTGAACAGGCCGGGTTTGCGGTACTCAAGGCACCGGATATCCCGTCCATTCTGGTCGAAACCGCCTTTATCAGTAACGTCGAAGAGGAGCGTAAGCTCAAGACGGCAAAATTCCAGCAGGACGTTGCGGAGTCGATTCTGGCGGGGATACGGGCGTATTTCTCTGACGGGGCGACGCTGGCGCGACGCGGATAACGCTTTCAGCCGGGTAAACGCCCGGCAAATTCACAAACGACAGATACAAAAAAACACCCTTGAGGGTGTTTATTGTTTTCAGAAGTGTTGGTTGCGGGGGCCGGATTTGAACCGACGACCTTCGGGTTATGAGCCCGACGAG
>ERZ778026.4138-NODE-4138-length-11707-cov-9.925335_pt1 | contig 11707 bp, 15 predicted proteins | sample MGYA00375756_ERZ778026 | MGnify/ENA primary metagenome ERZ778026 (study PRJEB29350, sample SAMN05389820) | bioreactor metagenome | isolation source: Ammonium sulfate bioreactor | place: South Africa: University of Cape Town | collected 2014-02-18 ... | reverse complement strand
TTGAGATTGATACGCTACGCATGGATCATCGAGGCGGTGGCGGTGGTGGAGACACAAGTCCTCGAGGTGGAGTCGAACCTGCCACGCACGGCATGGTGCAGATCAAGCCCAAGAAGACCAAGCAGCTCAAGCGAAAGGCAGGCTACAGCATCGTCAATCCTGCCGTCAAGAGGTATGCTGGTGCATCGCCGTGGCATCGTCAGTACCACCTCGTTCTTGTGCTTGGGTCGCTCTTGTAAATGGCATCCTCATTGGTTTGTTGGTTCAGGCATGCCGCTAAGGGAGCCAAGATCGGCGAGGAGTGAATCCGAGACACCACGCACACAGAGTGAGTGAGCATTCAACCGCTCGATAGATTGATTGGTTGGATAGAGTACAATACACGTCGTAATATGGCTGATGGCTCTTGTAATGCAAATCTCTTGGTCAGATTTACAACAACAACAGCAACAGCAGCAGCTACAACAACAGCAAGTGTTTATAAATATTGGCATGCCTCGTTAGATTGCAAAGACCTGCAGGAGACCACAACAACAAACCTCCACCACTACAATGACAAATACCGCTTGATAGAGGGGAGAGAGAGAGATAGAGATAAATAAGCAACGATCGATTCATCAAGCAGCAGCCATCGATCCTCATCTGTTGGATTCGGCCTTGGCACGTTGAAGTGCTTCGAGTTGCTTCCTACGTTGCTCGGCACTCGATTGTAACTCGGCCAGCTTGGTGGCGATGGCGTTGTGAATCTGGCGTAGATCGTCGGTCGGTGGAAGGTCGAGCTTGGGTGGTGCCGCTGGTCGTGTGGATGGCGCCGGCTTACTTGGTGTCGGTGCTGTAGCGAGGATCGTGGGGGCTGTAGTGCCAGCCTCTGGTGCACGCGTAGGGAGATGCTCGGCTCTCTGCTCAGCGGCGATCGGTGCAAGATGAGGAATTGTGCGAGCGGAGGCGGACAATGTATGATCGGTGGTCGATTGCGGTGACGGTACACGCAACGATGATTCACGCTCGATCGATGTGGTTGGTACAATCGAGTCGATCGATGGCAATGTCATTGGAGGCGTTGTCGACAGCGTCTCGGAACGAGCATTGTCTCGCTGGTGCAGGTGGTGATTGCTGCCATTGTTGATAGCTCCGAGAGCAGATGGCGAGGAGATGGTGCCCGATAGCAGTGGAAGCGAAGGTGGCAGGTGTAGCGATGCAGGCGTCGGGTGAGCTCGGTACTCGGCGAGCAGCAGCTCGAGCTGAGCGATGCGCTCGAGATCCATACGATGCTGCTCTTGGAGGAGCTTGACTCGCGCACGAAGCTTGTCGACCTTGGTTCGATAGCGAACCATCTGAGAGTGCGTGTAGTCGAGCGAGTGTTGCTTGTCGATCGATTGCTGCTCGAGCAGCTGCAGCTGCGTCTGATACGCGCTCTGCTGCGTCTGCAGCTGACGCGTCAGGTCCGAGATCTGCAACTGCTGCGCCTTGTGCGACGTGGCGAGGCGCTCGAGCTCACTGATTCGTTGCAGCTGTCGCTGAATGGCGTCCGAGAAGTGCGAGTGCTGTTGCAGCAGTTGCGCGAGCTGTGCCTCGAGGGCGTGCGCCTTGGCGCTCTCGGCCGCCAGCTGCTCCGACAGACTCGCTACGGTCGATTGATGTTGCTTGGTGAGCTTGCTCAACCTGGCTTGGTATCGAGCTTCGATCGTTTTTGTATCAACCTCGTGTGGTGGTGGTAGTCGTGGTGGTGGCTGCTGTGATGGTGTTGGCGGTTGTTGATGAGTTTGATGATGATGATGATGTTGATGAGTTTGATGATGATGTTGATGATGCTGCTGCGAGTCGAATGGTTCGATAGGAGACGAGACACGATACGAGTCATATCTCAACGCAGCCTCCTCACCGAGTAGCTGCATCTCAAAGTCAGCGATCGAACGACGAAGTGCAGCGAGCTCGTCCGAGTTGCTCGGCAGCGTCGAGAAGCGTTGCAGCCAGTAGGCGCGTCGATCGAGGTCGCTCGTGCTCGAGCCGGCTGATTCGACCAACTGCGCACGACGAGAGGCGGCCGGTGGCCGCGGCAGGCCACAGATCGATAGCGAGGACGACGACGACAGGGTCGAAGGCGACTCCGAGCCCGAGCGTGTGAGGTCGGGCTCGTGTGAGGTCGACGACGCACACGAGGCCGCCGACGTCGTGGCCGCGAGCACGTCGAGCAGCAGCGTCGCCACGGCGCGCAGGGCGCTCTCGGCCACGCGGCGCTGTCTCTCGTACGACTGGCGCTCGTTCTTGCGATCGAGCTTGCACTGTGAGAGCTCGGCTTGTAGACGCCAGTTGGCGTGCTGCAGCTCGGACGACGTCTTGGTCAGCGTCTCGGTCTTCTCGTGCGCGCGCTTGAGCTGCTGCTGCAGCTGCTCGCGCTGCCGCTGCTCGAGCTGTCGCTGAGACGCCGACGCTCCTCCTGCGCCGGCCGCCGCCCCACCAAACAACGTCGGCCGATCAGCCAACTCGAACGGAGACGACATGGACGATACAACGGCCCCAAGCTCAGCGCGATAGCCTCCCTGTACACCGAGCGTCCAGAGCCACCTACCAAGCAGCGAGCCAGCAATCAAAGAGCGCCGAGAGCGTCACTCACTCGCCTTCTCCCTTCCGGACGCAACTGGGGTCCGGACCCTCGAGAATTATACTCTCGAGCGCCGGCGCACTCTATCATACCTCACCACCCAACCAAAGGAGACCGGAGAGTATGAAATCGATGCCCTGGATCGTGATAGCGCGTATCAATCGAGGTGAAGGTAGCAGAGGCTTTATGAAGAGCAACAGAGCCTCTGGCTACAAGGTAGATCTCGAGGAGTCTCGGCTGAGGCTGAGTCGGTTATCGCTGCGTCGGCGGAGAGTAGTAGATCGTGTACGAGGGGATGCGTTGCTGCAACAGTACGCAGGGGTATTGGATGTGCTCGGGCTTACACTCAAATACATGCTCTGGTACCACACGAGCATGTGTGAGCACCAAGGGCGCTACATCGTAAGAAGAAGTAGCAGATGATGATGATGACTCATACCTGGTTCATACTGTACAAAGTGCGAGATGCATGGAACGCACAAGGTAGCAAAGTTCTTGATGATGCTTTGCCAGTAGGTACTCTTGCCGGTATGAGTATGGAAGAATGAGCCCCAGTACTTGCTACAAACCCAAGCGAACAGTGTGAGAAGAGAGCGCGCGAGGATGATAGTGCATTATGCCGGAAGAAGAAGCATTCTCTCATATCGATACGAAGGAATGGTAATGCCATGGAATCGAACGTACTTGTAGTCATGCAACAACTCGTGTCCATGCTCAAGAGGCGTACGGTTGGAATCACCAATGTGATAGTACTCCATCTCTTCCACGATCGCCACCGTATGCCATTGACGCACACTAGCAAAGAGAAATTCGAGCAAGCGCTCAGGCAACAAATAAGCAGCAATCTTCGGCATGATGTTGCAAGAGTACGCACTTGCGAGGCATAAAGATGTCCGAGATCAGGTTGTCTCCAAAGTAGCACACTTCAAGAGTGTCGGCCGGCAAGTCGCGGCGGCTCTCCGGTCGATTGGACACCAAGTATTCCACGAGGTCGACGACGTTGCCGTTCTGGAAGAACTTGCCGGCCTCGAGCTTGGCTGGCTCAGGGAGCGTCGTGTACTGTTCGGTGTTCCCTTCAAACCGCACCTCTGTGTCCCTCCCTCAACTGGTGAGAAGCCGAACATTCTTCCAAGGTGCGTACTCGGCGGCACACATTGGCTGATCGATTGATACCATGAAAATCGTCCCGTGTGGTCCAGAATCGAGGCTTCCTTCCGTAGAAAAGGTTCATATCGAACAACTGCTCCCAGTCGGGTCCAAAGGCGTAGTTACACAAGATCTTGGTGAATCCTGGGTACGAGTTGGTAAGCAAAAACAGCTTGATGCCACTATGATCAAGTATTCGATCGTCCAAACCATTGAAGGTGAAGGCGTCAGTAGGCGGTTCGTCGGTGTAGCAACCATTAGAATGAGACATGATTCAGTTCTCGACGTACGATTGCCTGAGCTTGGCGAGCCATTCACGCAGCTCCACTCGCTGAAAGATATACTCGGGGAGATTAGAGCAGAGCTCAGTAAAGAAGTGGCTCTCTCCTGAACGATAGAACATGGTATCAACACGGAGAGCCAGGCTTCCTAACCGACCCAAGCTGCTCCATCTACTCCATGGTTCAAACATCACGGCAACGTACGCGAAAAGGCAGCGTAGTTGAAGTAGATGCCCTTCAACAGATCGCCAACAATTGTCGTATAATCAGGCACATTTTCGTGGCTGATGCGGCCTGCATCCCACTCAACTGCGCCAAGGTATCACAGTCGAGTAAGTCAAGTCAATACCAAGCAATCAAAAGGCCACCATCGAACCGAATGAACCGAGGTTGTTTGTTCCATACCGACGAGCAATGCAAAGAACGGCCCAAGAGCTCGCTCGAAGTTGGTAGCGAACGGAAAGTATCTTACGACGAGAGAACGAGAGAAAGAACAACGAGCGCACGTGAGTGAGTATAGAGGAGCGATAGATCGGAGGATAGAGACCTCCTGGAGTGTGTGTGGGCATACCTGTCATTCGATACTCCTTCAAACTCCACGGGGGTTGAACCATACAGCTCATCGATCGCCTCTTGGGAAAGCTCGGTCGTACCATGATACGCTCTGAACAAATATCATCCGAGAATCACACGCAGTATTCGTGAGCAGGCATGGGAGCCGAAGAATAGGAATGAGAATATCTTTGAACCAACCTTGTTACAGAGCGATGAGAGTCGAGCTTGAGGATGTGGCCATGGAGCTTATCAGCGACGACGCCCTTGAACACAAAGTCGGCGCAGAACTGTTGATTCTCTTCAATCTGCCATATCGACGTTGGTCGTGAGTCACAGGCCACCGCCATACATACACGCGTAGGAATGGTCAAGAGAGACACATACCAAAGCTACAAGAGTCGTCGGGTAGGCGTTTGAATGGAAGCCCACGAGGAACTTGGCCACGGCACGAATCACCAAGCGATCGAGGTTCGGCATATGGTACCGCACCAGCGTATGATCGAGATCGAACCCGAGCCAATCACACTGCGCCAACGAGAAAGTCCGTGCCCCACGCACGGTCACCAAGTGCGGCTTCACAGCCACCTCCTCTGCTTCGCTCGCCATCTCCTTCTCCTGCCTTCTCCTTCTCTACACCTGCGAGAGCGAGCGAGAGGCTGCGAAATGAAGGAGCGAGAGCGAAGAGAAGAACAGCACCAACTGCCTTCCGGGGTACAGAGAGTGTTATTAGCGTTCCACGAGAGCCTGGAGATGGCTCTATGAGTAGGTTCGCGTTTTCGCGTTTTCGGTGGTGTTGCGCGGTTGCGTCGATTTTTCGGTGCGTCGCTCGCTGCGCCTCTCAGTCTCTCAGTGCCCTCGCTCCCCTCGCTCCCTCTCCCTCTCACAAGAGCACCGCTAACAATGGCCGATTTCTTCTCGAGTGAAGCTGGTAACCCACCTGCCGACTTCTCGGCGGCACCAGCGTTCGGTGGTGCTGGTGGTCAGCAGGAAGGCTTTGGTGACTTTGGTGGTGGCGGCGTCGTGGCTGCGACGGGCAGCGACAGCCAGCCGCAGGAGGCAGTGTTTGGTTGGGGCGAGCCGCCCGCGAGCACCAGCGCCCCCGAGTTCGACGGCTTCGCGGCCCCTGCCCAGACCCCGACCTTCTTCTCGCCGACTGATGTACGTAGATTGCCGGGCGAGTTCTTGCATCGTGCACAAGTACTGACGAAGCACGTTGCGTATCACGTGTGTCGTCGTCGTCGTCGTTCGTCATATTTCGTCGTCATCTTCAGGTCCCTGCCGCTGCTGCTGCGCCGCTGCCGCTGCTCTCGTCGGGAGAGGCCTTCTCGTTCGAAGCTCCGACGACGTCGGCACATCTCTCTGGTAACACAATCCCGTTCGCACAGCCCGAGTCGCCGGTTGCCGCTACAGCGGCGTCGCCTGCGTCGCCCTCAGCCGCCTCGTCGAACAGCTCGTATCTGTCGGGTGGCCTTGCAGCACAATCGCCGTCTCCGTATCTCTCGGGCACCGCACCGGTCCACGAGACTAGCGACTTTATCCGCCAGTACGAGGAGCAGCTCGAGCGACGACGAGAGGAACAAGCACACAAGGAGGCTCAAGCCAAGGAGCAAGCCGAGTCTCGCGCTCGTGAGGAGCTCGCGCGATTCTATGAGGAGCGCAGGAAGAAGGCCGATGCCTCTCGTCGTGCTCATCGGTAAGATTCGTGCCTGCATACACACACTCTCTCTCTTGCTCATCTAGCGTACTTATACTTGGTTGTAATGTTGTAGTGAGTCGATTTCAAGCACTGAGGATCGAATCCCTGATTCGGATGCTGCGGCATGGACCAGCGTTGGTCGCCTGATCGATACGCAAACAACCAAGAAGGAGGGTCGAGACGTCTCTCGTCTCAAGGAGGTTCTTGTATCTATGCGACACAACTAGGTCGGCCAGCACTTTTGACGATGATGATGATGACGACGACGCACACGGTAGTGGTGGTGACGAAAAGACTACGAGCTGTTACTGATGAGCAATCGCACAACAGTCTTGATGGTCGTTATCATTGCTGTTGTATCTGTTTGTCATATCTCTTGGAACGTAGGTAGATAATGAATGGTGTATGTTCCAAGTTTGGTGTTGTTGTTGGTTCGGTAAACCCAGAGACACATTGCACAAAATACCCTTAGTTTAGTTTAGGTGATACAACTACATTTAGAGCGATTGATTGATAGATTGAGGTGGAGTAACTGAACTACATCGTATTCTAACTAACAACAGACAGACAAACGACGATATTGTTGCGCGTACAAGGCCAAGAGCGAGAGAGTTTACGAGATGAGACGAATGTACGGAAAGTGTTCTGTCATGATCTGAATGGCTTCTTCGGTGATTCGGGTATTGCGCATATCGATCGTGCGTAGTGTCGGCAGTCGCGTCAGGTAGTAGAGAGCCGAGTCGGACAAGGCTGACGAACTTGCCGAGACGCTCGTGAGTCGTGGATTGTTGGCGAGCAGAATCTTGGCGGCATCGGACGAGAGTTCGTTGGCTCCAATGTCGATACGACGCAGACGTGGTAGCGAGCGTACAAGCGACTCGAGGCCATTGTCGGTGATGGAGTTGTTGCGTATCGAGAGGGCTGTGAGACGAGACATGTTGCGCAGGTGGTAGAGGCCAAGGTCCTCGATGCCCGAGTCGAATCCTTGGAGGTTGAGGCTCTCGAGCCGCGTGAGGAGACGCAGGTCGGCGAGATGCGTCGTGGCATTGAGGCCGTTGAGCCATGGTCGAGCGCTCACGAGTGGGTTGTGATCGAGGTTGAGTTGTACGAGTGCCGTCAAGGCTCGGAGGCACTCGTGATCCGACGTTCGATCGAAGCCGATCTCGTTGTGAGCGACGCTGAGCGACGCGAGTGCCGGCAGTTGACCGAGTTGCTCGACGCACGCGCCCGAGAGAAAGTTGTGCGATAGATCGAGCGCAATGAGTGACGTCAACGTTCTCAGTGCTGCGATCGAGTCCTCCTGTGCTTGGCTGTGCGTGAGCGTGAGACTCGTCAGTGAGCTCGACAAGTGGCCCAACACTGCGTGGCGCTTCTCGCCAGGCAAGTGACTCACGTGGAGGCTCATTAAACTCGGTAGCCCGACCAGGTGCGCAAGACCACCGACCGAGAGCTCGTCGCTGCCGACGAAGCGCAACGTCTGAAGGTGCGTGAGCTTGGCGACCGCCATCAAGACCTCGTCGTCAAGTCGAAAGTAGCCGCGCGTCGGATGCTGTCGAATGTCGAGTAGCGTGAGATTGGTGAGGCGCGGCAGGTACGAGAGCAGTTCCGAGCGCTGGATCTGCGCTTCGTTGAGGTTCAGCTCGCACAAGTGAGGCAAGCTACACAGTCGCGACCAGAGCTGTGCGTTGCCGACCACGCACTCGAGACTCAACGAGCGCAGTTGCTCGAGAGACAACAAAAAGTCCCACTGAAAGTAGCTCTGACAGTACGAGATGTCGAGCGACAGCAGCTGTGGTGTGAAGCTCGCAATGGCCTTGAGACCTCGACTCGTAATGTTGGTCGATGCGAGGTTCAGGTTCGTCAACGTCGGTCCGATGGCGTACAACTCTGGCACCAAAGCATCAAAGAGCTGCGATTGTCTCATGGCCGACATGCGACGAACGCTACTATCGCCAGAAGTACCACCGTCCGATGCCAAGACGGTAGATGGTATGCAGACGCTGAGATCGATCGTATCAAAGTCACACAGAGCGAACGAGTTGAAATCGTGTCGCTTGCCTGTTCCGATCAAAAAGCGGAACGTCGCCGAGAGGAGATCGGCCGCCAAGTCGCGTGGTATCATGAACACGACACGATTCGGTGGTAGTTCGTGCGAATCCATCTCGTTGTTACTGCTACCACCATGATTGTTGTTGGTGGTGGTGGTGGTAGTTGTCGTAGTGGTATCGGGAACAACGGTCTCACCCGTGATTGGACCGAGTGCGAGTACTCTCCATGGTGGAGACGAAGGATAGTTGCGTACGAGCTGTTGCACGCACAGCAGCTTGAGTGATGGCGGCAAGGCATTCCGGACCGAGTCTCCCTCCTCGCGATCGACCACGTTCCAGAGCTTGTCGTTCACGATTCGCAAAATGTGTACCTCACCGCTCTGGCGATCTCGAATCAAGAACACTCGCGTTCGCCATAGCGGTACACCGGATGAAATGTCTTGACCTTGAAACTCGGGAGTCGGTTGGTTCCAAAACTCGATACATCGAATCTTGCCAGTTACTCGAGAGCGGCGCTCGTCCAGTCGTAGTCGAATACGTTCCTTTTGTACAATGTCATTTGGTAGATAGCGTGGTATCGTCACCAGTTCTAGCCATTTCAACTTGATCTACATCACACCATAAAATGATTACGCCCGTCAACAATATTGATGATGACATTTCAGTGAGTGAGTGAGTGAGTGATGTCGTACCATATGACGACGTGCAATACTTAGCCATCGATCCATGAGAGCGTTGACGTCGCGACTTGACAAGATGGGTTCGTTGGGATATTGAATCGACCATGGTTTTTCGAGATACCCGACGATTCTAGCCACCATCGAAGCATCGACTAGATCACGTATGTCGAGCTCTCCGACGCCCGAGTCCGACTCGGTCGAGATACAGTTGTTGTCATAGTCGTCGTCATCATCGAGTAGATCGCCAGCATTGTGGCCTAGTACGGTCTGAGTGCCTTGTTGGTCGGATGGATCGTTGCCGTCGTCGTCGATACTTGAACCGAGATCGTTGTACTTGCCACGTCGATGTGATGGTGATGAAGAGATGGTAGACGAGGATCCACCTGTGCCGCTACTGCTACTACTCGAAGAGGCAGCAAACATCGACTTGAGATTCAGCTTGCCGATCTTGCCTTCCTTGAGCTCCTCGCCGACGACCTTGAGATCGAGCTTGCCGATTCGACCCTCCTTGAGCTCCTCGCCGACTTCGAGCAGATTCTTGGTCCACTGCGAAATGAGTGCCTCGGCGACATTCTTGGCCCGTGCTTCCTCGTCGCCTCGGTCTTCGGCCTTTTGCATTCGAGCACCATCGAGACCACCAGCGGCATCGATCGAATTGGCGGTAGCAAGTTGGCGAATGCGAAAGAGGTGCTTGATGGCAATGTTGATTGCTTGCTCAGTGTCGAACTCGACGGCCATACACGTAAAGGTTACGTTGTGGCTGCGCTGATGCGGCTGCAGAACGGCTTCGACGGCGTGTACGGCTTGCACGGCGTTGTCGCGTACGTGTACGAGAGCGCCCTTGGTGTTGCTGCTGCTGCTGCTACCATTGCTGGTCGATTCGGCAAAGGGCACAAGCTCGGCAGCGCGATCGGCCTTCTGCTTCGAGAACCATGCCAAGAACTTGGGATACTGCTCGTCAAGTATCTGTCGAAGCACGGCCTTTTGTAATTGATCGAACAAGGCTCGCTGTTGCTCGATGCTCCACTCGCTCCAGTCGACCCCTTGTGCCGTGCCGTCGATCGCCGGGCATCGCAGTGAAAAGTCATCGAACGTTACCTCCTTGGCGGCATTGTCTTGGAGATAGAGGCTCACAATCTCGCGCGCCATCTCTTGTCGCTTGAGGCTCGAGACGGCGGATGAAGCGGTGCTAGCGTGCAGCTCGGCACCGGCGGAGCCCCAGCGTTGCGGCGTGTTGATGCTATCAGCCGGTCGTTCCTCCGAATTGTCTATTCGCCAAACATCGTCGAACCCACGACGTTGCAGCAGAGCTGCCTCTCGATCAACGAGTGCCGGAGAGCCACCCTCACCTCGTGATACCGACGCCGACGATGCCGGTGGTGTCTCGGGTAGCGAGTACGGGTCAAAGTCATTGAAGAGTGCACGATAGCGCTCGACCGCGAGGTAGAACTCGAGCGTCTCGTCACACCAACGCTGTCGTAGAAATTCTCGAAACGATTGCAAGAGTCCATCGTCTGCGACCAACTGAAAGAACTTGGTTCGAAGGCTTGCACTCTCCGATAGAATCGTGTCCCCGTTGGTAGAGGTAGTGTTGGTGGTAGTGGTGGTGCTATCGGTCGTGGTGTCGGTAGAGGTTGGTGTGATAGGTACAGTCGTTCCTCCACCAAGGTCGATTGCATCAGCATTCTCGGTTGTGATGACGATCTCATTCCCTTGGATAACAACCGTACTAAAGCTACCGGGTGTTGGTGGTTCTACTGTTGATAGCGATGATGAGGGAGGAGGAGGAGAAGGCGATGGAGAAGAGGTTGTAGCAGTGGTTGCAATCGCTCTATCAGCTGTAGCAGCCTCACCTTGTAGGATCGTAGCGGGTGCTATCATGCTAGTAGAAGAAGACGATGATGATGAGGAGGAGGAGGTATCAGTGGCGGTGGTGCTGTTTGTTGATGCCGTTGTCTTGGTGGTTGTCGATCTTGGATGCAGCGAGAGCTTGGAGATGTCAATGTACTGCATGATACCGGCCAAGAACTCGTTACCTCGACGAATACGAAAGATCGTGAGACCTGGAATGGCATCGAGGCTGCTTGGACTGTGTGGTCGCTATTTAGTCACCCGCAGAAAGTCACCGAGAGACGTATTGATAGTTAATATCGATACGTGTGATGCAAGTACATGAATAGAGTGGAGTGGAGTGGAGTGGAGTGGAGTGGAGTGGGGTGGGGCCTCTCATTACGGCCATCGTCATGTACGTACGCGGGATAGATTTGGCACCTCGTTCGCTGTAGGTAGCTCAAGGAACTCGACCATGACCGGGAGCGGCTCGCTGCAATAGATGTAGCGATTGAGCGCCATGCTGACGACACGCTTCTTGGTATCGGGAAGATGCGCGAACAGCGAGTTGACAAAGAACAAGAACGATGGCCTGGCATCGAGAGACGGCGTCGGTGAAGCAGATACAGCGCCGTTCGATGCATCGACGCCTCCATTGGATGTGATGGTAGTAGCATCGCTCGAGAACGAGTAGTGACGCTGATCGACCAACACAATGTCCTTGTCGACACAAAGGCCGCCCGAGGAACCCGACAACACCGAGGCGTACGCCCCCATACTCGTACGGACGACGACAACAACACCTACAACTACAACAACTCACGTAGCCACACTTGAGAGCAATACAAGTACGCCAAGCTGGAGCGTCC
>ERZ778026.4131-NODE-4131-length-11726-cov-10.859481_pt1 | contig 11726 bp, 6 predicted proteins | sample MGYA00375756_ERZ778026 | MGnify/ENA primary metagenome ERZ778026 (study PRJEB29350, sample SAMN05389820) | bioreactor metagenome | isolation source: Ammonium sulfate bioreactor | place: South Africa: University of Cape Town | collected 2014-02-18 ... | reverse complement strand
CCAATCCAATCATCAATCCAATCCAATCCAATCATCAATCCAATCCAATCCAATCATCAATCCAATCCAATCATCAATCCAATCATCAATCCAATCATCAATCCAATCATCAATCCAATCATCAATCAATCATCAATCCAATCCAATCATCAATCCAATCCAATCATCGATCCAATCATCAATCCAATCATCAATCCAATCATCAATCCAGTCATCAATCCAATCCAATCCAATCCAATCATCAATCCAAGTGAGAGTTGGCTGGACAGATTGCGCGTCACCATCGAAAGTTCCACGTCATTCGCTTCGTCTCTCGCTCGCTGCCGCAGCTCGCGTCTCTCATCACTCACTCATCGCTCCTGGCTCTACCTGCACTACCGGCCCTTGCCCCACGTATCTCGCTCTCGCGCAGCCACCACTAGCGCCATGTTCGATTCCAGTCGGTGGCTGCAGAAGTACACGTTGGCAGGCGAGAAGAACTCCAACTCGCCGAGCCACGGTCATCGACGCGATCGCAGCTTTCGATACGATCGCTCGCAGGCTGGCGCTGATGGCGAGTTCACGATCGCCGCTGGAAGACCGCTCGAGATGGGCGATGATATGGTCGATGTGGTGGATATGCAGCCGGCTCACTCGGACATCATTCCGCATCACGTGGTCGTGTCGGACGACCTCGACCATGTGCCAACGACAACGACCACGACAACGACCTCGACCTCGACCTCGACCTCTTCCTCGTCGTCGGCTACTGCCGCCACCTCCACAGCTGCCACACAGTCGAGTACGGATACCGCTGCCGCCGCCGCAGCAGCGTTGGCTTCGACCGGTGGCGATGGCGGAGGCGGTGGTACGGGCGGCAGTGGCGCTCCGTCGGACGGCAAGCCGCCGGCTGCTCCCGCGCCCGAGGACGACGACGTGATCTACGCCCTTCAAGACGGAGGTACCCAGCCGAACACGCACGCATACGATCACTCTCGAACACACGCACAAGATAACCGAATCTACTGCGTGTATCGCGCGCGCGCACGTACACACACAGCTGCCGCTGCACCGATGGCAGTGTGGCGCAAGATCGGCGTCGGTATTCGAGCGCAGTCGCTCTCGGTCAGCAAGCGCATCGCGTACTACGTTCCGCTGTTCCGCTGGCTGCCGTCGTACTCGTGGAAGTCTGCTCGTACGCCTCTCGAACCCCTCCACCGTATGATTGATCGGTTCATCTATCAAGCGTATTGATTGGCGGCGCGTACGTGTCATGTGTGGTAGTGGCCGACTTGATTGCCGGCATCACGGTCGGGCTGCTGTTGATTCCACAATCGCTGGCGTACGCCATCATCGCCAACCTTCCACCAATCTACGGCCTATACACGGCTTGGGTACGTGCTTGACGCCACGCAGCTCTCAAGAGCGCACGCCGACGACACTGGCTGCCATCTCGCCTGACACGTCTCGCCTCGCCTCAGATTTCGTCTGTAATTTATACTGTGATGGGTACCTCTCGACAACTGTCGATCGGACCCGAGGGAGTCGTGGCACTGCTGACTGGAGCAGCAGTCGAGATGTCGGGCTCAGAGTCTGAGTATGCCATGAGAGCCGAGGTGCTATGTCTCTTGTGCGTTGCGATTCAACGAGCTCTGTCCATCGATTGATCGATTCTCCATCATGCTCGCGCTCGCTAACCTGACCGCGTTGGTCTCGAGACAGAGTGGGACTGTTCACGCTGTTACTGGGCGTGCTGAGATTCGGCTTCCTGGACAGCTTGATCTCGAGACCGATCCTGCACGGATTCATCACGGCATCTGCGTTGATCATCGCAATCGAGCAACGTATGCTGTAGACAATCGATCTCGATCTCGATCGAGAGAGACAGACCATCGTGACTGATCCGATTCCGATCTGATTCGCTTGCTTGATTGATTGGGGGCTTTGTGGCGGTAGTGGACAAGTTCTTTGGTATCGATGCAGGCAAGGCACACGAGTGGTACAAGCTCGTGGTCATCATACAGCGCATCAGGGAGACGCACTTGCTCACCATGTCGCTGGGCCTCTTCTTCATAACTCTCCTGCTCACGATCGGTACATATCAGTTGTTCTCTCTCTCTCTCTCTCTCTTTTACATTCTCGTTCGCTCGCAAGTGACTGACTCTCTGGCTTGGCGCTTCTTCAGAGCAAGCCAAGAAGCTGTTGGTCAAGTATGGCTCGTTCTTCTCGTTCATTCCTTCGACCGTGATCGTCGTCATGGTTGCCATCGTTATGAGCGTGCTGCTCGACCTCGAGCACAAGGACGTCGGCATCTTGGTACGCGCTAGCGTGCCCTTCCCCTTTCACGAGGACACAACTCGCAAGAGCCGCCGCTGACACTGATGATGGCACGCCATATGCAGGGTCACGTGAGCAGCGACTTCTTGATTCCGTCGGTGCCTCGCATCTGGGACTTCACTCTCGTCAAGGAGCTCCTGATTCCGGCCGTGTTGATTGCCGTCGTCGGCTTCGTCGAGTCGACCGCCATCGCCAAGACCTACGCTGCCAAGCACAACTACACCGTGTCGGCCAACCGTGAGCTTACGGCCATTGGCAGCGTGAACATCATTGGCGTACGTGGTCTCTTGTTCCACTCGGAGAGCCTGCCAACTACTCACGTGCTGTTCACCAATCTTGTTCAGTCGTGCTTTCACTCGTTCCCGGCATTCGGCTCGCTCTCTCGCTCGTACATTGCGAACAAGGCTGGAGCCGCGACGCCGATGACATGCTTCATTGTATCATTGGTGATCTTGGTTTGTATCTTGTTCATGGTACGTGAACGAGCGAACAACGAGACAACGAGAAGCAACTCTACCGAGTTCGTTGCTCATTCGCATGATGGCATCATCGCCACAGATGCCAATCTTTTACTATCTCCCCAAGGTCTCGATCGCTGCCATCATCATCGTGGCTGCGATGAATCTCGTACAACTCGATCTGGGAATGTTGCTCCGAGTACGTGTGTGCAAGCCGTGCCTGCAGGAGTCACCTTACCTAACCATTTCGAGGCGCGTGCAGATGCGAGCGTGGCGAGACTTGTTGTTGACCTTCATGTCGTTGTTCTGTACCTTCTTCCTTGGTCCTGAGCTGGGCATCGTGATTGCTCTGAGTACGACTTCTCGATGCTCCTCACTCGTACCGTATTCATGATTCTGATGGCGGGACACACATACACACACTCTCTCTCTCTCGGTCAGGCGTGTCGGTGTTGATGGTTATCAAGCACACGACGATCCCGAACGTGCAATTGCTCGGTCGTACGCCCGAGGGTCGCTGGCGCGATATTTGCGAGAACACCGAGGCTAGCTTGGTGCCGGTACGGCGGCACTGTATAGTTGCATCGAACAATGTGCCCGTGATTTGATGCTGATGCGCTCGACGGTGGCGTAGAACATCTTGGTGCTGCGAGTTGCCGAATCGTTGTTCTTTGGCAACATCGAGCAGATTCGCGAGTTGTTCGCTCGTGTTGGTGCGCGAATAACGACCTGCGCGTGATGCTCGCTCTCTCTCTCTCACAGCTTGCTGACCGAACGTGTTTGGTGCAACGCAGAGCGGTTGGGCTCGGTGACTGCCACTCCGTTCGATCGAACGGTGCTGCCTGCTGCCGTGAGCGGAATCGTCGTCGATGCACGAAACATACATTCGATCGATACCAAGTACGGCAGCGAGCCAGCAGAATGGCGCTGGTGGCTTTCTCGTACTCACTGCAACGGTGCGCATTTTGTAGTGCCATGATCGTGCTTCGCGAGATGGTGCAGGACTACAAGTCGTACGTCGTGGTCGTTGTCGTCGTGGCTAGTGATGTATGCATTCCGTGGCACTCATCGTGGCTGGCAACCCTCCTGCAGGCGAGGCATCTTGTTCTGCTTCGTCAAGTGGCCCGAGGCGTTGCGAGATATGCTGGATCGCTCGGGCATCACCAAGCTCATTGGCGAGGAGCTGCTGTTCCCCAAGATCAAGACCGCCGTGAATTACATGCAGGCGCGCCAGGGATTCCGACCGCTCGACGTGATCGAAGAGGTCGTAGATCTGGGAACGCCGGCTGCCACGATCTCGATGCCACAGCAGCCGCCACAGCAGCAGCAGCAGCAGCAAGCCGACGACCACGAACATCAGCACTGAGGCAGTAGATACGAGACACAACGTGCCGTCGTCGCTTGTTTCGTGCCGAGCGCGCGTGTGTAATGTTACCGGTAGCAAGAGTAGTAGCGAGCGGGAGGCTGTTGATACTTCTTAACGAAGCGCGACACCTCACTTTGAAATGCCTCCCAGCAAGCGATCATGAGATGCCTGATGCGATGGAGGGTGGCACGATGTGCGAGACAGTAGAGAGAGGGGGAGAGTCCCCGGTGGCAGGCCGGGCACCAGGGCAGCAGCGAGGTCATATCTCCGAGGCAGAGAGATCGCAGAGAACAGGAGCAGAGGAAGAGCAGCGAGAGCTCAGTATCACTCTCGTCCTCTCTCGTTGCACGCAGCAGCTCCAGCAGCTCACTCACTCGGTTTGTCTGCTGTCTGCCGGTGCGTGCCAGCGTTGGGAGACGGTCGGTTAGGATGGCAGACGATCCGGCTACTCCACCGCCGAGTGGCAGCACCACAGGTGATGGGGCTGAGAAGAAGTCCAAGAAGTCGAGCAAGAAGTCGAGTAGTGAGGCGGCTGCTACCGATGCAGCATCGACCGCGACGGCAGCGAGCTCGTCGTCGTCGATTGATCGCAAGAAGCGACGACACAAACGATCGCAGAGTATGAGTCTCTCGTCGTCGTCTTCGTCGTCGTCTTCGTCTTTATTGGGCGAGGTCGAGAGCGAAGATACCGGCAACGAGACCGACGATGGCAAGGACAGCAGCTCGAGCTCCAAGGACAAGAGCGGCAGCAAGCGCCGTCGCCATCATCGCAGCATGAGTATCTCGTCCTCGAGCGAGCTTCTTGCTTCGACGGCCGAGATCGCGTCCAAGAACGATGATACGGACGAGGATGAGGACGAGGACGACGACGACAAGCGCGTCGGCTGGAATCGCATCAAGGTGCGCATGAACGTCACGGTGGTCAAGGCCTCGAACCTGCCGGTCGCCAAGCTCGAAGGCAAGCGCATCTACGTCAGCTGGAAGCGAGTGACGAACGCCAAGAAGAGCGGCGCTCAAGGCAAGACCGAGCGCGTGTCGTGCAGCAGCAGCGGCGACGCGACGTGGAGCAAGCAGCAGGCGACCATCCTGTGCCACACGACGCTGTTTCAGAACCAGACGGCGCAGACCTTCGACGAGAAGAACCTCCTCTTCTCGATCGTCGCCGAGTCCGATGCCCCTGATGATGCCACTGCCACTGCCACTGCCACTAGTGGTGGCAGCTCGAGTGATTTGTCCATGTCGACATCGTCATCGTCGTCGTCATCATCGTCGCGCAAGACGCTCGCCAAGGTCTTGGCGAACATTGGCGACTTTGGACAGAACTACTGCAACGAGACCAAGACCTTCACGGCCATGGGCAAGTCGCCCATCACCTTGACGATCCAAGTCACCAATCTGTGGGAGAGCATCAACGGCGAGCCAGTCGGACGCGCGTTCACTCTCACGCGCTCGACGTCCGAGAGTTCGGCAGGTCGCGGCAGTGGCTTGGCGAGCCTTGCCGGCTCGGATTCCTCGAGCAACAAGGCGCAAAAGGACAAGGACGACAAGAAGAGCAAGGACAAGGACAAGGACAAGGACAGCAAGAAGAGCAAGGACAAGAAGAAGTCGAGCTCGAGTGCCAACGACGACAAGGAGCTGGTCGAGTTCCAAGGCGCTCGTCCGACGACTCTCATCGAGTGGGAGACCGTATGGCTGCGCACCGAGGGCGAGCGTCGCGAGGCGGTGCGCTCTCTCGAGAAGGCACACATCGAGCTGCGAGCGTCGCAGAGTGACACGCTGCGCCGCGAGCGCGAGCTTGCCGAGGCGATCGATCTGCAGGCGAAGCGCGACGCCGACCACGCCAAGGTGCTGAAGCAGCTCCAGTCGCTGCTCGAGGACCGCAGCTTCAAGATCCGCAAGCTCGAGGACGACTTGCGTGCACAACAAGTAGTGCAGCAAGAGGCCGACCAAGAGACCGAGCGCCTGGTGGCGCAGCTGCGCAAGGACATTGTGTCGCGCGAGACCGACGTTAGCAGCCTCAAGACCTTCATGTCGGGCATGGAGGTCGAGCTCCGCTCGGCACGCAAGGAGCTCGTCACGCTGCGCATCAAGGCCGGTGTTGCCACGCCCGAGGACGAGGCTGCCGCCGCTGCCGCTGCCGCCGCCGAAGCGAGCAAGGAGTCGAGCAAGAGCAGCAAGAAGAGCAGCAAGAAGAGCAGCAAGCGATCGAAGCGAAGCAGGAAGCATGGCGACACGGCAGCCGGCGGCGGCGACGACGACGCGGCAGACGGTGGCGATGGCGACGAGTCGCAGGAGGACGACGACGACGAGACGGCCGAAGGCGGCGAGGGATCGGTGCGCCGGCGATCGTCGAGGCGAACGACGCGGCACGAGTCGTCGTCAGCCGTCAGCTCGGGCTCCAAGGTCGTCGGCGGCGAGTTCGACCTCACCAAGCTCATGATCGAGATCGTCGACCTCAAGGAGAAGCTGCGCGTGTGCGAGGCGAAGCTCAAGGAGAAGCAGGCCGAGCTCGATGCCATGGCGGCTCGCGTGGCGGCGGCCGAGAACGAGGACGAGCTCAAGCGCAAGATTGCGCAGCTCTCGGAGACCAACGACATTCTCATCAAGCAGCGCCAGAGCGCCATGCAGCTCGCCGTCAAGAAGACCAAGGAGCTCGAGCGCGTCAACGCCGACTGCACGCTGCAGGAGGAGCTGCTCCGCAAGGCGCAGGTGGTGCTCGACGAGCGCGAGACCGAGCTCTCGATGGCCGTCAAGGCGGCGGCCGAGCGAGACGACGAGATCAAGCGCATCGAGAAGGCACTCAAGGCCAAGGGCATCATTCTCAAGGCGTCGCACGTCGACGAAGAGTCGTTGCATCGTTTGGTCGAGCAGATGCGCCAGCGAACCGAAGCCGGCGATCCGTCGTTGGCTGTCCTTGCTGGCGCCGGTGCGGCAGTCGCAGCGGGAGCGTCGTTGCCAGCCGATGCGGCGCAGGCGGCTGATATGCGATCACGAGTGTGGGCCGAGATTCTCGACTCGGAGCAGACGTATCTGCGCCAGCTGCAGACGCTCGTGTGGACGTTCAAGAAGAACCTGCGCGACAACGCCAAGGCCAACAACGCGGTCGTGAGCGCGATCGAGATTGAGCAGATCTTTGGCAACGTCGAGGAGATCTACGCCTTCAACAAGCAGCTCATGCAGGACCTGTCGCGCGTCTCGATGGAGCACGGCAGCATGGGCAAGCTCTTCATCGAGGCAGCGCCCAAGATGAAGCTCTACGGCCGTTACATCAACAACTACGATCAGGCCGTGCAGACCGTCATCGAGTGCTCCAAGTCCAAGAGCTTCACCAAGCACCTCGAGGACTACGTCGACCAAGAGGGCAAGCCGGTTGGTGCCATCAACCAGTACCTCATCACGCCGGTGCAGCGCCTGCCGCGCTACGAGATGCTGCTCGGCCAGCTGCTCAAGTTCACGCCCGAGTCGCACCACGACTACAACGACATTCGCGTCGCCATCTCGACCATCAAGGCCATCATCGACGAGATCAACGAGAACAAGCGCGAGTTCGAGCGCAAGCACCAGCTGATCTCGATTCAGCAGCGACTCGTCGGCCGTCCGACCGGGCTCGCCATCGTCGTACCGAAGCGACGCCTGATTCGCGAGGGCCCGCTCGCCGTGCAGATCGGCAAGCGCGGTAAGAAGCAGAACCGTCACGTGTTCCTCTTCAACGACCTCATCATTCTCGCCAAGGGCAAGTCAGTGCAGGTGCTTCGCTTCAAGCGTGTGCTCTCGTTGGACTTTACCATCGAAAACAATCCAGATGGTATGCTCAACTACTACCTGAGTGAGAGGAGATGATGGAGTGGGACTGACAGATGGGGTTGTGCCGTTGTGCTTGCAGATAAGAGCAGCTTCCGTATCCAAACCAAGGGTGAGATTGGCTCGGAGCCGACGGTCGAGTTTTGGTTCGCGCCGACTCCGAACGAAAAGGATGCTTGGTTGACTGCGATCCTGAGCGTCAAGCAGGAGTTCGAGCAGCACCTCAAGCTCCTGCATCAACGACAGTCGACATCGAACTTTGGCTCGATCTCGAGTGACTCAATGCCGCGAATGTCATTGTCGTTGTCGCACCCGGCCTCTGGTGACACGAGCGACAGCTCCGGCTCCTCGTTCGACACTGATGGCGAGGCCATCACCACTCGCAACGCCAGCGCTTCGAGCTCTGACGGTACCGAGGCCGCCAGCACCGAGGCCGCCGGCCTGCTGGCTGCCGAAGGCGCCGAGGGCGAGATCTTGAGCGAGTCCGAGCGTCTGCGCCGCGAGGTCGCGCAGCTTCGTGCCGAGCTCGCCGAGCGCCGCAAGCTGGGCCTCGCTCTGCAGCAGCAACTCGAGCAAGTCGGTGGTGGCAGTGCGTTGCTCGCAGCCGGAATCGACTTTGACTCGGCGGCGCTGCTCGACGACGCGCACACACAACAGCTGCTCGAGCAACTCGAGACGACCGAAGCCGCGGCGGTGGCTGCCGCTGCGCGCGAACGCAAGTCGCGATCGCGACGACAACGCAGCAGCGGCGACGAGGACGAAGCGGACAGCAGCGACGAGGACGACGACGCGTCTGAGGCCGATACTGATGATGGCTCGGTCAGCGGCGCTGCTGAATCGGCCTCGCATTCCGCGTCTGAGTCGTCGGCGGGTGCTGTGTCGGCGACTACTCGCTCCGGAGCGACTGCGTTCGTACCGTACCAAGAGTCGGAAGATATGCGCTTGATCAAGGAGCAGATCGAAGCCGCCAAGCGCAAGCTCTCAGCCAAGAGCTACGACATGGCGCTCGCCATCAACTCGCTGAAGCAGCGACTCGAGGAGCGAGGCATCGCGCCGCAAGACGCCAGCGCCGCCGAGAAGCTTGCTGGCGACGAGGCGGGTTCCGAGTCGGAGTCGTCGTCGGCGCCATCGACGGCGATCGCCGTGGGCCATGGTGCTACGGCAGTCTTGATTCCGCCAGTGGCTATTGCATCACTCGCCAAGAACCAGGATGCTGACGACACTACTGGTGCTGCAGCCGCTGGAGCTGCAGAGAAAGCAGACCTGCTGGCTACGGTGCGCATCATTGTCGACAAGGAAGGCGACCGTGTGGTGCGCATCGGCACCAGCACTGGTGTGCGCGAGTACTATCCGTCGGAGCAAGAGTGGGTTCGCATCGACGACGAGGGCGCTGGTGGCTTGTGCTCGTACCTCGAGGAGCAGGGCGCGTTGTTCTCGGGCGTCATGGCTCATAGTGGCTCGGAGGTACTCGCTGCCGACAGCCCCATCGGCCGAGTGCGCTTCTTGCAGCTGGCCAACTCGACCGCCGGCGACACGCCACGTGACGAGGCCGAGGCGGCGGCCACCGAGGGAGCTGCCTCGCTCTCCGAGCCCGCTACTCCCGAGGAGGTTGCTGCCGCGGCTGCCTCCGCTGCTGCCGAGTCCGCCTCCAGTACGGAAGCCACGGCAGCGGCTGGCGAGGCGCTCGCAGGCCGCGTGCAGTTCAAGCTCCTTCGTGACGAGAGCTACGATCCGGTGTTGTGCGTTGGCGAGGGTCTCGATCGTAACGAGTTCTACCCGTCGCTCGATGACTGGGACCGCCTCACCGATGTCGCCAGCCTCTGTCGCTACCTGCACCAGCAGGACGCCGTGCGCTTCTCGCACGTCGTGGCGCGCAGTACGACCGGCATCCTTGGGCCCACGGCGCCCATCAGCAAGGTGAGCTTCCTCGAGGGCTCGTCGGTGCACCTGACGCCACGCCGTCGCAGCAGCGTCAAGCTCTCGAGCGACAGCGACTCGTCGCTCCCAGAGTTCGCTCGCCCACCAGAGCATTCGCAGCCGGTAGTCTCACCTTCGCCATCGTCGGTGGACGTTACGTCTGCCAGCACGGCTCCAGAGCGGGATGGCAGCGAGCAGCCTCAGACGGCACCGGAGGCCACTGGCATCGCTGCAGCAGTTGCACAGCAGGAAGCCGAGCAAGTCACCTCACGAGAGGTTGATGCAACTGGCGCCGCTCATGACGAGAGTGCGCGATCCGGACATGATGTCGCCACGAGCCGCCAGACGACCGAAGACGCCGAAGGACACGACGAGACCATCGATGCCGAGGCTCAGGCGATCGAGCACTCGCTCGCGACCATCGTGCAGGAGATCCAGCAGCTCAAGCAGGAGCACAAGAACCGCCGTGGCTCTGTGGCACCGAGCGAGAGCGTGTCGTCGTCGGCCGCGACCGCCGCGTCTGCTTCGGCCTTGGGTTCGGCTTCGGCGAGTGCCACGGCGAGCGGCGAAGCCGGAGGCGCGAGGGCCGCCGGCGGCGACGCTTCGAGCATTGGTGGTGGAGTGGAGGAGATCGAGTCGCTCGAGGAGCAGCTCAAGCTCCAGAAGGAGCTGATCGCCAAGCAGGAGGAGTGGCTCAACACGACGCGCAAGCAAGTGATGCAAGAGCAGGAGCAGCTCGCCGAGCAGAAGGCGTTGCTGCAGCAGGAGAAGCAGAAGCTGGTGGAGGACATGGAGCGCTTGCAACGCGTCAGCAGCAAGATCGAGGCCGAACGCGAGTCGGTACTGGAACGCGAGCGCGAGGAGAGCAAGCGCCTGCAAGTGCTGCAGGCCGAACTGCAAGTGCACGTGGCGAGCCTCACGCAGGAGAACCAAGTGCTGCAGGCACGCACCAAGGAGGTCGAGCAGCAGCTCGCGCAGATGCGCCTCGCGTCGGGCACCGAGTCGACCGCCTCGAGTGCTGACGCATCGGCGCGCAACGAGATCGAGGAGCAGCGTGCGTTGTCGCACCTGTTGCAGACGCAATTGCAAGTGTCGACCTCGGAGTTGATCGAGCTGCGACGAGCGCTGCACGTCACCAAGGGCGAGCTCGAGGGCATGCGTCGCGTGAACGACATTCAGCGCGAGGCACTCATGTCGGGCGGCAGCGACCAAATGCTCGAAGAGAAGGTGGTCGAGATCGAGATGCTGAAGCAGGAGCTTGCAGCGGCGCGCGAGCAACTCGTGCACCACCAGCAACAACAGCAACAGCAACAGCAGCAGCAGCAACAGCGCCAAGCTCCAGGAGCCGACGAGAACGACACGGCGGCGAGCGAGCACGACAAGGGTGCGGTGGCTGAGTTCCAGTCGCTGCAGACGCTGCTCGAGAGCGAGAAGGAGACACGCGTGCGACTCGAGAACGAAAACAAGCAGGCGCTGCAGCGTGCACACGAGTACGAGAGCGTGTCGAAGGAGCTCAAGGAGCGCGAGGCCAGCTACCACAACGAGATCCTCGAGCTGCGCACGCGTCTCGAGAGCACGCAAGCGGCGCTGGCCGTCGAGTCCAGCAAGCCGCTGCAGTTGATCGAGAAGGTGCGCGTCGAACTCGAGCAGCGCAAGCAGGACGAGTTGCTCGCCGTGCGACGCCAGCTCGAGGGCGAGGCGCACGCGCGGCTGCAGCAGATCTCGCTGCAGATGGCGCACCAGGAGGAGGAGCGAGCGCTCTTGCGCCTGTTGCTCGACAACATCTACAACATTGCGTGCACGCAATGTTGTAGATGTTGAGATCGGAAGAGCACACGTCTGAACTCCAGTCACACTTGAATCTCGTA
>ERZ778026.4123-NODE-4123-length-11739-cov-9.295789_pt1 | contig 11739 bp, 16 predicted proteins | sample MGYA00375756_ERZ778026 | MGnify/ENA primary metagenome ERZ778026 (study PRJEB29350, sample SAMN05389820) | bioreactor metagenome | isolation source: Ammonium sulfate bioreactor | place: South Africa: University of Cape Town | collected 2014-02-18 ... | reverse complement strand
CGAGAAGGAATCTCACATCGAACAACTCGAGACCAAGCTCCACAGCACGAAGGCCAAGCTCGAGGAGCAGAGCGAAGAAATTGCACAGCTCGAGCGTGAGCGCAAGTTGAAGGAGCTCGAACTACAAGGCGCTCTTGAGCGCGCACAGACGCAAGTACAAGTATCGAGTGAAGAGCTCGCCGCCATTCGAAAAGCGCTCGAGGCGGCCCAAGCCGATGTGAACAAGTGGCAAGAGATGTACGAGAGCGAAGCCAGCAAAGCCAAGGCCGCCACGAAGCGCGCACAGGATGCCGACGAGCTGGCGCTTGTACTTGAGCAACAGCGCGCGGCCGACAAAGAGCAGCTCGCAGCCGTGCTGCAGTCTATGCGCTCGATGCGTTCGTTGATGGCGAGCGACGGCGATGATCCCACGGAGCACAGCGACGGCGAGGCGAGCTCGGATGACGACGTGGGCCGAGCGTGGCAGCGCGTTATGGCCGAAGGCAAGCGATTGGAGCAGCGGGTCAGCGAGGCGCAGAGCAATCTCGCGAGGATTACGTTCGAGAGCGGCGCCAATGCTGAGCGTGCTCGGCGAGCAGAGGAGGAGCGCGATACGGCGCTTGCGAAAGCGACGCAGCGCAAGACACGCATCGGCGAACTGGAGCAAAGCAAGGCGGCTCTCGACGCTCAGCTCGAGGTGATGACCGAGGAGCTCCAAGTGCTGAAGGCGGAGAACGCGCGCCGCATCGACGAGCTCGAGCGTCAACTTCAACAAGTGACGGAGAGCAGCGAGCGGTGGCGAGTGTCGTTCGAGGCCAGCAACGAGACGGGCGACACGGCACAGCAGCGCAACCAACAGCTGCTGGTGCAAGTGAACGAGAAGCAGGACAGGATCGTGGAGCTCGAGGCGCAACTGCAAGCGGCGCAAGAGTCGGCCGACGCACTGCAACAGCAAGTGGCGCAGCTCGAAGAGGCGAGCGCCAACGCCGACAAGGCAGCGGCCGATCGCGCCAAGGCGCTGGCGGCTCAGATCGAGGCACTCGAGGCATCGCATACGGTAGCAGCCGAGCGACAGGCGGCGCAGTTGCAACGGTCGCAGCAGCTATTGGCCACGTGTGAACGCGAGCTCGAGGCACTGCGGCGGCGCTACGAGCTGCAGCAACTGATGACACGAGCGATTTACTGCGCCGAGCTGACGCAAGAGGGGCTCGACGCAAGTACAAGCGATCTGGCGAGCGCGATCGCGAGTGCACGCAGCGAGCACGACAACAAGAACCAACTGTACGATGTGCTCGAGGAGTACACGGCGGCGAGCTCGGTGTGTGTCACACGCGCTGCCGGCAGCTCGAGACAGTTGGCATTCTGGTTCGGTAACCTGACCACGTTGCTGGGAGCCATCGAACAATGCAAAGCGAGCGAGTTCTCGCTAGAGCTACCGCCGCTGCCCAACACTGACGACACCACGACGGCACCGGCGGCAGCGAGCGAAGCATCGGAGCAGCGGCAACAAGAGGAGCTCGTCGAATGGATAGGCAACACGCGATCGTTAGCGTTCAAAGCGTTCTCGTACGTGTACGAGAACTTTGTACAGGTACTGTCGCTGTGTTGCCCATGATACCGAGCGTCCACTAACGAGTGCGAATCGATTGTTTAGGAGCTGTCGGAACGGCGCTTACGACGAATCTTCTTTGCCACCAATGATGTCGATGCCTATCGCAATGAGTACGTAGTTATTCGTGTGCTTAGCAAGCGAGACTCGATGCAATCGCGTTATCGACTAACACCGATGCCTCTCGGTCGTCGGACGGTGTGTACAGGAAATTCCGCGGTCCTGGCCGTGAGACACGCATCATCAAGGCATGCGAGGCGGTCTTGAGCATGGTGCGAGAGTTCCGGTGGCCATTACCGGTGGCGTCGCAGCTCTTCGATCGAATGATGTACCACATTAGTTGTACGGTGTTCAACGAGTTTATGAGCAACCCGCAAGTGTGCGTGGTTACGTACGGCTTTCAAACCAAGCTCGTGTTGTCGGCCATCGAGGCGTGGCTGTTTGCATGCGACTCGGGCGAGTATTACGAGGCACTCCATACCTGCGGGTACGTTTGATGCCAGCTGCTCTTGGCGTGGATGGAAGCACCGACTCAAAGTACTCGTGCCATCGCCATGATCATCGTGCCGTAGCGATCAACTGCGATACGCCAAGGAAGCGTCGACGCTTTTGATGCTGTTGCCATCAGGTAAGCAGCTGAGCCAAGTCGAGGACCTCAAGATGTTCCCTTCGATGAACCTTGCGCAAGTCAAGCACTTGAGCGAGTCCTATACACCCAACGCGTACGTGTCTTGGCTGCCCCAGAGAGCAACCGTGTATAGTTACATGATTGACAAACGACGCTGCCTCCAACGAAATGTATCGCATCCAATCTCTAGTGCCGCGCAAGATCCAATCCACGAGATTGTAAAGAGTATGTTGGAAGAGGCTTGCATTCAACTGGATCGCCTCGGTACGGTGGCGATCTTGCTGCCGCCCTACAGCTGCACCGCCAGCACATTGGAGCCGAGGAACGACAGCGGTGATGAGATTCTCTATCGAGCGAGCCGAGTGTAGAGAAGGTCATTATTGGTCTGCCGCGGCAATCCACTTTCGACGATTGTTTTGGTGGTAGCATCAATGTACCGTAACGATAAAGATAATGAGAAGAGTATATCAAGTAGCTCACTCACTTGCTTGCTCGGTATCAGCATCAGCATCAGTATCAGTATCGTTATCGTTATTATTGCCGTTGTTGTTACACGTGATAGGGAGCAAGTAGTGAAGGATTACGAGCGACTGCCAGCCAGACCTCTGGATCGACCAGAGTCTGCGAGATTGTGATGGCTGAGGAGGAGCGAGCGTCGCCGTGGTGTAGTCGTCCAATCACGAAGCCGTTGGCGACGGAGGTGACTCCGGCCTCGGCGAGACCGTTGGCGTACTCTTGCACTTGCGAATGGGACTCGGGCAGCGAGAGAATCAATGCCGCATACTGAAGCGGCGTCCACGGGTCACCGTGGAGCACCGAGGCGGTGACACGCAAGTCGAGCTCAGGGTCCACGGAGAGCGAGGGCGAGCGAAGCAGCCAGTCGTGGACGATGGTCGAGTAGTGCTCGATGTTGACGAGGTTCGAGACGATGTAGAAGCGTCCATGGCCGGTGTGGAGTAGGCGCGGGAGGTTGGCGACGATGGCGGCGAGTATGTCGTCGCCCATACGACCGCCGTCGCCGAACTTGGCGAGAGCACCGTCACGCGCCCCGGCGCTCGGAATGTATGGAGGGTTGGCGAGGAGCAGATCGAACTTGTCAGCCGCCGCGGCTTGTTGCATAAAGAGCAGCACGTCTTGGTGGAGAATGGTGATGCGCGAGTGAACGTCGTTGAGGAGCGCGTTGAAGTGAGCGAAGCGTATCGCACGAGGGTTGAGCTCGACCGTGGTAGCTCGCGAGTTGCGATTGGTGGCCAAGTTGGCGATGGCCTGCACGCCACACCCCGAACACAGATCGAGGATCGAGGTCGTGGTGGCAGTGGCAGTGGTAGTGGTAGAAGTGTCGGATGAAGAAGCATGATGCGGAGGCACGGCAGCCAGCAAGCCGACGGTATCGGTGCCGACGTACATGACGGGGTCAAAGTGGAAGGCTCGACTCACGGCGCCTCCGTTGTGAAAGAAGTCGGTGGCGATCAGGACATTGGCGATGCCGGTGAGCGGCACCAATTGCACGAGGCTCGAGCGTAGACCAGCAGGGTCGGTCGCGGTATGACAACCGAGCCGAGTGATGAGTCCGAAGCGTTCGAGCAACGCCACGATCTCGGCATCGAAGAGCGCCTCCAAGGTGGCGAGCGAGAGCGAGTCGTTCAAGAGGAAGAAGCGGATCGCGAGATCGAGGTGTCGCGGTGAGATCGATGGCTCTCGATCGGTGGCAGCACGCAGCGAGGCGATGAGGCTCTGCCGCACCGAGGCCGTGAAGCACCATACGGGCAGCGTGTGGTGATCGTCGAGTGCGAGAGCTTGCGCCACGTTACTTACCGTATAGCCCAGGCCGTCGACGAGACGTTGTCGGAATCGAGCCAGCACCGATGCTTCTGCCGATGATGATGATGAAGATGATGATGATGATGATGATGATGACAGTGCGGCATCGTTGCCAAGACGCAAGGCACTACCAGCACGTCGTGGATCGAAGCACGCCAGCACCGAGCGCAAGGCATGACGCTTGGCCGATGCGTTGGGTATACCGACGCACGTCGCTCGTTCTCCGAGTGCGACGTCACGTATCGGCCAGAAGATGCTCACGAGCTCGTTGGTGAATCGATTCAGCAGTGGTACACATTGGAAGGCAGCGTGCTCGACGAGCGCCGGTGTCAATCGAGAGCCGACCTCATCGAGCACGTAGTACAACGATCGTCCATCGTCCGACGTGATCGAACACTGCAAACGCCATAGGTTCTGCACGATCGACTCGATCGTGGCATCGAGATCTTCTTGCTCGTGATCGAGCGTGGTTGGATTGTGTTCAGGGTCGTCGATGACGTCGGTCGCCTCCGCAGCCTCATCAGCGTCATCATCATTGTCATTGTGATCATCATCGTGTTCCTCAGCATCTTGCTCATCGATCTCATCATGATCGTCATCATCGTTGTCGTTATCGTGGTCGCCGTGGTTACCATCATCGTCATCATCATCGTCATCGTCGTCATCATGACTTTCGTGCTCGATGTCGAGCTCCAACAAGCTCACGAGTCGCTGTCGCAACGATGGGAGATGACGCAGTTGCTGGCGTACGTTCTCGTCGCTCTCAAAGGTCCACATGTGATCGACCAAGAACACGGTGCTCTCGCGAGCGATCGGCGCCACGGCCACGAGCGAGTAGCACAAGCCAAGCGGTCTGCTCTCGTCGAGCTCGAACGACAGACTGGCGCCAGCATCGAAGCTCTCGGACACGAGCTTGCGATACAGTGTCTGCCACACCGTCGGTGGTACATGGGCGGCTTCGAGCTGTTGCTGGTGGAGAGAGAGGAAGCTCGAGTACGACGGGCTGCTGCTCATGTTGGTCGGTGAGGGCGAGGGCGAGCAGGCGAATGAACGAGAGAGAACGAGAGTTGCGGTGTACGAGGCGGAGATAATGTACTACTGCTGCTGCTTGGTACATTGATACATACACGAGCCAGACCGATATGGTACAACAACAACAAACAATAATAACAGCAGCGGCAGCAGTGCATGGGCTAAGGTGTTCACGATGGTACAAGGTGGTGGTGGTGGTGGTGGTGGTGGCCTGCTCACGAGGGCAGCGTGGCGGTAGGGAGTGCTGGTGGAGCTGCCGGTACGACCAACGGCTCCACAGCTTCATCCTGCTGTGAGTTGTCGATGCTGTCGTCGTCGTCGTCAGCCTGGAGCAGTGCTTGTTCCACGGCCATACGATCCTCTTGCTCGTCCTCCTCGGAGACAACGGAATCAGCAGAAGTATCAACATGAGCAGCATCGGCAGCATCATCAGCAGCATCAGTGGGAAGCTCTATCTCCTGGACTTGCTCCTCCTCTTGTTGCTGTTGTTGTTGTTGCTGTTCTCGTGGCTCTTGCTGCTCGTTGGCTTGCTTTGGCCGGGCACCAAGGTCGGTTGCGGCAACAAGCACAGCAGGGCCGAACGACTGAAGGTCAAAGTCGTAAGGCTCAGATGGTTCAGGCAGCGTATCGTCATCGAGAGCGAGCGCCATGGGATCTTCGAGGTGCTTGGTTGGCAGGTCGTTTTCGATTCGATCTCCATCGGCAGCTGGGGCTGAGGACGAAGTAAGGAGTGAGAGTTGAGAGTCGAGATCCTCGAGTGGAGGAACGGCCGAGGACTGCGGCGCATAGAATGCCGCCGGTGCCGCTGAGGACGACGGCGGTGAGGTCGGCGCAGGAGCGTCGGTGGTAGCCGTGGAGCTGGCGGCAGCGGGGCTCGTCGGTTGCGCAGGTGGAGCGTCGGTGGCAGTTGTGGAGCTGGCGGCAGCGGAGCTCGTCGGTGGTAGAGTGACAGATGATGAGTCGCCATGGGCTGGTGATGTAGGTTGAGTGGAGGTGGAGGTGGAAGTGGTGACGGCAGTAGTGATGGTAGCAGCAGCGTTGCTATCATCGGTTGGCAAGGTCGTGGAAGTAGAAGCAGAAGTGGTTGTGATGGTGGTGGTTGTCGTAGAGGCAACAGTGGTGAGTTTGGCGACCTCGGCAGCAGCCAAGGAGTCCCACTGTAGCTCCTCGAAGGCAGACTTGAGCAGCACGCGCAAGAAGGACTTGGAGTGGTCGGAGATGTAGGCGACAGGTGTGCGGCCGTGAGTGGTGGCGAACATGTGCGAGCGAGTGCGCGTAATCGGCAGCGGTGGCGACTTGGCCTTGGCGGGTTTGGTGCTCGGAATGGTAGAGGGCCTGGATTTGGTGGGCTTTGCTACGGTGGTGGTAGGCATAGGAATCGATGATGGTGATGGTGATGGTGATGATGACGATGCTGCCGACGCTGCAGAAGCAGTTGTTGCGGTGGTGGAGCTCGAGGTCATTGAGGATGTAGCAGGCGAGGCAAAGGCCGCGACCAACGCCAATGGTGATATTCTGGCGTTCTTGATGGAGGCCGAGGAAGTGACGTTGTCCTTTGCAGCAGGCAACTCGGCGTTGGTAATGGGTTCGAGCGTAGGCAGGTTGGGCAGAACGACCTTTGGGTTTGGCGAGTATTTCGACGAGGTGGACTTGGTGGTGCTGGTGCTGGGCGTCATTCGGCTACTTGCAGAATTGGAGGGCGTGGAGATGGTCGGCATGCTCGAGAGGCTCGAGCGCGAGGCGGGGAGCATGGGGGCGGCGGCTGACAAGGCGGCAGCAGGGATCGAGGCCGAGGTGGCTTGCAGCGTCGAGGTTGGGTGATGGGGATAGGAGGAGGCAGGAGCGGCAGTGGCATCAGCCGAGGTCGAGGGGCGCGCCGTGGCTCGCGCCAAAGCCGCAGCAGATGATGATGATGAAGAGGCGGAAGAGGCCGCAGAGGAAGAGGCTGGCGAGAAGGACGAGAAGCTCGAGGAGTGGTGAGTGGCAGGTGAGGTGAGAGGAACGGTGGACGAGAAGGCGATGCCAGAAGGTTTGACCGACATGAGCTTCGCGGTGGCGGAGCTCGAGGGACGAGGCGGCAGAGCGGTTGCGAGACGGTCATGGCCATAGGACGTAGGCAGGCCAGGGAGAGGGAGCGGGTGCTTCTTGATTGGAGGGATTGGGATCTTGCTCACGTTGGGCGAGGAGGCAGAAGAAGGAGCAGCAGGAGAGGAGGCAGAGGAGGATGAGGACGAGGATGAGGGTGGTGCTCCTCCTGATACGGAAGTAGGTCGTGGAGCGATCGAGCGCGATAGGCCGGTGGAGGAAGCAGGCGGGAGCGAGGATAGTGATGGCAGTCCCCTGCCGATCGATGGATGCATGCGAGATGCAGCAGCAGCAGCCATGTTGAAGGTGTCGCTCGGTGCCGATGAGCTACCATCGATAGTGGGCGGATTCGCGCTGGAGGCGTGGTCATAGTGGTGGTGTTGTTGCGACGGCAAGGACAATGACGAAGACGACGGTGTTGAGGTGGAGGATGACGAGGGTTGCGAGGGTTGCTGTGGTCTCATGAGCGGTACGGATGAGCTGGGGGCGGAGGATGAGGAAGATGACGTTGATGAGGATGAGGATGAGGATGAGGAAGGATGCGATGGTGGGATCATGAAGCAAGTGAGGAGGAAGTTGTCGACGCCAGGTACGTAGGGCATGATGGTGTCGCGCACTTGGCGTATGTTGTCGCAGCAGCGCTCGACGACCGCCCTGACGAGCGGCTCCTGCGCCGAGAGGAGGAGTAACTGCGGGAGTAGCTGTACGAGTTGCTGGTGCTGCGGCGAACCGAACACGGGCACCTCCATGTTGGGCCCGAGCACCGACGACGCGGCGGCGAGCGTATTGCTGGCCGAACCACCAGCAGGCGGGCCGTATTCGCCAGTAGCGAGAGGTTGCAGATGCGACGACTTGTGTTCCCTCTTGCGGCGCTTGTAGATTGACGCGATTGGCTTGGGAAAAGTAGAGGGCGAGGAGTAGGAGGAGGAGGAATGCGAAGGCATACGGCTGCCATTGGAGGTGGAGGAGGGCATTGATGATAGCTCGGCAGCATAGGTCGGTGCTTGCTGGTGGTGTTGATGCTGGTGGTGCGATTGTACTTGGTGCTGTTGCTGCTGCTGCTGCTGTTGTTGTTGTTGCTGGAATTGGTGATGTTGGCGAAGCTATACACCAGCGAGCGCAATCAGTTGATGAGAAGGTGGTGCGCACGCGAGGAATGGCGTGTTGTGTCGCGCACAGGGAGAGAGAGAACGCGACGTACTACCGCTGATGATGACGACGATGGATACGCGATATCTCGCGGCGAATTGTAGAGTGAACCAGCGGAGGCGAACGCCATCATGACCGCAAGCGCGTACTCACGACAGGATGGAGGAGCTCTTGGGGAGTTCTTGAGGTGCTGGAGTGGCCGAATGTCGTCAATGCGAAGAGCGTGGGCGAGAGAACACCGAATCGAGTCCAAGCCCAAGCAACCACAACACACGCGCGCGCGAGAGGATCGAAGTACAATCGAGTACGCGCGGGTGTGGGTGTGGGTGTGTCGCTCTCACTATCGTATGTGTACGCGTGTATGCGTGGTGTTGCCTAAAACGCGATAGGCGCACGAAATCTCTCTCTATCTGCGCCTGGCGCTCTTGCTTGCAGCAACAGCAACAGCCGCGACGAAACGAAGTCTCTCGCGCGCGGCGGGATCGATTGCCACCAATGACACGCGCGCACAGATAGGGAGAAGGGAACTCAGCGGCCTTCGAAGCCAGCACAAGGCAGCGAGCAAGTTCCCGAATGATGATGATGAATGGTGTTGGTGTTGTTGATATAACGCGCTGGTCGCTTGCACGTCGGTCGGTCGGTCGCGTTGTACTCGCGAAACCCAAACCGCGCGGCACAGCACGTGGGACGCTCGGGTTGCTTGCAATCGCCGAGGAAGCTGCCGCGCGAACGCTCAAGCAGCCAAGGAACGAGCGGCGAGGAGGGCGAGAGGGCGAGGAAGCGAGGACAGCAAAGAACAAGGGAAGAGAAGAGGAGCGAGCGCGCACCGGCATGAACGAGAGGAGGAAAAACGCGCAGGCAAACAACGCCACGCGATTGGTCGGCTGTAGGCCGCTGGGCCGTCGTCAAACATTATCTTTGTACCCCGCAACGAACCACGTGGCTCTGTGCGGGCGGTGGTCGGTCGCCGCCGGTCGTCGTGCTCAGCCGGCGCTGGCTGCTGTGGCGGTGGTCGGTCGCCTTGGAGCTGGGCGCGTGGCGGCGCCAGTGAGGGTGCGAGCGAGCGAGCGAGCGAGGACGGAGGTGTTGATTAAGGCTGACTTCGTAACTGGATATTGCTTGTGGTGGTGGTGGTGGTTGTGGTGGTGGTGCTCGACAGCAAGCTCGCGCTGGTATGGTATGCCGCCGGGAGCAGAGTAGTACCGCGCTCCGTGCTTCAGATGACTTTGCCGGTTCCTCCTCGTATGCTGCTCGTTCTTCTCTTTCAGTGCCTCGCTTGTCTTCGTTCCCTCCAGACCTCAACACCATCTAGAACTCAGGTTATCGTGGTTGCCCCTCCTATCAGAGTAAGCCCAAAGCGTGACTGCACTCGATCGGACCTACAATGCGATAGCGAGAGGGAGAGCGCTGCACTTTTCCCTCCTCATCGTCATCAATACAGTGAGCGGCTCTCTCTCACTCGTCGAGACGGGTGATATTTCCTGCTGCTCTTCTTGGTCCTGTTGTTGTTTTTTGCTGCTCGTCTCGCGAGAGAGAGAAGATATGGCTCTCTCACAAGACCGCCAAAACCTCGTCGATATCGTTGCGCTCGACAGCCCGTTCCACGTCGAGCAGTGGTACACGTGGATCACCGATCTCACGTTCGAGACCGTGTTCTTGCCGCTACCCGTCGAGCAAGCGAATGCCATCCTCGAGATTCGCAAGCTTGCTCCGTCGTCCAACGCAGTATGAATGCACTGCTCGCTCGCTCTCATTCGGAGGCTCACACAATCACACACACACACGCAGGCTACTCGTGCCAAGCGACAACAGCTCGAGGCAACGTTGCACGAGCTCGAGGCCTCGATCGACTCGGCCATCGCAGCGACTGGCGCCACGTCGCTTGGCGCATTCGTGCGCCTCTCATCGCGCAGGTACACCCGCGAGAGTGCCGTATGGCGCGCGTACGCGACGCACGGCGTTGATTGCTGCCCCGCTCCGTAGTCCCAAGGACGCTGCCATGCGATGCGCGCGAATGGCCGACCTCTACGCCGCCGAGCTGCAGGCAGTGCGCGAGTTGTACCGCGATGCTGACGACAGCGTGATCGAGACCATTGCGTTCACGCGCTCGTGTGGGAAGGCGTTGCGCGTCGAGTCAGGCAAGCAAGCACTCGAGCTCTTTGTCGCAAGGTATATGCGAGCGAGCGCTTGTACGAGAGAGAGCGCGCGACTGAGTGGGTGAGCTGCAGTCAACGCGTACATGACGACATTGCCATGAGTCGACAACTGCGCGCTGACCAGTTCGGCCTCAAGTTGATCGTGCGCAAGTGGGAGAGCATTCTCCAGGAGTGGGAGTTCCGCTGTACGTGGGTGGCACTGCGCCAATGCTGCTGGGTCGACTACGCCCCAACACTCCCTCACACACGCACACGCACCTCAGGCTTCGTTGTCGATGGTGAGATGACCGCTTGCACGCAGTACTACAGCGACTGCTTCGTACCGGAGCTCGTGACGCGCAAGCACGAGATCCAGGAGCGTCTGCTCGCATTCCATCTCGCCACGAGACATCGCATTCCGATCTCGACCTACACGATCGACTATGCCTTGGACCCACACTCGGATCGCATCTGGATCGTCGAGATCAATAACCCCGTACGTCCGAACGGCACTCGGATCATATGGCTGCTGTGTTGACAGCTAACTCTATACCTCTCTCTCTCTCTCTCTCTCTCTCTCTCTCTCTCTCTGTCTGTTTGGTAGCCACCTGTCGCTGGTCAAGCTCTCTTCGACTACGAGAACGAGCGCGACCGTGCCATTCTGCAGCACGGCCCATTCGAGTTCCGCATTCTCCACGAACCAGTACGCGACACACACCTGTCCTTGCAGCTTGCAGCGACGCTCTCTTGCAATCCCGACCCTGACACGCTCGCGGCCGACGATCTCCACCTCCGCCACCAGCTCGAGTTCCCCATGAAGGATCGACAGGTGTGGTTGCAATCGCTGAAGGAGCGCAGAGCTGGCGGTGATGCCAGCTCTGCCAGCAGCACAGGCGGCAGCGCTACCGGCGCCAAGAAGAAGGCCAAGCGCCTCAGCGTGTAGCGCCCAGCGGGTTATGCTCCATAAGCACCGCCAAGCAAGCTATCTATCAGTACGAGGCCGGAAGTGTCAGTGACGATCGCCACAATACCGAGCCTACGTGAGAGAGCGCGAGAGAGTGAGAGAGTGCGTCGGCTATTCCAATGGGACCAGGCAGCCAAGGTGACGCGCGCATTGGCTCGCCAAGAACAGCAGTACCATTCCCATCCACTCCTCCTCCCTCCACTACCTACCGAGGCGACCACCATATCTCCCGCCCTATGACTGGCTGCCCCGCGGTGCATGATCTCGCAACGCCGGCAACACTCTAACTTAATAACCATTCAATACAATCCCTATCTATGTTGACTGCCTTGCGTTC
>ERZ778026.4118-NODE-4118-length-11753-cov-75.852368_pt1 | contig 11753 bp, 10 predicted proteins | sample MGYA00375756_ERZ778026 | MGnify/ENA primary metagenome ERZ778026 (study PRJEB29350, sample SAMN05389820) | bioreactor metagenome | isolation source: Ammonium sulfate bioreactor | place: South Africa: University of Cape Town | collected 2014-02-18 ... | reverse complement strand
AACACAGTGAATTTTTTTTTCGTACTTTTATAATATATGGGTACAAGCAGATTTATTCTTATAGAAAACGATAAAGTTCAGAAATGTAGTAGACAGATTTTTAAATAAATAATCATATGAAACAAAATATTAGGTTTCGTCTGTGATTTTTATTAATATTTAATATAAAAATGAATGCATGAAGTAGTTTGCATTAAAACTAGTGAGAAAATGGTTCGAACAACCAACACGAATTTTAAAAGAAAAAAACGATCAAATACCATCATACATGTTCAAATTGGCCTACGAAGTAATATTCAATCACATTATTAAATATATGTTTTTCAATAGATTTTAGATGCTAAACGACGAATTCATTCCATTGAAAATATCAGAGAAACTTCATTAATACAAACAATTAGCTCATCAAAATTGTCATCCAAAGTATTTACATACGAAGTATAATAGTTAATATTGGCAGTTTAGGATATAACAATTGATTATCATCATCAACCTAAACGAAATAAAAAGAAAAAATAACGTTTGTCCTATAATTTTAATTTTGATTCATTTGAGAATAGATTGATGCTTAGATGTGCACGACAATTGACGATTGCAATGATTTCTCTAGTATTGGTACTTATTGTTATCACTGGAGCAATTCTTCCCATTCTCCTTATTAAATCTCGACCTACATATGGAAAATCATGTGAGTTATATATTGTGCGATTAAAGATTTATTAATACTACTTCAATATCTGTGATGGTAGTGCTTCGATGGAATGGAACAGGTACTACAATAGCAGGAATAACCAGTTCAGCAGGTTCTGCAAATAATAAATTGAATACGCCTTACGATATAAAATTGGACAATGAACTCAATCTATATATTGCTGATGCAGTAAATTGTCGAATTCAGAAATATTTACGTGACAATTTAACAGGTATAACAATAGCTGGATCAGCTGGATGTGGTGCATCGTCAACTAAATTAATTTATCCAGCAGCACTACTTAGATATCCGAATGGTGATATGTACATAACAGATCGAGAAAATAATCGAATTCAATTCTGGCCTAATGGAGCTAACAATTCAACAACAATTGCTGGTATGACAGGCAAGTATAGAAAACAAGAGTACGTTCATTATCATACATACTATTTTGTATGGCAATGTTTTTTGCAGGTATCAGTGGAAATGTAACAAATCTACTATATCATCCACATGATATTGGCATCAATGACAATTCAAGCGAAATGTATATCACAGACACTAGGAATCATCGAATAATGTTATACCGATTAGGCGTTGATAATGGCACGATAATCCTTGGAGGTCAAGGACCAGGTACGAATAAAACACAAGTATACCATCCTGCAGCTTTATATTTTGATTCAATTTCCAATAGTATACTTATTGCTAATTATCTTGCACATACTATCGTTCGATATACATTAGGTGCACATGAATGGGAGTTAATTGCTGGTAATATCAATGGTGTTAGTGGCTCAAATTCAACAATGCTAAGGAACCCTCATCGAGTAGCATTGGATCCCATGGGCAATATGTACATTGCTGATGCAAATAATCATCGTATTCAATTTTTCTACAATGGTCAATTGAATGGCATCACAATTGCTGGCATAACCAGTGTTCCACACAACAATGCTTCGACACTAAATCGACCATACTCAGTCATATTAGATAATCAGTTGAATTTATATGTCGTAGATACATTCAATCATCGAATTCAGAAGTTTTTACGTTATTAACTACTCAACTTAAAACAAAGACTGAAAGTGCTTGATTTTTTAAAACTATAATTTTCTATTTCATTTCAAACTAAAAAAACAAATACTATCACCAATTTCCATCGAAGATATTTTATTCGCAAGCGGAATTGTTTTATTTGGCGAATGTGGTTGTAATTCATCGATAAATGTTTTGAGAAAAGATATTGTAGTTGAGGGTTTCAAATGTCCGCCACCATATGATTCAACATAACTTGTCTCTAAATCTTCAATTACATAAATATCACCTGAACGAACTAAAGATATTAGAGTTGAAAATGACGTTTTCTGTTGATTCATTGTATGTCCACCATCGTCGATAATAATATCAAATAGATTCATGTTGGATTTGAATTGTTCGAGAAATTGAACATCTTCTTGACTTCCAAAATACGCAGTAATGTTTATCTAAATTGTATTAACATAAATTTCTGTGTAATAAATTCATATATATACATACCTGTTTTCCTGTACTATTCATCCAATTTTGTCCGCATGTTTTATCGAATTCAATGATATGAATGTCAGCATTCGGACCTAGATATTCTCGCCAAGTCAATGCTGAAGCACCAACCCCAAGTGGCATACCACAGCCAAGACCGATCTCAAGAAGACGTACTGATGTATGTCGATATGGTGTCAAATATTTTTCATAGAGTCGTTCGTAATGATGTTTATAGACTTTATCTGTCTTATATTTCGTACCAATATCAAAAAGAGTCGACTGGTTATGTTTTTGCGCTAAATTTATGTTTTCAACGTTGAAATTAACTGGACATTTATAATAGACAAATTTTAATAATACCAATTGCAAAACAACAAATAAACAAAATAACAATATTCCTGAATTTTTCATTTTCAATGTTTATGATTTTCAGTATTACATGTTATTTAACTTTCCATTGGTATCTTACAGAATATCTAAACTGAAAATCGTAATGCTATAGGAGAATTACCTGAAAAATGAGGGTGAAAGACTGCGCTTCAAAATTATACGGTATTGCTTGATCAATTGAAAAGGAACAAAATGAAGAAGAGAAGAAGGACGTATATCGATACTTATAAATTAATTATTCAATAGTGATACGTATGTTCGATTACGATGAAATTGCGTCGTAATTGCGACAAATTAAATTTAAATGTGAAAAAAATAACAAGAAAATCAGCGTAGAATAAAAAAAAGAAGTACGTGAGCGATGAGAACGAAAAGATAACTTCTTCTAAACATTGAACAGCAGTGTCATGAACCGATGTACTATTAGCATACCGTTCGTAACATTTCATCATCTTTCGGCGAAAACGGCCTAACTCTTTTTTTTTTGATTCATCAAAGAATCCAAAAAAGTTTCTCTTTTCTGATTCGATGATACAAACCTTACAAATTTTAGTATTTTTAATATTAAAATGCTTGTTCTATTATGTAGAATTAAGGGTGCACGCGAATCTTAAAACGAAAATTCTGGTGAAGCGTTTGCCTCAGAGTTTCACCGCCTATGTATTGTTTGTTAATTCTTGAGCGACATAGCAACAATTATATTCAAGCACAAACGTAAAAGAACGCAGTGACTGAGATTTTTTTCATAAACTGCGAAGAAAATTATGACGCAAAGGAAATATTTCTTTTCAGACGAAAAAAAACCATTAAAATAAACACATCATCACGAACGAAAAAAATCCCACCACAAGATCAGAACGTATAAAATCAAACACTTTTTTTAACAAATCTTCAACAGTAGATGGTTCGATTTTTGCAAGTATTTTATTTCGGTACCTTTTTTGGCGTTTTTGCTTTCGGTATGTGATGAATTTGAGTTATTTTACGCAATAAAAAAAACAACTACTTAGGACAAACGACTCAACCATCGAGTTATACTTGTCCTGCAAACGATGAAACGGCACTATTTGGTCCCGTTCATTCTATGTCATCACATTCAGCATTGAATCTATCAGCAAATTGTTCGATTATTCAATGTCAAAGTAATAATTATAATTGTCGTAATTCTCAGACACCATGTTTTAATTATCAAACACGAGATAATATTAGTTATTGTGCACCAGCTATTGATTGTTCAATTTTAACAAATTGTAATGATAATTGTTCATCAAATTCATTCGTATGTGTTACGAATACATGTTGTCAACCGCAAGGAAAATGTTTACCATTGTTTTTAACAATGTTTTGTCAATCGACAGGTAAGCTGAGCTGAGATATAAACTCTGTCAAGTTGTTTCTTTTTCTTTAAAATATCTGTTTATAGGATTGTCAGTGGTTGAAAGTATGATGTATGCTCGACGAGCTCACACATCATCGCTTTTGTCTAGTGGCAAAGTATTAGTAGCTGGAGGCTATGGAAACTTCGGTTCTATGAATAATAGTGAATTATATAATCCAACAACAGGAACATGGACTTTAACTGGTACTATGACAAATTCTCGAAATCAGCATCAAGCATCGGTATTATTGAATGGAAAAGTATTGGTAACTGGTGGATATGGAGTAAACGGTGCTGTGAACAGCTGTGAATTATATGATGAAACGACAGGATTATGGACTCTAACTGGTAATATGAATGATAGTCGAGTTTATTCTACTGCTTCAGTATTATCTGATGGAAAAGTATTAGTAACAGGTGGATATGGATTAAGCAGTATACTGACTAGTGCAGAATTATATGATCCAATGACAGGAATTTGGACTTCAACTGGCAGTATGAATGTTGCTCGATATATGCACACTGCATCGGTATTATTGGATGGAAGAGTATTAGTAGTAGGTGGATATGTATTAAGCAGTGCAGAATTATATGATCCAATGACAGGAATTTGGACTTCAACTGGTAGTATGAATGATGCTCGATATCAGCACGCTGCGTCAGTATTGTCTGACGGGAAAGTATTGGTAACTAATGGCTATAGTAGTTCTAGTATTTTGTACACTTCGGAATTGTACGATCCATCGACGGGACTATGGACTGTAACTGGTAATACAAATATAGCCCGAATAGACTCAACGATTTCGACGTTAATTGGTGGCAAAGTTTTGATTGCTGGAGGTTATTCGAATACTATCGAATTATATACACAGTCAACAGGAACATGGTCAGAGGTTTCAAATATGACTTATGATCGAACTTTGCATGCAGCATCCGTTTTAGACAATGGCAACGTGTTAATTACTGGCGGTCGTGGATCAAGATATTCAGTTTATAATACAGAATTGTATGACCCATCTACACATGGCTGGTTAGTCGTTAGTAATATGAATTATAATCGATATTACCATACCACATCACTATTATTAAATGGAAAGGTGTTAGTTACAGGCGGATATGGACCAAGTAGTATATTGGACACTGCGGAGTTATATGATCCATCGACAAGAACATGGTCGTTAACTGGAAATATGAGTTATGTTCGATATCAGCATACTGCTTCCGTATTGTCAAATGGCAAAGTATTGGTAGCTGGTGGATATGGAGTAGACGGTGCTTTGGTCACCGCAGAATTATATGATCCAATGACAGGAATTTGGACTTTAACTGGTAATATGAGTTATAATCGATATCAACACACAACATCTATATTATTCGATGGAAGAGTATTAGTCGTAGGTGGAATTGGATTAAATTATGTTCCTTTGAACAGTGCTGAATTGTATGATCCAAATACAGGGATATGGACTGTAACTGGTAATATGAATAACGCCCGAGTTCAACATACTGCTTCAGTATTGTCTGATGGAAAAGTATTGGCAGTTGGTGGATATGGAACATATTCTTTGGCCAGTACAGAATTATATAATCCAATGACAGGAATTTGGACTTTAACTGGTAATATGAGTTCTGTTCGACAGCAGCATACTGCATCGCTATTGTCTGATGGTAAATTATTAGTAACTGGCGGCGTTGATTCCAATTGGTATACGAACAGTGCTGAATCATACGATCCGTCCACTGGAATATGGTCTACTACAGATACTATGAATTATTTTCGAAAAGGTCATACAGCATCTGTATTGGACGATGACACTGTACTTGTTGTAGATGGTTCTGGAATGTGTGAAGGTATGAATACTGCTGAAATATATAATCCGTCAACACATCAATGGATAAATACAGCAAATGGAAATCAAGAAAGACATGAGCATGCCGCCACTATTTTATTAGATGGAATGGTATTGATTACTGGTGGAAGGTTCGGCAGTACCTGTTTGGACAGCGTCGAACTGTATCAACCATAATAACTTTTTTTTATATTTCATAACTTTATCAGAGTGTTTTGTTCCTCCAATTTTTCTTTCCCAATCCATCATTTATTTGCAATAAATTTCAAATGTTGGACACAGTAGTTGTGCTCAAAAAAAAACAAGAAGAATATGTTGAATGAGTATGTGTCAGTTTATTTATTATTAAGTCTAAATTATGCTGTATAGGCAATGACATAGAGTTTTCTATTGGATGAACAGTGAACAAAATCTAATTTGTCACTGCCACCAGAAGACGTGTTTAAAGTGAGAATAATGCTCTCCAGCTGTACATTCTGTCCACAACCACAACCAAACATTAACTATGGTGTGTGCATTATATTCGTTGACCCATTTCAAATGATCTATTTTTTCTTTCAAATTTAACAAAATGTCGGAAAATTTTCGGATGATAATCAATGAAAACATGAGCGTTGTCCACTAATTTCGTACACGGTATTGATTTGAGATAGAGAAACATGAAAATCAACCAATTTTCCTACAAAATGTTTCAATTTTATAGTCAAAGTTGTCGTTAGATATACCTAGGACGTGAATTTAAATATAAAATTATCATTTTCCCGGAATTTCGATTTAACTATTCATGGTTTTCATTTCATAAAGATAATTGTTTTATTTTTTATGTGAGGATAATAATCTTCGCAGTGAACTATGGTTGTGTATTGAGACAAAATGGTCGAATATTCAACTTTGAAAAATTCAAGTAGAATCAATTCAAATGGAAAGTAAACAATTTTAATCCAATATTAAACACAACCGTTACTGAACGTGAAAAATAAGGACGAACTCTTTAAGCAAGTAATACCTGATTGTTGTGCAATCTTTCTATTCGCTTTCATTTTTACTATCTTTGGATATCAGGATCTGAAGGATCTACTCCCCTCTCTGTCAAAACTACTAAAAAAACATTTTTATTCAGCATTACGTTTTATCGATCAATGCTAGATAATGTAATAGACCGAAAAAATGAAATATTTGAAACTCAACGTGTATCCAAGAGAAATCACTGAAATATTCAATCGACGTTACGAAAAGATAATATAGACAGCCATATAAATATAATCTTTCATTTGTCATACCAAAGCCAAGCGAGAAAAAAAAAGTTTTTTTTTATTTTAACAATCAAAATAGCATACTTTTATATTTCTATAAAAATTCAGACATAAAATCAAAAGATCCCATACAGCTTCTTTACACGCTATTACTTCCGAAACAGTTTTGATGCACGGTCAAATGCATTTTTAACCCTTTAAAGCCGAATGTCCCTTCCAAGGGACATTCTGTATCTGTATCAGAACAAAAAATAATTTTTTTAAAAATATAACCTAATCATACTGAGGGTTCAGAAGCTCTATTCCACTGGTCAGCTGTTGCTGATGTCAAAAAAATACCCTTCGGTTCTAAAGGGTTAATTTTAACATTTTTCTTTTGTAAATATTGCCGATCATGTTTCAACATTATTCTTATTTCATTTCATAAAAAGTGTATGCAGAATATCCAAATACGAATACTTGCAAGGTTTCATTTTCATTAAAATCCATCAATCTTATTAATACGAAAAGAAATGAATATTTCCATAAAACGACATCTGTTGGCATGATTTTACGTAGTATATGATAAAAAGTGCTTATGTAGCAATATGAGTCATTTTCTTATCATCGTGTATAAATTCAAGCGAGAATACTCAGAATATTTATTTCAACAAATGTCTGCAGTTAAAATACCTATATGTGGTATCTATGGAGCTGGTACGTAGTTTTTCTTTATTCATTGAATGACTCTAATTTTGATTATTTAGGTAAAAGAAGTATTGTTCATGTTGTCAAATATGGCAAATTCTCTAATGCCCGTATTCATTCGACGATTTATGATGGTTTCGAAAAGTTGACAATTGGAAACATCACTCTAGGAGCATGGTTAGCAGGTGGACGCAGTGGTTATCGGCCACGAACCAAATTCTTTTATCAAAATTCTAACGGTTTCATTTATGTTGTCGATTCCAATGATCGAGATAACATAGAGAAAGCAAAAAAAGAATTACTCGAAATAAAAGCTGAAGGATGGTTTCAAGACATTCCAGTGCTGATTTTTGCTAATAAACAAGATCTATCTGATGCAATGTCACTCGATGAAATACGAGATAAGCTTTGTTTGAATGAATTATTCGATGAAAAAATGGTTTGGCATTTACAAGGTGCATCGGCACTTGAAAATAAAGGCATTCAAGAAGGACTTGAATGGTTGGCAAATAATATCGCCGTGCCAAATGAAATCGTGAAACCGATCGTTGAAACAATCAATGATTCGGTCACAATGAAAAACGATATTTTATCTATATTTAATTTGAAAAATTGTAAAGATATGTTTAAAAAATTCGTTAATTCTGTATCTTTTTTATTCTACACCAAATAAATGATTAGCTAATATAATTCTTTTATTATTTATCGATTCCAAAACATAAATCTTTCGTACAGCTTATGTTTCGTAAATTTCAATGATTAGCTAAAAATAAAAGAATATAATCAATCTATTGCACGTTAAGTTTGATTGCGTACATATTTTCGAATGGTATCAATTTCGGTTTTGTCTCCAGTTGAAATCACAGCTGTTTCTATCCTCCATATAAATTCGACATGTAGTTTTGTAGTATATTTTACTGATAGAGTAGTAAGTAGATTGTTGACTCGACGATCAACACGTGAGTAAATATAGGTAACAAGTATTAAACCAAGACAACATGGTAGTATTAAAACTATTCCGAGAATTCCCAAGATCCAACCAAAAGTTATCAAAAATTTTTCGTTTAGTGTTCGCTAACCAGAATTATTAATATTTTTGATTACATCAGCATATTCATCTGGAGCAATACTACCTCTTAATTCAGTAGCATATCAACATCAAAATTTTTAAAATTCAACACCAGATTCGGATTCCGCATACCCGATTACCTAGGGTCTAAGTTTGTCCAACCCTAAATGGTCAACTATAGCTTAGCTTACTCAAGCTGAAATCTGATTGGTTTGGGACAGACAGACAAACTTTATGCATTTTTAGAGCAAATTTTTCGCATTTAACCCTTTCTTTCAGAAAAGGAAATAAACCCAATAGAGAACGAAAGAAAACAATCTCAGGATTTTTAAATAAATTTCAAAAAGATAAATCGTGGAAACTGCTGCAAAATTGATAAGAACTTGGTTTCATGGACAAATTTTTACGCTGTATCGAACTATAGGTAGTCCGTTTCAAAACGAAAAAAAATCGTCTCTTAATATGTTGTACGGCTGCAGGAGAAGTAATATGCTTGCTGTTCTGCTACTTTTTTCTCTTAATCTATAACTTAACTCAAATATTGACGATGTTTGCCTTTGTTTGTATTTTACGACTTCACCGCATTGAATTCGAATGTTTAAACAGCCTTGAAAATTTCCAACAAAAAATTTTTATAAATATGTATGCATTTGTAAGCTAGGAGAATTCAATAAAACTCAGCAAAGTCATACTCATTAAAAGCATGTGTTCGTCGTACGGTTACAAATCAATGCCATATATGCTTGGATTGATCTCTGTCATTGAAATGCTTGTAGGAATAGCGCGTATTGTAATTTTCTTTTCGCCAAAGCCGACAAATACAGACCTGTCCGCAATACTATCAACGCTTTTCAACAACAGCCAAACAATTCCGTCACCGTTTCTTTCAAGTACACAAGCTAAAGCGGCATTCGCTCTTGATTGGATATCGTCGATTGTTCCGATTTTCATGGGCATTTATGTGGCACTTTTTATTTGTCTCTCTATTTGTTATATTGGCGGAACATGTCGTTGTATATACGATTGTTACAAACGAGAGAAAGATTGCGCTAAAATAGGTGTGGATTGTTGTTGTTTCTTGTGCCAGATGTGTGCAAATAAGGCAAACCATCGCTGTGTGTCACTCACTTGCAACTATCCATGCTATGAAGCACGACCTTGGCTTCGTTTCAAAGTTCGCATTGGTCTCTTAACTTTCTTCATCGTACTTCGCATTATTGCAACAATTTTATATGTTTCTGATAAGAGTCTCGGCGTATATGGTAAACGAATGGCAGTTCTTTGTGCTGCAACAGTTGTTCTCGTTGTTCTTTCAATGCTATTAGACTTGTATCATTATCGTGTCTGGTGGTATTATAGACCCGATGGCGCATATAAAAAATGTCGATGTTGTTGCTGTAAACAACGATTTCATCCATCTCATAAACGCTTTCTTCCTTCACCATTATCCGGAAAATATCGAGATAAAAAATCAACAACCAACAGCCTCTGCAAACAAACTGTATCGGATGGTTGTGCAGACCTTTCATTGGAACATATCGTTATATTTCATACATTTGACTTCAAGCCGTTGAGAAGATTTCAACAGAATGTTGATAAGACTTACATTGGTTATCATCAAACTAAACCCGAGAGCGCAGTTGCCATATCTCAAGAAAGTTTTAAAATCAGTAGGAATGAACATCAAATGTTGGGCTTCGGTATTTATTTTGCTCGCTCATTTGCTAGTACTCAGGGTAAAGCACGTGAAGCAGGTAAATCGATTTCACTGTGTTTTGATGAATTCGAGAAAAAAAAACACATTTGATCATATAGGTGCATACATTTGTGCAGAAATTTCGATGGGTAAAACGAGAGTGATCAAACCTGAAGAAATCAATGATGTTATAGGCAAAGACACATGGTGGAAAGATTATGACACAATCTATCTTGAACATGAAGAAGAAAATCGTGATGAGTTTTGCGTTAAAGATCCAAAACAGATCTTAAAGTGGGTGATCATAATGGATAATGATGCTCGATCGGATCGATATGGTCTAGATTCAGAATTTAGCGACACTCGTTGTGGTTTTATTTGATGAAAATAAGCAAAAAATTCTAAAACTGATAGTCTTTTGAACCCAATACAAACAAGTACATAAACTTTTTTTCTTCATATGGCTCTTCGTATAGTCGAGGAGATATATCTTGTTTATTTTATTTTCGGTATATCTTTTTCTTAAATGTTGTCGACATCAACAGATGCTCTATTAACACCGATTTCAATATCCTCAACATGAATATCACTGCTATTTCCAACAATGTTTTTAATACGTTCGAATAACACTTGGTATTGGCCTTTGAAATTTCTTGCCATTTCTTTCACTTTTGTAGTAGCAGCCATGGTGTCAACGCTCTCTATTTCATGGAGAACTGCTTGAAAATCATCGAGAGCAAACCTAATTACATCGCGATCAGCACGACTTATATATGTTCGTGTAGATCTAGCAAGCATGCTACTTATTTGTACCAGTCGTTCACCAGTTGGAGCATTGTTTTGAGATACTGATTGTTGTTGAGAGGTTTCACTCATAATGTTTTTTTATACTTGAATGATTATTCTATCTAAAATTAAAAAGTAATTAAGTGACAATTCAAAGTAGCTGCCTAATCGGCTTAAAAAATAAGTCAAAATTTTAAATTTCCATAATTTCAAATACCTTAAGTTCTTGAACAATTTTCATTCTTTCAATTCAGTGTACTAGTTATTGTGCCTGAATTGTCTGATGCCTAGTTCAAGCTGAAAAAAGTGGTCAATTCTTTCTAATCCAAGGTCGTTCAGTCCGTCAAGTTTCTGTCGGATCCGGTCGAATTCCGTCAGTAGTGTCCGATTTGAAAGTTGAATTCAATTGAAATTTCAATTTTCAATTTT
>ERZ778026.4107-NODE-4107-length-11794-cov-98.798279_pt1 | contig 11794 bp, 16 predicted proteins | sample MGYA00375756_ERZ778026 | MGnify/ENA primary metagenome ERZ778026 (study PRJEB29350, sample SAMN05389820) | bioreactor metagenome | isolation source: Ammonium sulfate bioreactor | place: South Africa: University of Cape Town | collected 2014-02-18 ... | reverse complement strand
GCCGTGCTAATTCGATCTGGGTTAGCTTTCTCAAATTTAGTTAAATCGATTGAGTTTTTGTTCATCATTTTGTGAATATACTCTATTGCAAATGTTATTATAACTTCAAGATCAAACTCTATTATGTTTGTTTTCGAATCACAATTTAGAGAAAAAAAAAAGATAAAGATTTTAGTCGAATTCTTTTTTTGTTATTTATTTGTTAAACAATAACAGATAACGATTTTAAAAAAACGAAACTGTTCATTGCATTTCATCATCATCATCATCATCGTCATTTGAATGTTGTTGTTGTTGTTGTTGAGTTGTCAATGGTTCATATGTCCATTTGGGATAAATACGTTTGTAGAGATTCATAAACACAGTATCTTGTGATTTAAGAATTCCATCAAATTGACATTTCATATGACCATGTGTACCTTTTAATACAAACAAAGTCTTTATAAGAAACAAAAGAAAGTCTTTTGGAAATTACCAAGTGATTCTTTGATATGTCCTCGTCGTCCCCAACGTGTTCGTAATTCAATCGGTTTAAACCAATTGACATCATCTAAAAGCAATCAAAAAATGAAAATAAAAAAAATATCGAAGAAGATGAACAAACCAGGATTGAAGAACATAAATCGAATGACAGCGGATCGTTTATGAATTTTAAATGGATGTCCACTGAGAACGATTCGTTTCAAAACGATTCGATCGGGATTCACCGAAAGAAGTGAACCAGTTGCAACTAATTCTTGTCGACCATCGGCAAATTCTTTGAAAGCAAGAACACTCGACGGAGGATAACTTATCGGACCGAAACATGTCGCCACCAGAGTTTGACGAGGACGGAAGAATCTTTCGAACTTTAAAAAACAAAAAAAACAAATGAAATCGAAACATTGAAATTGAAATGCAAACTTTGTGTTTGTCTCCATTCGAATGTTGAGAATAAATCGGTGCACTAGCAAATCGACGATTACCAATGTGAAATATTAAACGTTCTTTCGATTTCAAAATGATTTCACTATCATTTGTACGATTTAAAACAAGATTCAATACGGATAAACATTGTTCATATGGCAACACACTCGTTGCAAACATATGATAACCAGGTTCTAAACACAATTCATTCGAACTTATCAAAATCAACTTCGTCTTTTTACCAAATCGTTGAACTGGAACATTTTTGAGATATAATGTCACATAACTATGAATCTAAATCATAAAACAAATCTTCATAATCGAATCGAATAGAAATCGAATAGAATACTTTGGCAAAATCTTCGTTGTTTTGATTGTTTTCTTGTTCGGATTGAATTTGTTTGGTCATTGTACGGAAATTAGGAAATTGATAAATTCTTCCGTATTCAACGGGCAAATTTTCTTTCGGATCCCATTTCGTTGTTCGTAAACTTTTTAAACCTCGATATCTTTGCAAAAAAGAACAAAAATTCCATTCAAAATCTTTGTTGTCTCATCCAAAAAGATTTACTTTTGAAATCGAACTCGTGCTGGGACATCCATTGGAGTATCGACTTCATCAGGAAATTGTTCGTCTAATTTCGCTTCTTTCAATTGTTTTAATCTAAATTCATTCAAAAGAAAAATGATTCATTCATTCAAAAGAAAAGAAACCAACGTTTGTTGATCTTCATCTAAATCGAATTTGTCATCATATTCATTTTTATTCATGATCACTTCATCCATTTCTTCTTCTTCTTCTTCTTCTTCTTCGTCTTCTTCTTCCTCGTTGTCTTCTTGTTGTTGGTTATTCGTTGTGATCATATCTTCGTCATCGTCAAAATCCTTTTTTCAAAGAGAAAAGAAGAATAAAAAAGAAAGAGAAGAAGAAAGAGAGAGAGAAACGAACTTGATCTAGTTGTTGTTCTTCTTCGTCATCTGAAACAATCCAAGCTGCTTGATATTGTGAAGTACCTTTTGGGACTCGTTTTTTAATTTGATTTTGTTGTTTTTCTGCTTGTTGAAGTTCTTGAGCCGTTGGCCATGTTTGATCATTATCAACATTGATTTCGTTTCTTTCGGCTTCGAAAGCTAATGAACGTTGATTTTCATTCGGAACAAAACTTTTCTCAACAATTGTTTCAACAATTCCATTCGACTAAACAAAAAATCTTTAAATTCAAACAACACAAATTATCAAACAAACAAACGAACGAACATTTCGTTGAAATTGATGTTGTTCGATTTTATCCAATTGAAAAGTTCCTAAACCAGCAATATAAATCAAATCATTGGGTGATAAACTTGATCCTCTGAGATATCCCGACACTTTCAATGTACTTGTCTCACACTAAAACACAACAACAACTACACTAAATTCGTCAACAAATCGAATGAAAAACAACTTGAGAATTTAAATAAGCAAATGATTGTGCAAAGAGATACGATCGTGGAATCTGTTTGATTGGTTTGTTTAGTTTTTGTTCAGTTAATTTATTGAGAAGACGTTGAGCATCGTGTTGATTCTCCAACGAATTCAATTTCACATTGGCAAATTTCGTTTCAAGAAGTTTTTCGAAATATTTGATCGATTGATGTCCTGTTGAATTGACAAGTGCATAAATTGAACTACTGACTGAACAATGAACATTAATTAAATCAAGTAAATAATCTCCTTCCATTGAAATTCCATTCGATGATGAAATTACGTAGATAATTGTATCAGACAGCTACGACAATCAACGATTCACATTTTATCGATTGAAAAACGAATCTTACTTTTGCACATTCGAGAATATTTTCGAGATTTGTTGTTGTTGGAGTTAGAAAACAAAATTTCGAACGAAGTTTCGGAGATCTAAAACACGAGAATTGAATTTGCGAAAGAAGATAAAACGAAGAAAAGTCGAACGTGAATATTCTTGCTCCTGATTCAGTTGCAAAATCTGTTGATTTTTTATCGTCAATTGAATTGATTAATAATTCAACAATTGAAAAGAGATTAACATCCGATGACAATGAAATCAAAGTCTAAACATCAAATTCAATTTCAATATCAAATCACATCGTGAATTTCTTTGTTTTTTTACGATAATTTGTGGAACTCCATCGATCGCTCCGATGATTTCTCGTGTTTGTTTTGCTGTTTCAAGTTTTTGTTTTCGTATTTGCAAGGCTGTATTCAATCGATTGCATTTCTTGGTTACATTCAATCGTTTTAAACTTCGAGCATGTTTATTTTCATTGACACGACCTTTATTCGATCGTTTGATTTCATGTTGAGATCGATGACGACCGGTTTTAAATCGTTTATTCTGTTGTTTCAAAGCACCTGGTCGATGAACAACGTTTCCATCGCCTGTTGGAGACATTTCTTTTTTCGTTTTATCTAAAAATACAACAAACGAAGTACGATCGATCGATAACCAAATGATGAAAAACTCATATTCATATTCATTGGTTCACTTTCGTATTTATTTTCGATTTGTCAAATCGTTTTTAAGAAATACAAAAAAAAATACTTCGTTATTTTATTGAAATGAAAATGAAAAAATAAATTTGATAATATTATTTATGTAAAGTAGAAAGATGTGATGAACGTCATCTGTTGATAGAAAATAAGAAAACGATTGGTTCGATTGACTTTGCCAATGGAAATATTTGGGAACAAAAGAAGAAAAAAAAAAGAAGTTGTGTTAGTAATTAGATGAAAGTGATTTGAATTGATAATGACAAACAATCAGAGTCGTTGTCCTCATGTTGCAACTATTGGACAAATCGAAGAAGAAGATTATTTCAATGCAATTCGAGTTCGTTTTGTTGTTGTTTGTTGAATTGAAACGATAGAAATGAATTTTGAATTTAGTCTGAGAAATGTAGTGAATGTCATATCGATGGAAATCATCTGTGGTTGTGTTTAAGAGAAGGTTGTTTATTCGTTGGTTGTGGTTCAGGCAAAGATAATCACAGTGTTCAACATGAAGAACAAAAAGCTCATCCACTTCAATTTAATTTAACTTCGAAACGAATTTGGTGTTTCGTTTGTAATCAAGAAGTTTTGCCCAACAATTATCCACCTTTTCAGTTCGAATTTCTTCTTTTTCTTCTTTTCTTCGATTTGAAATTCATTCGTTGATTTAGATTATCGTTTCTTTGTAATTCAAGTAAAAGTAATTCGAATCAACATGATCAATATGACAAATGTTTTGAACCGACACTTTTCGAACTCGAACATTCGGATAATTTCGATTTGACGCGAGGTTTAGCTGGTCTCTACAATCTTGGCAATACTTGTTATATGAATTCAGCTCTTCAAGCTCTTTCCAATTGGTAAATCGATTCAATAAAAAAACTGACTTTGACATGTGTTTTGTAGTGTTCCATTGACGAGTTATTTTCTTGATTGTATTCCTCATTTATTAAATTCAAATTCAACTGGAGATTCGTCTTCACATCGATCCAATGTCAAATTAGTCAAAGCTTATTCCAAATTAATTCGTTCGCTTTGGATTAAACCTTTGCATGGAAAACAAACGTATTCTTTTCTTTATTCATTGAAATTAATAATTGTAAATTGTTGTTTCAGTGAAGTGTTAAGTCCAAGTTCAATAGCAACAGAAATTCGTTCAATAAATCCTTCGTTTCGTTCTTATACTCAACAAGTTCGATTTCATTCCATTGTTTTTTTCAAATGTCAAAAAAATGTTTGTTGAAAAGGATGTTCAAGAGTTTCTTCGATGTTTTATGGATGAATTACATTCACAAATGAAAATCAATGAATTTCATCATTCGAATGACAAAACTCGAAGTGAAAGTTGTAGCAGTTCAACGACAGATATTTGTTTATCTTTCTCCAAGTAAATTGACTTTGTAATTGATTGGTTTTTCTTTTGAATTTGTTGAATTCGAAGTTTAAATGTTGAATCTGAATATGAAACTTGTCCTTCGGATGTTGAATCGTCGAATGAAGAAAATCAAACGAAATTGAGTTTGTTGAGTCGATCTGATTCAGGTGTTTCTTTGAATACAAATCAAAAACAAACAAATTCTTTACAATTCAACAAATATTTTTCAAATCAATCGTTGAAACCGACAATTTCTTCGTCGAATTCGATAATTTCGTCGATTTTCGATGGAAAAATTCAAAGTGAAATCGAATGTTTAACTTGTAATCGACGATCAACAACAATTGAAACATTTCAAGATTTATCTTTACCAATTCCATCCAAAGAACAATTACAAGTCTCTTCATTCATCACAAAACAAACAGAAGAAGAAGAAGATTCGTTTTTTGTCTTTTAGAAATTTCATTCGATTCCAATGGGAAACGATGATTCTAGTGTGACATCGTCAACGAATCAACAAACCAACGAACAAATCAATGATCAATCGTGGTTGTTTTGGTTTTATTCGATGATGAAAAAGTTTGTTTTGTTTTGATTTGAGGATGAAGTCAATTATTTGAATGAATTAGTTTTTTAACAACAAATCTTTGGGGACCACCATTGACTTTACAAGATTGTCTTCAAGCTTTCTTTCAAGCTGATGAATTAACTGGAGATAATATGTATAGTTGTGAAAAATGTGGAAAGTAAGTTTTCTTCTTCGATTCTTTTCTCTTTTTCTCACTTTGATTTCGAATGTTAAGATTGAGAAATGGAATAAAATATTGTCGAGTGATTCAAGCATCTGAAGTAAAACATTTCGATTTTCATATTTGTTTATCAATTGTAAATCGTAAAGGTTTTATGTATTCATTTGAAACGATTTCGTCATGATTCAATGATTTACACAAAGATTGGAAGTTATGTTTCATTTCCACTTGTGGATTTAGATATCAAACCATTTGTTCATAAAGGTTTTTCTTTATTTTCATTTTCATTTTAATTTTGAATTGTTTTTGAATTAGATTGTAAAAATAACGTGTTAATTTATGATTTATTTTCGTGTATTGTTCATTATGGTCGAGCAGGAAGTGGTCATTATATATGTTATTCATTGAATCCATTGAATCAACAATGGTATGAATACGATGATGACAATGTCAGACAAGTCGATTCGACAACTGTTCAAAATGCTGAAGCTTATGTTCTTTTCTATCGGTTTGACAATCGATTGTTGTTGTCTTTGTTTTTCATTTTCGTTTGTTTTCTTTAGAAAGAAAGAAGCGAATATCAGTGAAACTTATGAACAAATTCGACATTTATTATCTCGAGATCAAGTTTGTTGATTTTGAATTGAATTGATTCGTTTTTAACTAAAAGAAAAAAAAAGGATTATTTATTACCATTTTATATTTCTCGTTGTTGGATCAATCGATTTTTTTATTTTGCCGAACCGGGACCAATAACAAACCATGATTTTCTTTGTAAACATGGAGGTTGAAAATTGATTTTGAATGAAAGAATAAATAAATGAGAAAAAGTTTGTTTTCAAGGTGTTTTACCATCGAATTGGAGTGTAATCAATAAACTAGTTTGTCCTGTTCCTCAAAGTGTTTGGTTATGTTTATATGAAAAGTCAGTTTTGTCTTTGTTGTTGTTCAAAGTAAATTGATGTTTGTGTTTTAGATATGGTGGATCAGTTGGATGTAATATTTTGTATCCATGTCAAAAATGTCAATTTGAAGAAGAAAATCTGAAATGTCGACAAAGAGAAGAGAAATCGAATTTTGTACAAGTAAATCAATTGATAATTTCTAAATGTAAATTAAATAGAGTTGATTTTAAAGTTGAAAAGAAATGAAAAAGAAAGTGACGCAATCTATGCGTTAAATCCAGTTTGGTTTAAAGATTGGGAAGATTTTGTTTGTGAAAAATCATCAAGTAACATTTTTGTTTGAGTTATTTCAAATTGATTTTGTCAATGAAAATGAAAATGAAATAGAAACTCCTGGTCCAATATCGAATACATCGATTTCGACAACTAAAAATGGTGTTACTCGTTTAATTCGACGAGGTTTGTTTTCTATTTAACAAGAGAGAGAGAAAAAGAGAGAGAAATCAAAGGAAAATGTGTTTAGATTGTAATTATATTCAAGTAAGTGAATCGATTTGGAAATATTTGTATGAAATCTATGGTGGTGGACCAGAATTATTAATTCGAACCAATTCGAATGTCAATCAAGACGAACAAATCAATTCCAATGCCAAATCTTTACTGACTTCTGCGATTTAAATACGTTTAAACAAACAGATTTCTCTCTTTTTTTTATTTTGTTTTGTTCTTCGCGTTTGTGTTAACTTATTTCGATTTTGTTGCAATTTTAAAACTCTTTTTTTTCTCATTCTCTCTTTCTCTTATTTTTAAAAAAAAAGAAGAAGAAAAAAAATGCTTTGACTTAAATGTGCCACTTTTCTGTTGAATTCACTTTTGAAAAAAAAAGAAAGTAAATGTATTCGAAATTAATCCGTCGAAGAACTTCATCCGTCGACAATGTTTCTCCTAAACGATCCATTGCATCGAATCGAAATTATTGTTCGAAAACTTTGAAATATTTAATTTGTCTATTGGTGATTTATTATTTGAATATTTTCTTGAGTTTAAAATATTCTCATTGGAATGAAAAATCCTTTGTCGACGAATCTTATTTGACAATGCAACAATTCGATTATTTTCAAATCGAAAATAATCCTCAATTGTTTTTAGGTTCACCCAAATATCGTCTCGACAAACAATTTCTCATTGAAAATCGATATTTTTGTTATCAAACTCAACATCTTCTCGTTCCGAATTATCCTCGAATTCTCATTTTAATTAAATCATCAACTGATCATTTTCAACAAAGACAATCCATTCGATTGACTTGGGCAAACAAACTATTTCTCGCCGTTTATGATGTCAAAATTGCGTTTGTTTTAGGTAAAACTTTTCTTTTTCTTTTTTTTTTTTTGTTATGATAAAATGTTTGTGAATTGAGGTCGAGAGAAAAACAATACAAAGATTGAAAATGAATCGAAAGAGTATGGCGATGTGATTCAAATCGATGAAGTTGATTCTGATGATCATAGTTCCGATCGATTACAATTGATGTTTCGTTGGATCGACGAAAATTGTGTGTCGAAAGACGAACGACGATTGAAAAGTGAAATGTTAAATTATGTTCTCATTTTAAATGATCAATTCTTTGTCGATATTCGAGCGTTAACAAATTATATCGATCAAATCAATCGAAATACCGAATTAACAACATTCGAACGAAGAACTTTTCTCACGGGTAAATTAATTGAAAAATCTCGTCCTGAAAGATTTCGAAATAATCGTTATTCGATTTCGATTGACGAATATCCTTACGATAAATATCCTCCGTATATTTCAACGGATTGTTTTCTTTTGAGTAAATACAATGCTCATCTTTTGAATATTTTAACTGATTATGTTCGTCTTTTTCCTTTCGAACATATTTATTTATCCTTTTTATCTTCGTCAATTCTCACGAAATTCATTCAAAATAATTATTTATTCGATGCTGATCAATTTACATTTGACAATCGATCGAATAAACAACAAACGCCCATTTGTTATTATGGATATGAAAATGACAAATTAATTCAATTGTGGAATCGAATCTATCATCTCAATATAACTCAACATTTTTAATAATTTACTTTTCTTTTTTGCTTTTCATTGACTGAGTTGTTTGGTTTTTCTTTTAGATTTCAAATAAAAATAGAAAGAGAAATGAGTTCGAATCGATGTTTATTATTGAATAATAATATTGAAATCCCTCAATTAGCTTTGGGAACGTATAAACTCGAAGAGAATGAAATTGTTGATGTAATTGAAAAAGCCATTGACATTGGTTATCGACATTTCGATTGTGCATTTATCTATGCAAATGAACAACCGATTGGCAAAGTTTTCAATAAACTATTTAACAAACAAATCATTCAACGATCACAATTATTTCTTACAAGTAAACTTTGGTCGTCATTTCATCGATTTGAACGTGTTCGACAACAATGTCTCATTTCCATAAACAATCTTCAATGTCAATATCTTGATCTTTTCATTATTCATTGGCCGATTTCATTTATTGATCAAGTTCGATTTCATTTGTTCAAGAGAAATTCTTCTAATTTCTTCTTGTTTTTGTTGTTGTTGAAAGGATCCATCGAAAGCAATCGATCAATTGGAATTAGAAGTTGATAATGAAATCGATTTCATTGAAACATGGAAAGCAATGGAATTGTTAGTTGATCAAGGTCTCGTCAAATCAATTGGTTTATCAAATTTTAATCAACAACAAATCGAAAGAATATTGTCAATTTGTAAATATAAACCAGTTGTTAATCAAGTTGAAATTCATCCTTATTGTCCTCAAATCGAATTAGAACACTTTTGTAAACAACATCAAATTCTTCTTCAAGCTTATGCACCATTGGGTGAGATTGGTTTTTTCTTCTTCTTCATTTTGAATTCCAAATTGGATTATGTGTAGGTGCTAAATATCGACAACATAAACAAACCAATGATCCGGAATTATTAGATGATCAAATCATAAAATCACTTGCAAACAAATATCAAGTTGATCCGTCAACTATTCTTATTCGTTATATTATCGATCGAAATTTTGTTTGCATTATTAAATCAGCAAATCAACAACGATTAAAACAAAATTATCTTATTGCACAATCAAATCAATTTCATTTGAATAAAGAAGATTTTCAATTGATTGATCAACAAATTCAAACTAGATTTCGATATTATCAAATGAAAGATGGAATTTCATCGAAACAACATCCTTTTCCTCCTTCGAACTAATTTCTTTTTGTGCAATCATATATAAATAAATCATACAGTTAATATTGACAATTTTTAAAATCAATTCTTGGGAATCTCCATGTGAGAAGATTGTGTTCCATCGTGAAGTAAAGACATCTATCGGAAATCAACTGTAAAATGTCAATGGTTAAAACGAAGGTTTTCCATGAAAGACCAATCGGATTCTCAATGAAATTATGAAAGAAAAAGAAAGAAATATTCAGTTCAGTTTAGTCGATAGAATCTAATTCAATTTCAGTGTTTTTTTTCTTATTTGTTAAAGATAAATCACACACAAAGTTCTGAAAATGACAACAAAACGTGATTGGCATGATCAAGTCGAACAGGAACGAAGTTAGTCCAACATGATGAATTCACTTGATTTGTCTTGATTTTCAATTGGTTTCTAGTTCCACAAAATCAAGTCATCGATACCAATGATGGAAAAACCATTCGAATTGAATATCGAGAAGAAAATGGAACCATTTATAAAGTTGATTTTTCTTTCATTTCTCTTTTTCTTGTTTGTCTCATCAAAATTCAATTGAATTTAGACAACAAAAACTTATCGAAATCAAAAATTAAAAGTTTTGCCCATTGTTGCCGAACGAAAGAAATGGAAAAAGTTCGGCAATGCAGCTAAAGATCCACCAGGAATCAATACAGCAACAACTAAAGTCGACGATGAAATCACCATGCAATTCATTTCCAATAAAGAAGTTCGTTGATTTTGTCTCACATTCGAATTCATTCTCTGTGAATGTTTTGTAATTTGAAAAGGATGATCAACAAGATGAAGAACGATTGATCAAAGATGCTGTTTCAACATTGAGAAAAGTTCAATGTCGTTTATGTAAAGGTGATCATTGGACAACGAAATGTCCGCATAAAGATAGTTTACAACCAATTATGGATTCAACCAATGAGAATATCTCGGCAACAACAACAACAACATCAACAACAACATCATCATCAACAACTAATCAAGGTCAAAACAATCAAACGGGAACATCAGCTGAGCCAACAGCCAATCGATGGGTTTCACAACGAGTTCAACAACGAGCTCAACAAGGTGGCAATTCGTATCCACAAGATCGAGAAAGACCATCGACTAGATCGAATAATTATTCGGGTCGTGGAAGTGACATGAGAAAACAAGAAGAAGCAACTATTCGAGTCACAAATCTTCCTGAAGAAACTCAAGAACAAGATCTACGTGATCTTTTTACGCCATTTGGTCCTGTTAGTCGAGTTTTCTTGGCCAAAGACAAAATAACCAATGTTTCCAAAGGTTTTGCTTTTATTACTTTTAATGAGAAGAAAGACGCACAAAAAGCGATCGAATGTGTTTCGGGATTTGGTTATGATCATCTTATTCTCAAAGTCGAATGGGCCAAGTAACAACTTTTCTTTTCTCTTCTCTTTTCGTTCAATTCTTCGCTTTTTTTTAGTAAACCACAAAATCAATAAAAAACAACAACAACAAACAGTTGAGCAACATTTAAAAAAAAAAAGATTTTTATTCGTTTATTTAATTCGATTGAATTGAATTTTTTCTGTAAGAACAAGAGAAAAAAAAAGATTTTCATGAAGAAATAAATGGATAAACAGTTCGATTTAATTGAGAAGAATATTTGTGTAATTGTTTGAAATAATTTCGATTCGGTTGAATTTGAGGATGAATTTTAACGAGAATTTGATATGCAGATTTCAATGAATGTGAATGATATTTCATCAAATAAGCTAACACAATTGACACGGATCGAGATCGAGCATGTTTACAAAATACAAGACATCGACCTTTCTTTTCTTCTTCACATTGACGAATAAATCGATTGGTTTCATCGAAAATATCAACGATGTTTTCATCGAGAGAATCTCGTAATGGCAAATGAAGAATTTCAAATGAATCATCGAGAATTAATTTTGTTGTTGTTAAATTAACAAGATGTGTGATTCCATAATCAAGTAGAATTGAAGGTGTACATGCATCACTCAATCGACCTAAATAAACAAATTCATCGATGATCGGCCACATCAAATCAAATCAAATCGATATGTTTTACTAAATTTTCTTGTTTTTCTT
>ERZ778026.4105-NODE-4105-length-11796-cov-4.513159_pt1 | contig 11796 bp, 8 predicted proteins | sample MGYA00375756_ERZ778026 | MGnify/ENA primary metagenome ERZ778026 (study PRJEB29350, sample SAMN05389820) | bioreactor metagenome | isolation source: Ammonium sulfate bioreactor | place: South Africa: University of Cape Town | collected 2014-02-18 ... | reverse complement strand
CACCAGTCTGTCGTCAACATCGAGACCGGAAAGAACGTCTTCACCAATCCGGACGGCAGCCCCTCGCCCGAATTCTTCTATTTCATCGGCGGCATGCAGCGCTTCGTGCCGAATGCGCTTGCCATGCTGGCGCCCTATGTGAACTCGTATCGCCGGCTGGCGCCGAACATGTCCTGCCCGGTCAACAACGCCTGGGGCTACGACAACCGCACCACCGCCTTCCGCGTGCCTGTTTCCGATCCGCAGGCGCGGCGCGTCGAAAACCGGCTGCCGAGTTCCGATGCCAATCCCTATCTGGCGCTCGCCGCCTCGCTTGCGTCGGGCCTGCTCGGCATCATGAAGCAGGTGGAGCCGACAGCGCCGACCGAGGACTCGGCCAATGAAGGCTCCATCGATCTGCCGCGCGGCCTTCTCGAAGCCATTGCTCTCATGGAGGACGAGCCGGCCTTCGAAGAGGTCTTCGGCCAGGATTTCATCGGCATTTATGCCGGCGTGAAGCGCGGTGAATTCGAGACCTTCATGCAGGTGATCAGCCCGTGGGAGCGGGAATTCCTTCTGCTCAACGTGTGAAGGGAGGCGCCCATGACGCTGCAGGAAACATGGCAGAGCCCGATCGCCCCGGGCCTTTCCTTCTATCAGGCGACCGTCGGCCCGCGCGCGAGCTATCCGAAGCTCGACGGCTCGCGCCGGGCTGACGTCGCCATCATCGGCGGCGGCTATACCGGCCTCCAGGCCGCCTACAACCTCGCGGAGGGTGGCGCGCAGGTGGTGCTGATCGATGCCAATCGCTTCGGTGACGGCGCCTCCGGCCGTAATGGCGGACAGCTCGGCACCGGGCAGCGCTCTTGGCCGGAAGAGATTGAAGAGAAGATCGGCTACGAGCGCTCGAAAGCCCTCTTCGACATTGCCGAGGACGCCAAGCGTCATCTGCTCGTTTTCTCCTCGGAGCATGGCATCGACATCGACTTCCTGCCCGGCCAGATGAATGTCACGCACAAGCGCAGCTACAAGCGCGACTACATGGACAATGCGGAGATCGCGGCGACGCGCTATGGCTATCCGCATATGCAATTCATGGATCAGGCCGAAACCCAGGAGCGGCTGGGTTCGCAATTCTATCTCTACGGCGTCCGGGATATGGGCACGGGCCATATCCATCCGCTGAAGCTGCTCATCGGCCTTGCCCGCGTTGCGGCAGAAGCCGGTGCTTCCCTCTTTGAAATGACGAAGGCCAAGGGCTTCCGGCAAGCGGGCGGCAAGACGATCATCGAAACGGATGGTGGCGAGATTACCGCCAACCGGATCCTGATCGCCTGCAACGGCTACATCGGCAATCTGGAACCGGTGACGGCAAGCCACGTCATGCCGATCCGCTCCTTCATCGGCGCCACCGAACCGCTCGACAGGTTTCCGAGCGTGCTGCCCGGCAACGAGGCGGTGGCCGATTCGCGTTTCGTCGTGCGCTATTTCCGCAAATCGAAGGATGGGCGGCTGCTGTTCGGCGGGCGTGAGGCCTATACGGCAGACAATCCGCGCGACATAACGCAGCACATCCGCCGGCAGATCACCGAGATCTATCCGGCTCTCGGCGATATCAAGATCGATTACGCCTGGGGCGGCTCGGTTGGTATCACCATGCCCCGGCAGCCTTTCGTGCGCGAGGTCATGCCTGGTGTCACCTCCATCGGCGGCTATTCCGGCCACGGGGTGATGCTGTCAAATTATTGCGGTAAACTCTATGCGAAAACGGTTCTCGGGAATGCGGACGAGCTTCACCTCTTCAAGGAGTTGAACATACCGCCCTTCCCCGGCGGTGCGCGCATGCGGGCGCCTCTGCTGTTCCTGGCGCTCTCGTGGTTTGCGTTGCGCGACAGGTTTTAGAAACCGGAAGATGATTTCTTCCGCCGGCAATCCGCTCTAAAAAGCCGAGTCTGAATTTTGCGATGCACACTGGCCTTTTTAAATCGATTAGATTAAAAGGGGCCTCAACCAAGACCGATTGAGAGATAGCTCATGAGCAGCCAAATCATTCCCGTTGAACCATTTGATTATGTCGTTTTCGGCGGCAGCGGCGACCTTGCCGAGCGCAAGCTCCTGCCCGCTCTTTACCATCGTCAGGTCGAAGGCCAGTTTTCCGAGCCGACGCGCGTCATCGGCGCTTCGCGCAGCGCGCTTTCCAACGAAGAATATCGCAAGTTCGCCGACGCCGCCCTCAAGGAACACCTGAAGAAGGGCGAATATGACGAAGCCGAAGTCAAGAAGTTCCTGGCTCGCTTGTTCTACGTGCCGGTCGATGCGCGCAGCGATGCCGGCTGGGATCAGCTGAAGAAGCTTCTGGACGAAGGCAAGGAGCGCGTGCGCGCCTTCTATCTCGCGGTTGCTCCGGGCATCTTCGGCGACATCTCGCAGAAGATCCACGAACACAAGCTCATCACCAAGCAGACCCGCATCGTCGTCGAAAAGCCGATCGGCCGCGACCTCGCCTCGGCGCTGCAGCTGAACGACACGATCGGTAAGGTCTTCAAGGAAGAGCAGATCTTCCGCATCGACCACTATCTCGGCAAGGAAACCGTGCAGAACCTGATGGCGCTGCGCTTTGCCAACGCGCTCTACGAGCCGCTGTGGAACGCCAACCATATCGACCACGTGCAGATCACGGTCGCTGAATCGGTCGGCCTCGAAGGCCGCGCCGGTTACTACGATACTGCCGGCGCGCTGCGCGACATGGTGCAGAACCATATCCTGCAGCTGCTTTGCCTGACCGCGATGGAAATCCCATCCTCGATGGATTCCGAAGCCGTTCGCGACGAGAAGCTGAAGGTCCTGCGCGCGCTGAAGCCGATCGACGCTTCCAACGTCGAGCAGGCAACCGTTCGCGGCCAGTACCGCGCCGGTGCTTCGGCGGGCGGCCCGGTCAAGGGCTATCTCGATGAGCTGGAAGGCGGCGTTTCCAACACCGAGACCTTCGTCGCCATCAAGGCCGAGATCGGCAACTGGCGCTGGGCCGGCGTTCCCTTCTACATCCGTACCGGCAAGCGTCTTGCCGGCCGCGTGTCGGAGATCGTCATCACCTTCAAGCCGATCCCGCACAACATCTTCGATCAGGCTGCCGGCCGCATCGTCGCCAACCAGCTCATCATCCGCCTGCAGCCAGACGAAGGCGTCAAGCAGTCGCTGATGATCAAGGACCCCGGTCCGGGCGGCATGCGCCTGCGCAACGTCTCGCTCGACATGAGCTTCGCGTCGGCCTTCAACGTCCGCAATCCGGACGCTTACGAGCGTCTGCTGATGGACGTTATCCGCTCTAACCAGACGCTGTTCATGCGCCGCGACGAAGTGGAAGCCGCATGGGAATGGGTAGATCCGATCCTCAAGGGTTGGGAAGCAACCGGGCAGCAGGTGCAGGGCTATACTGCCGGCACATGGGGTCCGAGCCAGGCTATCGCGCTCATCGAACGTGACGGCCGCACCTGGCACGACGACATCTAATCAGGACAACGACGATGACAGCCAACATGCATGCTTTTGCCAATGGTGCCGAACTCGCGGGCAAGCTCGCGGACAAGGTGGCCGAGACCCTCTCGGCCGCTGTCGCCGCGCGCGGCTCCGCAAGCATCGCGGTCTCCGGCGGCTCGACGCCGAAGGCTTTCTTCCAGGCGCTGTCATCGCGCTCGATCGACTGGGGCAAGGTAACGATCACCCTCGTCGACGAACGGTTCGTGCCGGCGGACAATCCGCGCTCGAACCACCTGCTCGTTCAGGAAAACCTGCTGAAGGACAAGGCGGCTGCCGCCAACTTCCTTCCGCTCTATCAGGCTGCTGCCACCGTCGAGGAGGCAGCAGTCATCGCCACGGAAGAGACCAAGGCTGTCGGCCATCCCTTCGACGTCGTCATCCTCGGCATGGGCAATGATGGCCACACAGCTTCCTTCTTTCCGGGCGGCAGCAACCTCAAGACCGCACTCGATCCGAATACCCCGCGCGGCATCATCACGATGGAAGCCGACGGTGCCGGTGAGCCGCGGCTGACATTCACCTTCTCCAGTCTTCAGGATGCCCGATTGCTGGTGCTCCATATCGAGGGAGAAGCGAAGAAGGACGTTTTGGCCAAGGCCGAAGCGTCGGGTGAAGAAACCGAGATGCCGATCCGCGCCATGCTGCGCCGGGCGGCTTCCCCGGTCGAAATTTATTGGGCTCCGTGACACGGCCTTAGGCCCGTCATCGAACCTTGAATGACACAGCAACCTATGCTGCGCCATGTGCCCTTGCGGGCGCAGCGGCAAAGCATTGACTTTTGGACCCCGCGCCACGCCCTCTACCGAAACAGATCTTCGGGCATTGCGCAAAACAGACGGAGGCAGATCGACCATGGCCGCTGACGCCCGCATTTCCAGGATCACCGCACGCATCGTCGAGCGCTCGAAGCCGACGCGCGAACGCTATCTGGACCGCCTGCGCAATGCAGCAACCAAAGGCGCGCAACGCTCCGTGCTCGGCTGCGCCAATCTTGCACATGGCTTTGCCATCTGTTCCCCCTCCGAGAAGGATGCACTGGCGGGAGACCAGGTGCCCAATCTCGGGATCATCACCTCCTATAACGACATGCTTTCGGCGCATCAGCCCTTCGAGACCTATCCCGCGATCATCCGCCAGGCGGCCGCCGAAGCGGGTGGGATCGCGCAGGTTGCCGGCGGCGTGCCGGCCATGTGCGATGGCGTCACGCAGGGGCAGCCGGGCATGGAGCTCTCGCTCTTCTCGCGCGACCTGATCGCCATGTCGGCGGCCGTCGGTCTGTCGCACAACATGTTCGATGCGGCCGTCTTCCTCGGCGTCTGCGATAAGATCGTCCCCGGCCTCGTCATCGCCGCCCTCTCCTTTGGCCATCTGCCCGCCGTCTTCATTCCGGCCGGACCGATGACCTCGGGCCTGCCGAACGACGAGAAGTCGCGCGTGCGGCAGCTCTATGCCGAAGGCAAGGTCGGCCGCTCCGAACTGCTCGAAGCGGAATCGAAGTCCTATCACGGCCCCGGCACCTGCACCTTCTACGGCACGGCCAATTCGAACCAGATGCTGATGGAGATCATGGGCTTCCACATGCCGGGTGCCTCCTTCGTCAATCCCGGCACGCCGCTGCGCGAAGCGCTGACCCGCGAGGCGACCAAGCGTGCGCTTGCGATCACCGCCATGGGCAACGAGTTCACGCCCGCCGGCGAGATGATCGACGAGCGCTCGATCGTCAACGGCGTCGTCGGCCTGCACGCCACCGGCGGCTCGACCAACCACACGATGCACATCGTCGCCATGGCGCGCGCGGCCGGCATCGTGCTCACCTGGCAGGATATTTCCGAGCTGTCCGACATCATCCCGCTGCTTGCTCGCGTCTATCCGAACGGGCTCGCCGATGTGAACCATTTCCATGCTGCCGGCGGCATGGGCTTCCTCATCAAGGAACTGTTGAAGAAGGGGCTGCTGCACGACGACGTGCGCACCGTCTACGGCCAGGGCCTCAGCGGCTACTCCATCGACGTCAAGCTTGGCGCCGATGGCAATGTCGTGCGTGAGCCTGCCCCGGACAAGAGCCATGACCCGAAGGTGCTGGCCAGCATCGAGACCCCCTTCCAGGGCAGTGGCGGCCTGAAGATGCTCCGCGGCAATATCGGCAAGGCTGTTATCAAGATCTCCGCCGTTAAGCCTGAGCGCCATATCGTCGAAGCGCCGGCCGTGATCTTCCACGACCAGCTGGAAATGCAGCAGGCTTTCAAGGACGGCAAGCTGAACCGCGATTTCGTTGCCGTCGTCCGCTTCCAGGGACCGAAGGCCAACGGCATGCCGGAGCTGCACAAGCTGACGCCGGCGCTCGGCGTGTTGCAGGATCGCGGCTTCCGCGTGGCACTTCTGACCGATGGGCGCATGTCGGGCGCGTCGGGCAAGGTTCCGGCCGCCATCCATGTGACGCCGGAAGCCGTCGACGGCGGCCCGATCGCCCGCATCCAGGAAGGCGACATCATTCGCATCGACGCCATCGCCGGCACGCTGGAAGTGCTTGTTGATGCCGCCGACATGGCCGAGCGCGAGCCCGTGGTCGTCGATCTCTCCGAGAACGAGTTCGGCATGGGCCGCGAGCTCTTCGCGCCCTTCCGCCATGCCGCAGGGCCGGCGGATCAGGGTGCGAGCGTGCTGTTCCGCCACTAAGGTTGTTGCGTCACAGGACTGACAACGGAATTGACTAATCCCTTGGGCATAGCATGCAATTCCCGGGGGATTAAAATTCATGTTCAAGTCATTGCTCGGACGCCGTCAGGCTTTGAAACTTCTCGCCGGCACGGCCGTCCTGCCGGCTCTGCTTTCGGCTACGCCCGTTGCTGCCGCGCAAAAGCCTCTTCGCGCCTTTATCCTGTCGGATCTGCATTCGGCTTACGAGCGCATGGGGCAGTTGCTGGCGACGATCGAAAGCCAGATCGCGGCCAAGGACGGCCCGTATCTGATTCTGTTGAACGGTGACTTGTTCGAGTCAGGCAATGTCGTGGCCACGCGGTCGGGCGGCGAGATCGACTGGGCCTTTCTTGCAGCGCTCGCCAAGCTGGCGCCGACTGTCGTCAATATCGGTAATCATGAGCCCGATCTCGACAATGATCTCGCCAATTTCGTCACGCGAGCCCGCGGGCTTGGCGTCACCGTGCTCAGCAACATCGTCGACAAGCGCGCCGGCGCGCCCTACACGCAGGCCTCCGCCCATCTGACGCTCAACGGCCAGTCGATCACCATCGCCGGCTTTGCGACGGATGCGGTCAAGACCTACCCCAAGGCGACGCGCGACATGCTCGACATTCCGCAGCCGGTGGAATGGGCCAAGAAGAACCTGCCGGGCATTCTCGGCAAGGACAGCATCAACATCGTGCTCAGCCATGCCGGTGTGGTTGCGGATCGCGATATCCTGCCGATCCTCCCCGACGGCACGCTCATCGTCGGCGGGCACGATCATCTGAACCTCACTCATGAACAGGGCGCCACGCGCTACGTTCACACAGGTTCCTGGTCGACGGCGATTACGGTTGCGACCCTTGCCGCGCCCGGCACGGCAGCGATGCTTCAGCGCATCGAGATCGATTCGACCGGCGCTCCTTCTGCCGCGCTGAAGGATCTCATTCCGGCCGTCCTTGCCCGCCATCTGACGGATGAGGATCGCGCCATCGTCGGCAAGAACGGCAAGACGATGCCGGTGGATGAAGTCGGGCGCTTCGTGGCCGATTTGATGGCCAGGAAGGTGAAAGCGGATGTCGGCTTCGTCGGCCACACCTCGTTCGGCGCGGGCCTGCCTCAAGGCGAAGTCAGCCGCTATAGCTTCAATTCCTCAGTGCGGTTCGACGGCAAGCTTATGCGAACGGAAGTCGACGCCGCTGTACTTGCGGCCATTCTTGCCCGCTGTAATCAGGAAGGCGACATACCGCTTGCGGCGCGCACCGGCGACTATCTCCATGCCGCACCCGTCGATCAGCCCAAGAAGGAGCGCTATACGCTCGTCTGCAACGATTGGTCGGCCATCAATCAGAAGAGCTATTTCGGCCGCGAGGATCTGGTGTTCTCGGAAGTGGCCGATGCAAAGCTGAAGCAGGTGGTTCTCGACACGTTAGCTGCTGGATAGCCCCTGCTCGCAAGTGTTTCTCATCAACCCTGAGCGCGATTCCGCTGTGAATGGAGCCATTGAAACACTCCCTCACGGCGGAAGTTGCCAGTCTGCCACTAGTGGAAAATTTGCCGCGAAACCTCGACTCTCAGTTGAGATTCTGTTTCACTCCAGGCGGGAAATTGGGGACCATCATGAAATTAAAGATCGCATCTGCGCTCGTCTTGAGCGCATTCCTTACTGCGTGCCAATACAAGGCCGAACCGCTGCCCGTCGCGACCTATAACGTCTATTCGTCATACGACGGCAAGCTGCCCGGAAAATATCTCCTCTACGTTGATGCGGCCAAACTGGACAGGGCGATAAAGCCTTCCGATTTCAACTGTGCGGCGCATACTTTCCCGCTCAACGTGTCGACAAGCTTCGCAAGCTCCGTCCGGCAGACATTTGCCAATCTGGTGGCCGAATTGGAGGTCGTTCAGCAACGGGTCTGTCGAGATGAGCTGAAGGCCCGGGGCGCTTGCGGCATGATCATCGTCCGCGGCGAGGAGCTGATCGGGCGTCTGCGCGTGGTTCCCGGATTCTGGTCTGCGGGGATGGAGACCGAGGTGGAAATGGCCGCTTCAATTACGGTCGACGGTGTTAACGGCCGTCTTCTCGGGGCCACGGTCTCCGGAAACGGCAATGGCCAAACCGATGCAGGGTTTGCCTGCGAAGGCGGAGCCAAATCCCTCGTCGACTCTGCAGAGCACGCCCTCAAGGAGACGCTCGGCCGACTGGGCGAAGCGCTGACGAACTCCGAGCGTGTCCGCAAGGGGATTTAGACAATATCGATGCAGAAAGGCCCGCGCGGTTTCAATCGCGCGGGCCTTTCTGTTTTTGCCTGCTAAGCCCTGATATCCAGCACGCGGTTCTTGTGAGCCGGATGCGTGCTGTAGACGAAGATCTTGTTCAGTTCCTTCTCCGTGAGGAGACGCAGGAAACGGACCTCGACCGTGTTGTTGGAGAAGACCTTCATCAGCACGCAACCGACCTTGGTGATGCGGGCGTCGGGGATATCCAGATAGAATTGCTTCGGCAGATTATACTGGGTGAGGATCGCGAGAACCGCGCTGCTCTGCGAGATACGGATGATATCGCAGCGGCGGGACGCAAGGTTCATCACGCCTTTTTCGGTGTATTCGAGGCGCGCCGCGTTCATCGTATCTTCCATGCGGAACCGCACTTCGCGGTCATACATGAAGGATTCTTCTTTGTTGAGGAAATGCTGACCCGAATTAGCTCTGCCGAACGCGGCCATCTTAGTAGACCCCTGGGGTATATTATGATGGGAGACTAACAGCGGGTCTTTAACAGAAGGTTTGAACGCGCCGGCCCAGGATGAATTTTGTCATTCATCTTTGCTTGAGCCGGCGCCGTCCCGTAAGCGACTACTTGCGATAGGAATGACCGCTGGCATCGAAGAGATGCAGCTTCTGCCGGTCCGCGGCAAAGCGCATCTTCTCGCCACGATGGATATCGGCAATACCGGGAATCTTGACGATGATCGGCTCACCGTCGACAAGACCTTCGATGTAGAGCTGCGTGACTTCGCCGAGCGCTTCGACGATAGAAACCTCGCCTTCGAAGAGATAATCGTCGCCGCTCGCAAGGCGCAGGTCTTCCGGACGCACGCCGAAGCTCGCCGTCTTGCCCTTCTCGGAAGCCTCGGTGGGCATGTCCAGCGTCACGGACTTGCCGCCGGTCAGCGTCACGGTCGTCGTGGCACCGGTCGCGGTGATCGTTGCGGGGATGATGTTCATGGCTGGCGAGCCGATGAACTTGGCGACGAAGAGATTGGCCGGGCGCTCGTAGAGTTCGAGGGGAGCACCGACCTGCTCGACGCGGCCGGCCGACAACACCACGATGCGGTCGGCGAGCGTCATCGCTTCCACCTGGTCGTGGGTCACGTAGATCATCGTCGTCTCGGGCATGGAGTCGCTGAGCTTGGCAATCTCGATGCGGGTCGCAACGCGCAAAGCAGCATCGAGGTTCGAGAGCGGCTCGTCGAACAGGAAGACCTTCGGGTTGCGGCAGATGGCACGGCCGATGGCGACGCGCTGGCGCTGACCGCCCGAGAGCGCCTTCGGCAGGCGTTCGAGATACTGAGTGAGCTGCAGGCTGGCGGCCGCCGCACGCACCCTGCGGTCGATTTCCTGCTTGTTTTCCCCGGCGATGCGCATGCCGAAGGCCATGTTGTCGTAGACGGTCATGTGCGGATAGAGCGCATAGGACTGAAAGACCATGGCGATGCCGCGCCGGGACGGCGGGACCTCGTTCACCTTCTGCCCGGCAATCATCATATCGCCGGCGGTGATGCTTTCCAGCCCGGCAATCATCCGGAGCAAGGTGGACTTGCCGCAGCCGGAGGGGCCGACGAAGACGATGAACTCGCCCTCGTTGATCTCCAGATCGATGCCGTGCAGCACGTGCACGCTGCCGTAGGATTTCTTGATATCCTTCAGAACAAGTCCCGTCATGATGCTCCCTCCTCCCAAAGGCTCAGGCAAGACGCGCGAAATAAGCGCCCCAGGCCGGAATGTCGATTTTGTTGCCGTAGTTGTTGCTGGTAAAGCCATGCCCCGTCAATGCCTGCCAGTTGCCTTCCGGCAAGGTTGCCATGGCTTCCACAGGGCTCATGTTGAAGGCGCAGAGAATCGTTTCGCCGGCGTAGGTACGGGTGTAGATCAGCACGTCACCCTGCGGTTCCGAAAAAGCGATCTCGCCCTTGGCGAAGGCCGGATGCTGCTTGCGGAAGGCGAGGAAGCGGCGGTACTGCTCCAGCACTGAATTTTCATCGCCCTGCTGGACGCTGACGGCACGCAGGATGTGCTCGACCGGCACCGGCAGCCAGGGCTTGACGGTGGAGAAGCCGCCCTGTGCGACCTGGCTGTCCCAGACCATCGGCGTGCGGCAACCGTCGCGGCCCTTGAACTCCGGCCAGAACTGGATGCCGTAGGGGTCCTGCAGATCCTGATAGGCAAGATCGGCCTCCGTGAGCGCGAGCTCTTCGCCCTGATAGAGGCAGACCGAACCGCGCAGGGTGAGCAGCAGCGCCGCGTAAAGCTTGGCGAAGGCATCCCGGTCGGCGACCAGATTGCCCCAGCGGCTGACATGGCGCACGACGTCATGGTTGGAGAAGGCCCAGCAGGCCCAGCCTTCCGGGGCTGCCGCGTCGAAGTCGTTCATCACTTCTTCGACACGCTCCGGCGAGAGCGCATCCGGCGCCAGGAACTCAAAGGCGTAGCACATGTGCATCTTGTCGCCGCCCGACGTGTATTCGCCGACGATTTCGAGGCCGCGCTGGCTGTCGCCGACTTCGCCGACGGCGGCGATTGCCGGATACTCGTCGAGCACGGCACGGAAGCGCTTGAGAAATGCCAGGTTCTCGGGACGGTTCTTGTCGTAGAGATGCTCCTGGAAATTATAGGGATTGACCGCCGGCGCGGTGGAGGCGTTGCGGCGCGAAGGTTCCAGCGCCGGGTTGTCGCGCAGTTCCTTGTCGTGGAAGTAGAAGTTGATGGTGTCGAGGCGGAAGCCGTCGACGCCACGGTCGAGCCAGAAGCGCACGACATCGAGCAGCCGGTCCTGCACCTCCGGATTGTGCAGGTTCATATCCGGCTGCGAGGTCAGGAAATTGTGCATGTAATATTGCATGCGGGTCGGGTCCCACGCCCAGGCCGAACCGCCGAAGATCGACAGCCAGTTGTTGGGCGGCGTGCCATCCGGCTTCGCATCGACCCAGACATACCAATCGGCCTTGGGATTGTCCTTGCTCGAGCGGCTTTCGACGAACCAGGGATGACGGTCCGAACTATGCGACAGCACCAGATCGATCATCACCTTGATGCCGAGACGATGGGCTTCCGCGACCATGGCATCGAAATCGGCGAGCGAACCGAAGATTGGATCGACGTCCTCATAATTGGAGACGTCATAGCCGAAATCGCGCATGGGCGAGGTGAAGAACGGCGAAACCCAGATGGCATCGACGCCAAGCGCCGCGACATGCGGCAGGCGGACGGCGATGCCCTTGAGATCGCCGATGCCGTCGCCATTGGAATCCTGATAGGAGCGCGGATAGATCTGATAGATCACGGCGCCGCGCCACCAATCCTTGTCAACTTCCGATG